>Ga0224555_1003508_pt1 | contig 15915 bp, 12 predicted proteins | sample 714S23034metaG_FD_180687 | JGI IMG/M metagenome (GOLD analysis project Ga0224555, IMG submission 180687) | Peat soil microbial communities from Stordalen Mire, Sweden - 717 S2 30-34 | ecosystem: Environmental > Terrestrial > Soil > Wetlands > Peat | place: Sweden: Norrbotten County, Stordalen...
CGGGCTGAGAAACTGAGGGAGCCGCTTCGCGCTTTGCTCCCATTGCGTTTTGTTCCAAGCCATACCCAGGCAGCATCGCGGAAGGAGGCGAAAATGGCAAGGCAATACTTAACATAGTCATACTAGGCAGGCAACCGTCGTGCCATAACCGAACAAACCGAGTGGATCGTGCTGAACGGTTGGTTGATTTTGCACGAATTCATACAAATTTAAGCCACCCATTAATCCCAGCGCAAAAACCTTCCGAAGTGGATTACTTGTGCGATAGCTCACAACTTCAAACCCGTTTTCCCCAATGGGGTCTCTATTTGGCCATCTTCCGGTAGAGGGGTTGTAATATCTGTAGCCGTAGTAAAGCAGGTCCGTTTCATCATCGTCATATTTCGTGGAAAACCGGAACGGATTGAGTTTGGCCATTGGCCCGGTGGCGCGGATGAGTTCACCGAAGGGGCTGTATTCGTATCGTGCGCTAGTTGTGTTGTTCGCGCCGTTGATCAATCCGGTAGTGTTTCCATTGCCATCGTACGTCGCGAAGTAATTTGTTCCGGACGCGGATATGGCTAATAGTCCGCCGATACCGCCAGCATTCGTCATGGTCCGGCTCAAATCCAAGCCCCATACGAAGGATTGCTGAATCGCATTTCCAGGTCCAAATGTGGCGATCAGGTTCCATCCGTCATAAACGAAATAATTGGTTGATTGCCCAACAAAGTTCGTTCCACCGCTGTTGGTCGAAACAATCTTGCTAATGCGCCGGTTCATGTAGTCGTACGCAAAATCCAGCCGCAAGCGGTTGGACGGGGCGATCCCGGCGATGTTCGTCATGGTCATATTGGTCAGCCTATTCTCAGCGTCCCAACTGTAAAACCAGACGCCATCAAATGTCAAGTTTCCGTCCGCGTCGTAGGTGTCATTCGTCTCCGGCGTCCGCGGCACGTAGAGATGGCCGCTCACGCTCCCCGACCCCGATGCCACGGTCACGTTCTGCCACACCGCCGCCGTGGTGTTGGTCACGCCCAATTGCTCCCGGAAATACTCCCCCTTCCGATACGCCGTCTGTCCGTTGACCGTCACGCTGTTGGTCGCCAACCCAAGGCCCATGACATCCACTTCCCCCGGCACGCCCCGGCTGGTGATCTGGTTGAGCGCGTTGTTGGTGTAACCTGCCACCCGCAAATTGGCCCCCGTCGGGTCGCCCCCCGCCTGCGTTTGCGTCCGGTTCCCGATGGTGTCGAAGGTGTAATCAAACTGCTGCCCGGCCACCGGCGTCCCATCCACCCAGGACTTCCTGCCCGCGATCACCTGGCCCAGCGCGTCATACTGGTAACGCCACGTGCTCCCGTCCATCAAGGCCGCCTGGGTGCGCTGGTTGGCCGCGTTGTATTGATACGCGAAGGAATTGGAGGCGGACGCAACCGAAGTGAGCCGGTTCAAATAGTCATACTGTTTGCTCGTCGTCATGCGCAAAACACCGTTGTTGCTGAACATAATCTGCCCCGCCAGCGGCGAATTGGCAAGGTACGAATAGCCCACCGTGTTGGCCCGGGCGCAAATCCGTTTTTAAATATGCCCGGCTCCGCGGGAGCGTCGCCCTACCGAATCAGGCGTGGTAGGGCGACGCTCCGGCGGAGCCATCCCCGTCAAGGGGTCATCAAGGGGTGATCAAGTTAACATGGGTCAGTTCCGAATGTGCTTGCGTGGAATAGGTTGTGAAATCAGATTCAGCCAATCACACGGAATATGTCGCTCCCACGGAGCTTGAAATGCCTGGCGGCACGAGGACTACAAAGATGTCGTCCCTAGCGGGACTAAAAACAGTGCTTCCGCATGTTATTGCAATCCAAAGTGTTAGGCACTAACTAAGCGCCATTCGGGTCAGTTCCTTGCATTGCCACATTGTGTTCGTTTCCCCATTGTTCCCAACATTCCTTTGCCGTTTTTTTGAAAAACCTCTGTTTTTCAAGCCTTGCAACGCGCTCACAGAGAACCACTTGCGGAATGCGTAATAGTTTGACAGCCAAAAACGGCCCCAAAACGGGCCTGTTTGGCAGAAAAACGCGGGGTGCGCGCGGAAAAAACGACATTTTTTCTCGTGTTTTTTCCGTTTTTCGTGTTGTTGCGCCTTGCAAGGCCTTGAAGGCTAACAACTTGCAAGGTTCCGGCCCCTCTCCCAAAAATCGTGCCTGAAAACCTACGGTAGGTTTTTGTAATTCCACGATTTCTGGTAATATCGCCGCGTGAACATCAAAGTGGTTCAACGCGAGACGGTTCTCGTGGCGCAGGTTTCTCCCGATTCTGAATCGGGACTGTGTCGCGGATTTCCAATCCGCAGTCCTCGAAATGTCGCACGCTCTGCCGGCTGGGAAGCCGGCGACACGGCAGATTTGGAAATCTGCGCTCGTGTGCCCGGCAGGTGTCTGGTCTTGCGGGATGAAAGGTTCCCGTCGGGGGCTGGTGAGGCCAACCGTAGCCGAACCGCCAGGTCGTCTCCGCGAGGGGGCGATGCGAAAGGGTGGAAGGCAAATGTTCGACCACAGGAACACGAAGGGGCAGAGAGGCAAGCGGTCGGGGGCGAGTGTGCTAGCAAACACAAAGCCCGAAAGTCACCGACGGCCGTTTGTAGAGCCCCGTGGCGCGAGCGGAAAGAACAGACACTGACCCGGGGAGATTCACCGGCTGAGAGGCCGGGGGAAGTCAGCAGAGGCCATAGTAGTAAAGACGCCTGGCGAAAGCCGGGAAGAGCGAAGGGCCGAAGGACTCGACGGAGCCAAGCCAAGCTCTGGCCGGGCCATGAACGAACAGACGAAGCAGCGGAGCGCGACAACTGCGGTCGCCACTCCGGACTGACCAAGCGCGGGCCCAACGAAGAAGTCGCCCAACCCGCGCGAGTGTCTGGCATGGACTGGCTGCGAACTGGTGACGGAAGACCTCCCGACAGTTCAACCGCCGGATGCGGAAAACCGCACGTCCGGTGGTGTGGGAGGGGTGGCGGGCGCAATCCCGTCACCCCGACCCGATCGATGGCGTGGATGGCACGCAGGTCCGGGCCGGCCCGCCAGCAATGCGGCCTTAACCCGCGTCCAATCCAACCTCAATCCGGCATTGCTCCGGCCCAATCCGGGCTAATCCGGGCTAATCCGACCAATGACAAAAAAATAAAAGTCCTCGGAATCAAGTGACGCGGCTCCTGAAAAAATATGACTAAATTAAACTGAATTAAACCAAATTAAACCAAATATGACCGGATTTTTTTTATTTTTAAGTTGGGCGGCCCGAGGCGGCAAATTTTGCCGGATCAAACCAGGCAAGCCAGAAGTCACTGGCAGTTGCAGGGATGCCGAGTCCAAAACACCCGCAAAGGTGAAATCAAGGCGTGTTGGAGTTGCAGGCCAACACGCTTTAACACGGCTAATCGAATCTAAACACGCCTTAACACGCCTTGCGCTTTTTACGGAAATCGCTCTGTGACGGCTTGGAATGAGGGTTTGTAACGGTAAGTATCCGCTTGCAAAGGCGTCTGGTTGGGGGGAAACTTCGTGCCGAGGTGCATCTTGACCCTGTGAAGCCAGCAGCAATAATTGTGGATAAAACGCAACAGCAAACAGCCGGTTTGCTGGATGAAACCGGCCCGTCCAGCCTCTCCCGCCACCCCATGCCGGTCGCGGCGCCGCCCCCGCAGTCTCTTCCGCTCTCCCCGCGCGCTGTTTACCAAAAGGTGACCGCCAGCATTGAGTCGGTCATGCGCGGGCAGTCCCTCGCCATTCGACGCCTGCTGGCGGCCCTGGCCAGCGGCGGGCACGTCTTGCTGGAGGATAATCCGGGGACGGGCAAGACGACTTTGGCCAAGGCCCTGGCGCGGTCCATTGACGCCGATTTCAAACGGATTCAGTTCACGCCGGATTTGCTGCCTTCGGACATTTTGGGGGTGTCGGTTTTCAACCAGCGCGAGCAGACGTTTTCGTTTCACGAAGGGCCTGTGTTTGCCGACATTCTCCTGGCCGATGAAATCAACCGCGCCTCGCCGCGCACGCAATCGGCGTTGCTGGAAGCGATGGCGGAGTACCAGGTGAGCTTTGACGGCCAGCGGCGGTCGCTGGGGCCGTTGTTTTTTGTCGTGGCCACGCAAAACCCCATCGAGTTTCGGGGCACGTATCCGTTGCCGGAAGCGCAAATGGACCGCTTTGCCATGCAGTTTGATTTGGGCTACGTCGGCCCGGAGGATGAGGTGGCGGTTCTGACGGCCCAAAACGACGGGCATCCGGTGGATAAAATCAAGCCATGCGTGAACTTGGACGACATCCTGCGCCTGCGGGAAGGGGTGCAAAAGGTGCTCATCAGCGAGGAGTTGAAGTATTACGTGGTGCGGCTGGTCACGGCCACGCGGACGGCGCCGGGGGTGCAATTGGGGGCCAGCCCGCGAGCGTCACTGGCCCTGATGAAGGCCGCGCAGGCGCTCTCGTTGTTCGATGGCCTGGACTTTGTCAACCCGGAGCACATCCGCGAAATGGCCGCGCCGGTCATGGCGCACCGCCTGGTGCTGGAGCCGCAGGCCAAGTTTTCCGGGGTGACGGCGCGGCAAGTGGTGGAGGAAATCCTTAAGCGAGTGCCGGTGCCGGCGTGACCGGGACTCTTGGCGTTATGACCGCGCCGCAACCATTTTCCTTGTCCGGGCGGAACCTGGGGCGCGCTCCGGCGGAGGGCCTGCGGCGGGAGCATCAGCCCTATTTCAAGCATTATCTTTACCGCAACTACTGGACCTTTGCCTCCATCACCCATCGCTTCAAGCGCCGGCTGACGCTGACCGGGTGGGTGGTCTTGGGCGGAACGGTGGCGGCGGCGGCGTTGGGGGCCGACACCGCCGCTTCATCCAGCTACCAAACTTTTGCCATGCTGGGCTGCCTGGTTTTGGCCAGCGCCCTTTGCACGCCCTTTGGGCGGGCGCAACTGTCGTTGGAGCGCAGGCTGCCCAAGTTTGGAACCGTGGGCGAGACTTTGTCCTATCGCATCCTTGTCCGCAACCAGGGACGCAAACCGCGGAACGCGCTCAAATTGATCGAGGAATTGCCCGATCCGCGGCCGACCTTTGAGGAATTTGCAGGGACGCCCGAACCCGGGGAGGAGCGGCGCAACTGGATTGACCGCGCTTATGGGTATTATCGGTGGCGCTGGCTGCTGGCGCGCAATATCCGCGCCCGTATCCCGGAACTGGCCGTGCCCGACTTGCCGCCCGGCGGCGAACGCGAAGTGACGGCGTCCTTGACCCCTTTGCGCCGGGGCGTGCTGCGTCTGACCGGCACGACGGTGGCCTGTCCCGATCCGTTCGGCCTTTTTCGATTGCTGCGCAAAATCGCCCTGCCGGAGACGATGTTGATTCTGCCCAAACGCCATGCCATGCCCGGCTTTCCGCTGCCTGGCGTGATGAAATATCAACTGGGTGGCGTTTCGATGGCCTCGTCGGTGGGCGAGTCGGAGGAATTTGTTTCCTTGCGGGAATACCGTCCGGGGGATCCGTTGCGCCGGATGCACTGGAAGAGCTTTGCCAAACTGGGCAAGCCCATCATCAAGGAGTACCAGGAGGAGTTCTTCGTCCGCCACGCCTTGATTCTGGATACCTTCGGCGCCACGGCCAAAGAGGCGGTATTCGAGGAGGCGGTATCCATTGCGGCATCGCTGGCCTGCACCATCCGGGACCAGGATTCACTGCTGGACCTGATGTTCGTCGGGCCGGAGGCTTATTGTTTCACCAGCGGCCGCGGGGTGGGGCACATCGAGCAAATGCTGGAAATCCTGGCCTCGGTGCAAATGTGCCGCGACAAGGACTTCGCGGCGCTGGACCATTTGGTATGGACCCATGCGGCGGAATTGAGCGGCTGCGTCTGTGTCTTCCTGGCGTGGGACGAACCGCGGCAGAACCTGGTCAGGGGACTGCTGGCGCGTCGCGTGCCGTTGCGGGTGCTGGTGGTGTCGGAGTCCGCCCAACCGGCGCCGATGGGGGTGATGGACGCGCAGCCGGAAAACTTTCACGTTCTGCCCCTGGGCCAGGTTGGGCAAAAACTGGCCGCCTTATGACAACACCCCGCGGGTTCATTGGCCTGGCGCTTCTCTTTTGGGGGTGGGAAACCGGCTTGTTGCCCTGGGCCGCGCTCATGGCGGCGGCGCTGGAAGCCTCGCATCTGACCAAGGCGCGCTGGGTGTTTGCCGATTCGGACCTGAACCGGATTTGCGATCTGTGCCTGGTGCTTTTTCTGGTGGCGGGGACGATGCTCTATTCGACGGAGGACCGGCTGGTGTTCATTTTCAAGTGGGCGCAAAGTCTGCCGTTCTGCTTTTATCCGGTGGCCCTGGCGCAGTGTTACGGCAACCGTCCCCTCATGCCATTGAGCGCCTTCTCCTGGCTGCTGCGGCGCGTTCCGCAAAGCCCGCTCTCCCGTATCTCGTTCAATATCTCCTACGGCTACTACGCCCTTTGCCTGCTGGGGGCCAGCGCCTCGACCCGGGCCGACCAGTTCTTCTACGTGGGCGTGTCGGCGCTGATTCTCCTGGCGCTGGGCAGCGTGCGTCCCAACCGCGTTTCATGGCAGACGTGGCTGGCGCTCTCGCTGGTGGTGGTGGGCTGCGGGAGGCTCAGCCACCAGGGACTGCGGCAGTTGCAGAACAGCATGGAAAGCAGCCTTGGCGCGTGGCTGGCCGATTTGTTTCGACCCAGCACGGACCCGCGCGAAGTCCGCACGCACATCGGGCGCGGCCCGATCCCCCTTTCGGCCAAAATTGTCCTGCGCCTGCGCGTGCCGGCGGGGGATGTTCCGCCGTTTCTCCTGCGCGAAGGGGCCTACGATTCCTACCGCCGGGGAACATGGCTCTCCGGCACCAACGAATTTACGCAGATTCTGGACATCCGCAACGGCGTGGCCCGGCTGCTGGCGCCGAAGAAAATTTCCTCCAAGGTGGAGATCGCCGCCTATTATCCCAACGGCGAGGGCCTGCTGCCTTTGCCGCACGGCACTTTTGAGATCGAGGACTTTCTCATCGGCGTCCTGCGCACCAACCGTTTGGGGGTGGCGGATGTCCAGGCCGCCCCGGGATTGCTCGACTTCCAAGCCGATTACTGGACCGGGCCGTCCTTCGACGCCCCGCCGGGAACCAACGACCTGAGTGTGCCGGAGGATGAGAAGAAAGTCCTGAGCGAAGTGGCCGCCAGCCTGCATTTGGACCGGATGACCGAACGGCAGAAAATCCGCGCGGTCAGCCGTTTTTTCCACGAGAACTTCAGTTATTCTTTGGAGGGCCAGCCGTCCGCCGGGACCAACACTCAGAAAAGCCCGCTGGGGCGGTTTCTGCTGGATTATCGCTGGGGCCATTGCGAGTACTTCGCCACGGCCACCGTGCTGTTGCTTCGCCAGGCGGGCGTGTCCGCGCGTTACGTCACCGGCTACGCCGTGCCGGAGTCGGCGCGGCACGGCGAAACCTATTTGGTGCGGGAACGGCACCGCCACGCCTGGGCCTTGGCCTATCACTCCGAAGACACCAGGAACTGGGAGCAGATTGACAACACACCCTCGGCGTGGGCCGACGCGGTCGAGGGCAGCGCGCCCTGGTGGCAGGCCGCCTCGGACTTCATGTCAAACTTATATTTTCAGTTCTCCAAATGGCGCTGGGGCAGGACCTCCTTCTCGCGCTACGCCCAATGGGCCTTGGCCCCTTTGACCCTTTACCTGGTGTGGCGCATTCTCTCCACGCGCCGCCGCCAGCAAGACGCCGGCGGCTCCGGCCCCGGCTCTCTGGAACCGGTCTGGCCCGGGTTGGATTCCGAATTGTATCTCATCAACCGGCGCCTGGCTGAAGTCCACCTGGACCGCCAGCCCAACGAGCCTCTGAGCCACTGGCAGCGGCGCCTGGAAGAGGCCTTTCCGGCTTCGCGGACATTGGACAGCATTTTTCTCATGCACCGCCGGCTGCGGTTCGATCCGCGCGGCCTGGACAGCCACGACCGCGAAACGCTCCGCCGCCAGGCCGGGGATTGGCTGGTGGAATTCTCCGCCCAACTGGAACAACGCAAGACCACCGGCCCGGAGTGAGGCCGTCCAAAGCGTTGGCTTGCGCCGGGGGCGGGGAAATCGTTTAATCTCCGCTAATGCGAATTTTATCCGGCATTCAACCCTCGGGCGCGCTGCACCTGGGGAATTATTTCGGCATGATGAAGCCCGCCATCGAATTGCAAGAGCAAGGCGAGGCGCTTTACTTCATCGCTAATTACCATTCCATGACCTCCTTGGTGGACCCCGCCGAACGACGCCGCCGAACACTGGACGTGGCGCTGGATTTCCTGGCCTGCGGCCTGGACCCGCGCAAGACGCTGTTGTTCCGCCAGTCCGACGTGCCGGAAGTCACGGAATTGGCGTGGATGCTGACCACCGTCACGCCCATGGGCCTGCTGGAGCGCTGCACCAGTTACAAGGACAAGATCGCCCGCGGCCTTTCCCCCTATCACGGCTTGTTCGCCTATCCGGTCCTGATGGCGGCGGATATTTTGATTTACGATTCCAACGTCGTCCCCGTCGGGCGTGACCAAAAACAGCACGTCGAAGTCACGCGCGACCTCGCCGTCAAGTTCAACGAAACTTATGGCCAGACCTTTATCCTGCCGGAACCGCGCATCCGCGAAGAGACGGCCATCGTGCCTGGTTCCGACGGCCAGAAGATGAGCAAGAGTTACGGCAACACCATTGAAATTTTCGGCGAGGAAAAGGTCTTGCGCAAAAAGGTCATGGGCCTGGTCATGGACAGCCGCACGCCGCAGGAGCCGAAGCCCGACGCGGAAAAGAACATCGCCCTCCAATTGCTCCGCCTGCTGGCGCCGCCGGCCGAGGCCAAAGGTTACGAGGACCGGTTGCGCGCGGGAGGTTTGGGCTACGGCGATTTGAAAAAGGCGCTCTTCGAGTATTATTGGAATTACTTTGCCGCCGCGCGCGCCAAGCGGGCCGAGTTGGCGGCGGACCTGCCGTTTGTCAATTCCGTGCTGGAGGAGAGCGCCGCCAAGGCCCGCGCGCTGGCCCGCAAAGTCCTGGCCCGCGCCCGCCTGGCCTGCGGGCTGGATTGAGGACCGCGTTGGAGGGCTTACCAAAGATACGGAAAAGGCTCGGCGTCGGGTTCATGCCTTTTGAGTGCTCGATCATTGGTCCAGATGTGAATGCGCGCTTTGTGCTTTTTGAGCTTTTCCTTGAGCCGTAAAGCTTCATGCAAGGTAAAGGCATCAACAAGTCCGATCCCTTGTTTTGCCGCCAGAGGGGCAAATCGGGCCAAGAGAGATGGAAGAATTTCTTCCGGAGATCCTGTTGGAGTAATCGTCCAAGGATCGTTTTCGAGCAAGGAGATTCGCACGGTTTCCAGAAGTTTGTTGGCAAGTTTCCGTCTCGAATCCTCACGCTTCACATCAGCTATGTGATCACCTAACTCAAAAAGGCACGGCAAAGGGACATAGAAACGTCCACCCTTTCTAGTCGCAGCCTCGAAACGCTTATGTACCATCCTGGAAGCCGTTTCATCACAAAATCCCTCGCAGTGGAATAGTTCCACGAGATAGCTCGTGTCAATAACGTAAACAGCAATGCTCATGGCAAACTATTAAGCCACTTCCCAATTCGCTGCCGACGCTCTTTTTCGTAATTTGGACGCAAATGCTGTTCGTAAATACGGCGCGTTACCAAATCACCCAAACGCCCTCTCTCAACGAGATCAACGCTGCCCGGCAGATCAAAAAGTCGAACGAGACGCGCGGTGTTCTTTTCCTGATCTGAAACAGCCAGCAACACCGAGTCCAGTTGCTCATCCGTCAGCGCATTCATCGTGGCTGGATTATGTGTGGTCGCAATTACATGGAGTTTGTTTCGGGAGGCACAATCAAATAACGCGGATGCCATTACTGGCACTCGGCTCGGATGCACACCATTGTCAAATTCCTCCAATATCAGCCGGCTACCGCTTTCGGATGTCTCGAGTGCGGTTAGAATCGCCAACGCTCGAAGTGTTCCGTCAGAAAGAAGCCTGGCATCAATTAAGTCTTCACGATTGGTCAATGTGAAACCGAACATGACGTCGCCAACTTTTGGTATTTCTAAAAAGCCGAAATCAGCAAACGGTTCATCAGGCAACTGAGCAATGCGGGCAAGAATGCGGTTTAACGCATCTTGATGGTTGACCGCGTTTATTCGTGGGGGACCACCTGGCTCAGCTTTCATTTGAAGTTTGGTCCTTCGGAGATCCAATAGAACTGGCGAAATGTTGTAGCCATTGCGAGCTAACCGAGTTTCTGTTCTGCGCTCGTATCCGCGCATGAGTCTTGGAATTGGATCAAATACACTTGGCGAAGCAAGAGCTGTTGTGACGCCGTCAATCAACATCAAGATTTTGGACAAGTGCTCATTCTTACGTGCGAATCGGGAATATTGAGAAAGCGCGGATCGGTCTGCCGCAATCGGTTTGACAGGTTTGTTGACACCTCTGGCGTAGTTGTCGTATTGAACTTTATTGTCGGCCGAGGCCGTGTCTCCTTCCTGCGGCAGGACCTTGAAAATCGGAGTATCACGCCCTCCCTCGTTGAGCACTTCACCAATAATGCGTGGCTCTGGACGGACTTTGACAGTGATTTCATAAGTGACGGCCTTATAGCTTCCGAAACAGCCTTTATACCCAAGTGTAAACTCATCTTGGCCGATCTTCGCGGCAGCCTCCAAACCACCGCGAATCTCCAATTGGCCCTCGCGGCCAATATCCGTCACTTCGTGCAGTTGGTGACCGCTTGCCAGGAACGAGAGCAATTCGACCGCTTCGATCAAATTGCTCTTGCCAGAACCATTGGGGCCGACGATAAGAGTCGCCGGCCGATCAAAATCCAATTCCGCCTCAGAAAAGTTCTTAAAATTGCGGAGATAAAACATGGAGCCAATTTACGCTCCGCACTTCACCAAGGCAAGCCCCCTGTCATGCCTCAAGCCCCGAACTTGTCAAACATGCGGGCGTTGGCCTGCATGAGGCGGATCAAGTACTTCGACTCGAAGATGCCCAGCGAACCGAGATTGGCCCCCGTTTCGGTGAAGCGTTCCAATTTGTCCCACCCGCTGTACTCCGAAACCAGCAGCACCGGCTGCGGGTGCCACGAATGGCCTTTGATGGGGCAGGGCGTGGAATGATCGCTGGTGATGGCCAGCACGTCGGGCCGCTTCTCCAACAGGATGGGCAGCGCGGCGTCGAAATCTTCAATCGCCTTCTTCTTCGCCTCGAAATTGCCGTCCTCGCCGAACATGTCGGTGTATTTGAAGTGAATGAAGAAATAATCGAAGTTGTCGTACTCGGCCAGATAACGGCGGAACTGCTCGGCAATCGTTTGCGGCCCTTCAATTTTTTTCATCCCCACCAATTGCGCCAGCCCCTTGTACATGGGATAGATCGCCAGGCAGGCCGGCCGCAAACCATACCGCTCCTCCATCGTCGCAATGGCCGGCTGATGGGCGATGCCGCGCATCAGGAATCCGTTGGCCGGCTTCCGATGGGCGATGATGGGCAGCGCCTGCTGGTAAAACTCCGCCACCAATCTGGCGGCTTTCTTTTGTTTGACGGATTTCGGGTTGGTCGGACCGACGGTGGGTATCGGCAAGCCCTCCCGATTCGGGTCGGCGTCGGTCAGCGGCCCTTCCAATCCCGGGCCGCGAAAGATGACCACGAAGCGGTGGCCTTTGCCCGGCTGAATGATCACCTCGGCGTCCGCCAGCTTTTTGATTTTGCGCGCCAGCAGGGCGCACAGTTCCGCCGTCACTTCGGTGGCGATGCGTCCGGCGCGGCGGTCGGTAATGATGCCGTTGGCGTCGAGGGTGCAGAAATTGGCGCGCGCCGCGATGTCGCCGGGCTGCAGTTCCACGCCCAGGCCGAGGGCTTCGATCACGCCGCGTCCGACCTGATACTCAATGGGATCGTAGCCGAACAACGCCAGGTGGCCCGGCCCGCTGCCGGGGGTGATGCCGGGAGCGACCGGAATCATGCGGCCTTGCGCGCCGAGTCTGGCCAGGGCGTCCAGATTGGGCGTCGTGGCTGCTTCCAGCGGCGTGAGAAACCCTTGTTCTTTGGTGGCCAGGTCGCCCAAGCCGTCCAGGACGAGGAGCACCATCTTTGTTTTTGTTTTGATGGTCAGTTTTGAATAGAAGTCGTCTAAGTTCATAATTAAATACGGGCCTCCGCCCGCCCTATATCATAGAGCCTGATGGCCCGGAGTGTCAAGCCGCGGGAATTGATGGCAGTGATTCCTGAAACGCAAATGAGCGCCCGCGGGTGCGGGCGGATCAGGCGCGCGAGCCGGTGCCGTGATCCATATTGACGAATTGCGCCGTGCCGGCGAAATACAGGACAATATTAAACTTGCCGATCGGTTCGTTTTTGGCAGCCGCCAAGGCGGCTTGCGTGGTGGCAAAACTTGCTCCTTTATCTGGTTCTTTTGTCCAACCGCCGCCGTCGGCGAGAAATTGTTGGGTTTCAGCATCCTCAATCATAATGTTCATGCGATAGGATTTGGCGGCTGTTCTCAAAACACAAGCGCAATCGCGGGAATTCCGCGCCCATGGACGTGAGACAAAATTCTTCCAGTTCGGACGCGAGGCTTGTCTGGGGGACAAAGCGGCGCTGGCGCGCAAAAACCGCCTTTTTTCGCGTTTTGAAAACGGCCTGCAAAAATGATTGACAAAAAACGGGGGCCGTCCTTCCGGGGTGTTTTTGCCTCCGATCCGATTGAAGCCCAGGGAGTTGCGACAAAAAACACCGCCCAGGCCCCCGGCGCGAAAAACAGGTCTGTCATACAAGCGCGCAGGTTTTGAACAACCCCGCAAGTGCTTGAGGGCGCGCCACTTGCGCGGCCGTGATCGCCATCGGCCCCACAAAAACGCGCGAAATTTCATTTTTATGCAAAAAAAGCGTACTAAAAACCTACCGTAGGTTTTTGTTTTTCCACGGTTTCTGGTAATATGGCCGCGTGAACATTGAAAAAGTTCAGCGCGCGACGGTTCTCGTGGCGCAGGTTTCTCCCGATTCTGAATCGGGACTGTGTCGCGGATTTCCAATCCGCAGCCGTCGAAAGTTCGCGCGCTCTGCCGGCTGGGAAGCCGGCGACACGGCAGATTTGGAAATCTGCGCTACGATGGCGTGGAGGTCGCGCAAGTGCGGGCTGGCCCTCCAGCGATTCGGCCTCTACCCGCGTCCACTCCAACCTCAATCCGGCCTTAATCCAACCCAATCCAACCTAATCCGACCCAATCCGACCTATGCCAAAAAAAAATAAAAGTCCCCGGAATCGAGTGACCCGGCTGTTGAAAAAATTTGACCAAATTTGACCAAATTTGACTGAATTAAACCAAATATGACCGGATTTTTTATTTTTTCCCGCTTCCATCAGGTTCTGCACGGCAGATTCAGACGGCTGGAAGAATTTTGTTTTCCACTGCCGCCCAACCGGGGCCATTCCGCCCTTGCAGCGGCCGTTGGCATGGCTGTATCATGCGTCCATAATGCGTTATGATTGAAGAACTGGTCTTGGAAAATTTCCGGGGCTTCCGCTCGCTGGAGCTAAAAGGCTTGAAGCCTGTCAACCTGATCGTCGGTCATAATAATACCGGCAAAACCTCCCTCTTGGAAGGGATTCTGTTGTCGTGTCAGGCCGGTGAAGTTGCCGGATTACCCGGTATGTTTCGACCTGTTCAGGGACGTGATGATTTGCGCTACTTCCCTTGGTTGATTCGCGACCGTGCGCCAAACGGCACCGCGACCTTAAAGTGTAAGGATGGAGTGGTTGAAAAGTCCTTTGCCTTAACCGACCAGACTCAGCCACCGCCCGCTGGATTCTCCGTGCCTGCCGTCCGCATCGGCCCTCTTTTATTGTGGTGGGGAGGCTCGCACCGAAGGGACGCGATTGGCCGCGTGGTGTCCGTTCAGAATCGTCTTCCCCAAGACCTTGTTTCACTAATTGGCAAAGTATATCGCAAACGCGACGGGGAGGAGATATTCCAAAAGCTCCTGGCAAAAATCGACCCGCGAATTAAGAAGGTGAGGATTGATCCGGGAGTCGATAAAAATAACGATGGGATTCAAATCGTGGTGGACATTGGCTTGAGCGAATTGTTGCCTTTGGCGCAAGTTGGCCAAGGTGTCTATCGCTTGGCGACCATACTAGCTGACATCATCGGCGAAAAGACGGATGTTCTTTTGATTGATGAAATTGAAAACGGGCTTCACCACTCGGTCCAGAAACAGATATGGACAGGACTGGCAGAAATGGCCAAGGAGTTGAAGGTGCAGATTTTCGCCACGACCCATAGCGGCGAATGCCTTCATGCCGCCCACAAAGCCTTTCTTGAACGCGAGCCTTATGATTTGGGGGTGATTCAACTGTTCCGCACGGAGGACGGCGTTCAAGGGCGGCTGCTCGATAAAGAACACATCGAAGCGGCCATCGAGGCAGACATCGAACTGCGCTAAGAGGATATGGCTGGCAAACGCGAAATTGAGGACTACGACCGAATTCTCGTAGTGGAAGGGCACAGCGATTTAGGGTTTTACGCTGAAGTGTTGGAGGCGTTGGGTGCGCACGAAAAAGTTTTCATTAAGGAACTCGGAGGCAAAACTGTGACGAAGGAAGCGCTGGAAACGCTTGTAAGCCCTGGCTTGCTTGCCTCCAAATCCGCCATCGCCTTTATTTTTGACGCGGACAGCGCGCCCGAAGCCACCCGAAACTTGCTGCAAAATCATTTGTCGAGAATCACCGACCAACAAGTTGTTGACGGCCAATGGTCCGGCGGAAAGCCCAACATCGGGTTGTTTGTTGTCCCTGGTGGAAACCAAATTGGGGAAATTGAGACGTTGGTTTGGGATTCCTGGGCCAGCGACGCGGCGAACGCAGCGCAAAGGCAATGTGTTGAAGGCTATATTGATTGTATGAAAACCGCCAACGCCACCGCGCATAGTCCAGCCAAGGGACTGATTGGCGCTCTTTTGGCGGTCAAGAATGACGAAGACCCGCGACTTGGTCCGGGCGCCCGTGGAAATGTCTTCAATTTAGAACGGCCCGAATTACAGAAGTTGCGGGAATTTCTTTCCGGCTTGGCCTAATCTTGTGTCCGCCTTGAACTTGCCCGCACTCACCGCACAACAACAGGAAGCCGTCGCCGCGCGAGGGAACGTCCTGGTCGTGGCCGGGGCCGGCGCGGGCAAGACCCGCACGCTGGTGGAGCGTTGCCTGGCCTGGCTGCTGGATGAACAAATCCAGGGCAGCGTGGATGAGATTCTGATGGTGACGTTCACCCAGGCCGCCGCCGCCGAAATGCGCCAACGCCTGCGAGACGCCCTCGAACGCGCCCAATCGTCCTCGCCCCGTCTGGCGGAACAACTGGCGCTGCTGGAAACGGCCCATATTTGCACGCTGCACAGCTTCTGCTTTGAATTGGTCAGCCAGCATTTCTACGAACTGGGCCTGGACCCGCAATTGACGGTCATGTCCAATGAAGAGTCGCACGCGCTGGCGCGCCGCGCGCTGGATGAAGTGCTGGAGACGGTCTATAATTCCGACCAGCCGGCGGAGGCGGCCATTCAACGCCTCATCCAAACCACGGGCGGCGATTGGGACCAGCCGGTGCGCGACTTGATCGGGCGCCTGCACCGGTACGCGCAGACGTTGCGCGATCCCGCGGGCTGGTTCGCGGCGCAGGAAGCCGCTTTCCAATCCCCCCAGCCGGAGCCATGGCGGAGCTGGCTCATGGCGGAATTGAAAGCCTGGCGCGCCTCCTGGCTCCCGCGTTTGCAACGCCATCTGCCGGCTAATGAAAACGCCGCCCGTTGCGCCGCCGCCTTGGAACAGTGTGCCTCAGACGCCACGCGCGGCGTTTT
>Ga0224555_1003509_pt1 | contig 15914 bp, 11 predicted proteins | sample 714S23034metaG_FD_180687 | JGI IMG/M metagenome (GOLD analysis project Ga0224555, IMG submission 180687) | Peat soil microbial communities from Stordalen Mire, Sweden - 717 S2 30-34 | ecosystem: Environmental > Terrestrial > Soil > Wetlands > Peat | place: Sweden: Norrbotten County, Stordalen...
ATCAATCGTCGCTCACTCCTGCCCCGACTGCTGCTGGCCCTGCCCTCGAAAAAAGGCAAAAGCTACAACAACGGCAAAAACAACCCCACCGATGTGCAGGCTTGACAGGGTCACTCCATATCAGTGCTTGGTCGATGGCAGCTTCAAGCACCAAGTCATGCGCTGAGCATGCGGAGTACATCCCCAGAGCTTGGCCGCGGTGCCACGCCACAGCTAACTGCTCCAAAATACTCGACATTGGTCTTCTCCATTTCGCGACCAGGATTTGGTATGGTTGCGCGAAAATGCATCCGGGCTCGCATGCTCGTCAGTGCACACCATCCCAGCAACTTTGGCTGAATCTTCGAAATTAAAATACCTCGACGCGGCCACGCCTAACCGTGCCTTTCCGATCCAGTGAACTCGATTCGCGCAGCGCGAAAGCACTTGCGAATGTAAGTATACATAAAAACAAACCTGACGAAATAAAAGGAAACTAGAAAGTGAGGATAGGCGCTTCATGATTTGAATTGTTCTGTGTTAAGAATTTCGCCGGAGGGCCAGGAATGTTCAGCACGGATGGACAGCCAGACACTCGGGCGGAACCATATCTCCGCCTCAGCGATGGCGGCCTACCCGGGCTGGGGTACACTACGGCCATGACAAAAGAGCGGCGTGGTGTTCATCTCATCGCGGACATTGCCCAGGTTTCCAGGGGTACGGTCGACCGGGCCTTACACGGGCGCGGCGGCATCAACGAAGTGACGCGTCAACATGTTCTGGAAATAGCCCGGCAAATCGGATATCGGCCGAATTTGGCGGCTCGAGCCTTATCGGCTAGCAGGGCAACCGCCAAGATCGGTGTATGCATTCCTCGCGAGATTCGTTTCTTTTATGACCAGTTGTGGAATGGAGTGCTGGAAGAAGCAGAGCGAGTTTCGCAGTCGGGCGTTGAATTCATCTACCGTCCTATTCAGAACCTGGGCGGGGGAGATGTCGAGGCATTCCAGGAACTCATGTCCAGCGGTGTTGATGGGATTATTCTCACTGCCGGCAATCCCAAGAATTTGAAACCTCTGATTGATGAGGCCGAAAGCAAAGGCGTACGCGTCGTTTGCGTGGATACTGACGCTTCAGAAAGTCGCCGTTCCAGTGCAGTTTACGTGGCGCCTTATCTGAGCGGGTGTGTGGCGGGCGAGTTGCTTGGAAAGCTTGTTCCACCAGGGTCGAAAGTGGCAGTAATGGCGGGTACGCTGATGGCGGAAGACCACCGGAAGAAGGCGGAGGGTTTTTCGGAGACGTTCCCGAAACACTGCCTGGGCGGCGAAACTGTAGCCGTCGTTGAAAATCACGAAGACGAAGACGAGAGCTTCCAAAGAACTGTCGATCTGTTGCGGCGCATTCCCGATCTCGGAGGGATATATGTCAATACAGTCAATTGCCTGCCTGTCTGCCGCGCTCTCGGGGCTTGGAACCTTGAAGGAAAAGTGAGGCTGATTACGAGCGACCTCTTCCTCGAAATGTCTCCATATTTCGAAAAGGGCACAATCGCTGCGTCCATCTACCATCAGCCGCATCGGCAAGGCCAGATCGCAGTTCGCCTTCTCGCGGATCATCTGATCTCAAAAGCCAGTTTTCCGCCCGTAGTCTGGCTGAATCCAGCCGTGGTGATGTTATCTAATCTGCGCCTGTTCAGGGAGATGCGGCTTCTCAACGAGTCAACGCCTGGCGAAGGAGTGAGCATGGACTTGGACCTGCTGAGCGAGACGAAAATGCGAAATTAGAGCGAAAACCAGATGAATCGCGGCCTGGCTGCGATCTTGGAGTCTGGTTTTTCTTGAGGTAAGAGCCACTTGACGGGTGTGCTTTCGAAGTATGGATGGTCTGGTTTCGCTATAGCCACCGCAGTCGAAAAACAATGGGGGTTAGCCGAAATTCCCGTTCTCTCGCGCGATAAACCATTCAGCTGACTTGTCCGACCTTTTGCCCAACGCTGTGTCAAGCCCCCCAGAACAGTTTTCCAGTTCGTCTGCGGCATTTCCAGCCGAGCGCGGAGGCTTTCTTATTGAGGGAAAGCCACTTAGCAACTGCGGCCTCGCGTTAGGGCAACTGGAAAACTGCTGTAGTTAGGTGTTCTGTTTTAGCCTTTATATCGACCGGCGGTTCTTTGGGGACACTTGCCAGGTAGGCACTGTTCACAAGCCGCATAAAAATCGAAAGCCCTAAAAAAAGGCTTGACAAAGCGGACACAAAGAGAGATTGTCTTTATATACCTGAGACCGTGCACGTGCACGGTTAAAACGTTCACGTGCACGGTAGCTCGAATCAGGTAGGCGAGTGCCTTAGTAGATCACTCTCGACGGATAGGGAACTGCCCGACTGCGGAGGAAATTACAGCTATGCGATGCAGTCAACCTTGGCGAATGACATTTTTCAGATGTCCATGGTTTTTCAGGGCGGATTCTCGCGATCGGCTAGACGTAGGAGACAGGTGCACGGATTGAGGAGGAGAGGGTTATGGTATTTTTGAACTTCGGATGTCGCAAGTCCATAGCGGTAGTGACGCTGTTGTTGAGCGGATTCGTCGGATTACTTGTCCCCGCAAAGGTCGCGGCCCAAGTCGACATGGGCTCCATCTCGGGTACTATCCACGATCCAAGTGGTGCCGTAATACCCAATGCGAAGGTCAGGTTGACCAATGAAGATACCCAAATCACCGCGTCGACCACGAGTGGATCGGGGGGGCAGTATACATTCGCGCCTGTAAAAATCGGACGCTATTCCATCTCTGCTTCGGCGCCCGGGTTCAAGACTATTCAACAAAAGAACGTGACCGTGGACGTGCAGCAGAATGTTGAGGTGAACATCGCGCTGGCCCTCGGAGCAGCGACAGAAACGGTCGTGGTCGATACGGCTCCGCCTTTGCTGCAGACAATGGATGCGTCGGTGGGGCAAGTCGTTGAGGAGCAGACGATCGATAACCTGCCGCTGAACGGCCGGAATTTCACTTTCCTCGCACAGCTCTCTGCTGGTGTTACTCAAGGCCAGCAGGACTCGCGCGGGTTGGGCGCGAGCGGCAGCTTCGCGGCCAACGGGCTGCGTCCCGCACAGAACAACTATCTGCTCGATGGCATTGACAACAACGCTAACCTGGTGGACTTCCTCAACGGCACGGCGTATTCGGTGAAGCCGCCGGTGGATGCGATCCAGGAGTTCAAGGTCGAGACAAATAATTACAGCGCGGAGTCGGGCCGGTCAGCCGGCGCGGTGCTGAATGCCACCCTCAAGTCGGGGACCAACAAGTTCCACGGCGCGGCGTGGGAGTTTTTACGCAACGACATATTCGATGCAGCGAATTACTTTGAGCTTTCGAAGGGCAAATTCCGCCAGAACCAGTTCGGAACCACTCTGGGCGGTCCGATCCGCCGCGACAAGATGTTCTTCTTCATGGATCACGAAGGCACGCGCATTCGGCAAGCCTACCCTTACATAAGTACGGTTCCCACAGCATTGGAGCGCAGCACCGGATATACAAACCTTTCGGAATTGCTCAACCAAGGATCAGGCAATGTCGTGGATGTCCTCGGCCGGAGCTATACGCTCGGACAGGTCTTTGATCCTTCTACGACTCGTCCTATCACTTGCGGCGTGCTAGATCCGGTGTCTTCAATTACGGTGCCATGTGGTTCATCGCCAGCCGGCACTCAGCTCGGTTTTGCGCGCGAGCCATTCGCCGGCAATATGCTCCTCGCTGGCCGGCTGGACGCGAATGCGAAGGCGCTATTGAATCTGTATCCGGCGCCGAACAGCTCAGGCTTGCTCAACAACTACGCGTCGAATCCAGTCATTAACAACAATACCGATCAGTTCGACGTGCGTACCGATGAAAACTTCGGTACCAAGGACAATGCCTTTGCGCGCCTGAGCTATGTAAACAATCCGCTCTTCATCCCCGGGCCATTCGGGGGGATCGCGGATGGCGGCGCGTTCTTTGCCGGATATCAGAACGCGGTGTCCTGGAATTCGGCGCTGAGCGAAACGCACCAATTCTCTCCGACGATGGTGAATGAGGTCCGCCTGGGATACAACCATTTGAGCGCCACGCGTACTCAGCCCAATGCCGGCACCTCGGGGATTCCCGCGCAATTCGGAATCCAGGGGGTTCCGCAGGGGAATTCAAACGGCGGTCTGGGCACGATCTTTCTCACCGGCATGAACCAACTGGGCAGCAACGATTATTTGCCCTCCATCGAACTCAGCACCACATCGCAAATCACCGATAACCTGACCAAAACCGTCGGGCGCATGGCGCTCAAGGCCGGATTCCAATGGCAGCGCTTGGGATTCGCCATTCTGCAGCCGATAGACTCGAGAGGCAATTGGTCGTTCAGCGGTGATTACACAGAGGTTCCTACCACCACCGGAGGCAATACCGGGCTTGCGCAAATGCTCTTGACGCCGATCTTTGGGACGGTCGGAGGTCCGGGCGCCGCAATTAAGGTGGGCGGGGCAGATAACGTCGGCGCCTCAAATATCGCCAACACGTCGATGAAGCACGTCTACTATGCCGGCTACATCCAGGACAACTACAAGATGACCAATAAGCTCACCCTGAACCTGGGTATGCGCTACGAGTACTTCGGTCAGTTGCTTGAGAACAACGGCAATCAATCGAACTTCATCCTAACTGGAGCCAACGGACATTCGACGTTTTTGATGACCCAGAAGCGCTGCAGTACGCCGCTATCGGCGGACTTCACGGCGGCTATGGTGACGGACGGAATCGACAAAGTTTGTTCCAGCCAGCCGGGCCTTGGAGAATCCCAGAGGACGAATTTCTCGCCACGCTTCGGATTTGCCTACGAACTTACTCACAAGTTAGTGGCTCGCGGCGGATACGGGATTTTTTACGGCGGGTTTGAAAACTCCGTGATCGAAACCTACATTGACTTTCCCTTCCAGTTCTCCTTGTCCTACCCCTATCTGGTGCCCAATCAGCCGGTTACGTTCAGCAACGGCTCCATTGGCACGCTGGAAACCGGCCTCACCGGCATTCCCTTGGATGCGGCACATGTTGAACCCGGAGGAGTGTCCTTTACGGGCGACGACTACCACCTTACGACGCCTTACACGCAGGGGTATAACCTGACCTTGCAGTACGCGTTAACCAGCAAAGACACTCTGCAGGTGGGCTATGTCGGAAACACGGTTCATCATCTGGGGTCGTACGTAAACCCGAACAGCACTCATGAGATGCTGCCGCCAGGACTGAATGTCACTAACTACATCCCGTATCCCGATTTCACTCCCTATATCACCTATACCAGGTTCGAAGCCAACAGCCATTATAGTTCACTGCAAGCCAACTATGAGCGCAGAGTCGCTCACGGCTTAAATGTCCTCGCCAACTTCACATGGTCCAATTGCATGACCGATGCCGTGGATGTTTTGAATCAGACAGCCATGACAGGCTACCGCGGTGCATTCCTGCCGGGATTTGGGATGCGCAAAGACTTCGGACGCTGCGAATTCGACATCGACAAAGTGGTCCATTTCAGCGGGATCTACGAACTGCCATTCGGGAATGACCGGCGCTTCCTGCATACCGGCAAAGTGGTCAACGTGGTCCTGGGCGATTGGGACATCAACTGGATTTATACTCTGCAGGACGGCCAGCCCGGCACGGTCCCATGCTCTCCCACCACCCCGACGGTATCCGGCTTAGGCTGCAATGCCTTGAAAGTTCCCGGTGTCGGTGTGTATACCGGAGCGCACACCGTGAAACATTGGATGAACACGGCAGCCTTCACTACGCCGCCCGTAGCGACAATGATTGGACAGACCGATTACAGCCCGCTGGGCGCCGGGCCCAGTCAGTTCCGTGGACCGGGCTTTGATCGCTTGGACTTCTCCCTCTTTAAGCAGTTCCAGTTGAACGATCGCTTCCGGATGGAATTCCGCTCAGAATTCTTCAACCTGGCCAATCATCCTAACTTCTCTATTCCGGGATTCTCCGAAAATGGATTTCCAGCCTCGCCCGGAGCTCTCGACTACACCAATACCGGCGGATTTGGCACCATCACTTCGACGCGCGATTTACAAAACGACCAGCGCGAGATTCAATTCGCATTGAAACTGTATTACTGAGACCGTTCGGATGCGCCTGGGAACAAGAACAAAGACGCATCCGCTTGTCTTTTGATTTGACGAAGGAGACTGGAAATGGCACGCGCGATCTCTGTGCTGTCGCTTTCGCTGTTCATGTTGGCCTCGGCGGTGCCCGGTTTCGCCCAAGCTCCCGGAACGATGGAGCTGGTAGATAACTGGGCATTGGCCTCCGCAACCGATGTACAGGCAGGCGGTGCAGCCGTTTCTCAACTTGCTTTTCAGAGCAGGGGTTGGCGCGCGATTCGTCGCATGCCTGCAACGGTTCTTGAGATATTGCAGGAGGATGGTGTCTACCCCAACCTGTATGTCGGCAAAAACATTCTGGATAATGTCCCGCAGGACTTGTACAAGCAAGACTGGTGGTATCGGACCGTGTTTACGGCCCCGGATGGTTTCTCCACCTACACGCTCGAATTCCCGGGTATCAACTATCGCGCGGAAATCTGGGTCAACGGGCATGAGGTCGCGGACAACAAGCAAGCAGTTGGGATGTACGTTGCTCACGAATACAATGTCACCGAGTGGATCAAGCCGGGCTCACAGAACGTGATCGCCGTCAAGGTCACCCCCGAGCAACTGATTCAAGACGTGGACGGCGTGGAGTTGGCGGACAGTTGGTTTGATTGGATCAACTATAACTATCTTGGATACCAAGGGAAATTTACCAGGCCTCATCCGTTCGGCGTTTCCTTTGTGCCAGACAGAAATGCAGGCATCTGGAAGCCGGTCTATCTGAGGACGACGGGAGATGTCGCGGTCGAAAATCCTGTGGTCAATTCCGAGCTTTCCCTGCCGCAGGCAACAGCGCGTCTTACAGTCTATGCAAACGTACACAATTCTTCCGCGCGGCCCGTCAGCGGCAGCCTGAAGGCAATCATCTCCCGACAAGGCAAACCCACTCTTGAATTGGAACAAAGCATCGATCTCACGCCAGGTGAAACTCGCGAGGTTGAGTTTGCCGCGGAAAAGTATCCGAACCTGGTCGTAAAGAACCCCGACTTATGGTGGCCCTACACCATGGGCGATCCTGCCCTCTACGACCTGCATCTGGAGTTTGTAGAAAACCAGAAACTGTCTGACAGTACTCGCATTCGCTTCGGAATACGGAGCATTACTCAACTCCGCGATCAAGATGAGGAGTTCCCCGACAAAGGCAAGGGCGGGAATTTCTATCTCCAGGTGAACGGCCGGGACTTCAGGGTGCGCGGAGCCGATTACACCCCGGACCTTCTATATCGCTACGATCCTGAGCGCGAAGCCGAAATCCTGCGGTATGTGAAGGATATTGGAATGAACATGCTGCGCTGGGAATCCAAGATATCGAGTAAGCACATCGTCGAGTTAGCGGACGAAGAGGGCATTCCTCTGATGTTTGGCTGGATGTGCTGCAACCAGTGGGAGAAGTGGGACCAATGGAGCGATGAGGACCATCGCGTGGCTCCGGAGAGCCTCCGTTCCCAGATTCTGATGCTCCGTTCTCATCCGTCGGTGTTTATCTGGGCCAATGGAAGCGACGGCCGGGCGCCAGATTCTGTTCGTAACGAATACCACACAATTCTCTCCGAGTTGCACTGGCAAAACGCGATGGTCGACACAGTTTCTTCGTTCGCCCAGGATGTCCACGGTGACCGCTTATGGGATGGCGTTCATATGGAGGGTCCCTATAGTTGGCGTCCGCCGACTTATTGGTTTAGCGGGAGATACGCCGCTTCTCGCGGATCTTGCGCCGAACAGGGCGACAACGAGCACATTCCTACCCTGGAAAGTCTGAAGAAGTTCATTCCCGCCGACAAGTTATGGCCAATCAATGACACGTGGTATTTCCACGCCGGCGCTGGTACTGCAGGCAGCAGTACGCTCGCGAACATTCAGAAGTCTGTAAACCGCCGCTACGGACTCTCAAGCAACGTGGAGGATTTCGTACGCAAGGCGCAGCTCGCGCATTACGAGGACACACGGGCGCAATTCGAAGGTTTCGCAGCCCTCGGTTGGGCCAACCACAAAATGACGTTGTATTGGATGCTGAATAGCCACTGGCCCTCGCTTTACGGCAATATTATTGACTATTATCTAAGTCCAGGGGGTACGTACTACGGCGCAAAGAAAGGGTTGCGCCCGCTATCTGTAGTATTCGATGCCTATGCGGTCGGGGATCATAGTAAGGCCAAAATTATCGTCTATAACCAGACTCCCGGAGATGTGCAGGGCTTGCGCGTGCGCGTGCGTGTGTACGACATAGACGGCAAGATTCGCGACGACCGCTCGGCCTCAGGCATCCAAGTGCCGTTTAATGGAGCAACTGAAGTAATGACCCTGGTTCGATATCCTCAGATCTCGCCGGTATTCTTTGTGCGCTGCCAGTTGATTGACGAAACCGGAAAGCTGCTCGCGGAGAATACTTACTGGCAGTCGCAAATCGACGATGACCTTGGCGCCCCCGCCAACGATGACTCCATGGACATTAAACAGGTTAGTTGGGCGGACATGACTCCGCTGAATGGCATGCCTCGGGTACAACTCGAAGTCAGCGCCAAGCAGTCCGCAACAGGCAACGAGAAGCGCGTCGCCATCCGGTTGCATAACCCATCCGGGAACGTTGCGTTCTTCGAGCGCGCAAGCATTTCGTCCGCCCGGGAGGGAGATGAGATACTGCCAATTCAGTACGACGACAACTATGTCACGGTGTTTCCCGGTGAAACCGTTGAGATACACGGAACCATATCAAAGTCCGCTGATCCGCGATGGATCAGGATCGAAGGATACAACACTTCCACGATCTCCGCTCAAATCAAGTAGCAACGCTGCCGGCAGGTTCTGTGCTATCAAGCATGGCGCCGGTTTCATTCATCGTCACAGCCGAAAGCCCAGATGGCGCACAGCGAGGTGCAGGAATGGGGAATAACCTCCCGGAACAATCACGTTGCCGCATATCTTCTCCGGTTGATGCGCAACAACTGCGGCGTTGGTGTGCGATCCCGGCGACGGAATTATTGGGACATCAGGAGTTGCGCGTTCGCTTCCGCCAGGTGGCCGATTCTGTTGAGTTGGGCACGTTGATGGCCAGGGAACTGGTTGAAGTGGTCGAGGAAAACAATAAAGAGGGGCGTGCGACGCGCGCAATTGTCCCCTGTGGACCGAATTGCTGGTACGAAGCATTTCGGTCGCTAGTGAATTCGAGCAACGTATCGCTGAAAAGCGTGCATGTGTTTCACATGGATGAGTGTCTCGATTGGGAGGGCAAACAGCTTCCAGCGGGCCATCCATACAACTTCAAGACCTTTATGGAGCGGCACTTTTATGAAGGGATTCGCCCGGAACTCGCGGTTCCTGAGGGGCAACGCCATTGGCTGTTGCCAGCGACGATGGAAGAAGTACGGGCCGCAATAGACGAGGCGCCGATCGACATTACTGTGGGAGGATGGGGTCAGGATGGGCACGTAGCTTATAATCAGGCCCGCCGCCACCCATTCCACCATGTGACGTTGGAGCAGATCGCCAACTCAACCATACGGATTCAGGAAAACAATATTGATACGATCGTTGCCCTGGCGCACCGGACGTTTGGCGCGGCCTACCAGTTTGTCCCGCCTATGTCCATTACATTGGGGATTCACGAGTGCCTTTCCGCGCGAAAGGTGCGCGTTTACAGCGACACGGGAGCCTGGAAACAAACGGCGCTGCGAGTCGCTTTGTTTAGCGAGCCGACGCCGGAATACCCAATGACGCTGCTTCAGACTCACCCTGACGCAATCATAACGGCAACACTAGAGACGTCGCGCCATCCAATAAGTGAAAACCTCGATTGGGAGTTGTTCTGAACCTATGCTGACTTTGCGCCCAAATGCAGAAAGCGGATTTACCTGCGCCATCGGTATCGGCGGCATTGGCGCAGGGATAATGTACGCGCTGGCTGGCGAGCACGAACTGGGCCGCAATGAAAGCAGGTTGGGCGAGTTGCTGGACGCACGGGACTACTGCAAGCTTCATATCGTCGAGCACTATATCGCGCGGCTTATGGGCTCCAGCCGGGCCTCGGATTCTTTTCGGGTGTGGCCGATCGGCGTTGTCGGTTACGATGCAGTTGGCCGTCAGATCCTTGCCGAGATGAGCGCTGCGGGGATGGATATTCAGTTTGTGCGGAGTCACCCGGCGCTGAAAACACAATTCAGTGTCTGCTTTATCTATCCAGATGGTTCGGGCGGAAACATAACCAGCAGTAACTCAGCTGCTCAGACGCTCGGCATCGATGACTTGAGGGCAGCATCGTCGTACATGAAAGTCGCAGGAGCACACGGTGTGGCGCTTTGCCTTCCAGAAGTTCCTTTGGAGTTGAGACGAAGCTTACTTGAAATTGCAACCGATCATGGCAGTTATCGCGTCTGCTCCTTTGTGCTCGGAGAAATTGATGAAGCGCAGAGGATGGGGTTGATTTCCCTGACGGATCTCCTGGCGTTGAATCAGGAAGAGGCATCGGCGCTGCTGGGAGACGGCCCACGCCAGGAACTTGATATGGAGCAATTGGTGGAGCGCGCTGCCAGCTTCACCGCCGACCGCCCGCAATTGCGTATGATTATCAGCGCCGGGCGGAAAGGGGCGTGGGGATTCGAGAGGGGGAATTTACAATTCTGCCCAGCGCCGGTTCTTCAGCCAATGTCCACGGCCGGCGCCGGTGATGCACTGCTCGCAAGTGTTGTTTGCGGTTTGGCGGCGGGAATCCCATTTATCATGCCGAGCGAATGTGGAAGTTTGTTTTCGGGCCGAGTGCTCAAGACGGCGCTGGATTTGGGCGTCCTGAATGCGAGCTTCAGTGTAACTTCGGCACATACTATCCATCCGGAAGCGATACTGAAGAATCTATTCGCCTTCGCCGAATTGCACGGTGCATCGATTTCCGAATCGCTTTGGTCTGTGTGCTACGAAAGTAAACAGAATTCTGTTGAGGATGTATCGAGTGTCGCTTGATCCGAAGCGCGCAGGACGAATGCCTTACCGTCGATGAACAGAACCACAAACCACACTCGAAGAGCAAGCGTGACCCGCCGTTGAGCCGTTGCAAATGCGAAAGGTGCACATCAAACTATGGGAATATCCGCATCAGAAGCATCCGGAACGCCGAAGTTACGCCGCGCGCTGGGGCTTTGGGATCTGATTCTCTATGGGCTCATAGTTATTCAACCCACCGCCCCGATGCCAGTTTACGGGGTAATGAGCATGCGTTCTCACGGGTACGCTGTTGTGACGATATTGCTGGCTATGGTGGCCATGCTGTTTACCGCCATAAGTTACGGGAAGATGGCCTCAGCTTACCCAAGCGCCGGCTCTGCGTTCACCTATGTCGGGCGCGAAATTCACCCTGCTCTTGGCTACTTGACGGGGTGGAGCATGGCCATGGACTATATGCTCAATCCGCTCATCTGTACGATTCTGTGCAGCAAGTTTGCCATGAACTTTCTTCCCGATATTCCGTATACAGTGTGGGTGGTTACCTTCGCCACTTTAATCACCGTATTGAATTTGCAAGGGATCAAGACATCGGCTCGGATCAACTCAGGTCTCGTCGTCGTCATGTGCGTAGTCATTGTTCTGTTTCTGGCGGCTGCGGCTCGTTATGTGCACGCGATGCCTCACGACGGAATCGGGTTCTTTACACGCCCGTTTTTCGATCCGAAGACTTTCTCGATCCGGCCCATCCTGGGTGGGACTTCTTTGGCCGTGCTTACTTATATTGGGTTCGATGGAATCTCAACGTTATCCGAAGAAGCCAAAAACCCGCGCCGCAACATTATGCTCGCCACCGTTTTCGTGTGTTTGCTTACAGGACTGTTGGCGTCCATTGAGGTCTATGCGGCCCAACTCATCTGGCCCGGCTCCCAGGGCTTTCCCGACGTCGACACGGCGTTTGTGTTTGTTGCCGAAAGAGCTGGCGGGCGGTGGCTTTTTTTGCTTATCAATGTGACGCTTTTGGTGGCGACGGTTGGTTCGGCGATGGGGGCGCAGTTAGGCGCCGCGCGCCTCTTATACGGCATGGGGCGGAGTTCCGCTCTGCCGCGCAGCTTTTTCGGCGCCATCGAACCAAAGAGGCGCATACCGCGAAACAACGTCTTGCTTGTGGGCGCAATAGCGCTTATTGGTGCGTTGGTCTTGAGCTTTGAGCGAGGCGTCGAACTGTTGAATTTCGGCGCATTGCTCGCGTTCATGGGCGTGAATATGTCGGCGTTCGTGCGGTATTACTTGCGCGAAACGCGGAAGCGCTGGTTCAATCTCGTGTCTCCGGTACTAGGGTTCCTGATTTGCACACTGTTGTGGTTGAGCCTAAGTTGGCGTGCCAAGGAATTGGGTATCGTATGGATAGTGATAGGTCTGGCGTGGGGTGCTTACAACACACGGGGGTTCAAGCGGGAACTGGTCAACCTGGAAATTCCCGATAATGACGGCGAAGCTTAGGCAATTGCGGCCGATGGCGCTACCTTTTCGCTGCGGTGCAGCCTGGAGTATCGCGCGGAGCCAAGGGATGAAGGATATGCAAGATCTTATCGAAGCAAGGACAGCAAGTGCCGATGAAGTTGAATACCAGGGCTGGAAAACTGCCTTCAGAATCTCGAACGATACAGTCCAATTGGTTATCTCAACCGAAGTCGGCCCACGGATTCTCTTCTATGGCTTTTACGGAGAAGAGAACGAGTTTCATGAGATTTCGGATCATTCCGGTAAAGGCGGTGACCGGATCTTCAGAGTTTATGGAGGCCACCGGCTTTGGGTATCACCTGAAGTCGCGCGTACGTATTACCCCGACAATGCTCCTGTTTCAGTTCGGAGGCACGGTGAAAGCTTCGTATTCACGGCCCCTCTGGAATCCGAGCGTCCAGGCACAAATCTGCAAAAAGAGATTGAGATCAAATTGGCGAATACTGGATCGCGGGTCACGGTCACGCATCGCATCCGCAATCTTGGAGTTCGAGCCACCAGGATGGCTCCCTGGGCCCTCTCTGTAATGGCGGGCGGAGGGAGGGCCATTCTACCTCTTCCGCCGCGCGCTCCGGTTTCAGCCGACAGGTTGTTGCCCGAGGGGGTCTTGGCCCTCTGGTGCTACACGGACTTGGCTGATCCACGGTGGCGAATTGGCACCAAGTATATCCAACTTCATCAGTCCAGCCATTCCGCAAGCAAGTTCAAGGAACAGATGGCCGGGATCTTCAATCCGTATGGTTGGGGCGCCTACTTTCGGAACGGCCACTTGTTCGTGAAGAAGGCCAACGTGGAATCAGGCGCGAAATATCCTGATTTCGGCTGTAATTTCGAGATCTATACAGACGCGCACTCACTCGAACTCGAGACCTTGGGGCCACTTCGGAATCTGAAGCCGGGGGAGACGGCAGAACATATCGAGCGCTGGTGGCTTTTCAAGGACATTCGGGCAGGTGAAGCGGAATGTTGGGTCGACTCCGCTATTCTTCCAGCAGTCCAAACTACAAAATGAGGTGCGCAGTCGCAGTGCAACATGTCAGAGTGGCCATGGGTGCACAATCAATCGGAAAGGTCAGATACTCCCGATCAAACAGACCTCAGGCGGAGCGCAGCCGTACCGTTCTTGTACCGGAGGCCAGCATCAGCGCGAAAACGGTTCCCACGATGGCACTGAGGCGCTTTAGAATTTCGGCAGCCTTTACGATACCGAGCATCAAACCGAAGGCGGTCAGAATGAGTACGATGGTTGCGAGCAATTCTGTGAGCGGAACCCTCCAATTCATAATGTTCGATGCGGTCATGTTGCAATCCTCCTCGGCTTCCCCAATCACTGGTATGCCGATACTCGGGTCTGTTCCTCTTTTCTCCATCCCCCTCACAGTTTGATTTCTTCAGGACACCTATGCAGGAGGCGACCGCATAGAACGATGGTCGCGGCAGGTCCGCTGCCAGTGGCGATGATACCTTCATCATGTTCTTTGTGGGGACCGACACAGGGGGCAGTCGTGGCTACCTGCCGTCTCTTTCCTGCTGGCGTTGGCGCGGATTCGCCAGACGTTGAAGATGGCGCAGGGCGTGTTGCATTTCCGGGTCCGTGAATTGGACGGAGATGCCGTGTTGCGCCGCAATCTATGTGACCATCCGCTTCCACTCCACGCTGCCGTCACACGTGATGCGCGATCCGAATTTCTGGATGGCCATCTCCAATCCGAAGAGGACGGCGGCTTTATCTTGATTAAGAACAGTGACGATGGACCCCTTTCATCCGCTCCCGATTTGGTGTATGAAAGAGATGTTCTCCACGATCAGGAGCAGTCGCCGGGCTAGAGGAGAACAGCCATGGCAATGAAGTATCAGAAGTGCACCGTCTACCTTCGCGGGCAGAAGGTGAAAATGTGGTACGGCAAGTACACCGTGTATTTGCGAGACGAAAATGGAAAGGAGGTCGGAAGGCGGCGCAACATTCCGCTCTGCCCGAAAGCCGGAACGCCGAAGTGGAAGGCCGAGCAGATGTTGCACGCCATCATTCTCAACGAGACCGGAGTCCCTGCCAAGACTACTACGACAATCGCTGACGACTCGGCTACGTTCCGCTGGTTCGTGGAGGAACGGTACATTCTGATGCGGCAAAGTGCCTGGAGTCAGGCATACCGGAAGATCAATTCCTACGAGATCCGGCATTACCTTGTTGATCGTTTCGGAAGGATTCCGTTGGGACAATTGGGCACGTTTGAGATACAGGTCTGGCTCAATAAGCTGGCCGGACAGTATTCGCAGTCAGTGGTTCGCCACTGTTATGCATACATTCGCTCGATCACTCACATGGCCAAGAAGTTGGGTTTCCTTACCATTGACCCAGCGGAGGATGTCACCATGCCGCAGACCAAACCGGTTGCGAAACCGCAGATGGCGCAAGAGCAGATTCTCGCGCTCATCGGCGGCATTCATGACCTGCACATCTGTGTCTGATGTATATCGGCATTTTCTGTGGTCCGCGTGCGAGCGAGGTTCTGGGATTGCAGTGGAAGTCCTGGACGGGAGCTACGCTGGTCCCGCACGGCACGACATACGAGGGGCAGTTTTATCCCGGCCGATTCAAGACACGTTCAAGCCGGGCGCCCATCGGAGTACCCGAGCAAGTGCGGCCCATCATTCAGGCATGGCAGCAGGCCTGCGCCGATCTGTCGCCGAAGGCATTGATGTTTCCGACTTTCGGACGGGGGGAGAGAACTGGCCAGGCCGTACCGCGCTGGGGCAAGAACTTCTTCAAGTGGCGGGTTCGCCCGATTGCCCGGAAGCTGGGTATCCCGGACCGCCTCATCACCTTTCAGGTGATGCGGCGTACGCTGGGGACCGATCTCCAGGAGCACGGCACACTCAAGGATGCGCAAGGGCATTTCGCCACGCGAGCATCCAGACGACGGGTGGTGTCTATATGCAAACCATCGAGAGCACGTGCTGAACGCGATGAACTCCAGGACGACACAGATTCTTGCAGGTTGGGAACATCCAGATATGGGAGGATGTAGGCTTGCGGTCCAAGACAACCTGGTATCGAAAGCAAGGATATTGACTTCAGGGGTCACGCGGCAACTGGACCAAGTTGGACCAAGTATTGAGGGGAGATCGTTGTAAGTTATTGATTCTTTGGCTCCTCAGGTAGGACTCGAATCATCAATCAAACGTATTTTCAACAATATGCAGGTCAGCGGATGACACCTTAGACCATGAAAAGCAGTCGTAATCCGATAAACAGAGCGCATTTAGAGCGCGGAAAAGCCTCTTTCAATCGCCTACATAGT
>Ga0224555_1003510_pt1 | contig 15914 bp, 10 predicted proteins | sample 714S23034metaG_FD_180687 | JGI IMG/M metagenome (GOLD analysis project Ga0224555, IMG submission 180687) | Peat soil microbial communities from Stordalen Mire, Sweden - 717 S2 30-34 | ecosystem: Environmental > Terrestrial > Soil > Wetlands > Peat | place: Sweden: Norrbotten County, Stordalen...
CCAGAGCCGGGAGTGGTTCCGACATAGTGGTGGCCTCCTAATCTTAGTGTATTATATACACTACGACATGAGCCACAATAAACACGAGCGCGAGAATTGTCACTTCTATGTCGCGCACCCAGTCACGATCAGCGGCTTGACATCCCTCTTGCTCCTAGTTACCATTGATGACCTCCGCTAATCGCATTGGTTTCTGTCCGGTGGCACGACTGCCGGTTCCCGGCTTGTGCGTATAGCCCCCTCCGCTTCCCACCGGTCATGTCGAAGGTGCGGTCGGCCAATCGCCGGATCGCCTGCAAGGGGTGGTCGGCCGGTATCCGCTGCTCCGAGATTAATCACAACAGCAAGTGTAGCGCGGACCTGTTTTGTAGGTCCGCGGCTTTTCGGCTTCAAATTCTCGCGTTCTCATCGGAGGGCAAACGCACGCGGTCAATGGTCAGCCCGCACCGGCTCTGCTGTTCGGCGGCATCCACGCCCGCGTACTCAGGAAAGCTGGACCACTTCCACTGCTCGGGTCGCTTCACCAGACCTCGCCTCACCGGATTCAGGTGGATGTACTCAACGGTCTCCCCGTAGTCTTTCACCGTGCGGAGCGCGTGGTCGAAGAAACGCTCTTGCCAAAGTTCTCCCTTTTCGTGTCGCCCGTGATTGATTGCGACCATTGAGCTGATCTTGATCGCACTCATTGCTTTCGCGATGCTCAACGGATAGGGTGGGTAAATGATGGCATGCCAGTGATCAGGCAGAAAGACCCAGGCCGTCAGTGCAAATCGCTGCTTTTGCCGCATCCGCGCTAGTGCGATTGCCAATCGCGCGAAATCGGATTCCTCCAGCTTGCGTCTCGATCCCAGCAAATTCACGGTCACGAAGATGTAGCGGTCATAAAGGAACGGGCGCCGCAACTTTGACATGCGATCAATCTACGCGCAATGCGGTGGGGAGGCAATAGTCATCCGAGCCAACGAGCGCTGGCGGGCGCGAAAAGCCGCGGACCTACAAAACAGGTCCGCGCTACGGTTGCCGCTTCGAATCCGTGATCGGCTTACACATCTGGGGATAAGGCGGCATAGCAGTGCAGATCTGTGTCTTAGGCGAACAGCCAGGGTTCGGCGACAAACTGCGCACCAGAGATTGCGGACGGTTAAGCAGCGCACTCGGAAGATGTCTTGCCGCTTTTTGAGCGGCGGGGCACCGCTGGGGTGGGCAACGCCCTTGCCGGAAACTGACCCACTGCCGTATTCCCGCCTGAAACTCACAGAGTAATGCTATGCAGGGCGACATAACTTATAGCGGCGCTCTATGAGCGCCGGCCGGCGGTCATAGACCTCCGCTACAGTGCAATGCGCGGGGTGGCCTATTGGATAACCTCGCCTTTTGTTTCACGCGCGAAGGGCAGGATGAGCAGGCCCAAGAGATAGATTACCGCGATGGAGCTCGCAGCGCGCGCAAACGATCCGAAGTGGACCACGAGATAGCCTGTCAGGAACGGCCCTGCGGCGGCAAAGATGCGGCCGGCGTTAAAGCAGAATCCCGCTCCTGTGGCTCGGATGCGGGTGGGGAAGATTTCCGGAAAGTAAACCGGAAAGCCGCTGAAAATCCCGTTGGAGAAGAATCCCAGGAAGGGCAGTAGCCACATGGCTGTGGAGAACGACTTGGGTATGAGGAAGGTGACGGGAAGCGCCAGCGCAGACCCCAGCATCAGCAGCAGGAACATGGCGCGCCTGCCCCAGCGCTCGGCGATCAAAGGCGCCGCCAGGTAACCCAGGATGGCGCCGGCGTTGAGGCTCATGACGGCGAAGCTGACTCTCCTTGCGGTCGCGACGGCATTAAGATGCTGCGGGCGAAGGAGTTCAGTCATGAGCGAGGGCGTCCAATTGGTGGCGCCCCAGAGGCCAAACACAGCCACAAATGCCAGTGAAGTGCCGACTATCGTGTCGCGGCGGACCCCAGGCAAAAAGAGTTCGACAATCGTCAAGCGTGGCGCGCCCGGGGGCTTTGCCTGAAGGCGCTGGTTGGTCCAGCGTTCCGGCTCGTGCACTTTCAGGCGCAGGAGAACGGCCACCAGTGCAGGCATGATTCCCACAAAGAACATCACCCGCCAACTGTAGGAGGAAAGCAAAAGGTTAATCCCGGCGGCGAGGAAGAAACCACATCCCCACGCTGATTGGAGCAGGCCCGCACCCTTGATCCGCAGGGATTCGGGCCAAACCTCCGCCACCAGAGTGGCGCCGGCGGCCCATTCCCCGCCCACACCCAACGCGGTCAGAAAGCGGTAGATTCCAAGTTGCCACCAAGTGTGCGACAAACCCGCCAGCGCCGTGAAAACCGCATAAACCAGAATTGTTATGACCAGGGTTCGAGAACGCCCCAGGTAATCTGCCAGAATCCCAAAGAGGACGCCTCCCAGCGCCCAGCCCACAATGAAGATGGAGAAGATGATTCCGCCATACCATCCAATGTTCTGAGGTGAACCTCGAGCGCCCAGGAGCTCTTTGAGCGCCGGCGTCATCACCTGGGCGTAAATCAGCGCGTCCATGGAATCGAAGACCCAACCAAGCCATGCCACGAGGAGGACCAGCCACTGATATCCTGTGAGTTGATTCCACGGCGAGGCGGGTTTTTGCGCCGTTTCTGAGGACGTGCGCCTTTCCGGACCGGGATTCATTCGAGCCTTCCTCGCCCGCCAGACACGGAGCAAAGGTTTTTAAGGGATGGGGAGCGCGCCGCGATGAAGCGCAGGCCGAAGCCCTGGAGAAAGACTTGGCCCGGCATTCCAACCACGCTCAATAGGATCACCAAGACTGCGCCCAGCAACGCCAGGGCGGTGGCCGCCAGGCTGATGGTGGGCAGGTTCCACACCCATGCGTGCCCCAGTAGATGCAGCGTCATGACTGCGGTGGCCGCCAGGATTATGGCACTGGAAAATACACCTACGAGTAACGGGACTAGAAAGAGGAGGACAGCCACGCTGACTCCGACTGAAAGCAAAAAACGCAACAAGATATAAACCGCGAATGAGGCCGGGTCATGGCGCATTTTCTGCCAAAGTTCCCGCCACGCCGAAGGCAATGGCAAACGCTCGGCATACATCAGGGGAACCACCAAATCATCGGTGAGCATAATCAGGAGGGCTACACCCAATCCGAGGAGGACTATCAAGGAGAGGATCAGTGCCAGAAACGCCGTGGCGAACAGCTTACCTGAGCCCGAGGTGGAAGCGGCCTGAAGACCGGAAAAGGAGACAATGACCATGAGTAAGAACGCGGTAGCGAGCCCCACCAGCGTTCCCGCCAGCCACCAGAAATAGGATTGTCCCAGGGGACGGACGGCGGACCATGCACTTCTGAGAGTCACCTCCATCTTGACCAGTGAATCCACCAGTATAAAGCGAAAGATCGACCTCAGGTATAGGAATCCGAGCCCCAGCGCGATAGCGAACACGATGACCAGGAAGATGAGGGAAGGGTGTTCTGCGATGTATTGCCGCGCCCCGGCCACCAGATCCGTCATTCGAAAATCACTGGGCAGAGCGGTCAGGCTCCACTGGAATGCTGCCGTGGGTGTGCCGCCTCCCAGAAAGAGGCACAGCAGACTGAGCTTGGTCCACCTCCAGGCATCAAATGGCCGAAAAAAAAGCCGGAGAGTATCATCGAGCGCCCAGGAAATCGCGCCCGCCGCCGAAATTGACGCATGGGTGGCGCGACCCGCGGTCGGGGCATTTGAAATGGGCAGCAGCGGCGAGGGCTGGGAGTTCATCACAAGTCAATAGTCGAAAGTCAAAGGTTATAAGTAATGTAAGTGCAAATGCGCGCGGCAAATTGCACGAGTTCCAGCCCTGCAAAAGGCCACGCTCGTGGTCGCTGTGCTAAGCGCTCGCCACAGGTGACAAGGTACAGCCCGGTTGAGCGTCTTGGCAGGACTACCCTGTGCCCGCAGCACGTCGTTATCTTAGCGCGGTTAGAGTCGAATTGGTAGCAGGGGAGCGCCGAGGGGTCACGCAGAAGTGAGGCTTCAACCATTTCGCCGCCTGGAGCGTGTTACCGAGCGTATTAGGTGCGCTAGGAAAAGGCCCGAAGGGCCAAAAGAGCTTAGCCCAGGGCGCCAGCCCTGGGTCCAGAAAGACCTCTGGTTCGCGAGAGCCCCAGCGGGGCGAAAGAATAAGTTTTCGCCACGGGAACTCTCCCTGGTTCTGCCGCCCCTTACGGGGCTTGACCGGTGCTTGGCCTTGGATTCCCAGGGCTCGCGCCCTGGGCTAAGTTCTATCGCCCGCTAAGCGGGCTCCAGACCACCCTGCTCTTGCCGCCGTGAGCTTTCGCAAGTATGTCATGCGCCAGCGGCAGAACTCCCACTTTTATGTCGCCCACCCAGCACCGAAATACCGCGCTTCGTTTGTTCCCACGAGCGCCCGTGGAGGGCAATCTTGCCGAGCCGGGTCAGGGCACGGGAATGGAAACACGAAACGTCGTGCCCTGGTGGGCTTCGCTTGAAAAATCGATGAATCCGTTGTGGAGCTGAAGGACCCGGAAAGCCATGGCGAGTCCAATTCCGCTGCCCCCGGGCTTCGTCGTGTAGAAGAGAGAAAAGATCTTCTGCCGCGCCTCCGGTGGAATACCCACACCCTGGTCGGAAACTTCGAGATTCATGTTATGAGCATCTACTTGCGGTTTTACTTTAAGCTGCCCTCCTGAGGGCATGGCTTGGCAGCCGTTGAGAACCAGGTTCAGGAGCACCTGTTTCATGAGGTCGCGGTCAACATTGATAGTCGGCAGGGATCCCTGGTGATCGAAGACGAGCTGAACGTTATTCTTCAGCGCCTGCGGCTCAGCCAGCAGAAAGACTTCGCGGACCAGGCCTTCCACGGGGGTGGGGACCGGATGGATCTCGACCGAGCGGGTGAAATCGAGGAAGGTTTTCACCACTCGATCCAGCCGCTGGATCTCTTTGGAGAGTATCTCCAGATGCGGGCCAACCCTTTCACCTTGCTCGGTTAGTTTGGATTTCAGGATTTCGACCTGGAGGACCATGGCATTGAGCGGATTTTTCACCTCATGCGCAACTCCGGAAGTGAGCCGGCCGAGAGCCGCCAGCTTCGTAGTGACATCAATTTGATCCTCGATCTGAGCGCGTGTGCTGGCGTCGCGCAAGGTGACCAGGCATCCCATAGCCTCGCCCTGTTCACAGATGAATTGGACACTCACGGCAAGGTGCGCCGGGGGTTCGCCGCCTTGGTCAACGGTTCGCCAGAGCGTTGATTGCCGCGAGGCGAAGGCTTCCCGCAAGAGGTCATGGAGAGGGTTGTCGGCGGAGAACACCTCCAGCGCCTGGCGATGCAGGATGACTTCCGCTCTGCAACCCAGCAGACGGGCGGCGGCGGGTGTGGCCAGGACCAGCCTGTCTTGCCTCTCAAAAAGCAGCAGGCCATCGCTGAGCTTGGAGAAGAGCTGGCCAAGGTTCTCCTTCAATTGGACAAAGGCGGCTTTCTCGCCGCGCATCTGCTCGCCTAAGAGGTTCAATTTTGAGGAAAGCACGCCCCATTCGTCGCTCCGCTTGAGACGCACAGGTTCGGAATACTGGCCGCGCGCCAGCAGGTCGACGCTTCTGGAAATGGTCTCCAGGGGACGCAAGAGGCGATAGGAGAGCAGACCGGCGGCGAGAGTGGTGAAGATGATGATGGCGAAGGAAAGGGTCAGGGCAGCGTGCAAATCCGGGGTGATCTGATGGCCGAGGAAGAGTGTCGAGACGCCCACCCGCACGTCGCCGAAAGGCTTGTCTCCAATCTCCAACGGCAGCACGACTTCGTACACCCTGGAGGGGCCGTAGATCACGCGGAGCTGCCTCAACAATCCGGCATGAAGCAAATCGTCAAAGGGTGGCGCCGGGGCCATCACCTGCCCGATTTCTCCCGGATCGTTGTGCACCATAACCTGCCGCCCGGTGTCCGTGATGGCGGCGTAATAAATGGAAGGTGAGTACCCGACCGCGGATTCCAGCAGCGAGTTCAACCCCGCGTCGGCCGCAAATCGGGCTTGCACGAAGCTACGCAGCGCCTGGAAATCGAAGGGGTCCGAACCCGCCGGCATTCGTTCCTGGGACAGGAGGGTGCTGGCCTGATGATAAATTTCACTGGCCACATATTCCCCTCTGCTTTCGACCTCGCCCAGCGTCTGCCGGGTCAAATGAGAAAGGTAGAGCATTGAGGTGGCCAGGACCATGAGCAAGACCAGGAGGGTTATAAGCGCGGTAAGCTTAATTTTCAGGCTGAGCCCCATATTCCTTCAGCTTGTTATGGAGTGTTTTCAGGCTGATGCCGAGTAGCTCGGCGGCACGCGTCTTGTTGTTTTGCGTGAAGGCCAACGTCTCAAGAATGAGAAGACGTTCAGCCTCGGCAACCGTCATGCCGGGACGGAGCCGGACCTGGTCGCCGTCTTCTAAAATGGCGGGATGGCCGAAGCCGCGCGGCAATTCATTGACGGTCAAGTGCTCGCCCGAGCAGGTAACGAGCATGCGCTCCAAAACATTGCGCAGCTCGCGCACGTTGCCGGGCCAGTCGTGCCGGTGGAAGGCCTGTAGAACTTCACTTTCAACGCCCATCACCGCGCGGTCGTATTTTCGGTTCAGGTCGTTGAGCAGGGCCGCCGTCAACTCCTCCAGATCTTCAAGGTGCGCGCGCAAAGGAGGCAAGACGATATGGACGACGTTGAGGCGGAAATAGAGATCGCTCCGCAATTGGCCCTTGGCGACCGCTTCCTCCGGCACTTTGTTGGTGGCGGCCAGGACGCGCACATCGACGGAGATTTCCGATTTGCTTCCCAACCGGCGCACCTTGGAGTCCTCGAGCACACGCAGCAGTTTGGCCTGGGTGGCCGAAGGCATTTCGCCAATCTCATCGAGGAGCAAGGTCCCACCATCGGCCAGCTCGAAACAACCCACGCGGCGCTCGAGGGCCCCGGTGAAAGCTCCTTTTTCGTGGCCAAAAACTTCACTCTCCATCAAAGTTTCCGGTATCGCCGCGCAATTTACGGCCACGAAAGGCTTGGCGCGGCGCGGGCTTAGCTCGTGAATCGTATGGGCCACGAGTTCCTTCCCCGTGCCACTCTCGCCGGTGATCAATACCGAAGCGCGGGAGGGCGCGACCATCAAGACCAGTGACGTCACTTCCTGCATTTTCTTGGACCGCCCCACGATGTTGCCGAGGAATCCCAGGTCCCGCAGCCGCCGCTGGGCTGCCTCCAGTCGCCGACCGCTTTCATGGCGTTCCAGGCAATTGCGCAACTCAACCTGAAGCCGCTTGGTGTCCAACGGCTTCTCGAGAAAATTAAAGGCCCCCAGCTTGGTGGCTTCCACCGCTTCTTCGATCGTTCCCTGCCCGGTCAGCATAATGAAATTCAACCCGGAAAGGGCTTCGTGGACTTGCCGCAACAATTCCATGCCTGTCATGCCTGGCATGCGAAGATCTGAAATAACCACCGCTGGGTTGAAACTGGAAACCTTTTCCAGGGCTTCGGAGCCATCGCTGGCGGTTTCGGTTTCGTACCCCCACACGGAGAGTAGATCGGCGAGCCCCTGCCGTTCATCGGCGTCGTCCTCAACAATCAAGATCCTGCCATTCTTGGCCACAGCAACAGGTTCTCCCCTCCAGCGCTATATTACAACGTATTCCTCCTCATTCGCTTTCGCAATAGTCTGGTTCCAACCTTGCGCTCGCAGGGTAAGGTTTACATACCTTCGCCAGTATTACAAAGAGATTAATCCCGTGCCATCGTCTCTGGGCCGTGCAACCCCTGTGTTTACAATAGTGCGTGCAGGATTACCGTGTGGCAATTGGCTTGCAGCGGGCAATTCATGAACTGCCGATTGCAGACCGATATGAACATTTGGGAGGTGGGAAATCAATGCGGCGATGCGTTGCTTGGGTAGTCACGTTGGTGGCTGGCGTCCTCTGCCTCTACCCCGGACTAAGGATGCTATGGTCAGGACCCGGTGAGACCGGGCAAATCATTCAGCCCGGAACCGCCATCTGCGTCCGGCTTCTCCGGCCCATCACCTCAGCCAACGCCGAGCCTGGACAACCTTTTGCCGGGTACGTGGTCTCTTCGGAAACCGTGAAGGGAAGCGCGCCTGTACGCCCCGGCACGCTGGTCGAAGGCACGTGTCTGGTGGTTCGAAAAGCCACCGACAATTCGCGTCCAGGCTATATCCGGCTGGTTCTCCAAGGCCTGAGAGATTCGGAAGGCCGATTCGCACCGCTCGAGACGACGACTTTCAGTCAGTGGGGCGGCCCCGAGCAGGGTAACCGCTATGCCGTGAGCAATGGCGAGAGAGTCGGTTCCCGATTGGCCTTGCCCATTGAGGGGAAAGCCTCTTCGAATCAACTCCTCGCCTCGGTAGACGCCCTCCTGCCGACGGAAGAGAACATCAAGTTCGTGGTGCTTAAACCCTCCCTAATTCCCCCAGGTTTTTGCCTGCCATAGGCGCCTGCGCGCGGCCTGGCGCTGAGGATTGTACTGCAAGGTTTTGTGATGAGGGCGGCAGGTGACTGAACGGCGCCCTGCCGCTTGCGCTCATTCCCTTTTGACTGTTCACGCCTACGTGCGTATATTAGCCAGTTACTATTGAGAATTGGTGTAGACTGCTTGGGCAGAATGCCTGTGAGAGTCCTGGCAATCGCCGGACACCCACGGGGGGCGGCCTTCAGCACGGTTTTCGTGAAGCGCATCAGACCCCGGAAGTCGCGAGCAGGGAGCAAATGGGAATTCCACAGCCAGCATCGCGTGTTTACTCCGATGAATATCAAGGCAACTACGCGGGTTTGAGTGGCGCCTCAGCACGAATGCAGAAGGTTTACCACCTCATTACTAAAGTCGCTGTGACGCGGGATCCCGTCCTGATCCTCGGGGAAAGCGGGACGGGAAAAGAACTGGTGGCGCGCGCGATTCACGCGAAAGGCCCATGGGGCGACCAGCCATTTGTACCCATAGACTGTGGGGCGCTGACGCCGACCTTGATTGAGAGCGAAATGTTCGGCCACGTTCGCGGGGCTTTTACTGGGGCGACTCATGGCCGGCAGGGTTTGCTGGCAGCCGCCGGCGAAGGGACTGTGTTTCTGGACGAGATTGTGGAGCTTCCTGTCGAGCTTCAATCGAAACTCTTGCGAGCTCTACAAGAGCGTGAAATCAAGCCTCTGGGCAGCAACGAGCGGATACCAGTGAAAGCGCGAGTCGTCGCCGCCACGAACCAGGACCTTGAGGCCGCCATCAAGCGCGGCACTTTCCGAAAAGAGCTGTATTTCCGGCTCAATGTTGTTTCCATCAAGTTGCCGCCACTCCGCGAGCGCCGAGAGGACATTCCCGGTTTGGTTCGATTCTTTCTCGCTAAGCATAAAGCTGACCTGGGGGGCATCACGGGTGTTTCGGACGAGGTCATGGCGCGCCTGTTGAGCTACGATTGGCCGGGCAACGTCCGGGAACTGGAGAACTGCATCCAACGCGCCCTGGCGCTGGGAAGTGCGCCTGAAATCCGAGTGGTAGATCTGCCCTCGAACCTCCTCTATTTAGTGGCCGAGCCGCGCCACGACCGACAAACGCTCGCGACTCTCCACACGCTCGAGCAGCGAGCCATACTTCAGGCGCTCGAGGCGACCAAAGGCGACCGACTCCGCGCCGCGAAATTACTCGGTATTGGAAAGACAACCATCTACAGAAAATTGAAAGAATACGGGTTGGAAGATGTGGCGGACTCACCACCTTCCTGCTGACCCACGGGAGATTCACAGTTGACAGCCGCCCGCCAACAACCGAACATCCATTCCTTGTGGGATCAAGGTTACTTTAGGCAATAATCTGGTTGCTCACTGATGGCAACTATCGGACTGGATGCTACCTACACTGTCGAGCCCGTACAGTCGGGCATCGCAGTATATTCCCGTAAACTGATCGAAGCCCTTGCCAGGATCGAGACTCCGCACCGGTTTTTGCTCTGCTATCGCCTGTCGCGGTTTGCCCGGCGCCGGGAGTTCTTGCGTCCTGCCCCAAAGGCTGGTTCTCAAAAATCGCATTTCTCCGTGAGGCTGTTTCAAGAGCCTTTAACTTTCTGGTTGCCCTGGGAGGCGGAATTATTCCATAGCTTGGCGCAGCGCCCTCCGGCGTTTCGTTTCAGGAGGGAGATCGTCACCGTCTTTGACATTTTCCCTATTACCGGTCATGAGTACTCGACCGCAGATTTTCAGCGCAAGTTTTCCGCCTTGATTATCGAGGCCGTGGAGCGCGCCACACACGTTATCACATCGTCGCGTTATACGGCCCAGCAATTACTTGCGCACACGCCGGTCTCCGAAAACAAGCTTCGAATCATCCCTTTGGGGGTCGATCCGCCTTCGTCGACTCTGTCTCCAGGCGAGCGTCTGTTAGCGCGGGAGAGGCTGGTGGGAAAAGGCAACGAGATGATTCTCAGTGTGGGGGTCCTGCAAACCCGCAAGAATACGCTGAACGCACTACGGGCTCTCGAGAAACTGCCGGGCCGCTATCGGCTGATTCTGGTGGGCGGAGATGGTTACGGGAGCGAAACCATCCACGACTACATACGCTGCCAGGTGCTTGGACCGCGAGTGCAAGTGCGAGGATATGTGGCCCTGGAGGAATTGCAGTCTCTGTATCAGTCGGCAAGCTTGCTGCTTTTTCCGTCACTGGAAGAGGGCTTTGGGATTCCCGTCCTGGAGGCCATGGCGAATGGCTTGCCTGTTGTAGCCTCCCGAACGGCTTCGCTTCCTGAAGCAGGCGGAGAAGCTGCCCTTTATGTTGATCCCCACGACCCTCAGGACATTGCGGAAAAAGTCCTGCGCGTGGTCGAGGACCCTGAGCTGCGCCGGAGGATGATCCAGCAAGGATTGGAGCGGGCCCGGGAATTCTCCTGGCGGCGAGTCGCAGAGGCAACCCTGAAGGTCTACGACGAAGCGCTGTCGCTGTAGCATTAGTTCCAAACTTCTTAGTTTTCTTGCGAAGAATTTCTGCGATTGGCGCTTGGCCGAGGATGGCGGGAATTGCCGATTGTGGATTGGCGATTGCCGATAGTCGATTGACGATTGACAGCGGAGGAAGTTGCCGCACCATTTCTTCAATCGACAATCGGCAATCGCCAATGAAAATTACGATCCCGTGCTGCTATAGTTCTCAACGCCCTTATTCCAAACAAAGATGGAGAGCAGGAAGAAACCCGCCGCCACCGCCGGCACGAGATAGAAATAAGAAGCGAACGCTCGCCGACCGAGGAAATGTGTAGTGGGGTAGAAAGAGGCAAATGCGAAGGGAATTATCCAGCTCAGAAAGAACTGGATGTAGACATTGTAGATCGTCAGGGGATACCGACCGAAAGTGAGCATGTTGAAGACCGGCGGCACGATGCCCACGCGGTCCTCAAACCAGAAAGACACCGACGTGAGGATAAGAAACACGGCAAGATAAATCACCGCCCCGCAGACCACCATCAACAAAAAACAGAAATAATCCGCCACTTTCCAGACCAAGTGTAATTGTCTGACGCAGACGGCAACCACCAGCGTCCCGGTCACAACTTCCTGCAACGATTCCAGCCGGAACTTTTCGAAGACAACCTGAAAGAGCGTATGCGCAGGCCGCAGCAGGATGCGGTCAAACCTGCCCTGGATAATGTAAATGTCCCCGAACTCGTAAAGGTTCCAACTGATGACGTTGAACATTCCAAGAGGGATCAGGGAGAAGCCGTAGAGAAAGAGGATTTCGTAGAACGACCAGTCCTGCAGCTTGGGAATCTTGGAGAAGAGCACGAGCATAAAACCGAATCCCAGAACGGTAGACGCCATAGAGGAAAAGAAGGCGATGAAAAAATCCGCCTTGTATGCCAGCCGTACCTTGGCGTACTGGGCAAAGTAAAGTAGGAACAGTCTGAAGTGCCTTTTCATCTTGATGGCCCATTTGATCCCTGCTCGCCCTGCAACTGACCCCTCACCCGGCCCCGCGTCCCGCATGCGCGGGATCGCGGTCCACCCTCTCCCCTTGGGAGAGGGCGAAGTTTAGCCCGGACGCCAGCTAGTCCCCAGCCCCCAGTCCCTAGCAGGCTGCGGAAAAACTCTTCGAAACTGTCATTCTGAGCGAAGCGAAGAATCTGGCCCTGTGCATTTTCAAGAAGATACGCAGAGCGAGATCCTTCGCTGCGCTCAGGATGACACCCGTGGATAGTTTTTCCGCAGCCTGTTAGAGGCACAGAGAACACGGAGAAAGCCGTTTTGGTTGCGGCTACAAGGCTTTCGGCCGAAGGCCACGCTGTCTTACGATGCCAGGGAGACGTGAAATGGATCAGACTAATCCCAAAAATTTGATTGTGGGTTTCGACGTCGGCTCCACCACCGTGAAATCCGTGGTGGTGGATACCTCCGCCGACCAGATTATCTGGAGCGACTACCAGCGCCACGACACCAAGCAGCCGGAAAAGTGTCTCGAGTTCCTGAAGCGGATGGAAGCTGAGGCGGGGATCAAGGCTGGCGAAACCCGAGTCTTTATTACCGGGAGTGGGGGCGGTCCCATTGGCCAGCACATCGGGGCGAAGTTTGTGCAGGAAGTGAATGCGGTTTCGCTTGCCGTCGAACACCTTTACCCCGAATGCGGCTCGGTAGTCGAATTGGGTGGGCAGGACGCCAAGATCATCATTTTCAAAGAAGATCCGGAGACCGGCCGCAAGAAGAAAATTCCCTCCATGAATGACAAGTGCGCGGGCGGCACGGGGGCCGTCATTGACAAGATAAACGCCAAGGTTAGAATCCCCGCCGAAGAGCTTTGCAACATGGGCTACTTTGGCCTGAAGCTGCACCCGGTGGCAGGGAAATGCGGAGTTTTCGCGGAGACGGACATCAACGGGCTACAGAAGAGCGGTGTGCCACCCAATGAGCTGATGGCTTCGCTTTTCGAGGCCATCATCCAGCAGAACCTTGCCGTGCTCACGCGCGGCAACACGCTGCGCCCGGTAGTGCTGTTGCTCGGTGGACCTAATACCTACATCAAGGGAATGCAGGACTGCTGGAGGGCCAACATCCCGAAGGTCTGGGAGGAAAGGAACTTCCCTCTGCCTCCTGACAAAGACCCGAAAGAGCTGATCCAGGTTCCGAAAAACGCCCAGTACTTTGCCGCACTCGGTTGCGTCCGCTTCGCCTTGGACGAAGACCCCCAAATCGGGGTTTACGCGGGTCACGAGAAGCTCGAATGGTACATGAACGTCGGCCGCGCGGAGGAAAAGAAGAAGAAAGGCGGCTCGGGCCTTTATAAGAGCGAAGATGAACTGGCCGCATTTCGAGAGCGCTACAAGCCCAAGAAGTTTGTGCCCCGCCAGTTCAAGCCCGGTGAGCACGTCCGGGCCTTCATGGGCATCGATGGCGGCTCCACCTCGACCAAGGCTGTTTTGGTCAGCGAAGATGGCGAAGTGATGGTGAAGTGTTACCAGCTCTCGAAAGGTAATCCGCTGGAAGACACGATGGAGATGTTCGCCAACCTGCGAAAGCAAGTCGAGTCGCAAGGCGCCACAGTCGAACTGCTGGGCGTAGGCAGCACGGGATACGCCAAGGACATCCTCAAAGACGTGTTGAACGCGGATGTGGCCCTGGTGGAAACCGTGGCGCACACTCAGGCGGCTTTGCACTTCTACCCGGATGCCGACGTCATCTGCGACGTGGGCGGGCAGGACATCAAGCTCATCATCTTGCAGGATGGGCGGGTCAAGGACTTCAAGCTGAACACTCAGTGCTCAGCCGGCAATGTCTATTTTCTCCAGTCCACCTGCGTCGGCTTCGGTCACGACGTGGTGAAATACGCCGACCTGGCCTTCAGCGCCAAAGCCATGCCGATGTTCGGGTATGGTTGCGCGGTTTTTATGCAGTCGGACATCGTGGACTTTCAGCGTCAGGGTTGGAAGCCGGAAGAGATCATGGCCGGGCTGGCCAACGTGCTGCCCAAGAATATATGGCTTTACGTTTCCCAGATTCCCAACCTGGCCTCGCTGGGGAAGACTTTCATCTTGCAAGGTGGCACGCAGCACAACCTTGCCGCCGTCAAGTCGCAAGTGGATTTCATCGAATCGCGCTTCAAAGACAAAGGGCAGAAGCCGAATGTGATTGTCCACGAACATTGCGGGGAGGCCGGGGCCATCGGCGCAGGGATTGAGGCGCGAAGGTTCTATCAATCGGGTCACCGGACGAGCTTTATCGGCTTCGAAGCGGTGGAGAAGATCACCTACGCCACGCATCGCAATGAGAACACCCGCTGCTACTTCTGCAAGAACAAGTGCATGCGCACGTTTATCGACGTTCAAATCGCCAGCACTGACGAATCCTGGAAAAAGTCGAAGATTCCCATCCTGCCCGGAGTCAAGCGGCTGATTGTCGGGAATAGCTGTGAGAAGGGTCTGGTCGAAGATGTCAACGACATGCGCGAGATCAAGAAGGGTCTGGATGCCGCCAAGAAGGACAACCCCAACATGGCGGAAGCCGGCGCCAAAGCTCCTTTCAAATCTTACGCGCCGGCGATTGTTGCCGATCCTCTGCCCAAGTTCACGATCACGCCAAAGCAGAAGAAGCGCCTCGAGCTGATGAAAAAGCGCCAGGACCTTCGCATCGGGATTCCGCGCATTCTCAACATGTATTCCGTGAATCCCATCTTCAGCGCCTACTTCGAGGCGCTGGGGATTCCCGCGGACAACCTCATTTATTCCGATTTCACCAATGAAAGCCTCTACAAGGAAGGTGCGAAGCGCGGCGCCATTGACCCTTGCTTCCCCTCCAAGGTCGGCATCCCGCACGTCCACAACCTGCTCTATGTGCACCACAAGAAGAAGCCGCTGGACATTATCTTCTGCCCGATGATTGACGACCTCCCCAGCGACCTGCAGTTCGCCCAGGCTCATCGTTCCTGCCCAACCGTGGCTTCGACGCCCGAAGCTGTCAAAGCGGCGTTCATCAAAGAAGGAGATATATTCAAGGAAAACAATATCCGTTTCCTGGATACCTTTGTGAATCCCGGCAAACCCGTTCTTTTGGCAAAGCAGCTCTACGATGAGTTTGCAGACATCTTCGGGCTGTCGTGGGAAGAAAACCTGCGCGCGGTTCAGGCGGGCTTAAAGGCGCAAGAGGATTTCATGAACAAGATCCTGCGCGCTCAGGGCAGGGAAGTCCTCAAACGATTGGAAGCCGAGGACCGCATCGGCATTGTACTGCTGGGCCGCCCCTACCACAACGACCCCGGCATCAACCACGAAATCCTGGAAGAGTTCCAGAAAATCGGCTACCCCGTTCTGACCCTGCAATCGCTGCCCATCGACGATGACATTATCTTCCCGCTCTTCGAGGAAGACATGAAGGCAGGGCTCATCAAGCATCCCATGGACATTCGCGACGCGTGGAAGAACAGTTACAGTGAAAACACCTCGCAAAAGATCTGGGCTGCCAAATACACGGCTCGCCATCCAAACCTGGTGGCGCTGGAACTATCCAGCTTCAAGTGCGGCCACGACGCGCCGATCTATACCGCGGTTGAGGAAACCGTAACCAAATCCGGCACGCCTTACTTCTCCTTCAAGGATATCGACGAGAACAAGCCGACCGGGTCGATTAAGATCCGCGTGGAAACCATCAGCTATTTCCTGAAGCGCTATCGCGAAGACATGGTCCGCCGCAAACAGAAGCAGGCGGAGATCGATGCGAAGCTGAAGGAGTTTGAAGCGAAGCTGCGCGCCGAGCTCGACACCGCGCCACAGCCAGTGTTTGCGCCCCCTCCCGCGCCTTATGAAGTTGAGACACTCGTGGGCGTCAACGCCATCCGGCGGGAGGGGTAGCTCTTGGGAGGGATGCGAGGCCCGCGTTGCTCCCCACTCATTCACGCCAGGATTCCCAACGAGGCTTC
>Ga0224555_1003511_pt1 | contig 15909 bp, 19 predicted proteins | sample 714S23034metaG_FD_180687 | JGI IMG/M metagenome (GOLD analysis project Ga0224555, IMG submission 180687) | Peat soil microbial communities from Stordalen Mire, Sweden - 717 S2 30-34 | ecosystem: Environmental > Terrestrial > Soil > Wetlands > Peat | place: Sweden: Norrbotten County, Stordalen...
AGCTGGCTCCCTCTGCAAATGTTCCGCGGAGTACCGTGGGCGACGCCGCCTCGATGACCGCTTTATCAGATCGCTCCAGCACGAAGGGCTGCGACGTCAGGTTGGTGAGCGCAAAGCGGTTGCCTCGCGTGGTGACCTGCTGCTTGAATGGCACGAGAGAGGGATGGCACACCCAGTTTTGCTCGAGATCGTCGAGATTGCCCTGCGCATCGATGCCGAAAACCTGGAGGGTGAACTCCCTTTCTGTCCGCGCCTTTTTTACGTCCACGGTGAACGTGACATCTGCCAGCCCGTTGGTGACGCCGATGATGTCATGCTCCATCGTGACGGAGCAGTTATGCCCGATCCGGGCTAAAGGGCCTTCGATCCCTTTCAGGCGCAGTTGGCATGTTTGGGTGGCCTCTCCCTCGAACCACAAGGGCAGAAAAAAGTGGCGGATGGTGGAAGTGCCCGCATGGCTGACGTCCGCGAGAAGCAAAATCAGAATGGCAAGATGCTTCTTCATTTGGCGGTGATGTTGGGGGCGATGGCCAGCGGAGCGGCGTCGATTGGCAGTATCTCGATTCGGCCGATCCAGACGGTCTTCAAACTCTGGATATCGATCTGCCTGATTTGCCAGGCCGCCGGCGAGAGCTGGCGGGCCACCCGGGGAATGCCCTTGGTGGATTTGGCCGGGTCTATCGGCGAGAGGTTCTGGCTGCTCCAGCCAAACATCTGCTGGTAGGCCTGCGGGTTGATGATGACATCGAAAACCTGCCAGACGTTCGCAGACAGCGCGGTTGGAAGCTCGACGTCTGTGGGAGCGTCAAAAAGGCTGTCGCCATCGCTGCTGATCGGACAGCGCCAGATCAGCTTGCCGTTCTTCTGGCTAAGGGCCGCCAAGGGGACGTCTGTCTTGCCGTGGATCCGGCCCCAAAGCTGGGCGATCTTTTCCTCGTGTCCGCTGTTGGTGGACAGGAGGGCTATCCGCAGGATGCACGGTTCGCCTCGGGCGAGTTGCACCCTCCCCGGTCCCTGCGTGACCAGGGGAAAGAATGCCCGCTGGTTCGCCAGGTTGGGCATCACCAGCCGGTTGGCTTCCCATTTTGATCCGGTCCACCTGGCGTTCAGGTGATCAATGCTTTCCGCGCGCAATAAGCTCGGAACAGCGATAAACAGCCACAGGCCGTTTCGGAGCGCTTGTATCCAGGTAGTCATAATATCGAAGCAACGCCAGTTGCTCATCATTCAATTTGTTCAAGTGCAGATAGGCCCAGTAGTTGCCAGGCTTGATTTTGAGTTCCACGCGCAGGTGGATGTACTCTTCCAGTTCCGCGGCCGAGAGGCAAACGGGCGCTTGGATGGTTTTCAACCGGACGAGCACATTCACGCCGGCGGCTAGGTCACTCTGCGGCAGGTACCTCTCAGGGTTGGGCGTTCCTTTCGCATCAAGGACGTTCCGGTAGCCGTTTTCCGGGAAGTGCGTGTAGAACCGGCGGCAGGAGACCCCATCGCTGAAGCTTTGGAGCTTGGATCCTAGAGTTCCGAACCGCTCTTCCCGAGGCAAAACGACGGTCGAGCTGTCGACAGCGGACAGCTTGTTTTGAATCGTGGAAGTGCCGCTGAGCAACACCCATCGGGCCAGTGCGCTGCCCGTGGCCTGAAGCGACGGATAAATGTGCGCCTTTTCAAAGCAGCTCTCTTGCGAGATGGCCTGCTTTTCCTGGCGCACATCCTCGGCCGTCAAAGGGCCGGCCGCGGCCGCCAAGCCAAGCAGGGCGCTACTGGCTATGAGTATCCACACGCGAAATGCGAACATCGTATATCCTTTCTGCTTGGTTGGTTTGATAAGTGGCCTGGTTGTGGCTGACGGCATAGGAGCCGATGCCCATCACGTTCTCTGGCTCCAAAGTGTTTCGGATGCGGTGGGTATAGGTGACCTGCCCGTTGATCAAGACGTTGGTCGGGTTGAGGGTAAGGACTTGGTTGAATCCGTTCTCGGTCACAGCGCGTCCGTTGAATTGGGGGGCAGGCCCGTTGGCAACGATGATGTTGGTCATCGTCCAGCCCAGCGTCTGATAATGAAAGACCACCTGGCGGAGGTTGAATATGGCCCAGTCGTTGGTGCTCAGATCGGTGTAATAGCGGTAAACATTCTGGCTGAGGTCATAGGTGTCCTGAGTGACGGAAGAGGATGTTCGTTTCCAGGCGCCGAGGTTCGTCACCAGATTCCCCGATGCATCAAAGCGGAAGGTGGGCCGGGGCGGTATGGCGGGAGATGTGACGTTAGCAGCCCAGTTTTGCGCCAAGTAATCATACCAGTCAATGGATGGCGTGACGGTGGGCTGCATGTCCGTCATGGAAAAGTCGGTCAAGATGGGCGCGTTGGTGGAAAGCACCGCCGTCTCGCCGGTGGGCTGCGCGAGCTCGTAGTCTTCCGTAAAATCCTCAGCGTATTCCTGGACCGGTTCCAGTGTCATCCATGCCATGGCAAAGTAGGGGCTGGCGAGCGGGTTGCCGTTGGGCTCCAACTGGGCGGCCAGCTGGGCCGGGGTGGCGTTGCTGGGCGTCCAGTCGTAAAGCGTCCCGTAGACAATGTAATTGCCCGGAACCGGATCCGTCACGTCGGAGTGAAATTGAGCCAGGTCCGCGTTGTCGTAGTTCACGGATGTATTGTTGGTGTCTCCCGTGACGATGGTTTCCAAAAGCTGAAGGGGCGACAACGGCACGATGACGATCGAGTTCGAGGGCAGGAGGAGATCGAGCATGACGGGGTCGCCGTTGAGCACGTAGAAGTTGGCGGGCGTGCCGCACAGGCCTCCATCCTGCGAGTAGCCGCCAAAGCTGTACTCGTTGTAGGTGTTGGTGTGCAGCCCCTGGATCAAGTTGGTGGCCCAGCCGGTTTGCAAGGTGATCAGCGGGGCGCTGGACTGGTTGAGCCCAAATTGCATGATCTGGCCGGTGAAGTAGTTCACCAAGTTGGCATTGGGGATGTACCATGCTCCGCTCGGGTCCGAGAGCAGCTGGGCCTGCACATTCGAGGACCAGAGGTAAAGCTGGTTGGCCAGGGCGTTGTCTTGCGGAGTGTAAATGAAATCAGCGTTGGTCAGGTCCACCAGGATGGTCGGGCGGATGACGTTCGTGGACATCGAGACGGTATAGGTTTGAATGGGCTGCCGGTTGGCTTGCGTGCCGTTGGTGATCGTGGTGACGTCGGTTCCGATGATGGGCAGAAAGCCGAGGTCTCCCTCGACCCGGAATTGCGCCAGATTAGTGTTCACGTTGTCGGCAAAGAAGACGTCAATGCTCGGAGGAAAGGTGACATTGAGGGACCCCGATATGGTTCCGCAGTTGGTGACGACGATGGTGTTGATGGAAATGCCGTTGGTTGCGGGAGGCGGCCCGAGAAGAACAGTGCGATCGACCGGCCCTGTCATGGAAGGCCCCGAGTTGACCATGCCGAGATCAAGGGTGGCGATGAACCCCTGATTTTCCAGGTTGTAGAGGGGGTTCCCGGACGTGACCTGCATGATCTGGTATGGGGTGGCCAGCGCGCCGCCCGTTATGGATTGGGCGACGGAACTGTAGGTAGCAACCGGGTCTGCCGACGACAGATTCAGCCCTTGTCCGTTTTGGAACATCATGCCATATGCCGTGCAGCCCGCATCGATGTCCGCATAGCTGCCGGAGAAATTCTCGTATCGGCCCAGCATGCTTCCGAAGCCGGAGGAAGGTCCGTTGACCCACTTGGGAATGCCGGTCGCCGTGGAGTTGGGATAGCCATCCTGCCGGAACAAGCGAATGTTGGGGTCGGAAGCCTCTTGTGACGCTACGATCACGTCCAGCGGCCCGTAAGAGCCTGCCAGCAAGCTGTAGCTGCCCTGCTGGAAGCCTACGTAAGCCCATGCATTGGCCTGGAGACGCACGCCGTCCGTGAGGTTGGCCACGTTGCCGAGCGAAATAGCCTCTGTTTGGGTCCCAGGGTTGAATACCCCGAAATCGCCGATCGGAATAGTCCTGACCTGAAAAGTGTAGGTCCCGACATAACTCGGATAGGCCGTGTTGGTGCTCGTGGCCGATATCTGGACCTGAAATTGGGCCAGGTTCATGCGCAGATCCTGGAAGTACGGGTCGTTGGGGTGAAAGCTGAGCGGCTGAAAATAGAGGCTGTCGGGCCCCAGCTGCGTGCCCGTGGTCAAAACCTGCATGCTGTTGACCTGGAAGGGGCCGGATGTGATATCGCCCAGGGGCACGCTCATCACGCTCCCAGCCTGGTAAATCCCATTGGTTTCCAACACCCTGTCCACCAGGGTCAAAATGCGGGACGCCTGAGAGTCCATGGCCAGGCGCGCGTTGATGTTGGCCTCCTTGCTGTGCTCCTCGTCGACTTTCTGCTGGGAACTCAAAATGGCCATGGAAGCAGCTACGGCTATGAGAACGGCGAGGGCTAGCGCTCCGACTAGAATATAGCCAGCTTGGCGGGCAGGTTTAGGGCGCAATACTTCCATGCTACTCATTGTGGGGTTTCACCAGGGGTTTTGCAACACGCTGGGCTTACTTTGTCTCAGGAGATTTTGGAGGCAGATCCGGGGGCGGAGCGGCGCTCTGGGACTGCAGGGTGCTGCGATCAACGAGGTACTTGAAGAAGTGGCTGTTGGGCACCGGCGTGAAAGCGATCATGCAAACGCTGATCAAAACCAGAAGGATGCCGATATCGATGGTTTGAGGAAACATGCTGTCCAACCTGCTTTGCATCATCCGGAAAAGGGCCACAATGATGAAACCGGCGGCGCAAGCAGTCCCAAAGGTCATCTGGTAGTCTGGAGTGTAGCTTACGGCCGGAAAGTGCTTCATGGCGAACTCAAGCCAGACCATGTTTAGGATGGCGCAACCCAACCCGAAGAACCCCGCAAACAGGAGGTTACAGGCAAGAGCCATCAGGAACTTAAAACCTTTGTTCATACTAGATTCTAATGCTCGCCATTTATGTTCAATTGCGCAGCATGGCCGCGATGCCAATTATTGTAGGGTTTTCAGCGTGGCTTGCCGCGGCAATTTTGCCATCAGGGCAGCGTTTTTTTACCCTCGCAGAGCAGGAAGGTACAGCGCAAATCATGCCGGCGCGGCCCCGGCGCGGGCTTGGGCGGCAAAGAAGGCGCATTTTGCGCTCAACTGGCATTCCCCGCACTTGGCGGCCTTGGCCCCGCAGACGTGCCGGCCATGCTGCGTCAGAATGGTAAATGTGGCGAAACGGCGTCCAATGGGCGTCCACGGTAGTAGTTGCTTTTGCCGTACTTTCGGGTTTTTGGTTGCCGGGAACCACCCCAGGCGGTCGAGTATCCTGAGCGCGTGCGTATCCAGGGGGATGGCTTCATCGATGCCTTTGACGATGAAAAGGAGGATGCCTGCCGTTTTCCGGCCGAATCCCTTAACTTGGGTGAGGGCCTCGATGGTCGGCTCGATATTGCCTCCGTGAGCCTCCAGGTAATCGGCCCAGTTGATGATGTAGTCAGACTTGTTGCCGCTGTGCGAGATGCCCGGGAGAAATGGGATCAGGTCGTTTCGCGTCTTTCCCGTGACCGACTTCCAGTCCGGGTACTGGCTGAAGAATCCTGGGGCGGCTTTGTTGACCGCCGCATCGCTGCAATGCGCGGCCAAGACAAGAGCTGTTCCCACTTTCCAAGGGTCCTTCGTGGCCAAGGCATCCAAGGGATGTTTTAGCCTCAGGTAATCGTTGTAGGTCTCAAGCAACTCAACCGGAGGCGCAGGTAAATCCGCATTCATGAACAGATTATACATTCTGTGGATTGTTTTGCGCGAAGCGCTGCATTTAGTTCGGCGCTCATCTGTTTTCTTTTGAATCCGCCGGTCGTGCAACTTGTGGGGAATTCCGGTCTGTCGTAAATCCTCCGTAAGCGGGCTCCTTTGCACCGTGGTTAGGATCGTTGTGGAGGAGATGGATTTAAGCCAGGAGGTGCAGCGTTGAATGGCAGCTTGAAGTATTCAAAGATGGATTTTGTCCGCTGGAAAACGCGGTCCTCGAACATGGAAGCCCGATCGCAGACTTTGTTCATGTGGGGGAAATCCTTGGCCAGGAACCGGACCAGCTCCAACGGTTCGTAGGTCACGCTGACCTGCTCGCTTCCATCAACAGCGAGCGAGGCGATGGAAGGCAAGCAGCAGAGTACCATCGTGCGGAGCGTATCCAGTTCAAGGTTGCAGAAATACAGCCAAAAGGGCCACGCTTCGTGAAAGGCGGAATAGAACCGGCGAACCTCGGGAATGGTATGGAGTTCCCGCGCATCCGTGTCCCAGCCTTCAATGCAGAAGTTTAAAGAATTCATCATCAAACGCAGGCGCCGTCCGGTTGGGAGCTGGTCCCAGGAAAACTGCCTCAGAAAGTGGCTAAAATCCAGCCGCTCAATCTTGCTCCGGCTGAATTGGTAGAAAATCACGTCTCCATCCACTTTGATATCCTGCCAAGGATGGCAAAGGGCGTCAATCCTCCTATAAAAATTAGTGGTATAATTTTTTGGTTTGTGCTATATTGCTTGGTATTGGATATGATGCCTGAACAACTTCCTGCCCAGACGTGGCTCGCCGCGCGCCCCAATGTTTACGAGTTGCTCAATCGCAGTGTTGTGCCGCACGGCAAGCAGCTTTGCGTGCTGCTGCACGAGGCAATGGATGCCTCCACGACCCCCGCCAAACCGTTTCGGCATTGGTAAATGCGGTGGCGGCCTTCTTGGGCCGGTGGTCCCCGGAGGCGGCGGATCGCATAATCGTGGACACGGTGCTGGCGAAGGAACATCTCTCCCTGATGGACAGCCTGGTTCCTGCTTGGGGGGCCGACATGGTTTTGGAGCTGGAGACCGTCTTTTTACGGAGAGAAGTGATTGCATCCTAAATTGTAGGTGATATATTCTGTGAAGTACAGAGATGGCTAAAACCATTGACATCAGAAAAACGGCGTCAGCGATTTGCGAGTACTATGAATCAGTAGGCGACTCTATTCCGATTACCTTCATCGGGAGGTTAAAGGGGATTACTCCGGAAGGTCATTCGATGCTGTTGCTACGGAAGCCGTTTTGCCGTCTTCTGCGGACGCTGGTGAAGCAAATACAATCCGGCAACGTCCCAGATAAACCGACTCTTTGTGAAACCTTTGGTCTCCCAGCGAGAATTTACAACACAGCCAAAGTGGCAGCCGAGGGCATCATTCTCTCCGCGATAGAATCGCAGAAGGTAGCCTTAGAGGATGTGGAGATCGACATTAACCGGGAGGTGGTTGAGGCGTTCAACGGCCCGTACCGAGAACAACCCGGCAGAGTCAGGAAGCTGATGCGGTTGTATGAAAAGCAGAGAAAGCTGCTGGCACAACAAAAACACCCTCACATCCATTTTGGCGGGCGCCATTATCATGAGCAGGAAAAGGCTGGTTGGAAGAAGGCTTACGATGATGCCCGAAGCGATCGGATTGGTTGCCTGGGCAGTGCGGACGAGACCGCCGGCAATAGTACCTTTCAACTGAAGCCGGTTTCCATCGATGGAAAACTGATTTTCAACTTGTTCCATGCGGGAAAACTGATAGGGCATTTCACGCTTAAGCCAAAGGAGCGCGAGCAATTGGAAGCCATCCAGGCCATTAACTGCCAGCCCTTCACATTCTCCCAGGTGGTCTCTAAATATGGAAAGAACAAGGGTCAACCCGTAAACCGGAAGGTCTCCACTGGTCGAGTTCCCTTAACCATTTGGCTCATCCACAAGGAAAACGGTCACTGGTACGTCCATATCTCGTTCTTCAAAGACAAGACCAAACCAGATTACAGACCCGCGGGCGCCATTGGGGTGGACCTGAACTGTGACAGCATCGCCGATACACAAGTTCAGATCGCAGACGGAGAACCATTGGTTCTCCATCATGAGAAACGGATGTTCGATCCCGCTTGGAGCAAAGAGAAGAAAGAGGCTTGGATCCATGAACAGATACGGGATATCGTCTCCGATGCTAAAGATCAGAATTGCATGGTGGTGCTTGAATATCTGGAGTTCGAGCATTGCAAACGGTGGCTCCGGACCAAGCTGGGAGCCATGCTCCGGGTGATGCCCTACCGGAAGATTAGGAAAGCCTTCGAGCGAAAGTGCATGGAGCAAGGAGTTGTGCTCCTGTATGTAAAATCCAATTACACCTCTCTTCTCGGAGCAGTTCTGACCTCGTATCCCAATCTGGGACGGGACCAGGCCGCAGCGGCCATCATTGGCCTTCGAGCCTCGGAAGAGGGGAACGCATGGTTGGAGAAGCAATGCAGGATTTTGGCTACACAAGAAAGGACCAAGTTGCGCATCAACCGGAAGCGCAAGTTTGGTTGCACGGTAACAACTGAAGGCGTCATGATGGACCGCCAGTTGAAGGATCAACCTGCAAGGGGAGGTTCTTCATTGGACAGGCCTGCGGATGCTCATCGGTTTCAACGCTGTGCTGGCCGCGCGATAAATGACTTGAGTAAGGCGATGGGAGCGCATCTCTACAAGGAGAAGGTGTTGCCAGTCTGCTGGAAAAGGTCGGGTTTGGCAACGAACCCTTGGCACCCCGTTGTGCCAAGCTATGAGGCGCCACAGCGCAAAACCGAATGCTCAAGTTTGAGCAATTAGGTCTGAACGGTTCTTGGGCACGATCAGATGGTGATGATTCAACAGAAGCTCTGCCTGTCCTTCAAAATCTCGATTCAACGGTACGTGCGGGAGTTTGGCCATGAACCGGCGGAAGCGGCGGTCGCTCAGTGAGTATCCCGCTTTCCCAAAAGAGCCTTGACGGCCTCTCTGTTCTGGCGCACAGCCTCGACTTTGGCTCCCTGGGCGTTTTCGTCCTCCTCCGCCTTGGCTGCTTGCTGGGTTTCAGCAATCTGTTCGGGAGTACGGCTTTCCAGTTCATCCGCGAACTGGCGGAGTTGCTTGGGCGTTAAAGCAAGCAGGACGTCGGAAGTTCGGCGAAATCCGGCGATGCGCAACAGACTCTCGTCGGAACTGGCCTCATAAGCCGCGTCCATGTGGATGCGTAATGGTTTGGCCTTTGCGTTGCAACTGATGACGAGAAACCGGTTCATCTGCATTTTAGGTTGATGTGTTTATATGCCAAAAAGACTACCATGGCGGCGGATCCAAGGTAGTCGATGAAGAACAAGGCTAGAATTCAGTCGATGGTGAAAACATGCGGCGCGCTGGCCACGGACTCGAAGGCGGGGCGCCGGTCGGTGTAATCGACCACCGGGAGGCGGTTAATGGCGGCAAAGGAGAGAAGTTGCGGCTTGGTATCGCTGATGGCCACCACCCGCCCGCCCTGCAACAGTTCCGCGATGCCCTTCTTGCTGCGGCCGAGCTGGACGGCCTCTCCGGGGACCACGGGGTTCATGCCAAACACCCCATCCACTTGATTCATGGCGCCAGTCGGTATCGATGCAAATTTCATAATCTTTTTGGCTTCGTTGCGCGAAGCGGTTCTCCCCTCGTTATAGGGGGTGGGGGTGTCGCTCTCTACTTGGAGGAATTAAATAATTTTTTGGGAGAGGGGTAGGGTCTAAACCATATACTGAGGCATGGCTAACATTGCTTTAGTAGAAGATGACGCCGTCGCTGAGGTGGACACTTCTTCCATTTTCGAGAGAAACTTGGCCTTTGCGATCAACCGAATAGCCGGAGACAAGGCGGAACCAGCCCTGCAAATGCTTCAGACGGAATTCCCGGAAGTAAGGGACTTCCAGAAGCTGCGGTCCATTGCTTCCGCTTTCGTGGCCAATGACTGCCGTCCGTTGCGGCGTGAACCAATTCCTGCGGCGGTTGATCCGGAAGCCTTGACCGGCGAGGCCAAACTTCGCTTTCACAATGGCGTTTTTTACCTGGGAGACAGGGAAGCCCTGATTTTCCGCGGCGAGGAAGCTCACGGCCCTTATGCCAGGAGCGACGTCAACATGATGAAGAAGCGCCTTGGCGCCGAATCCATGACCAACGACAGGAAAGGCCACATTGTGGATCCGGAAGAGGTTCCGGTGCGCCCAGTCATGTCTTCGGACGAGATCGCCTAAGCCGGCTGAATCGGCATTGTATAAAAGAGGCTGGTGTCGATCAGCTCCATCCGGGCGAGCCTTTCACGGGCTACCTCTATCTGATCGTCGCTGGGCACATCCGGGCAGATTGGAATGGGAATCGCGTCCTTGATGAAGCGGCTGCGCCTGACCAAGCAAGGCCAATTTTTTGGGTTTCTGAACCTGAATCCTGTGGGCGTGTTTTTTTCCACGACGCCGTAGAGCAGGTCTTGGAACTCCGGGACGCATCTCCAGAGCACATCAGGGTTCCACAGCTCGATGTTGAAACCGGGCCTCTTGTGGTCGTACGCGGAATAGATTTCAATGGTCGGCTTGTTGAGCCTGTCTTCGGAAGCCAGGGCCCTTTGGTAAAGCTTGGGGAATGCGTGGAGGAGCCAGGTAATTCCGGCCGTCAGGCCCTGTTCGCTCCCGGAGGTGAAGTGCAGCTTTTGTTCCCTGGTGTCGATGTACTGATAGGGGTCGCTAAAGAACTGGGAAGATTCCTGGTACAATGCATCCAGCATTATCCACAAGGTGGTTGTGTCCATGTTTTCCAGCCCTTCCATCTCTCTCCCGGCGGGGACGCTTTCATTCAGCTTGGCATCCCTAATGACGGGCGCCTCCGTCTTGCCAGGATGGAAGCTGATTTCCACATCGGGCATGAAGCGGACGGTGCAAGAGACAAGAGGCTCTCCAAGCATCTGGCCCGCTTCAAAAATGCGGGAACCATCCGGGACGGTCAACTTCCGGCTGCCGATGCGGACGGTGCTTCCGCGGGGCCAGTGATCTTCCACCTTCTGTTCAAGGACGATGGTTTTCGACGAGCCGTGCAGGAGCAGGACTCTTCGTTCGGGCGCAGATTTGACTGGCTCCATGTGACGCAAAGTAATCTAGGCGTGTCGCTCCAAGGGAAGCGATGCCGGGGTGAAGTATCTGCCAGTAGTATTTAACCGTCAATATCGTTCAGAGTTCTCTGAAGCGAAGGAGGCATTGCATCTGGCATGAACTTGCCCAGGGGAAATGGCTCTCGCGCGAGGCGGGTGCGCATAGTCCTGAGGCCCGGTTTCGACGAGACCACGACCGTTATCAGCCGCAGCTCTTGCCCCAAGCATTCTGCCTTTTCTATTTCGACGTGCTCGATCATAGGTGTTGGCAGATTGCAGCATGCACTTCCTCCACGGACTGCGTCGCGTCGATGACATACACATGCTGTGGATCGTTGAGGGCAACGTAAGAGTAGCCCTCTTCAACCCGTTTGAAGAACTCCACTTCCTCCTTTTCAAAACGGTCCATATCGTTCAGCGGCAGGCGCGTCTGGCGCGCTGTTCGCCGTTCGATGCAAACCTCGAGTGGAATTCTCAGAAGGAACACGTGATCCGGCTGCAGGTCTCCGACTGCGCTCCGGATAACGCACTCGACCGTGGGCAGCGGAAGCTGCCGGCCGAATCCCTGGTAGGCGATCGTCGATTGAAAGAAACGGTCCATCAAAATAACCTTGCCCTCGGCCAACGCCGGCAAGATGACCTCCGCGACAAGCTGGGCACGGCTGGCATTCATCAATAAAAGCTCCGTGCTCGGCGCCATGGCGGATTTGCTGTGCTTAAGAATCTGGCGGGCCTGCTCTCCGATCTCGGTGCCGCCCGGTTCGCGCAGGCAAATGCAGGTGTGCCCGCTCTCCGTCAGTTTTCTGGCCAGCAGGCCAATCTGCGTGCTTTTTCCAGCGCCATCGCTGCCCTCGAATACGATTAACATTCCACCGTTGTTCATGCCGCTAAACTTTCTATCCCATTATAAACGAGGTCGGTGGGTGTCCGAACGGAAATGTTGTTGGCTTGTGCGGTTTTGACCCAGTCAATGCGGCAGAGGCTGATCCAGATGGAAAAACCTTCTCGGGAGCAGATCATTTTTTGCCCGTTGCGCCATGAAACGAAATCCACTTCTTGGGAATTTCGAAAGCTGAAATCCGGCAGCAGGATGACCTTGTTGCCCGGCGCCAGGCGCTTGGAAGAGCCCATGCGTGCCAAGGCATTGGCCAGAAAGGCTGTATTGTCCGTCTCAACTGCCGGCAGAGCAACTCCCGCGGCTTTGGCCTGTTGCGGAGTCATGGCCAATCGGCAGATCTCCAACAGTGTCGCCAGCTTGATGTTGGTGAACGTGGAGACCGGAGAGCTCAGCAGCTCTGCCCATGGACTTCCTCCCCCTCCAACTGAGGTGGTGAATTCCGCATTCCCAATCCGCAATTTAGGGTAAGACCAGGTTTTTTCGAGCACCAGGCGGACGTGCATTTTGTCCACGGCAACGTAAATGTCCACGCCCGGCCGGGAGGACCAGAATTTGGATCCTCCGTTTCGGTAGTGCTTGAATTCCAAAGTGCAGGGTAATCGGCCTAGTACATTGGGATGCTTCAATCCACTGCCGGCTCGGTCCAGCGTAAATGTGAACCTGAAGAGCATGTAAGGTTTTTCGTCCAGCTTGACGCAGTATTCCCCAGGTACCACTTCGATGGTTTCTCGCCTCGCAACGGCTGCCTCTGGAATCTGAGTGCTCATTATTCCTTTGTTTGACGAAATTTTTTGCAACGGAACACCCCTCCGCACCTTAGAATTGATCATATGAAAGTTGCGATTGCAGGAACCCCGAAGAATGAGATGAACGCGCGTATTGCCGCGATTCAAATGTGGATCGGCAAAAACGGGAACAGCATTGCGAACGCCTACCAAGTCCAGGCGTCCACGCTGGAGGAATTGAATGCGCCGCGCGGCGTCATTGAAAAGGTGCTTTGGCGCATTGCCCGGCAGGATCCCCCCATGGAGCTTACGACCCAGTCTCTCCTGGAGGCGCTCGAAGAGCGGAACCTGTTGCGTGAAGTGCGGAAGCAGCTCAAGCTGACCGACAAGGAAGTCAAAACCTCGGCGCAGAATTTCAACAAATCCCGCCATGCCTGGATCGCCAGCCGGGTGCCGGAAGATGTCCGAGATCGGGATGCCCTCGTGCGGGACGTTGAGTTTTGGGTGAAGAGCGAACTCTCGGAGATGACCGACCGCGAAGCGATTATGGAGGCAGCGGATCTCCGCCTGCAGGCCGGCCAGGATTTTCGCCCCACATTCCTCCCGCTGGGCACCCAGCAGCGCCACTTGGATGAACTGGCAGAACAGTCTCCGGGCCGGGTGTACCACCAGAAGCGTACGGGCCGCACTTTCCTGATCGTCAAACCCGGCGAGAAAGCCACGTTGACTGACGCTGGCATTGAGATCAAAGCGCCGGAAGCTCCGAGGATCGAAGCCCCCTCAATCAGTTAAAGCTCCGGCTGTTGGGTGAGAATGCGGTCGTATTTCACGTGCTCAGCACGTTCCACGTTGCAGAGTTCCCGGACAAGATAAATCCCTTCTGCTTCCAGATAGGGCCGGAGGCTGGGAAGCGGCGTTCCGTCGTGGTTGAAGCACCGGAGGGCGGCATCGATGTTGAATAGGCCTTCGCTCCTTTCCCAAACATCCTTCCCTTCGTCCTTATCAAACATCCACGATGTGAACGCGCGGTCCAGTCGGGCCAGGGCTTCGTCCTGGGATTGAGCGATGGTTTTGATGGAGACGGCCTTGAGTTTGGTGTACCCAAGCGTGTCGGTCTCGGTAAAAAGTGCTGTGATTTCTTGAGCTTTCATTCCTGGAAACATTATAGCTCTTCTCCAGGAAATTGCCGGCTACAATGGAGGAAGCTGGCCAGCGGCCGCTATCTCAGCGATTTTGGCTCCTATACGGCAGATAGCCTCGTGGTACTCAGCGGCCAGGTGATCAGAAGAATACTGGTGCCCAAATTCGTGGATCAAGAGCTGGTTGATCCGGCATCTATTCTCGGCGAGGTCTCCTGTAAGGTTAAACCAGTCACGGCCCAGCCTGGGAACGTTGAAGATGAGGTCCAGCGAAGGCCCGTAGACTGCAGCGGGGAACCAGCCAGCATCGTCCGCAAAGATCACGTTGATATTCACCCCCATGACCTTTTTGGCTAGAGCCTGGGAGTATTTTTTGACCCTTGCCATCTCTTCGGTTTCCTGTTCGAGCACCTTGTAGGGAGGGGCGCCCGGCGCGAACGGCTTGGGAGAAGGCGTCACTTTGCCGGCCGGCAAAATGGCATCCGCTTCCTTGACCGTTTTCCAGGCATTGGAAGAAAGGGTGTTGCCGTAGACCACGGTGAATCCGCGGGAGACTGCCAGCTTGTTGGCTTCAGGGTCGGATGGGTCGTAGGCAACCCTCTTCTGGGTAAACCGCTTCTCCATGTAGCTCATGACCGCCGGCTTGAGGCACTTCCCGCTTTCAATGGCCTGCTGCACCCATGTGGTGCTGCAGTCCTCTTCGGTCAGCAGTTGATACGTTTCATTGAAAGTGGCGATCCGGAGCGCCGTAAGGAAGGAGGGCGCCACGGCCTTGCGGTCCAAGGTCAAGGGCACCTTTTGGGCTATGTTATAATCCCATTTGTCGCCTGTCTCCATGATGGGGATGCCCATTTCGTAAAGCCGCCCTTTCTGCCCGTCGAGGGGGCGAAAGAGCCCCACGGTGGTCTGCCGTTCTACCGGGCGCAGGATGCCCGCTTCATTGGCTGCTTCGGTCCTCAGGCGCGCGCCAAAGGTGGTTTCCGGCTCTCGCCGGGGCAGTGGCGCGCCGTTGACGATGGTTTTGATGCCTGGAGGCTCCAGCAGCAGGGCGGCCAGATCAAGGAGTTGCTCGTATTCTTGGACGGTCGCTGGAATGACGCAGGTGATAATGCTGCCAAGGGGCAGTCTCTCTTTCATCACTTTGCGGCCGTGGGCCGAAAAAACGACGGTTCCGGTCGTAGTCTGCACGCGCGCGGATTCGGAAATGGCGAAGACGAATTTTTCCCCAATGTTGAACCTGCCCCGAGCCTCGAAGTCCGCTTCCTTGATGGAAGGGGCGAACATGGTAAAGCTGTGACGCAGATCGGCGAATCCTCCCGGAGAATTGTCCTGGGCGCTGACGTGGATCTTCCCATTCCGGTAGCGGCAATCGAAAAGCACCTCGGTCACGCCGGGTGCGTCCCAGGCGTTCTGGATTAACTCCGCGACCACGAACTCTTTTCCGCGGCCCGCCAATTTTTTGGCCAGGCCAGCCTGGTCCACAACTAGCCAGCTCTTGGAGTCTTTCAGATCTTCCATCGGTATCAGAACTTTTTTGAGCGTTAGCTTGGGTTCATCTCCGGGGCCTGCTTCTTGTGAGCTTCGATGGCGTTGCCAATGCGGTTGGCAAGCCAGCAGGTGATCCGGCCTCCATCCACTATGGGGTTGTAGCCAGCCCAAAGGCAAGCAGTGTAGAGCCGATATCCGTCTTCGATGCTCAGGAGCATGATCTTCTCCAGTTTCCACAGCGACTCCCAGAACGCGTAATCATACTTCTCGTCGGGCAGCCGGTCAATCTGCTCATCGGTCAGTCCGTCGTTGTCGTCGACCAGCTTGAGTTCGTCTGGCAGCTTGATCTCCACCTCGGAGTCGCCCGGACTTCCCCCCGACGGCCGGTGGAGACCGTATTGCCCGACATGCATCGTATTGGCGGTGTGGCAGCAGACGAGCACCCAGCCCGGTACGACCTCGGCAACGGTGTCGCACCTGATGATGTCCTTGTTGCGGTTGCCTTCGATTTGGAGAGTGGCGCCATCCATACTGTTGCGTGGCTTTGATCGTACATCTCGATCAGCTGCCTCATGGTTGTTGCGTTGATGCCGTTCAAACCTAAGTGCTCAAACTTGAGCATTCGATCTTTCGACGCGGCGCTTCGGCGTCAGGCACAACGGGGTGCCATGGGTCCGTTTCCAGACCCGACCTTTTCCAGCGGAGTGGCAGCACCTT
>Ga0224555_1003512_pt1 | contig 15901 bp, 13 predicted proteins | sample 714S23034metaG_FD_180687 | JGI IMG/M metagenome (GOLD analysis project Ga0224555, IMG submission 180687) | Peat soil microbial communities from Stordalen Mire, Sweden - 717 S2 30-34 | ecosystem: Environmental > Terrestrial > Soil > Wetlands > Peat | place: Sweden: Norrbotten County, Stordalen...
CGCCTGATTCAGATCGTCGGACCGAAAACACTTTCCCATAGCCGCATCTTAAGCCGAAGTACCCTCTGGAAAAACTATGATGTTTGGTGCCCCTGGAGAATCTATTCCCGACAGACTCCTAGAGCTAGATGATTTTACCGCCGTTTTGGTTAACCGGTAACGAATTTTTCTTGACTGGCCCCGAGAACCCTGCCAGCGCAGCCACGGACCTTCTTGAGTGAAAACCACCGGCTTCGTGAAATCCGCCATCACCAAAGGCTCGGAAGCTGCTAGCGAGAGTCATTCTAGGGCCAGAATGAAAAACGATGGTAGAACTCGGTCGATGCCCATGCGCTTTCATTGATGTCTCTCCAAGAAGTGAGCCATCGTAGAGCAATTCACCACGCCGCGACTGTTCAATATTGCTCAGTTTCAAACATGCCAAAGAGTGTTGAATCTGAGACGAGATAATTCTTTTATGAAAAAGACAATACTGTTTGTTCTCGTGATTTGTGCCGGTGTTCTCCTGGCGCAGGAAAGCAATCCGCCCAGCGGGTCAAGTCAGGACAACTCGAAACATGTCAAAGGACAGATAACAGTTCAGGGCTGCGTCGGCAGATCTACCGGCGACTACATTCTGACGAAACAGGACCCGGGCATGACTTACGAACTTCAGGCTACTGGCAAGATAAAGCTTCGCCACTACATGGGACAACGAGTGGAAGTAACGGGGAACGAGTCCCCGTCGATGAGCACGAGTTCCGACACTTTAGCAAGAATGGGTTCTCCGGCGTCGATGACGTTAACTATCATCTCGATCAAGACCATCGACAAAGAATGCACCGTGCACTAAGTCTCCGACTAGTAAAGGATGGCCTTAGTCCGCAATCTGTGGGGCATGGCCAGATCTATGATTCAGAGTCTCATGGCTGTTTGTCTTCGGTGGGCTCCAGCAATGTCGCCCGACTGTAGCGGAGAATCCACAATCGTACGTTTCAGTGGTAAAGACAGGCCGCTGAGAGGTTGGAGATTTAGAGGGTCCTCAGAAACGCTCTCTACACGGGCGCGGGAGTAAGGGTGACAGCTGGCCTGAGCTCTTTCGCCTTTGTTTTGAATGCTGCGAATTTCCTCTTCATAGAAGCTCGCTTTTATTCCGTTCCAGCGTAATCATGATCGCGGTCGTAACACGATAGAGGTGTGCCCAAGGAGTGTGTCGCTATGCTCTTCCCAGCTTGCGGTTCGAAAAGGATCTTCCACTTCTCGCTTTTTAGTCTTGCGGCGTGCTTTTGCGTCGTATGGTTTGCAGCGCCAAGTTTTGGCCAACAAATGGCGCCTCAAATCCCGACCGTCGCTGATGGCGAGACGGCGAAGGCCAACATGGACAAAGCAAAGGTGATGGGAACCCGACCTGCTGAACCTCCACCGGTGCTGCAGCAACTTAATTCCGCCATCGAGCAGCTTACCGCCAGGATTTCGCCTGCGGTGGTTCAAATTCTGGTTACCGGCTATGGGCCGCTGGAAGAGAACAATCATGGTCAAACGGCGCTCATAGCCCGCGAGCATGCGATCGGCTCGGGAGTGATCGTGGACCCTGACGGCTATATCATGACAAACGCTCATGTCGTAGAGGGTGCGCAGCGCATCCACGTGGCGCTTGCAGTGCCTTCGGTGGATTTTCCCGACCAGATTGCGCCCGTGGGCAAGCAGCGGATTGTCGAGGCACGGCTCGTAGGCCTCCACAAGGAAACAGACCTCGCCCTAATCAAAATTGATCAGACTGGGCTACCCACACTTTCGCTGGGCAACCGCCGTCCTGTCCATCAAGGAGAATTAGTGTTCGCCCTGGGCAGTCCCGAAGGGCTTGAGAACTCGGTGACCATGGGCGTAGTGAGTTCAGTTGGGCGGCAGGCAGATCCGAACCGTCCAATGGTTTACATTCAGACCGACGCTCCCATCAACCCAGGCAATAGCGGCGGCCCACTGGTGGATACGGACGGCTATGTAGTAGGGATTAATACTTTTATTCTCTCGGCAGCGGGCGGGAGCGAGGGATTAGGGTTTGCCATCCCGGCACGGATCGTGCGTTTCGTGTACGAGAACCTGCGCAAGTATGGGCACGTGCATCGCATCGAGGTCAAGGCAGGCGCCCAAACGATTACCGGCGGCTTGGCCAAAGGATTGGGGCTTGCGCAAAATTGGGGAGTCGTGATCGATGACGTGACGCCGGGAGGCCCCGCTGAGGCGGCTGGTCTAAAGATCGGGGATATTGTGGTCAGCGCGGATGGCCGCCTCATCGGCACGCTGCCGGCCTTTACTTCCGCTCTCTATCTCCATCCTTTAGATGAAGTGATTAAGCTCGAAGTTCTTCGGGGGACCGAACGGAAGACACTTTTCATCCCGGCGCTTGAGATGAAAGATCCGATGGACGCCCTGCCTGATTTAGTCAATTCACGCGACAGCTTGGTTTCTCGGCTGGGGGTACTCGCGCTCGGTCTGAACGATCAGGTGCGTTCCATGTTGGGCACGCTGCGCAATCCTTCGGGAGTTGTCGTGGTGGCGCGAGTGGCGGACGTCATGAGTTCCGCGACTGGCCTGGAGACTGGAGACGTTATCCACAGCGTGAACCAGACATCGATCGACTCTTTGAGCTCTCTCCGTGCGGCTCTGACGCAGATCAAGCCACGTGAACCCGTTGTGCTGCAAGTGGAGCGCGGAGGGGGATTCCAGTGGTTAGCGTTTGAAATGGAGTAGTTCCTGGCTCATTGGCCTTCGCGAATGAACCGAGGCTACAAGCAGTCGATGGGGCTTACGATATTGTGATTTTGTAGACTTGGCTTCGAAATGCCGAAGCGCGTTAATTCGGACTCGGTCCTTGGAGAGTTTCCCGCCGCCGACTCTTCTTGGTCGGACTCGTCATTTTTGTTCTAGCGGTAAGCGTCGGAACTCGCATGGGTCGCCTGACCCGAACGTTCTGCGCCCCCTTGCGTCAAACATTGTCCTGGATCCGACGGGTTTAGGGACGAAGTCGCCCCATGGTTTATTTGGAGAGTGTACCAAACTGACCACAATGCAAAACCGAAATCGGACATACTCGCGAGCAATGCCAAACACAAGTGAAAACAGAATGATCCATCTCGAGCTCGGAAGATCATGCTCTGAGGCACTGCTCACGGAGATTATGCAAGGATGACAGCCAAACTCGCTACCGTAGACAAGAACAACACGGTGGTCGCAGTCAGGGCCGCGTACGACCAGCGAATCAGAATGCCCTCATACGCCAATCTTTCCCTTCCGCCGTGGGTCCGGAACAACGCGACCATGGCGGCGCACCGAGAACTTGCGCCACCCAAGCAATGAAAGTACAGAGGAGGTTCGGGAACATGAACATTTTCAGACATATCGCAGGCTTTTCAAGGTCTCGATTGGGCAACCGGAGTCTGGTTTGTCTCTTGTCGTTAGCTCTGTGCTTTGCGGCTTGGCCTCAGAACCTGTTGGCCGCTCTAGACCAAGACGCGCAAGCCCCGGCGCCGCCACAAGACCAGCCCGCCGCGCAGGCGCCGCCCGCCCAACAGACTCCCGATCAATTGCGGCAGTTGGTCGCGCCGATTGCGTTGTATCCGGATTCGCTGGTGGCGCAGATTCTGGCAGCGTCGACCTTTCCCGATCAGGTGGTCGAGGCCGACCGATGGCTGCAAGCGCATCCTGATTTGAAGGGTGACGCTTTGGGTAAAGCCGTGGACCAACAACCGTGGGACCCGAGCGTCAAGGCGCTGGTTGCGTTTCCATCCGTTCTGGGAAATATGGACAAGAACCTCTCCTGGACTTCATCTCTGGGCGACGCTTACTACAACCAGCAACAGAATGTGATGGATGCGGTGCAGGTGATGCGCCGGCGGGCCCAATCAGCCGGCGATCTTAAGACCACGCCGCAACAAACCGTGGCGACGCAAGACTCGAACATCAGCATTGAGCCTGCCGACCCCAATGAGGTCTACGTGCCCGCGTACGATCCATGGTCTGTTTACGGAGATCCCATCATGGCGTGGCCGGGATGGTACCCATATCCCGGAATTTGGTTTGGCGGCCCGTACCTCTCGTTCGGAATGGGGTTCGGGATCGGCTGGTACGGCGGTTTTGGTTGGGGCTGGAACAACTGGGGATTCAACTGGCGTGGCGGATACGGGATGTACGGCGGCAGCAGGTACTACTCCCGCAGCAACACATTTTATAACCGGAGCAACTACTACCGAGGAGGCGGCGAGCGGGGCGTAGCCAGGAACGTGCAACGCGGGTCGAGCGGCGCCCGCGGCGGAGCTGGCGCCCGCAACGAGGGGAATAGGTCTGGAGGCGGGAACACCGGCGGGCGCGGCGAAGCGAGCAACCGTTCGGGCGCAACCAACCGGGCTTTCAATGGAAATACCAAGGCGGCCCGGGGATACGCTGAGCCCCGCGGACAGAGCGGCACCCGCACGGGCGCCTTCAGTGGCTACGGGAAAGGCGGACAGGCAAGAGGCTTTTCGTCGCGCGGAAACGCCAGCATGGGCGGGGGAATGCGTGGCGGCGGCGGTGGATTTCGTGGAGGTGGAGGTGGAGGCGGGTCTCGCGGCGGTGGTGGCGGCGGACGTCACTAACCAAAATGTCGTTATGTTCCTGGTAGATTGTAAAACTTGCAAATGGAGAAAAGACATATGCGGCGAACAAACGTCAATTCCGGCAAATTTCATTGGGCAAATCTTCCTGAATTAGCTGTGGCCGCTATCCTTTTGACGGCATGCTTTTCCGGCCGTTCCATGGCGCAGCAACCGGGCCAGAAAACATTTTCATCGGCCGAAGACGCGAGCACCGCGCTGGTCACGGCGGCGCAGAATAGCGACGAAAAAGCGATGCTCGATATCCTCGGGCCAGACGGGAAGCAAATTGTTTCGTCGGGAGACGACGCGGAGGACGCGGAGAGCCGCGCCAATTTCGTGCGGAGATATCAGGAAATGCACCGTTTGGTAACAGAACCAGATGGAACCACTACCTTATATATCGGTGCGGAAAACTGGCCCACGCCCATTCCGCTCGTGAACAAAGGCAAGACGTGGTATTTCGACACCGATGCGGGCAAGAAGGAAATCTTGTACAGGCGAATTGGCCAGAATGAAACCTCGGCGATCAGTGTTTGTCAGGAGCTCGTTGCGGCGCAAAAGGAATACCGCGCCACACACGACAACGAGTATGCCCGGAAGTTCTTCAGCGATGAAGGACAGCACAACGGGCTTTATTGGAAAGCTGCCGATGGCGAATCCCAGAGCCCCATCGGTCCGCTGGTGGCGGCGGCAGTTGCAGACGGCTCCAAGAGCCAGGAGGGCGCTCCGACTCCGTTTCGGGGTTACTATTTTCACATCCTAACTCGTCAGGGGAAAAATGGTCCAAGTGGTGCGAAGAGTTACGTAGTAAACGGCAAAATGACCGGGGGGGTTGCTTTTGTGGCCTATCCGGCGGAATACAGATCGTCCGGCGTGATGACGTTCATCGTTAACGAGGACGGAGTAGTTTACGAGAAGGATCTCGGCAAGAAGACCAATGTTGTCGCCACGAGCATGAAGGAGTACAAACCCAATTTCAGTTGGCGAGAGGCTGAAGAGCAGCAGGAGGAGACTGCTAGCGACCAGAAAGGCAAGTAAGAGGCATTCTGCCGCCGCACTCGCTCCGGCGGACTCATGCCCGCTCTGAACACCGCAAAATATGCTTCTTCAGAATCCGCATCTGGCATTGGGCAGTTGCCAACGCCGAGTAGCCCTTTGGATCGCCGTCAGCGCGATGGTTCTGGGTTCGGTGGGGTGCGCACATAGATCGAAAACTCCACTAACCGTCGTGGAGGTAGCGAAGCCGCTTCGCAGAGATGTTCCCGTCTATTCAGAATGGATTGGTACTACGGTCGGGTATATCGACGCCCAAATCCATTCCAAAGTCACCGGCTATCTCCTATCCCAAGACTACAAGGAAGGATCCTTGGTCAGCACCGGCGACCTTCTTTTCGAGGTTGATCCTCGACCGTTCCAGGCGGTCGTGGATCAGGCGAGCGCTCAATTCAACGTCGCTACCGCGCAACTGACGCAGGCCCGGGCGGATGTGCAGGCAGCGAAAGCCGAGATCGACCGCTCTGAAGCGGCCCAAGTAAAAACCCAGTTGGATGTCAAGCGCTATACGCCTCTGGTAAAGGACGGCACAGTGAGCGAGCAAGAGTTCGACGATGCCGTTCAGTCGAACCTCGCGAATGAAGCTTCGGTTGTCGCCTCGAAGGGGAAGTACGACCATTCGCTAGCCGCCGTGAAAGCTGCGGAGGCGCAAATAGAAGTCGCTCGCAGTTCCCTTCAAGGGGCTCAACTAAACCTGGGTTTTACAAAGGTCAAGTCTCCCATCAACGGCATAGCCGGTATTCGCGTCGCCAACATCGGTGACCTCGTCGGGACGGATCAAAAGGCTCTTCTGACAACGGTTTCGCAAATCGATCCCATTTTTGTCCAGTTCCCGATTAGCGAACAAGAATACTTGCGCTTGCGGACGTTTTTCCTCGCTAAGGCTTCGAGGCAAGAGGGCGAGTTGGAATTAATCCTGTCGGACGGAAGTATTTATGACCAGAAAGGCAAGATCGACATTATCGGACGCGAGGTTGAGGCCTCGACTGGAACGCTCAGGATTCGAGGCATCTTCCCGAATCCCGGAAGCGTCTTGCGTCCTGGCCAATACTCCAGAATTCGAGCTGCGACTCGCATCGACAAGGATGCTTTGTTGGTTCCCCAGCGTGCAGTTGAGGAATTGCAAGGAGAGTATGAACTTGCCGTGGTCGGCGCGGATAATCGCGTCGCATTCCGCACGGTGAAGGCCACCAATCGCGTTGGCTCGTACTGGGTCATTGAGCAGGGCTTGGGCGCGGACGATCGGGTCGTGATTGAAGGGCTCCAGAAAATCAAGACGGGAGAGAAGGTCGATCCCAAAGATGTTCAGCCTCCGCCTTTAACTTCGGGTCTATCCGACGTTCACGAGAGCGCGCCCTGATGTCAAGATTCTTCATCAATCGGCCCGTTACCGCAATCGTCATTTCGATTCTGATTGTGATCGTCGGAATTGTGGTCGCGCAGCGCCTTCCGATCGCACAGTTTCCGCAAATTGCTCCTCCTGAAATTGTCGTCACCACTAACTATGTCGGTGCCGATGCGCTGACCATCGAAAGCTCTGTCGCCACTCCGATTGAAGAAGCCATGGCCGGCGTTGAAGGCATGCTGTACATGCGGTCATTCAATGCGAATGACGGAACCATGAAACTGCGCGTGGATTTCGATCTGGACATGGATCCCAATGTCGCGGAGGTGTTCTCCGAGATCCGTGTCAATCGCGCGCTGCCGCAACTTCCCCCCTCGGTCCGGAATCAGGGAGTAACCATCGCAAAATCCCACGTTAGCCCCCTGATGATCATTGCGCTTTACGCGCCGAAGGGCACGCGAGATGCGAAGTTCCTCGCGAATTACGCCTACATTAACATTGCCGATCCCCTCACGCGCGTCAGAGGGATTGGCTCAATCGTCGTGCAGGGCGCGGGCGCTTATGCTATGCGGCAATGGGTTAAGCCCGATCAGTTAGCGAGCCTCGGTGTGACCGTGCCCGACCTTGTCAATGCGCTCGAACAACAGAATACAGTTAACCCCTCGGGACAGGTGGGTGCGGAACCCGCTCCGCCGGGACAGGAGTTCACCTACACGATGCGCGCCAAGGGGCGTCTCGTCACGGAAGATGACTTTGGCAATATCGTGATTCGCGAGAATCCGGATGGTTCCGTCATTCGGATGAAAGACGTTGCGCGCATCGAACTCGGAGCACAGACATACAACAACATCGGTCGAATGAACGACGCTCCGGCGGCGATCATCAACGTATTTCAATTGCCGGGCTACAACGCGGTTGACGCCGTCGATGGCGTCCGAACTATGCTCGCGCAGCTCAAGGAGAAGTTTCCGGATGACGTCGACTACGTAGTCTCGCTCGACACGACCCTCTCCGTCCGACAAGGCGTCCGGGAAATCATCACGACACTGTGGGAGGCGCTGCTGCTGGTAATCCTCGTGGTATTTCTGTTCCTGCAGAATGTCCGCGCCACACTGATTCCGGCGCTGACGGTTCCCGTATCGCTTATCGGCACTTTCATCTTTTTCCCGATTCTGGGTTTCTCCATCAACTCCCTCTCCTTATTCGGGCTGGTTTTGGCCATCGGCCTCGTGGTTGACGATGCAATTGTCGTCGTCGAGGCCGTTGAGGCGAACATGGCCGCGGGCTTGAATCCAAAAGACGCCTCGCTGAAGGCAATGGAGCAGGTTGGCGGCCCGGTAGTCGCGATTGCCCTTATCCTTGCCGCTGTATTCATTCCTACTGCTTTTATTCCAGGAATCACGGGTCGTCTATACCAGCAGTTTGCGGTGACGATCGCCGTCTCCGTCATGATCTCAGCGTTCAGCGCCCTATCGCTGAGTCCCGCTCTCTGTTCTTTGCTGTTGAAACCGCACCAGGAGGGTTCGGCTGATTTTCTACATCGAATATTTGGCGGGTTCAACCGCATCTTCGATAAAGCGACAAATGGATACGTCAGCATTTCCGCCGCGCTCATCCGAAAAATGGCTCTTAGCATTCTCCTGCTCTGCGGAGTAGCCGTGGCCGCCCTTCTGGTGGGGGACCGGCTTCAATCAGGTTTTCTCCCCACCGAAGATCAAGGCTACTTCTATCTGAATATCCAGCTGCCGGATGCGGCCTCGCTGCAGCGAACGGACATTTTCACCAAGAAAGTGGAGGCAGTTCTTAAGAGCACGCCTGGGGTTCAGTACTACAGCACTATCGTGGGCAACAGCCTTCTTACCCAGACCAACGCTACCTACAGCGCGTTCGTGTTCGTGGCGCTAAAGCCGTGGGATCAGCGCAAGAGTAAGGGCACAAGCATCGAGGCGATCATGGATTCCGTCAACGAAAAGCTCGACAGAATGCCAGAAGGGCGCGCCTTCGCGTTTTCACCACCGGCGATTTCCGGGGTTGGAACTTCGGGGGGCTTCAGCTTCATGTTGGAGGATCGAGCCGGGAAATCTGTTGCTTATCTTGCAGAAAATACGGATCGATTCCTGAAAGCAGCGCAAGTACGGCCTGAACTGGCGCGCCTGAACAGCTCATTGAACGCTCGGGTTCCTCAGGTTCTGGTTGAAGTGGATCGAGACAAGGTCTTGAAGCAGGGCGTAGAAGTGAAAGACGTTTACAGTACCGTTCAAGCCTTTATGGGCTCCCTTTTTGTGAACTACTTCAATCGCTTCGGCCGCGCTTGGCAGGTGTACATCGGTGCGGAAAGGGGCTATCGCACCGAGGCCAAAGAGGTCATGAACTTTTTTGTCCGAAACAAAAACAACGAGATGGTGCCTCTCTCCTCGGTGGTTTCCATTAAGACCACTGCCGGACCGGAATTTACTTCCCGGTTCAACGAATACCGCGCGGTGGAAATCACAGGATCGGCCGCTCCCGGCTACAGTACCGTGCAGGCCATGAAGGCGCTCGAAGAGGTAGCCCATCAAGTGCTCCCGAAAGATATGGGATACGACTGGAATGCTCTTTCGTACCAGCAGAACAAAGCTGCGTCGCAAGTAAGCCCCGCCGTGGTGTTCGGTTTTTCGCTTCTCGTCGTATTTCTCATCCTCGCGGCCCAGTATGAAAGCTGGGCGCTTCCATTTAGCGTTCTCCTGGGTACGCCGATCGCTGTGTTCGGAGCTTTTGTTGCGCTCTGGCTCAGGGGGTTCGAGAACGATGTCTACGCGCAAATCGGCCTCGTAATGTTGATTGGCCTTTCGGCGAAGAATGCCATATTAATTGTTGAATTCGCGAGGTCAGAACGTCTCCGCGGAAAGGGGGCGTTGGAAGCCGCTCTGGAGGGCGCCCGCATTCGCCTCCGGCCCATCTTGATGACGGCCTTCGCTTTCATCCTCGGGACGATTCCGCTCGCGATCGCAAGCGGAGCCGGGGCAGTAGCCCGGCGAATCCTCGGTACCGCCGTCATTGGCGGCATGCTCGCCGCGACCCTGCTCGCCATCTTCATCATACCGGTAGCTTATTACGGCGTGGAATCCGCCAAAGACTGGATAAGTTCCTGGAGGAGCGCGTCGTGAAACGCTGCGCACCGATTCTTGTGCTGGCCACGATTTTCATGACTGGTTGTCTTTGGGGTCCGCGCTTCAAAAGGCCCACGGTAGCGGCGCCTGCAACGTTTCGAGGACAAACGAGTGCGGATTCTTTCTCTTTGGCTGATCAGGCTTGGTGGAATATTTATTCAGATCCGCTGCTGGAGGCCCTGATCAAGGAAGCGCTCAAGAATAACTATGATTTGCGCACCGCCATCGCGCATATACAGGAGGCACACGCATACGTTGGCGTGGCGCGTGCGGCTTACTCCCCGCAAGTTGGTTTTGATTCCGGAGTGCAACGGGATCTTGGAGTGTATAAAGCAGCTCCCGATCTGGACCTTCCTGCGGCTGGAGATTCCACTCAGAACTTGATTCTGGGAGGTCTTTCGACTGCCTGGGAGATCGATCTTTGGGGCCGCATTCGCAACCAGACAACGGCGGCGAACGCGACTTATCTTGGAACCCAGGAGGCCCGTCGCGGCCTTATGCTATCGCTCGTAAGCGATGTCGCGGCAGCCTACCTCGAACTTGTGGAATTAGACCGCCGTTTGGAAGTCGCTAAGCAGAGCCGGGACGCTTTTCAGGCCACATATAAGCTCTTTAGTGAGCGCTTTGGCGCAGGGATTGTTTCCAAGTTGCAGGTTACTCGCGCTGAGGCAGCTTTGGCCGCTGCGGAGGGGGCGATTAATGACATTGAGCGGCAGATTGCGGCAAAGGAAAACCAGATTTGCGTCCTAGTCGGTCGAAACCCCGGTCCCGTCGAGCGGATCTCTCCGGCATTGGAGTGGAATCCTCCTCCAAGCGTGCCAGCCGGGATTCCGTCCCAGCTCCTGGAAAGGCGTCCCGATATTCGCCAAGCGGAAGACAATGTCAGAAGCGCACTGGCAAGTGTCGGTGTTGCGAACGCGAATTTTTTCCCGCGCATCGGTTTAACGGCGCTGTTTGGAAGGGTCAGCACGGATTTATCGTCACTTACCAGCGGGAGCTCAACCGTTTGGGCACTTGCAGCCTCCGCTTCAGGTCCACTTTTTACGGGTGGCCGGTTGACACAACAGCGTCGGGCCGCCAAGGCCGTCTTCGATCAGGCAAAGTTTCAATATTCCCAGAGCGCGTTAAAGGCCTTTCAGGAAGTATCGGATGCTCTTATCGCATCTCAGAAGCTGAGTGCTGTCGAGGAGCAGCAGAAGCGCGAGGTGACCGCGCTGACTGAGTCGGTCACGATCGCGAACAAGCGATATCTCGGCGGCCTCGCCAGCTACTACGAGGTTCTAGAGGCGCAGCAGCTTCTCTATCCAGCTGAGTTCTCTCTCTCCGAAACCTCGCGCGATCGGAGGCTTGCTGTTGTCCAACTCTACAAAGCACTTGGCGGTGGCTGGAGCCTCGACAATGCGCAATTTACGAAGGGCCACTGATTATTTGGCACGACCGCCCATAAAGTCCCATCGGAGATGATGTCGTGGGCAATTTCGGGATGGACTGGGTCGAGAAGGGCTACCCGGTTGCCAAGGGAGAATAGGGCTCGCGACGCTGCCTCCGTCAAGGACAACACATTGGGAAAAAAGATTCTGGTCGCGATCACGGCCATCGCAGTCGCGATAGGACTTTTTTTCCTAAACCGGCATCGTGGTATATCGCCGGGCGCCGGTGTTGCGAATATCGCCAAGCATCCGCTCGCTCCGGAATTCTCGCTTCCCGAATTGACGGGACAAACGATGCAGTTCATCCGCGGAGACATCGTCAGTGCGCATCTGGTCAAGGTCATGCTGAATTAGGGCTCTCGCTTTCAGAACATTTTCAGGATTGCAGCCATAGGTGACAGAATAGCTGGCTCTAGTCTGCGATGCTCCCACACTGACGTCTATGGTATAGACATAACCGGTTATCTGTCGCAGATCGTGGTAAAGACGCGTGGCGTAGAAACCTCCTCCTAAAACATGATTTCCCAGTTGCAAAGGATAGTAGTCCGGATCGAAACGGTTGAGGTTCAGTTGTTCGGCAAGAACCACGGAATCCTGCACCTGTTCTGTGTCCGGCACATTTACAGTCGAAGGCTTATTCGGGGGGACGAAAGGCAGAATGGTCTCGGGCTTGGGGCCGACTGCTTTCCAATCACCAAACCTTGTTTCACGTCGTTCAGGGTGACGCTGGTGACCGTAGGTGGTGTAACCTCCCGCAATACCGGGTCGCCTGCGGGCAACAACGCCAGATCGAGCGCACGCGATGTCCGGTAGCCCGGACTCTGCAGATTGCCGGCAACAAACTGTGCGGTTTGTGGCTGGACTACAGCGAAGGCCTGCGCCGGCAGCGCGGGATGAAGTTCGTTGTCAGCCAGCAATTGAACGCCGCGGGAGAAGTGGTCCTTCAGGATTTTCACGGAGAAGCTGTAGCCCGCACTCTCATTCGCAGCGATGTCGTCCAGCGCCTTCTGGAATGCCAGCCGATCGAGTGTCTGAGTTCCGTAGGAGAAGAGGCCGGCCAGAAGATCAGAAACGCCTTCCTGTCCGGCTGGCGTCTGAAGGTCGGAGTTATGTTTCACTGAGCCCAGCAGGGATACGGTTGGACTTGTCGGGTCAGTCTTGACGATTAAACGAAGGCCGTTAGGCAGAGTCGTGTCTGAGGCCGTGATGTAGTCGGCAGGCACTTTGAGCTGTGCCAGAGCGCCAACCGCCCAGGAAGGAAGCTGCACTGGTTTGGTGGGAGCGCTCGTCATTTCTTCGGCACCCCCAAATCCTTTTTCGGACACAGGTTGTCCGGTTGGCACCGGTTTCAAGGTCGCCGTAATCGAGTTTTGATCAACCAGATATTGTTTGGCTACGCTGTTCACGTCAGCGAGAGTGACGCGTTTGATGGCTTGGATGTCTTCATCGGGAGAGGTGCGGCCTTCGGCTGCCAGAGCCTCTGACCAGACGTTTGCCAAACCCGGGATGGAATTACGTTGAAATTCCGCAGAGGCCACCTCACTGCGTTTTGCCGTCTCCACCAGATCTTCCAGGACACCCTTTTCCCCGTAGTTCGCCAGAATCTGCCGCATTTCATGGATGGCACTGGAGGCGTCTGTTCCCGAAGGCAGAGCTACCAGTCCGTAGCCGACGCTGGCCTTGGGATAGGTCTCCGCCAAACCGAATTCCGCCGCGAGGGCCTTGCCTGCGGGTACCATTCCGTAGAGATCGGCGCGCTGGCTGGCTAGCACATCGGCGAGAATCTGTATCGCCGCGTAATCCGGAGAGCTTGTTCCCGGAAGCCCGCCGCTAAGATTGGGCCGAGCCCTGGAATGATGAAAAGAGCAGAGCCGAACAAGAGTCCCCAGAAACCTCCCCAGAACGCACCAACTTTGCCCCAATACTTCATGCGGTCGCCGGTGTTGTAGTAGCCCACCACCTGCTCATCGGTGTGGTAACTCTTCCCGACGATCGACAACTTGTGCAGGTCAACTCCGCCGCGTTGCAGCTCCTTCACGGCTTGATCCGCTTCCGTATGCGTGTGATATACCGCGACTACTGAATTTACTTTGGACATTTCTTCGTCTCCTCAGGGACTTGACGTCATTCTTCGAACCATCAAGCTAAAGTCCCGACCCGAACTATGACAGCGCTCGAGCAGGAAAACTGTTCCCTATTGGACAGTATCGGTGGAGAACGCAGGCGCGTTCCTTACCGCTCACCGTGACAGATTTTCCTTATGTCTGCATTATTCACTTCGGGGTAGCCCAAGGAGAGAACGTCCGCGGGCGTGGCGGCGCCTTGGGCGTGGCCGCATGTGGCACCTGGCCAAAACATTCCGAAACCAAGATCCAAGACTCTTTTGAGCCACTTGAATTCTTACACAACCATTCCGAGAGGACCCGCAGGCCTCTTACGGAAACCAACGTACTACCATCCACATCTACGGTTGCCGCTCGGTCAGCAAAATTGAAATGTGTTCCTTATTTAACAGAAATGCTTTTCCCCAGTGTCTAGGATGCCGTTGTGGGTCACCGGCCGTTTGTTTAAAGCTAGGCGAAAAGAAAAGCCAGTCCGAGCGGCGAGAGGTGTGCACACTCGTTGTTCGTGCTTGGCAACATCGGGCAAGTGCTGTAGCACCCAAGTGCGCTGAAGATTTGCACCTTGGCAAACTGAACCGAGGTCTGGAATCGATGAATTGGCAGTGCGTGCCTGTTAGAGAGTTCAAACTTGGAGGAGGATAAGAAAATGTTGAAACGTTTTTTGATCGCTACAACGCTGGTTCTACTTGTAACTGTAACCGCCGTCGCCTCGGACCGCGAGGATGATGTCAGTCGCACCCAGAAAGCTGCCCAGGTCTTCAAGGAGATTATGAACACCCCGGATCAGGGCATTCCCTCGGATCTTCTGGAATCGGCGAAATGTATCGCCATCATTCCAGGAGACAAGAAGTTCGCCTTTATATTCGGCGGCAGCTACGGCAGGGGACTGGCAACCTGTCGCACTGGGGATGGCTGGAGCGCTCCCATCTTTGTGGCCATTGACGGCGGAAGTGTCGGTTATCAGATCGGGGGCTCTTCCACCGACCTGGTGATGCTCTTTATGAACGACCACGCACTGCAAAGCCTGCTCAGCGACAAATTCAAGCTCGGAGCAGATGCCTCTGTAGCCGCCGGGCCGGTGGGCCGGAATGCCGCCGCCGGCACCGACCTGAAAATGAATGCCGAGATTTTGTCTTATTCGCGTTCCAAAGGCGTGTTCGCTGGAGTGAGCCTGGATGGTGCCGTAATGCAAGCCGACAAGAGTGGAGACAAAGCCATGTATGGCGACGACGTAAACCGCCACGAAATTCTTGACGGCAAAGTGGCTGTGCCTGCATCGGCGCAAGCGCTGGTTCACGAACTTGGCGGATACGTGCATGAAGCCAAAGCTGAATAGTGAACTCCAGTAGAGCGGAGAGTGCAGCGTGCTTTCTTCCGACGGGGGTCACGGGTTCCTACTGCCATTACTACGGAAACAGACACTCTATGTTGATTAACTCCTTCAAGCACCAGTAATCGGGAACTCAACTGCCGTCCTAGGAACATATATGAACATAAATGTCACATCGGGCCATGTAAATGAAGTCTAGTAACCCCTAGAAGGAGATGCTTATGAAATGCCACCTGAGAACGCTAGCGCCTGTCCTAGTCAGCTTGCTCTTGGTAGCAGCAGGTGCACCTTGGTTGAACGCTCAGATTACTGATGCGATTCGAGCCCACGTTGACCACAGCTTCATCATCGGCAACACGACCTTACCGCCTGGTGAGTATACATTCCGGGTGATGCAGGATTCGGACCTGGCAGTGATGAACGCTACCAGTGAAAACGATAAGACCAGTGTGGACTTGATCGTCCGAGAGACTACCGCTGATCACACGCCTAGTCATTCAGAGCTCGTTTTTCGGAAGTATGGAAGTACTGAGTTTCTGAGTAAGATTTTCGAGGGGGGATCAAGAAGCGGCGGCGAAATTACGGAAACTAGTGGCCTGTCGCAGTGAGTTCGTTACTGAGGATGGCCGGGCGCTGCTGTTGATGCACGAATGCTGTTATTGAGTGAGCAAGGGTTCGCTTCGGTGGCGCCAACAACAGACCGCGGAGTCTGGTAATGTTTGCTCCGCGACAGGCCACTAGCCTGCTTAATTCACCAGGCCTGAGATTTGTGTGCGAGAGATGGGATCAAGGGCGTCGAGGAACAAGAGCAAGCAGGCGGAGAGGTTTGTCAGGAACGATCCTGCGGCGCGAAGCGAAGGG
>Ga0224555_1003513_pt1 | contig 15899 bp, 11 predicted proteins | sample 714S23034metaG_FD_180687 | JGI IMG/M metagenome (GOLD analysis project Ga0224555, IMG submission 180687) | Peat soil microbial communities from Stordalen Mire, Sweden - 717 S2 30-34 | ecosystem: Environmental > Terrestrial > Soil > Wetlands > Peat | place: Sweden: Norrbotten County, Stordalen...
CGCGATATTGCCGAGGTCAGCGTGAACGGGAAGCCGGTGGGCCTGGTGTGGGAGCCGCCGTATCGATTGAATGTTACGGCTGACTTGAAGCACGGCGCGAACGAACTCGAGATCAAGGTAACCAATGAGTGGGCCAATCGGATCGTGGGAGACCGGCTGGCGTCGCCGGAAAAGCGTGTTTTGCCCCAGGCGGGAGCCGCGCCGCGCGGGGGTGGCGCGTTCTTCGGGCCCAGGGAGCCTGCGGAATCCGGGCTCTTGGGCAGCGTGAAGCTGGTGGCTGAACGCGCGCGGCCGGGCCAGGGCCGGTAACAGGGCCCGGTAGCAGGCGCGGTTGGTTCCAAATCGGGAAACGGGGCAGGAAGGTGAGCATGCAATCGCTATCATTCACAAGGTGGGGAGGGAGGGAAACCCCGGATTCTCCGTTGACTCCGAGAGGTGGACTGATATATTTGAATCATCGGTTTGCCTCGACTTACGTCAAGGGAATTCATTAAAGGTCGGTGAAAGCACTTCCTTTCATGCCTGCTAGAAGTAGATCCCCCCAGGCCGTTTCCCTTGGTTTCAGTTTCGGACCCCGCGGCTCATGTGCTGCGCGGTTTTTATCCTGATAGAATGGGCTGTGGAAAAGACCTCATCCAAGTGAGGATGGCGAAGCTATGCAGGAAATCAGACACCCAGTCCAGGTCGCGCGCCACTCCATCCCGGGCCTCATGCCCAGTGGAGCGCAGCCGCCTCGGTGGTTTGCCCTGTACACCGCATCGCGCCATGAAAAACGCGTTGCCCAGCATTTGAGCCAGCGGGAGATCGAGTTCTACCTTCCGCTCTACAAGTCAACACGGAAGTGGAGCGATGGATCCCGGGTGACGCTGGACCTGCCGCTCTTTCCCGGTTATCTCTTCATCCACATTCAACGCAGTGAGCGCAGCCGCGTGCTGGGTGTGCCCGGCGCGCTGACGGTGGTAGGGGGAACGGGTGGCGAGCCTGCCTGGTTGCCCGACGCCACGATCGATGCGCTGCGGTCGGGGCTGGAAACGCGGCCGGCGCGGCCGCATCCTCTTCTGACAGTCGGCCAGCGCGCGCGCATCCGCTCCGGCGCATTAACCGGTTTCGAAGGCATCGTGGTGCGCAACAAAAACAGCTTCCGCGTGGTTCTGACCGTGGAACACATCATGCAAAGCTACGCCGTGGAAGTGGCCCTTGAAGATCTGGAGCCGCTAGGCTCCGGCCTCGCGATTTCGTAATGATCCTCGGACATGTGCGGGTCTGGAGACCCGCACTACAGCCGGTCTGGAGACCGGCGCTACACGAATTCCTCCCCTGAAAGTCAATCCTCGATGTCTGCAATCGTTCGCGTGCAGCCGCGCAACTGAGATTCCCATGTCAAAAGCTCAAAACCCCGGAAAAGGCCAAGCCGAAGCGCGCATTCTGTCGAGCGCTGCGGGAATGTTTGCGAACTTTGGCTATAACGGTGTGAGTACGCGTGACATTGCCAGCGGTGCGGGAGTGAACGAGGTGACGATTTACCGGCACTTTCCGCGCAAACGCGACCTGTATGTTGCTGTGCTCGATGCCGAGCTGCAACAGGTGAAGCTGCGCGGCGATTTGCTGGCGCGGATTGCCGAAGCGCAGGATGCGAAGATGGCGGTGGCGCGCACCTTTGAGTTGATTGCGGCAACGCTATCGAACCGGCAGGATCTGTTGCGCCTGATGCAATATTGCTCTCTCGAATTGGGCGACGATATCGATCCACTGCTGCGCAGGCATCTGGGCGAGCTGGTGGAAGTGATTGCGCGCTACCTGGAACCCTGGGTCAGCAAGGGCGAATTGCGCTGCCCGAGCGCCAAGACGCTTGTGCTTTCGCTGATTGCCATCATTCTCAGCCATCGTTCCCTGCATCGGCTTTTCTCGAGCGACGGCTCGAGCCCAGAGGCGCTCTTCAGGGCCTATGAGGAGCTTTCGGCGTTCGAATAGGCAATGCTTTTTTTCACGGCCGCTCATGCACATACTGCACGTGATCGACAGTTTTTCTCCTGCGACCGGCGGGCCGCCAGAGGCGGTGCGGCAACTGATCAAGGCCACGCGCGCCACCGGCACGCATGTCGAGGTAGTTTGCCTCGATCATCCGGAGGCGGAATTTCTCTTGGATCTTGGCTGCCCGGTGCATGCTCTCGATCAGTCCTTTCTGGGCAGATATGCATTTTCGCCGCGCCTGTGGCGCTGGCTGCGGGCCAACGCCGGACGCTTTGACGGCATGATCATGAACGGGGTGTGGACCTTTCCTGGGGTTGCCCTGCGTTGCGCAGCACGTGGCGCGCGCCGACCGTATGGAATCTTCGTTCACGGCGCGCTCGATCCCTGGTTCAACCGCAGGTACCCGCTCAAGCGCCTGAAAAAGCAGCTCTACTGGCCTTTGCAGTATGCTGTTCTGCGCGACGCCGCGGCCGTCTTTTTCACCACCAAAACCGAGCGCGATCTGGCCAAGACGAGTTTCAGGCCCAACCATTGGAAGAGCGTGGTCGCTGCTCTGGGAATCATGGAGGATGAACATGCCAGGCAGGATCCCGCCAGGGAGGTCGAGGCATTCTATGGAGCGTTTCCGGAGCTGCGCGGCCGGCGCTTTTTGCTGTTTCTGGCGCGCATTCATGAGAAGAAGGGCTGCGACCTGTTGATTGAAGCGTTTGCGCGGATAGCCGCTGCAGCCCCCGAGGTGCACCTTGTCATGGCCGGTCCCGACCAGGTGGGAATGCAGGCGAAGCTCCAGAGCAGAGCGGAGAAGCTTGGCATCGCCGCCCGGGTACACTGGCCCGGAATGATTGGCGGTGAAGTAAAATGGGGCGCGCTGCGGACGTGCGAGGCTTTGGTCCTGCCATCGCACCAGGAGAATTTTGGCGTTTCCGTGGTCGAGGCACTTTTGGCCGGGCGGCCGGTATTGCTTAGCTACGCTGTAAATATCTGGCCGGAAATCGAGAATGACGGGGTGGGTTTGGCCGATGACGACACGCTGGAGGGCACAGTGCGGCTGTTGCAGCGCTGGTTCAGTTTGCCCGCGGCGGAACAAGCCGCGATGGCGGCCCGTGCGCAACCGTGTTTTGCCGCGCGGTTCTCCCTGGAGCGGACAGCGGCGACGATCAATGAAGTATTTGGGAAGTATTCGGTTCTGTGAAGGATGAAAATGCGTAGTGGAGAGCCAGCCTGAGGCCGGTATGGCTTCAGACGGCTTGAGCGGCAATCCGGCGGCGCTCCATTGCCGCGTAACCTGCTATCTTAATGTGCTGATTGATTAGGAGTTTCCATGTCCCTTGAACCTCAGGCGGGAGCCCAAACGGGCCAGCCAGTCGAAAACCCGACGACTATCGTCTCGCAAAGCGAGCGCTCTCTTATGGATTTATGGCGTGTGCTCATGAAGCGGCGCCTAACCATTGTGGCGGTGACGCTTCTCTCGCTGGCCGCGGCAGCCTGGGACGCGTTTCGCACGCCGCCGGTCTACGAAACGGTTTCGCGCGTCGAAATCAAGCCGAATCAGGTGGCCAACGGGGAAATGGCACTGATGGGAGAGGATGATCCCGAGGCGCTGCAGACCGAGATGCAGGTGATCCAGAGCGACACCGTACTGTTTCAAGCGGCACAGAGTATCAATCTTGTCAGCCAGGTGCGCCAGAATAACGGGAAAAATGGGGCTGGACAATCGGAGTCATCTGCGCCCATCACGCCTCTGGAGCGCCGCGCGATGATCGGCATCATGAAGAGAGGATTGTCCATCACCATCCTCCCCGGTACGCGGATCCTCGAGATTCACTATCGCGGAACCGACCCCTGGCTTGCCGCGGTGATCGTGAACGGGCTGGTCGATACCTATTCCGACCAGGGTCTCAGGGTGAGTTTTGAGCGCACGGCGCACGTCTCCGACTGGCTGGAAAAACAGCTGGACACCTTAAAGCAGGATGCGGCGGACTCGCAGCGCCAGTTGGCCGATTATCAGAAGGCGCACAACATTGTGGGTGCGGACGAGAACTCGAATCTTACCATCGAGACACTAGAGCACATCAGCACCGATCTGGACGACGCCGAGGCGGACCGGATCATGAAGGAATCGCGCATGCGCGACTTCAATGCCATGAATCCGGACATGGAAGCCCTGATGGGCGACGATCCGACGATCGGAGCACTTTACTCACAGCTGACCACCCTGCAGACGCAGCGCGCGCAATTGGCGACGAAATACGGCCCCAGGCATCCCGCGATGCAGCAGATCGATCTTGAGATCGGTAAGGTTCAGGCGCAGATCAATAAGGAAGCGGATCTAGCGCGCAAGCAGGTGCAGGACGAATACCAGGCCGCGGTGCAACTGGAAAATGCGCTGCGCAATCGTCTTGGCGGGCAGGAAGATGCGGCCTACAAACTCAACGAAGATGTGGCGCAGTACACGATGCTCCGCCACCAGGCCGAACTGACCCGTAATCTCTACGACACTTTGCAGACCAACCTTAAGGAAGCCACCATCAGCGCGGGCATGTCCGCGGCCAACATCACGGTGGTTGACCGCGCCGATGTTCCCATCTCTCCGGTGGGGCCGCGCAAGACCATGATCCTGTTGCTGGGACTGGTTGGCGGACTTGTGATCGGAGGCGCGCTGGCTTTCGTGATTGATTCGATCGACGACCGGCTGCGCACATCGGAGGAGGTTGAGCGTGCGTCGATGCTGCCAAGCCTGGCGGCGATTCCGCATATGTCTTCCGGACCGGCATGGAAAAAGGGCGAAGGCAAGGAGGAGGTGGTTCCGGGAGTGCCACTGGCACAGCAGCGGTTGGTCACCTTGTGGGACCCGAAGTCGAGCGCCGCGGAGGCCTACCGGAGCATGCGCAGCGCTTTGTTGCTCTCCTCGATTGACAACCCGCCGCGCGTCATCGTCATCACCAGTTCATTTCCGGAGGAAGGCAAGACCACCACGGCGCTGAATCTTGCGATTGTTCTCGCGCAAAGAGAAGAGCGCGTTTTGCTGGTGGACGCCGATCTGCGCAGAGGAAGCCTGTATCGCGTATTTGGGATCCCCAATCAGACCTTTGGCCTTTCGACCGTGCTCACGCAACCGGGATCGTACCGGGACTTGCCGGCTCCGCTGCCGGAATTGCCGACTCTGCACGTTCTGCCTACCGGTCCGCGGCCGCCGAACCCGGCAGAAATGCTTTCCTCCAATCGTATGGAGGGGCAGTTACGGCAGTGGAAACAGCAGTTCGACAGGATCGTGATTGACACCGCGCCTTTGCTCGCGGTTTCCGATACGCAGACCCTGGCCGTGCGCGCCGATGCGGTGGTGCTGGTGGTGCGTGCCGGCGTGACGCGTAAACGCGCCCTGATCCAGGCGCGCGATTTGCTGTGGCGCGTGAATGCTCCCGTAGCCGGCGTTGTTGTCAACGACGTTGATCTCCGCCTGGAGAATTTCTATACCTACCGCTACGGCATTTATGCCAAGGATTATTGGTACGGTTATCGACAAAGCGTAACGTCTTCGAGCCGAGCCTACGGATATGAAGATCACGAGAAGGAGGAATAATATGGCGAAGACACTGGCGCGCGCGATGACCTTCTGGTTTCTCTTGTCTGCACAAACCATAGTGGGGATGGCGCAGCAATCGAGTGCTGCAGCGCCCAACCCCGTGCCGCCCCTGAGGATCGGCTCCGGAGACTTGATTGAAGTCTCCATGTTCGAGAATCCGGACCTGTCCGGCCGCTATCGGGTCGATGAGATGGGAGACATCACGGTTCCCCTGATCGGCCGTGTCCAGTTGGCAGGCATGACCGCGGCTGAGGCGGCGACAAAGATTGAACAACTCTACGTGGAGGGGCAGATTCTACTGCCCGCCAATTCTCACGCCACGGTTTTCATCGCGGAGTATGCGACGCAGGGCGTCACCGTCAACGGAGAGGTGAAGACGCCCGGAGTGTATCCCGCTCTGGGTGTTCACAAGCTGAACGATCTCATCGCCGCCGCCGGCGGCATCACGGGGTTCGCCGCATCGCATGTCGTCATTACGCACAAGGACGATCCTGGAGATCCCACGACAGTCGAATACAACCCCGCGGCACTCAAGCCGATCATCCCGGACGTGCAGATCTTCCCGGGCGATTCAATTCTGATCCCGAGGGCCGGTGTTGTGTATGTCGCAGGCAATGTTGCCAAGCCCGGAGCTTATTTGCTGGATGGGCGGCGCGCGCTGACGGTCGAAGAGGCGATGGCGCTTTCCGGCGGCGGCGGGAAGGCATCCGCAATGAAACGCGTGCAGCTGGTGCGAACCCTGGATGACGGCAGGAAAGAAGCGATCACGATACCCGTGAATTTGATTTACAAGGGGCGGGCTCCGGACGTGGCCCTGATAGACGGCGATATCCTGTACGTACCCACCAGCAATGGCAGGCTTGCCGCGGAGCAGGCCATCAGTGCTGCGCTCGGCATCGGCACCAGCGTCGTGGTTTACAAGACCACCACGCAGCAGCAGTGATCGTTCAGCCGCGCCTACGATGCGATCGCCGGGAGACACGTCCGGCGGCGCCAATCGTTCCCCAGACTTGAAGCGAGTGCCAGGGAACGGGAGTTTTACTCTACCGAACCACCCAATAACTGTAGTGGGATGAAAGGCGTTGCCAGGCAGCCAGGATCTGGCGCGGTCGATCCGGTTTATGGAAGAAAAACAAGCTGCACCAGGCCGACGGGGTGTTTATCTAGTTGCGAACAGGCGAAGCGAGGCACAGTGCAACAATCTGATTGATTCGATCCGCCGATGCGGGTGCAAACTGCCGATTCATGTGATTCCTTTTGACGAAAGCCCGGCAGTTCTCGACCAGCGATGGGATGGAGTTAAGCAGTTGTCGATGGGCGATTTCCCCGCCGATGGGCGAGCTTTTTTCGATGAGCTGAAGGGCCGGCATCGGCAATGCCATCCGGGCCTTCTGCGCAGATTTCTCTGCTGGTTTGGTGAGTTCGACGAGTTTCTTTACTCGGATAACGACGTGGTGGCGTTGATGAACTGGGAGGAGTTGTTTCCCTACCTGGAAAACCATGACGTGGTGCATGCCGATTATGAATTCACGACCGGCGGCAAGTTCAACCTGCGCGCGCCGCGCCGATTTGAAGAGTTGATGGGCGCAGGGTCGCTGGAGGCCGCGCTCACATCGGGGCATTTTCTGTGTCACAGGTCGCCGCAACATCCCGCCGACCTGCTGTCGGGGCTGGCCTGGATGGAAGCGCACAAGGACATGCTCATCTGGCAGGATCAGGTGCTTCTGCACGTCACGCTGCTGGTTGCGCAATGGCGGGTGCTGAATCTTTGCCGGCCGCCGCACAATTGGGCATCGTCGTGGGCGGGCGATTACAAGGATGTTCTCGAACTGGTGCGCACCATTCAGGTGGAGCGCCGGCCCATTAGTCACATGCATTACTCAGGCAAGATCGGAACCGGTACACGGCCGATCGACGAACTGCTCTGGTCGAGCCTGGCCCCGAAGGAGCGCAATCGCAGGCAGTTGCGGGCGCTGTTGCGGCAGGCGCTGGGTTTGGAGGCCATCGATCGGCAGTGGGACCGGGTGCGAAGAAAGTTGGACGAACGCGCGCAGCAACGCAGCGAGTGAAGACGAGCCAGAGAGTAATTATGCTGGCTGCCTGCGCGTATCAATATCAGCAGAATCCTCGTGAACAGCCCGCGCGATCTGCGGCGGCCTTGGCCGGAGGACCCGCTTCGAGAGGGGATTTTCCATTGCCAACGATGCTGAGGAACTATCTGCCCGCTTTGGCTTGCGCCCTCCTTCCGATTCCTTGCTATTTCCTGATCCGCCCTTACGCGGAGATCGGCATCAATGAGGACTGGGTGCATAACAAGGATGCGTCGAGTTTCAGATTCAGGACACTAGACCGACACGACGTGACGGAATCGGCTGCGCAGCTTGATGAAGGGCCGCTCGAAGAAATTGAACGAGCAGTAAGCGACCAGATAAATGGCAAGGAAACGCCGTTGAAAAGTATGATTCTGAATAATTGACTCCGAAGGGAAAATACGCGGAATGCTGAGGAAGATTAACAATCAAGACGCAAGATCGGGCTCCACGGGCGCGTTTTTTGCAGGCCTGTTTGTGCTTTGCGCGAGTACGTTGATGTATGAAGTTGTCCTAACCCGTCTTCTGAGCGTTATGTGCTGGTACTACATGGCCTTTGTCTCAGTCTCGATGGCGATGTTCGGCATGACGGCTGGCGCACTCGTGGTTCAACTGCGCCCTGATTTCTTCGCCGTGGAATTGCTACCCCGGCGGCTATACCAGTCCGTGTTGGCCGTCGCCATTTCAATGCCGCTGTGCTTGCTGATCATGCTGTCGATCCCCTTGGACATTTCGCTGGCCCTGCAAACCGTGTGCAGCTTCGTGCTGTTTTCGGGCGTGATCGCCGTACCCTTCTTCTTCTCGGGTGTGGCCGTGTGCATTGCCCTCACCAGGATGCCTTTCCCCATGGGCCGTGTATACTTTGTCGATCTCTCCGGCGCAGCATTCGGTTGCCTGGCCGCTGTCGGATTGCTCAGCATCATCGATGCGCCCAGCGCCATCTTCGCGATCTCAGCCTTCCTTTTTCTAGGCGCCGCCGCTTATGCCGTCTACGCCAAGCAGGCCCGCGCTCGCAGGAACTCCCTGATCGCTGCGGCATCCCTGGTGGTGATAGCCGGGCTCAATTCTCTGACGGTGCACGGCATTCAGCCTATCTGGGCAAAGGGAGCTATTGACAGGCGTAGCCATATTTTTGCCGAAGCCTGGAATCCAATCTCTAACGTTCGCCTCTCCAATTCCAAAGTAGGTGCTCCGCAGATGTGGGGGCCGAGCCCGTACTTGCCCGAATTCCGGGTCGAGGCGATGCATTTGACCATTGATAACGACGCGGGAACCGATATGGTTCGCTTCAATGGCGACCTGAGGGCTGTCTCTTTTTTGCGATACGACGTGACCTCGATTGCCGCCCAATTGCGCCAGGGCGGCACAGCGGCGATTATCGGCGTGGGGGGCGGTCGCGACGTCCTCAACTGTGCCCTGAATGGTTTCAAACGCGTCGTAGGCATTGAAGTGAACAGCGCAATTGTCCGCATGACCGCGCGGCGGATGAATTGGTACTCCGGATTCTCAAAAATTCCCGGGTTTGAGTTGCACAACGACGAGGGGCGCAGCTACCTGACTCGTTCCGGAGAGCGCTTCGACCTAATTCAGGCCTCCCTCGTTGATACCTGGGCCGCCACAAGTGCCGGCGCCATGACGCTGAGCGAGAATTCGCTCTATACCGTTGACGGCTGGCGAGTCTTCTACGACCACCTGAAACCGGGCGGCATCATCGCCTTCAGTCGTTGGTACTTCGACCCTCTGCAATACCAGACCTACCGCCTGTTCTCTGTGGCCTACGCAACGCTGCTGGCCGAAGGCGTTGCCGATCCTTCCAGTCACCTTGCCTTGATTCAATCGGGGCCCGTCGCCACGCTGCTCGTCAGTAACCAACCTTTCAGCCCCAGCGATATTGCCGCCCTCAAGCGGATCTCGGGGGAGATGGGATTCAATCCTATCTACCTTCCGCAAGAGCCCGTCGCCGTTCCCGAACTCAGGCGGATCATGGGGTCCAGAAGCCTGGGAGAGATGGCTTCGCTCCAGGATGAAAGCGGGGTGGATTACTCTCCGAGCTTCGACAGCTCTCCGTACTTCTTTAATGCTGTCCATCTTCGAGCGCTGCCCAAGTTGCTTTCTCACGGGGAGCGGCTCACGTCCAATTTGATGGCCATGTTTTTTCTGCTTGCATTTTTCCTGGCGGCAATCGTTCTGGTTATTGCGAGCATCGCTGTACCCGCGTGGACGGCCTATCGGCGAGGAAGCGGAATGTCGTCTGCGCCGGTCGGGGCAATTGTCTATTTCATCGCCATTGGATTGGGATTCATGTGCGTCGAAATGGCCATGATGCAGCAGCTCTCGATCTTTCTCGGCCACCCCATCTATTCCATGGTCGTCGTTCTAGGCGGCCTGATTTTGTCGGCCGGTATTGGAAGCTATGTCTCCGACCGCTGGCCAGTTAAGTCTGCCTGGCAGGGCCGTATTCCGCCAGCGGCTGGCGGCCTGTCGATAGCTCTTTATTTCTCTCTGGTACTGCCCGTTATCCATGCCTACACAGCGGCTCTGCTGTGGCAACGAGTGCTGATATGCCTCCTGCTGATCGCTCCCCCCGGCTTCGTCCTGGGTTTCTGTTTCCCGATCGGCCTGCGATGGATGAAGGCCCTCTCCCAAGAGCGCAATCTGCCATGGATGTGGGCCCTGAACGGTGCCGCCGGAACATTGGGCAGTTTCGTGGCGGTGCTGGTTTCAATGGAAACCAGCATTGGGACCTGTGTGCTCACAGGTGCTGCATTCTATGTGCTCGCCGCGGTGGTGGTCCCGCGCTGGCCTTCCACAATTCCTTCGTCTGTCCCCCAAATCGTCTAAAGCGACTTGAATCCTTAAAATGCTCAATCGCGTTAAGCATTTTTGAGTTGTTCCGGCGTTCCTGGACTCAGAAGCCCGACGGCGAGTGGAAAACTTGGAAAGCCCATTTTAAATGTTCAGAGGGATATGTAATTTGCAAAGACTTTTGCTTGCGGCTGCCTGCGCGTTTGTTCTGATCCTCTGCTATTTCCTGATCCGGCCATACGCAGAGATCGGCATCAATGACGACTGGGTGTATATCAAGGATGCGTTGAAAGTTGCCCAGACCGGCCACATCTCCTACTCCGGCACCGAGACCCCGATTCTGGGCTGGCAACTCTACTTCGGCGCCCTGTTCATCAAGCTGTTTGGATTCTCATTCACTGCAGTTCGCCTGGCCACGGTGATCGAGGCCATGGCGACAGCATTCGTGCTCGAGCGCACTTTTGAGCGGGCGGGCCTGAACCTCCAGAATGCGACCTTGGCGACCGCGACTTTCGTGCTTTCGCCACTCTACCTGCCGTGGACTTTTGCCTTTATGTCCGACATTTCGGGCGTGTTGTGCATTGTGGTGTGCAGCTACATGTGCTTGCGTGCTCTTGAGGCGAGGAGCCAGAACTCCGCCATGGCCTGGATCAGCCTAGCCGCGCTGGTGAATGCGGCGGGGGGAACGGCGCGGCAAATCGCGTGGCTCGGAGCGCTGCTGATGGTTCCTTCCACACTCTGGTTCCTCAGGAAGAGCCGGCGCGCATTCCTGGTGGGGTCGATCGCGTGGATCGCCGCAGTGGCCTTTGTGGTGGCGGCGATGCATTGGTTTGCCCGGCAGCCGTACAGCATTCCGGAACCGCTTCCCGACCGAATCGGTTTTGACCTGCTCAAGAATTTTGGGCGCGCGGTTTTGGGCGGCGCCGGAGTTCTGGCGCTTTTTGCGCTGCCAGTGCTGCTCTTCTTCGCAATATCGCTGCGCTCGTGGAAACGGTACGCGGCGGCTCTCGCGGCAGTTCTGGCTATTGCTCCGATCCACTGGCTCAAGATCGACAAGTGGCCTGCCAACGTGGCTTATAACGCCATCACCACCCGTAGTTTCGAAAGGCTGAACGCAATCGCGGCCGAGGAAACTCACCTTGCCGCCGCGCGCTATGGTCTTCGCATGCTACTGACCGGAGCCACGCTGTTTGGCCTTTTGTGCCTTGTGCTTTGCTGTTTCGAGCGCAGGCGCGGGCGTTCCGCTGCGCAACAAGAGGCTACGGCGATTTCATGGCAGAAGCTCGGTGTGATCTTCGGCCCATTTAGCGCGGCTTACTTGGCTCTATTGGCGCTGCAGCCCGCAATATTCGATCGCTATTTCCTGCCGCTGCTCGCCATCCTGCTCCTGGTGCTGACCCGCTTCTACCAGGAACGAGTGCAAGCGAAGGTGCCCTTGGCGAGCGTTTCTCTGATCGTCCTCTTCGGCGCATTCAGTGTCGCAGCCACGCACGATAACTTTGCCTTGTATCGCGGCTATGCGAGCGCCATTGACGAGCTCCGCGCAAGCGGGACACCTGCGACCGCCATCCTGGGGCCGTGGGAGTACGGAGGCTGGACTGAAGTTGAGAAGGCGGGATACGTCAACGACAGCCGGATTCAAGTTCCCAAAGGGGCTTACCTGCCGCAGCCTGCGCGTCTTTTGCCGGCGAATTGCACGCAGTGGTTTTTCGGTGCGCTGGAGGCGATGCCTGCCCTCGAGCCTGCTTATGCGGTCTCGTCGAGTCCACAGGAGTGCGGCGGCCAGGTGGCGTACCCGCCGGTAACGTATCGAACGTGGATCGCGCCGCGCGTCAATACCATCTATGCCGTCCGGCTTCCTCCGTCCTTTCCCCACTGAGAGGCTGGGCAGCCTGATCGAGCCGTCGGTGTCACAGTCCCTGGTCAGGATACGGAATGAATCCACAATGAAAATGGCAGGAAATCGTCGGCTCATTCAGGTTGTCCCGCGGCTCCAGCCCACGCGGTGCGGGGTCAGCGATCATGCCATCGCCCTTGCCTCGGAGCTAAGGGCAAGTTACGGCATCGACTCCGCGTTTGTTGTCCTGAACTCGGATGAACGCTGCGATCTTCCGTATTCCATCACGCATTGCGCGCCGCATCAGTTACTGAATGCCTGCGTTGCTTTCAGCGGGAGTCAAGCGGCGGCGATTCTGGTTCACTTGAGCGGCTACGGGTATTCTGCCGACGGGGCGCCCACCCTTCTTGCTGAGGCGCTGGAAAAGGTGAAAGCAGACGGACGCTTTCGTGTTGCCGTCTTCTTTCATGAACTGTTTGCCACGGGAATGCCATGGAGGTCCGCCTTCTGGTACTCGCGGCGGCAAAAGAGAGCGGTGCGCAGGATTGCCGAGGCATGCGATCTGCTGGTTACCAACACCCGCAGTTATGTGGACTGGCTGCATCGGGAAACCGTGCCGCAATCCGCTTCGCCCATTCAATGTATGCCGGTGTTCTCACAGGTGGGAGAGGCGCAACAACATATTCCCCTGGCTGATCGTGACCCGGTGATGGCGATTTTTGGCCTGGGCGGAACCAGGCAAAACGCCTATCGCGAGCTGTCCGCGCTGGGAACCATGCTGCAGCAGCTCGGGATCCAGGAGATTCTGGACATCGGTCCTGAATTTGAGCCTCCCGGCGAACTGCACGGGATTCCCGTGAGGCGTATGGGGGTTTTAGCCGCGACGGAAATCGCCAGACAGTTCTCCCGATCGACCTTCGGTTTTCTCTCCTATCCGCACATGCCTCTGGCAAAATCCGGGGTGTTCGCCGGCTACTGCGCCCATGGCGTCATCCCCGTGATTGCACGACATTTTCCCGGGCAAGTCGACGGTTTGGAGGACGGAGTTCATGTGTTGAGCCCGCGCACCCAGACAGCGGCGCAGGCATCTGGTTTGGAAGGATGCTCCATCGCTGCCTGGCGCTGGTACTCTGGGCATCGGTTGCACGATCACGCGGCCGTCTACGCGCGCTGGATGGATGAATCGACGGATGGGATGGAAGCGGCGCCCGAGAGCGCAGGCCGGAAAAATGCGTAAACCTCGCGTCCTGATCTCTCATCCGACGGGCAACCAGAACGTCCGGAATGCCCTCGCAAGCCTTGCTGAACGGGGAATGCTGGCGGAGTTCTGGACGACGATTGCCTGGGATGCGCAGTCTCGCTGGAACCGGCTGCTGCCTGCGGGAATGCGGATGCTGCTGGAGCGGCGCACCTATGCGGAGGCACCCAGAGAGCGCATCAAGCGCGTTCCATGGAGGGAGATGGTTCGCCTGGGCGCCAAGCCGAGGTTCCTGAACGGCCTTCTGACTTCAGGAGAGCGGCCCTTTTCGATCATTGGCGTCTACCGGCACTTGGACGGCAAGGTGGCGGGGCGCGTTCGCAGCCTGCGTCCCGATGTTGTGTATGCCTATGAAGGGGGCGCACGCGAGACCTTCCGCGAAGCCAAGCGGTTGGGCATCAAGACAATTTACGAGCTGACCAGCAGCTATTGGTACTGGGTGCGCAACCTGCTCACGCAGGAAGCCGAGCGCAGCCCTGAGTTCGCCGGGCTTCTTCCCAATCTCGTGGATTCCACAAGGCATCTGGAGTGGAAGGACGAAGAGCTTGCCCTGGCAGACTACATTTTTGTAGCCAGCGAACACGTGCGGCGGACTCTGGCGGGCGCAGTCCCTGAGGAAAAAATCCGCGTGGTGCACTACGGAGCTCCGGCAATCCGGCAGCGGGAGCAGAAGGCAACCGATCCCGCGCGGCCGCTGCGGGTCTTGTTTGTCGGCCGGTTGGTCCAGCACAAGGGAATCGGCTACCTGCTGGATGCTGTCGATCGCCTTGGTTCCGAGATCGACCTCACGCTTGTCGGAAGACGGTTCCAGGCCAATCCTCGGGTGGATGAAGCGATTCACCGATGGCGCTGGTTCGAGACGCTGCCGCACCACCGGGTGATGGAGGTCATGATGGAATCGGACGTGCTGGTGCTGCCCTCGCTCGGCGAAGGATTCGGCCTTGTGATCACCGAAGCACTGGCCTGCGGGCTCCCGGTCGTGGTTACGCCGAACGTGGGCGCCAGCGACCTGGTTCACGACGGACAAGAGGGTTTTGTGGTGCCTGTCGGTTCCGCAGATCCGATTGCCGAGCAGTTGCACAGGCTCCACGGTGACCGGGAACTGCTGGCTGCGATGTCGCGTAAGGCGCAGGCAAGCGCGGCAGATGCGTCGTGGGAAAGTTATCGCAGCAATTTTGCCCAGACTGTGGAGGCCATCGCCGCGTGCCAGTGAGAAGGCAAATTCCGCCAAGACCGCGCAGCAAAATGCCGGTGCTGAAGAAGCTCTTCTGGCTGTATTTTCTGCTGCTGATCTTCGAAGGCGCGCTGCGCAAATGGGTGCTTCCGGGGTTTTCCGCGCCTTTGTTGCTGGTTCGCGATCCGGTGGCGGTACTTATCATCATTGAAGCGTATCGCACCAACAAATGGCCGGAACGCTGGTCGGTCGTTATAGGAGTTCTGGCGGCCGCGCTCCTGGGTCTTTGCGTTTGGCAAATGATCCTGGGAGACAACTCGTGGATTGCCGCAGTTTATGGATTGCGTTCCTATTTGCTCCCCTTTCCCGTGGCCTTCATCATGGGGGAAAACCTGGATGCAGGCGACCTGCGCAAGTTTGGCGCGGCCACATTGTGGCTTATGCTGCCGCTGGTGGCTCTGGAGGTGGCGCAGTACCTTGCGCCGCAAGGTTCGATTCTGAACGCAGGCGCCTATAAAGGTGCCGAGCAAATTTACTACGTTGAAGAACACGTCAGAGCTTCGGGTACATTCAGCTTTGTTGCCGGACCGACTTTCTATAACGCGATTGTGGCGGCGCTGCTTTTTTATGGCCTGATGAATGCGAAATTCGCCAAGAAGTGGCTGCTGTGGGCCGCGGTGTTCGCGCTGGTTCTCTCGGTTCCGGTGGTCGGGTCACGCACGCTGGTGGCCGAATTGGCAGGTGTTGCCGTTTGCGCGGGAATTGCCGCGATGTTCGGAGTATCGCAATTCATCAAAGTGGTCAAGATTGTCATTCCGCTCTTGGCCGTCTATTTCCTGGTGTCGCTCCTGCCGGTTTTTTCTTCCGCCGCTGAAAGTCTTCGCGCGCGGTCAACCAACGCGTATGGCACCGAAGGAGGCATGCAGCGCGCGATGGTGCAGCGAACCTCTGGAACCATAATCTATGCGCTGAACAAAACGGACTATTCGAGCCATCCCCTTGGGATTGGCATGGGACGCGGCGCCGCCGCGGTTTCGGCGCTCTCCACCGGCAGGGTGCAATTCGTGGCCGGCGAATACGAATTCATCCGGGAATTGGTCGAGCTGGGCCCCATTCCGGGCATTGTCTTCTCGCTCTTTCGATTTCTGCTGGCGCTGAGCCTGACGTTCTCTGCGTTCAAA
>Ga0224555_1003514_pt1 | contig 15897 bp, 14 predicted proteins | sample 714S23034metaG_FD_180687 | JGI IMG/M metagenome (GOLD analysis project Ga0224555, IMG submission 180687) | Peat soil microbial communities from Stordalen Mire, Sweden - 717 S2 30-34 | ecosystem: Environmental > Terrestrial > Soil > Wetlands > Peat | place: Sweden: Norrbotten County, Stordalen...
ACTACGTTATCTTTATTCATGGTGTGTGTATCCTTTCCTTTTGTTTTTTGGCCGGCTGACTGTCGCGAAACAACCAACCGGTGGATACACCACCTATCTTCCTAAACACAACTTTTGTTTATATCTCTCATTGCATTTCTGATTCTAAATATATAGGCAAATTTCCAAAAAACATAATGAAAGGAGATTAGAAATTATGAAACAGGTTCGCAAATATAATCAGCAATTTAAGAGGTTATTAGTCGCATTAATGTTAATATGCTTTTTAGGTATTTCGGGTTGCGCAATAACATTAGTTAGTACCTATGATGAGCAGACGGATAAAAACGTTACTGCTCTTCAGAAAAAAGTTGATGCATTTTTTCTAAAATTAGAAGGATTAAATAAATACCCTGATTGTTCTTATGCATCAAACAAATCATTTTATGACGATTCAAAAGTCGATATAAACAGCATGCAGATCAGGGCAAACGCTATCCCGCAAAACGACCTTACCATACAACAACTTGATTCATTATCAAATGCATTCTCGTCTTTGGAAGATTTGCATAAACTTAAAGATAAGAAGAGTACTTGTCTTACCAGGGAAGAAATTGAGCCACCCAGAACAGCATTTAATTCGATATTCCAGGCGATACTTAAATTTGAAATAGCAAAAAAACGGGGAGATTCTAAACAGAACAAATAACTACAAGGAGGTCTACTATGAGTTTAGATATTGGTAAAATGGCAGGTGATATGGGAGCTGCTTTTTTGAATGTACTTAAAGACAAAGCCCCTGACATTGAGAAATACGCAAAGGATGAAAGCGCGAAAATGGCGCAGAGCCTCGCAAAAATTGCATCATTGCTGGCAGCTGGGAAAATAGATGAAGATGAAGCAAAGCTACAATTAAATATTCAAAAACAAGCAACGAAGGCAGTACTTTTGGCTATTGCAGGTGTTAGCTTATTAGCCGCTGAAGCGGCAATTAATGCCGCATTAGCAACCGTTAAGACCGCTGTAAATACGGCTGTTGGTTTTGCTTTGATCGCATAGATTCAATTTAATGTTTTCATGTTATACTATTATTTTATGTTGAAAGTATAACAGTTAGAACTTTTCACAATTTCAGCGTAATTAACAAAGAGCGCTCCACATTGAATGAATGAGATGTGGAGCGCTAGCTTAAACAGACGCATAACGAATCACTTCACTGGACGTAGCATAGTTGCGCAGGTAAGTTCAGGCGCTAACAGCTTTCAAATAGGCGTCAATCCAAAAGGGTTTAATTTTATAGATTTGGTAAATGCTTCAATGGCAAAGTTGTAATTACCTGTATCGTTGGAATCCATTCCTATTTTATTCCAGTCAGCGGCATTGTGCATCACTGCTAAATTGTTTTCACTCATATCTTTTCGTTTCCGATTTATATAGACTGTATAAATCGGTTTATATTTATTCTAATAAAATAAAATGAAGATGAAGATTTAACGATTACAGGTTGTAACCTAGTATAAAATTAATATTTTGAAAAATAAAGATAACAGGAAGTAAGAAATAAAAATCCGAATTCCGAATCGTAAGAATTTTTTCTTGTACCTCCTAAGAAACAATAATACAAAGCTACGTAACCATACAGAAGGTGACATCTGTTATTGAATACAACAGTGCCAATGCCCCGCAGGTCAACTGCGGGGAGTTGGTTTTAGCTTAGTTCGAGGGCGGTGGCCATGGAGACGCCGCCTCCATAGCAATGGCAGCCTGGCAAGGCCTTTTTCAGTCTTTTTCAAGCATAAATCAGGAGACTAATATTTGTTGCAGCATCTCCAGATGCCCTGTTGTTGGGCCGCTTTGATCAGCTCATCGCGCGTATCGGGATGGGCGATACTGATCAGAAGTTCGGCGCGTTCACATGTGCTCTTGCCCTTGAGATCCACAGCGCCGTATTCCGTAATCACATAATGGACCATGGTGCGGGGAACCGTCACAATGCCGCCGGGCGTCAGGGTTGGAACGATACGGGATATCTTTTCACCTTTCTTACTTTCTTTGAGAGAAGACAGACAGACAATTCCCTTGCCGCCTTTGGATTTAAAGGCGGAGTTGATAAAATCGAGTTGGCCGCCTGTGCCGGTAATGTGGCGGGTGCCGGAAGATTCGGAACAGACTTGCCCGTACAGATCGATCTCGATGGCATTGTTGACGGACACCAGTTTGTCATGCGCCGATGCGATGTTCAGATCGTTCGTATAATCCACGGAACAGCTGGCCGCTGCCCGATTCATGTGCAGGAAGTCATAAAGTCTCTGGGAGCCCAGAGCAAAGGTGTAAACCATTCTGCCCCGATCAAATGCTTTGCGACGGCCGGTCATAACACCCGCCTCATACATATCAACATAGGAATCCACCAATACTTCCGTGTGACATCCCAGGTCTTTCAAATCGGATTGTGCAAGCATGGCCCCTACCGCATTGGGCATACCGCCGATGCCCAGCTGAATCACCGAACCGTCTTCAATTAATTTCATGATATGCGTAGCCACCGCTTTGTCCACCTCGGTCAGCGGGATGACCGGTACCTGAATCAGGGGCTTGTGGTCTGTTTCGACAATCATATCCACATCCGATATATGCACAGCTTCATTATTGCCGCCCAGGCAGTAGGGCGCTTTGTCACAAACTTCGACAATCATCGTTGTCGCCTTATTTATAAAGCAATAGGTGTCGGAATTGGAAACGCTGAAATTGAAGTAGCCGCGGTTGTCCATGGGGGCAACCTTGATCATGACGACGCCCGGATCGACATAGCGCTCGATGAGTTCCGGACCTTCCCGGTACAGCATCGGAATATAATTGCACAGCCCCTTGTCATGCAGGATGCGGTCGCCGCCGCTGAAATGCCAGGAGTGATACATAAAGTGATCCCGCGTCTCGTCGCATGCGCCAACCTGCGCCAAGCCTGGATAAGTCACCCCGTAAACTTTCACGTCTTTCAATTCATCTTTTCTTTTGGCCAGATACGGATCCAGAAATGTCGGGGACATGGCGAAATGTCCGTAATGCACTTTGTCGCCTGACTTCACAACCCCAACCGCTTTTTCCGGACTTACCAGCTTTTTTTTATACTCATCGATAATAATCACTTTACTTCCCTCCTGTTTTATCTTGGTTTTGAACGATTGATCTATTCCTTTTTCTTTTCATTTGATGTGTCAATAACTCTCCCGGCAGCATGTCCCGGCGTCCTAAAACGGCGGCTTTCAAAACCGCCGCTTCCGGCACTTCTCTGACGGGGTGCTTAAGCTTTAGGTTTGATGAGAGGTCTCGGTACAGGCAATATCGACTTTCCGAAAGCCGTGTTTATCATGATGGCGCCGGCATGATAAAGAGAGCTGAGACCGATAAATATGAAACCGTATGCGATAATGTGCTTTGTCGTATTGGCATCGATGATGCTAAACCAACCCGTATCCAAACCGGCAATGAGGAACAGCAGAATATCAGCCAAAACAAATCCCGAAAAGAACACCCAACTGCCCCGTGCATAGCATGGGGTTGCAACGGTAAGAAATCCCGCGCCGGCTATCCACATCCAACCTTCAACATGGGCAGCTTTGTGCACCATTGCGCCAACGGCAGGACCGACGCCAGCCATGGCCGCCTTGATCTGGACGGGCGAAAGCATGTCCACTTTCAGACCCGCTGTAATGGCAGCGGCATCCAGGGCGTCCTTTACCGCCTTGGGCCCGAACATGAAGGAAATCATATACCATTTCATAAAAACGCTCAGGGCAGCCGCTAACATGAAGAAAGCGCTAAAAAAGAGAAAGACATTGCCGCCCGTGATGTTTTGATTCTTCATTTCACCGATACCAACAACAAACTGTACAACAAAACCGGCGAAGAGCCAGGCTGCCAGAAGCGGCAGTCCATTTACATCCACTAATCCGAGAAAATACGCCGCAAATCCGAATACCGCGATTGCCAACGCCCCTAAACCCGCGGGCGTCGCTGATGCAAAACTGTGTTCTTGAGACATAAAGAAACCCTCCTCTTAATTGATAGATAATCAAAAAAACTTTAACTTCGATATTGCCGTTTCGTACCAGGCTGTTCTTGTTTCTTTTGCTTCTCATCCCCCCCTTTCTTTTTTATAGACAAACGCTCAGTTATCAATCCCGGCCAATACCTTTGCCATCTTGATCTTCTGTGGTAAATTACCCAGGCGTTGATACATAATGCGTTGGCTCTGAGGAGGTCCAGCGCCGTGCATACTCTCCACCAGGCATGTTCCTCCCGTCATATTTTCCAGTAATCGCAAAATTTTCATCCGTGTTTCCGTCGGGACGCCTTCCACACTCGCCAGATATTTCTTCACGTGCTTTCCGATTTCCGGACTTCTTAGATCCTGATCGAAGGGAAGGGTTGCCATGATTCCTCCGGCGATATCATGGGCCAGCCGGGAGATCTCATAGATGTTCCGGGTAATGTTGTGTTTGGTGCAATTGGCCAGAAGCGGATCGGGATAGTAGGCGCCGCTCTTTGTTTTTGATCCCATGGCGGAACAGGCGATTGAACCGGCATAAACTGTTTCAGTCAGGTGCATCATTTCAACGAGCTTATCCTTGATGTGGGAAGCGTTGGCCGTTCCCTGATACTGGGCGGCCAGCGCCGTGGCGCCGATAATGATATCGGACACGCCACCTTTGCATCCTCCATAGTTCTGGCGGTGCAACGTGGCAAACCGTTCGACCATGAGACCACTGAAATCGATCTCTCCGCACATAAAAACCCTGTCCCAAGGTACCAACACATCCTCGAAAATAATGAGGGCCTCGCCGCCGACGACCCCAAATTCCTTGTTGCCGGCATCAATGCCGTCTTCTAGTTTTCGTTCTTCGTTGGATTGACGTCCGAAAATCAGGGTAATGCCGGGTGCGTTGAGAGGAATAGCTGCCGCGACCGCATAAGCTTCATCACCTTTAGCCATATTCTGCGTGGGCATAATGAGGATCTGATGGCTGTTGATCGAACCGGTCATGTGGGCCTTTGCCCCGCGGATCACGATGCCGTCTTCTCTTTTTTCCACAACATGCGTGAACAGATCGGGATCGGACTGTTCACCGGGGCGCTTGGATCGGTCGCCCTTTGGGTCCGTCATGCCGCCCACGACCATCAGGTTCTCCGATTGAATGTACTTTAAAAATTCAACAAACCTTTTGAAGTAGGAGGTCCCTTTGACCTCGTCGATTTCATAGGTGGTCGAATACAGGGCATTCATGGCGTCAAATCCGACGCACCGCTGATAACAGCTCCCCGTTTCATGAGAGATGAGCCGAAGCATTAAAACTTTTTTAATCAGATCTTCCACGGATTGGTGAATGTGCGTGAAGCGGCTGATCTTCTTTCCTGTCAGATGGCTCGTCACCGTCAGCAGGTCTTCACTTTCCGGCCGCAGCGCCAGTTCGTATGTTTTCGCCGCTGCATTGATATGGGGGATCAGGGCCGGATGGGTCGTGACGTCGTCTACATGTTTCCCCTTGTAATAGACATTCAATTTCTGTTTCTTTAAACTTTCGATATAATCTTCCTTCGTTTTGATCATGATCTTCTCCCTTTTTTCATGCGTGTCCAAACAGTGCGTCCGTCATCTGCAATAAAGACCGGTCGTTCTTCCGGATGGCCAGAATTTTTCCGTAAACCATCGGCAAGAGCGAACTGGCATAGAATTTTGCCGTCAAGATTTTTGACGTATAATAGGCATCATCGTCCTTTCCGAGTTTTCCCGATGCGATGGTGGCCTGCCAGATCAGCATCCACCCCATGACAACGTCGCCTACAATTTCCAAATAGGGCGACGCACAGGAATAAGCGAGGAAGGAATCATCCGTTGTCGTCGCGGCCAGAAGCTCCGTGGTCAGGTATTCCATGGCCGTGATGCCTTTTCCAATCTCAGCGGCATAGGGCGTTAAATCAGCAATCGCCTGCGCTTCCTCGACAGCCGCCTTCATATTGCCGATCAATGCGGCAAAAGCCGCGCCCTGTTTCATTCTGATTTTACGGTCAAAGAGATCCAGCGCCTGAATGGCGTTGGTTCCTTCATAGATGGAAGTGATCTTGCTGTCCCGGGCGCATTGTTCAACTTTGTATTCATGGCAATACCCGTAGCCGCCATGAATCTGGATAGCTTTAACGCAGGTTTCAAAACCCTTATCCGAACAGTAGGCCTTGCAGACGGGCGTCAGGATCTCCACCAGGTCATGCCATTTCTGCTTTTCATCCTTATTGAGCGTCACGGTCTCCCAGTCCATGCAGTACATGGTATAAAAAATGAGCGCCCGCATTCCCTCCGTATAGGCCTTCATCCACAACAGGTTTCTCTTCACATCGGGATGGCCGATAATGGCTGTCTGTTCGGCGCTTCTCGTGCCGAAAGCCGCTCCCTGCTTTCTTTCTTTGGCAAAGTTGAGGGCATGAAGATAAGCCGTACCGGCCTGCGCCATGCCCTGCATGCCCACGAGAATCCGCTGCTCATTCATCATATGAAACATGACCTGGATGCCTTTTCGCTCCGGTCCCAGCAGTTCGGCAATGCAATGGCCGTTGTCGCCAAAGTTCAACACCGCCGTGGCGGAACCTTTCATGCCCATCTTGTGTTCGATTCCCGAACAGTGGATATCATTGGATTCGCCCGGGGTGCCGTCCGCGGCTATTCGGATCTTAGGCAAAACAAAGCAGGAGAGGCCTTTCGTTCCTTCCGGATCACCCTCGATCCGGGCGAGAAGAATGTGAATGATGTTTTCGGTCAGGTTTTGCTCTCCGCCGGTGATGAAGATTTTCGCTCCCGTAATCGAATAGGTTCCATCCGGATTCCTGACAGCCCTGGTTCTGACTGCGCCGACATCTGACCCTGCCTGGGACTCCGTAAGATCCATGACCCCCGCATAGCGGCCTTCATAAAGCGGAATCATGTATTTGTTTTTTTGTTCTTCGGTGCCGAAGATCTCGATAACTTTCGCCGCGCTGTGCGTCAACCCCATATAGCCGGCCAGGGAATGATTGGCGGCAAAGAACATAGCGTTGCACGCATAATGCAGACAGAAAGGAACATTCTGCCCGCCGACACTTTCATCTTCCTGCATGTTCATCCATCCGCCTTCACAGAACTTTTTAAAAGGCGCCTGAAAAGGTTCCGGCACGGTAACTTTGCCGTCCTGCCACTGGCAGCCGATTTTATCCCCGGCGCTGTTGACCGGCGCGAATTCATTGACAGCAAGTTTTTCCGCCGCCGTTATGATCATTTCGAAGGTTTCTTTCGAATGATTCAGAAAGCGCTCCGCCTGACACAGCTCGTCTGCATTGAGCTGTTCGTAAAGAACAAACCTGGTGTCTCTCAGGTCCGTTAATTGATTTCCCATTTACAAAATCCTTTCTTTTCCTTTTTACCCGCGTTCATCCGTTTGACCGATTCAATCAACTTTAATCACCGCCGCATCACCCTGGGCCAGGCCGCCGCAGATGCCGCAGGCGCCGATGCCGCCACCGCGCCTTTTCAGCTCGTACATCATGGTCAACAATATCCGCGCGCCGCTGGCGCCGACGGGATGTCCCATCGCAATGGCGCCGCCGTTGGGATTGGTTTTGTCCATGATTTTCGTCCAGGTGTTTTTATTACCATTGGCCATGATTTTCGTTGACACCAACGGCATGGCGGCAAACGCCTCATTGATTTCAAAAACATCCACGTTGTCCATGGTGAGACCGGCCCGTGCTAAGGCAACTTGAATGGCGTAACCCGGCACTTCCGCCATTCTTCTGGGTTCCTTGGCCATGCTGGCCATGGAAAGAATCGTTGCCAGGGGCTTTATACCCATCGCATCGGCGCGGGATCTTTTCATGATGATCACTGCCGATGCTCCGGTATCGAGTCCCGGTGCGTTTCCGGCGGTCACCGTGGGGCTTCCGTAGACAGGTTTGAGTTTGGACAGGCCTTCAATGGTGGAATCGGCCCTGGGAAAATCATCCTCTGTAAAAATTTTTGCCGGCCCTTTTTTCTGCGGTACTTCTACGGGCACGACTTCATCGGCAAACTTGCCAGCTTTCTTGGCAAGTTGATATTTCTGCTGAGATCCCAGTGCCCACTGATCCTGCATCTCCCGTGTTATGCCATGCTCCAGGGCCACTTCACCGGCATCCGCAGCAAGGATGCCGAAACCATTGTATTGAATCGGATTGAGATGATCGACCATGGTTAAGGGAGCCAGTCCTCTGCCCCAACGGTGGCCATTCAGAACAACCGGCGTGTTGCTCATGTTTTCAGCCCCAGCCGCCATACAAATTTCCGCCTCACCAAGTCGGATCGACTTACTGCCCAACTGGACGCAAACCAGCGATGAACAGCAGGCCCGATCAACCGTAAGAGACGGAAGATCCTCCGGTAAACCGGCTTTCAGAAGGGCCTGGCGCCCGATCACATTATAATTCAACGCCGCCTCGGACTGGATGCACATCCCGTAGTACAATTCATCCAGATCGCTGCCTTTCAGCCCAGAACGCTCCAGACAGGCCTTGATGGCAACAATACCAAGTTCCATGCTGTGCATATCGCGCAGCACTGAACCAAACCTGGAAAATGGTGTTCTCACACCACTGACAATCACCACATTATCTTTTCTATCCATGGATACAACAAACCTCTTATCTTTCATTTTTTGATCATTCGTGTCTTTTGATATTAATAAACTGAATTTTCAGATGCCATCTTCGCCTTGATCGCCACTTTCAGAGTCTTTTTGCTTCTACTGTCCATAATGTCATAGCCCTTCATTATTTCATTAAACGGCAGCGTATGAGTGATCAGAAAGCGCGTGTTGATTCGGCCTTGCCGAATCCATTCCATCAGCTGCTCCATCTTGTTCGTTTCCACCAAACCCATTCTGATCGTCAGATTTTTCCACCAGTATTTATAAATGGGGAAATTGACAGAATCATTATAGACGCCGATGAGGGCTATCGAGCCTCCCGGCCTTACATAATTGAATAAGTCCCCGAAGCTCCGGGGATCCCCGGAAGCATCGATGACAACGTCCGCCCCCCGGCCATGGGATAAGTCTTTGATGATTCCGGATGGTTTTTCCTCTGAAGGATCGATGACATGATCCGCCAATCCCAGCGCTGAGATGATGCCTGCCCGGTGTTTACTCATCTCAAGGGCAATGATTTTCGATGCGCCGTATAATCGGGCAACAAGCATGACACATATGCCCACTGGTCCGGCCCCGCATACAACAACCGTATCGCCTTTCTTAACATTTCCCAGCTCCGCACCAAAAAGGCCGGTTGACAGAATATCGCCAACAAAGAGAACATCTTCATCAGAGAGCTCATCCGGTATCTTGTGCATGATTCTTGAGGCATAGGGCACTCGAATGAATTCCGCATGAGCGCCGTGATTGGAACCATCGCCCATCGCACCGAAGCAGGCCCCGGTCGAACACTGAGAAGCAAATTGATTTTTACAGTAATAACATTCGCCGCAACTATAGGTGCAAGAGACGGCCACTCTGTCGCCCAGGGAAAAAGGACTGTGCGCCTTTCCGATTTCTTCAATCACACCGACAAATTCATGACCGAGAATTGTCCCCGGTGTTACCTTCATCTCGTTGCCATGATGCTTGATATGAATGTCCGTACTGCAAATGGACGATGTGGTAACGCGAAGCAATGCATCCGGGGGATGAATAATCACCGGATCAGGAACGCTCTCTAATCGGATGTCGCCATTGCCATGAAATACAATAGCCTTCATTTTAGACACTCCTACCCTACCCTCTCACCAGATGCTGTATCCGCCGTCGATATACAGAACGGCGCCGGTCATATAATCAGAAGCTCTGGAAGCCAGAAACAAGGCGGTGCCGACAATTTCGTCAGGCTTGCCAAGGCGTTTGAAGGGAATTTTATACTTTAAAAACTTCATGTGGGATTCGTCTTCGCGCTGTTCGGCCGTCATTTCCGTTTCAAAAAAACCCGGGGCAATGCAATTGACATTGATTCCGAAAGGCGCCCATTCCAAAGCCAACACCCTCGTCATATGGGCAATTCCCGCTTTGGAAACGCAGTAGGGCATGGCCACATTGGAAGCCATATTCCCCAGAACAGAACCAATGTTGATAATTTTGCCTTTACGTTGTTTGATCATGCCCTTGGCGATAATTTTAGATATAAGAAAGGCCGATTTTAAGTTGGTATTCATTACATCGTTCCAATCCTCAATATTTATATCTATGGTTTTTTTCATCGGAGCAATACCTGCATTATTGATGAGAATATCTACTCTGCCGTAATGATCCATAACCGTGGCAACCATCAGTTCGATGCCCTGCGGATTTTTCACGTCAACCGGTACGGCTATTGCTTTACCGCCTTTTTTAATGATTTCATCCGCTGTTTCTTCAATTAACGAAATGGTCCGGCTTGAGACAACAACCTTCGCTCCGGCTTGTGCCAGGCCTAACGCCATCGCCCGGCCAAGCCCTTTACTTCCACCCGTCACGATGGCCACTTTGTCTTCAATCCTAAATTTTTCCAGACAGTCCATAAACGTGAGAAAATTTCCTTTCTATAACGCTGGTAAGCACCGCGCTCCATTTAATACTGCGTGATTTGCATACCTTGTGCCATTTATGTTTCACGTCTAAATCAATCGTATATTGCTGTATTCATTATTTATTAAATTTTTCTTGTTTGTTTGTTTATTCTATGATTTAAAATGTGTCCCATTACGAATCAATACTATGTGTCATAGTGGGACGTACAATGGAGTTATGTGTCATTATGAAATATATATCTTCGGTTCAGGAGAGAAAAAATGGAATCTGCGCAAAATCCGCTAAAGGAACGTAATTTACCTGTCGCGAATGAGACGATCATCAATTATCATGAAGAACATCAGCACACCCTGAAAGAATGGAAAAAATTCATCACCGGCGGCATTCAACCGGACAAGACCGTTATTCCAGCTGAGATTTTGGAGTCATGGATCCGCTGCAAAAATTATGGTGTCAATCCGAAAAAAGCCGCCATCAACAACGTCCTGACCGGAAACCGCTTAAAGGATCTGCAAAGCAGAAATAAAGAATTAATCAAAATCAGCTGGCCGTTTATGAGGCATCTTTATAAATTCGTTGAGGGCTCGGGCATTATCGTTGTCCTGTTCAATCATGAAGGTTATCTCCTGGAAATCATCGGTGATGAAAATGTCATCAAACATGCACAGACAGGAAATTTCGTAGCGGGAGCATGCTGGGGCGAACAGTCGGCCGGGACAAATGGCGTCGGAACCCTGTTGAAAGTACAAAAGCCAATTCAGATCTTTGGATGCCAGCATTATTGCCGAAATTTTCACGAGGAGACAGGTTCCAGTGCGCCGATTTTCAATCCGGAGGGCGAATTCATTGGAGGGCTTGTCATGACAGGTCCGTATTATAAAGTAAATCCTCACACACTAGGTATGACTGTTGCGGCAGCCATGGCCATCGAAAACGAACTCCGTATTAATAACGCTCTGACAGAGGCTCAAGTCGCCAACAGCTATCAAAAAACAGTTATCTCATCCATACCGGAAGCCCTCATTGCCATAGACAACGATGGTCATATTTCTCTAATGAATGATAATGCAAAGAAGATGCTTTCTCTGCGTATCCGATGGGACGAGCATAAAGACATTCGCGAAGTATTGGGTGAAAAAAACAACCATTTCTTCAAACTGATCGAAAACAACGAAACCCTCACTGACACGGAAGTACGAATTTTTTCCAACAATAAAGCAAATGATTTCACGATGACCTGCAATCCCATTCTGTCGGGCAGCGGAGAGATTATGGGGAAAATTATTATTCTCAATGAAATCAAACGGGCGAAAATGCTGGTAACCAATATGATCGGCGCCAAAGCAAACTTGCGCTTCGAAGATATCTGCGGGCTAAATGTGAAATTTCTGGAAACCGTCAGACATGCCCGGATGGTTTCCCAAAGCATTTCCAACGTCCTCCTGCTCGGCGAAAGCGGCACGGGTAAAGATATTTTCGCCCAGGCCATCCACAATGCCAGTAAACGCCGGAGCGGTCCTTACGTGGCCATCAACTGCGCTGCTATTCCCCGGGATTTAATCACCAGCGAGCTTTTCGGGTATGAGGAAGGATCCTTCACGGGCTCACGCCGGGGGGGTAACCAGGGGAAATTTGAATTGGCCGACGGCGGAACAATATTCCTTGATGAGATAGCGGAAACTCCCCTGGAGCTGCAAGCCGTTTTGCTAAGAGTGGTTGAGGACAAATCTATCGTGCGGATCGGAGGATCAGGAATCCGCCCCATCGATGTGCGCATCATCGTTGCCACAAACCGGGACCTAAAGGAGGAGGTGCGAAAAGGAAATTTCCGGGAAGATTTGTACTATCGCGCCAATGTTTTTTCCATAAAGGTGATCCCATTAAGAGAAAGACTTGATGATATTCCCTTACTGGTAGATTGTTTCGTAAATAAATACAGTAAATTGATGGATAAGAGCATCGATCGGATCGATGACGGAGTCATTGATGCTTTTATGAAGTACGCATGGCCGGGTAATGTCAGAGAATTGCAAAATATCATCGAGCGGATGATGAATTTCAGCCACAATGGTGAACTGACGGTGGATCTCATTCCGGAAGATATTCTTCGCTTTCAACCCCCTTTATCGAATGTCGGCGAAGAGTTTGAAGCGGCAAAAGATCTTGAACGGCAAATGCTGGAAAAAATGGTGCGGATGAAAATCTCAAAAAACGAGATCATGAAAAAATTAAAAATATCCCGCAGCACCCTTTATCGAAAAATGGAACGATATAACCTTATATAATTGAAATTATCCGTTCCGACTAATAAAAAATGGCTTAATACGGAAAAACGGGGTCTGAAATATGATAATAATCTAATGATAACAATGGTATATATGGTTAAAAATTCAGAAGGCTGAAAGATGAGTAAAAAAATGTCCATATTGCGGATCAGATAAAACAAAAAAGAAAGGATTTTATAATCAACAAAGACAGCGTTACCTATGTTTGGCATGTGGTCGACAATTTCAAAATTGCTGTCGTCAGAAACGATTAGAGAAGACAATTTGGAGACAATATATTCATCAACGTCAGACAATTAATCAACTGGCAGGAAAGTATAAGAGAAGTAGCGAATGGATAAGAGAACGCCTGGATAACATACCGGCAATAAAGCAAAGTCATGTTCCTCAACCTATATAGTAGCCATTGCTGATGTGACTTTTTTCAAACGAGAATTTGGTTTATGCGTGATTAGGGCACCTCATTTGAAAAAGAATTTGTATGCTCAAGAAGTACAAACTGAATCTATTGATGCCTATAGACAGGGGAGAATTAATTTAGAGGAACTGGGCTACACCACATCAAGGCTATCGTCTTGGATGGCAGGCCTGGCGTGAGACAGCTCTTTTCTGATGTTCCCATACAGATGTGTCACTTCCACCAGAAACAGATCATTACCCGTTATCTGACTAATAATCCCAAATTAGAAGCAGGCATTGAATTAAAGAAAATCACAGCTACTCTTTGTAAAACCAATGAAAGAGATTTTACGAGTGCCCTTGATAGCTGGCAGCAGAAGTGGTTTTCTTTTCTCAAAGAGAGAACAGCAGATCCATTAGCCAGCAAGTGGAGAAATATTCTATACTTTGAAAGAGGCGAAAACGTTAATTGAAAAATGGCGCATGGAATACAATACGTTCAGGCCACACAGTTCTTTGAATTACCGTCCTCCAGCGCCAGAGGCATACCTGAATTGAGAAATAAAAAATGCCTGAATCCTAACTTAACATGTGGTACAAGGATTTGGGGCAGATCACTTTAAAAAGAGATCTTATTATCAATAATTTAATTTTAAAATGAACTACCCCGCAGCAAGCTACGGGGTATCAAAAGCCTCTATAAGGAATAGGCCTTTCGTAGCAAGCTAAGGGGAATTAACCCCAAACAAGATTAAAACTAAATTTAAAATGCCGGTGTTTTACCTTTTGTCTGATGTAAACGATGCCTCCATTGATACCCGTTACGCAAAATTTGTAAAAAAATATATAACATCCATTATTCATCCTGCCTTCAATAAAGAAGATGTGTTAATAGTTGAAGAATATGATTGATGAAGTAACCGCAGAAGATGGGCATGAAAAATGGCTGCCGAAAAAATTAAAAGATGTTACAAATAATACAATATATAAAAGGGAGTATTTTGAATAATGGAAGTCAATCATGAACTCCTTTAGAATCTTAGCAGCTGTTTCTATTTCCGCAACAGCAAGAGATTTCTGATTCGTACTTATTTGAGAAAATCAAAAAGTTCCACTTCAAAAATCAAAGTTGCATTAGGTGGAATTGTTCCCATACCCTTATCGCCATAAGCCAGACCAGGTGGTATAATGAGAATACGTTTTTCTCCCTTTTTCATTGAAAGAAAAGCCTCATCCCAACCTTTGATTACCCTACCTGTCCCGACCACAAACAGAAAACGTTGTCCTCGATCCACCGAGCTGTCAAACTTAGTTCCATCAAGTAACCTGCCGGTATAATGAACCTCTACAAGCGCTCCGCTTGTTGGTGTTGCACCATTTCCTTCCTTCAAGATAATATACATCAGACCTGATGAAGTACGAATCGCATTTGGGTATTTTTCTTTGATTAAAGCCTCTTCCCTGGCATCCTTCTCTTGCTCTCCTTTGACCACATTCTCTGTGGCCAGCATCTTTTCAGAGGACAAGCTCTTTCCTGCAATAAAAAAGCTAAATAACGTAATTAATGATATGCACGCAAAAAATCGCACCTGGTTCATGTGGTTTCTCCTAGAAAAGCAAACTTTGGCTAACCTGCCCCAAATAATTTTACTACAATTTAAGTTAGAGTGCAGCCATTTTTTATTTCTCAATTCATATCCGCCATTCCACTTGCTCCAATATGTTTTCGTGATGACAACCATTTTGAACCATATCATGAACTTGATTCAGTGTGGCTCTTAGCTTGTCAATCAAATCACTTTTTTGGTTGATGTCAATGGCTGCATCGTGGAAGATATTGTTCATTTCACCTAACTGATACTTTGTATAATCCAGTTCTTTGCGGAGGTTATCATTTTCTTCCCGCAGATCTTTTATTTCCTTTTCAGACCTTTCATTTTCCGAGACCATTTTTGTAGAATCAACGAGATCATTTGGTTCTTGAAATGATAAAGAAGTGTCAGCATCGGCTGATGGTTCTACTATGATAGCTGCCGTTATTACAGATTCTCTCTTATTCTTGCCCCTTGCCTCAGATGGGTTCTTCAATTTAATTATGGCATAATTAAATTGTTCACAGACAGGAGATTGTTGATGCGTCTCTATAACCTTTTGAGGTTCTATCGTTAGGTTTTTTGCTATCTGTCACCATGACATAACAAAGTTTCCGTTCAAAAGTATTTCAACGTGTTCTCTTGAGTATTGTCTTGCAAACTTGCAGGATTTGACCAAAGTATCACGACCTATGTCTGTTGCCTTAGCAATTCTTTAAGGTCGGATAAAATATTAATAAGAAAACACACTGGGGTGCGCTTTTGGAAACAAACTTCGGAGTAATAAATAATTTGTTATAAAAACCAAGAACCGCTGATTTTGGCCATGAATCCGGGAATGAGATTAATTGGTTGGAGTGGTGATTTTTATGGTTTGAGAATCTTTGTGGTTAGTTAATGGCTAGAGCTATAGTCAATAGTTGTGTATGAAGAATTTAGGCGGCGATCCGTTTTTCTTCCATACCGTTAACAAATTTCACTCCTTTAACAACATCAGCCAAGCGTTCCGGACGATGTAAACGAATCCAT
>Ga0224555_1003516_pt1 | contig 15887 bp, 14 predicted proteins | sample 714S23034metaG_FD_180687 | JGI IMG/M metagenome (GOLD analysis project Ga0224555, IMG submission 180687) | Peat soil microbial communities from Stordalen Mire, Sweden - 717 S2 30-34 | ecosystem: Environmental > Terrestrial > Soil > Wetlands > Peat | place: Sweden: Norrbotten County, Stordalen...
GATTTAGCTCGCAAGCTCCGCCGCTATATCAACGCCTACTCCGCCAATGCTCGGCCCATCCAGTGGAAGTACTCTGACCCCACCCGCCGCGTCCGCAGTAACGAATTCACTGCGACAGGCCACTAGATACGGCACTTTTTTCCCACAATACAATAGAGTAATGCCGCCTGATCCTCGTGCCATTCACATCTCAACGGACGGCTCCTGCTACAACAATCCGGGAGGGCGGTCTGGCTGCGCGGCAATTGTTCACTATCCCGACCACTTAGACCGCGAGGACGAACAAATCGTCGATTTTGGATGCGAGGAAAGCAGCAACAATCGAATGGAGCTACTTGCCTGTATCTGTGTCCTGAAATGGATTCGCGAAAATAAGCCTTGGGAAAGCGTGACTCGGGTGCAAGTTTTTACCGATTCGCAATATGTGAAAGATAATCTGAACTGGGCTAGGCAGTGGAAGAAGAATGACTGGAGGAACCAGCACGGAGAGCCCCGAGAGAACCCGGATTTGTGGAATCAGCTACTTTCCGCCCATGCGAAAACGGGAATCACTGTGCATTTTGAATGGACGCTGGGCAAGAAGTCGCCAGTTCTGAAAAGAGTCGATAAAGCTGCAAAGGCTGCTGCCAATCGTGGAGGGCCTGACATCGACCGTGGATATAAGCCGGGAGCGATTGCGCGTTCGATGGTCAAGGGCGCGGCTACCCGATTTCCGGCAAAGGGACAATCAGCGGTGATTCGACCGTATAGAAAGAACTTGTTGGGGGAGGGACAAGAAAAGGTTCGTTTCGACATTTTTTCAGAAGAGACGCAGACTTACGTGGAAAGCTGCTATGCGTTTGCTTCAACTCATCTCGCCGTAGAACTACATCGGCAGCATGGATACAGGGTTCGGTTCAATGACAATCCTGAGTATCCGCAGATTTTAGAGCTTATTGAGGAAGTACCGCTTCCAAAACCACGGGCAACCGCTGAAGAGAAGAGCGAACCGGAGGCGATTTAGGGTTCGCTCTTCAAGTCGGCAAGAGATTCAACTGAGCGCGAAAGCAGCCCTCGCGTGATTCCGCACAACTGTTGTGCCCTGAATGACGGAGTATGAAAATAAAAAAGACGGAGGTTCAGGATGAACGTCTACGTTTTAGGGGCTGGCGTTTCGAAATGTGTGGGGTATCCGGTCGGGACGGAACTCTTCGACGAAATCGACAAGTATGTTCGGGGCAGCGGAAATCTCACGGATCGATTCAACTATCGGGAGGACTGGAACAACCTTTACCATTGGTTGGAAGCTAACACCAATCCTACCATTGCCCAAGCGTACCAGACGAAGAACATCGAACACCTGTTTACGATTCTGGACTTCGCCACTGAATTGCGAAACGACGCTTTGCGGGATGCTGCCTTTTCGGGCCGTGAACCCGAGAAGAGCACGAATATGTCTGCTGCGTTCGATGCCTATGACGACAAGATCAAGGATTATCAAAGGTACCGCAGCATCCTACTTTGGGCACTTGAACACTACTTTGCGTGGCGACATCACGAGGACTATGGTTGGTCGAAGGAGGAAAAGTGGGGAACTCTCCGGGCTTTCGCGGACACGCTGCAACCCGGAGACGCGGTTATCACCTTCAACTATGACGCCACTCTGGAGCGAGTCCTCCTAGATCAAGGTAAGTGGTCACCCAGCGACGGCTACGGTTTCGAACTGGTTTTTCAGAAGTCGCGCCACGACGCCAGCGCAGCCCCGTTCGAAAAGTCTCAGGTGCTCATTCTGCACTTGCACGGGGCAACGGGTTGGTATCGAAAGCCGATGTTTGCGCCGGGTTACCAGCCCGTGGGGAGCGGTGCGGTTCCCGCTGAAGTTTTCGGAAAGGCACCGATGGCAACACACATATCGCTCGCCCCGCAGTTCCTAGAAGGGCTCGGAATCTTCAATGTTGATGCCTGCCTGCCCGATACGATCCCAGTAGCAGATGAGCGGCATGTAGTGTTGCACCCGAGCTTTCTCAAAGACTATGAAAGAGACGATTCGGACAGCCACGTGTTCGTGAAGCTCTGGCAGAAGGCGGCAGAGGTACTACGCGGTGCAGATCACGCATATATCATCGGGTATAGCCTTCCCAAGGCAGATGTTGCGGCTCTCACGCTCTTCCTGACAACTCTTCGTAGAGGGAGCGTCACGGTCGTTGACCGCAATAAGCGCGTGATGATGCGACTTGGCCAACTTTTCGGTGCGAACCCGTTCGGTAGGGCATTCACATTGGAGGAATGGCTTAGCGCAGGATGTCCCCAACGCGGACGTGGTTCAAGTTCGTGGGTTACCACTGCGGGCTAGGCGACGATATTGATCTCGCAGCCGAGTGCACAGCAAAGTCCCGCCCATCCGATCTGCCATAATCTCCGAATGTGCGGGCGCTATCGACTTTCGCGGAGGAAGGAGATCATCGAGGAACACTTCGAGACTGCCGATGGGCAAGACGACTGGAATCCTCGGTACAACATCGCACCCACGCAGCAAGTCCCAGCGATCCGGCAGCATCCTGAAGAACCAGTCCGCCAACTTGCGATGATGCGATGGGGACTGATTCCTTGATGGTCAAAGGACATGCCCGGCGCTGCCCAGCTGATCAACGCTCGGTCGGAAACGGCCGGCAGCAAGCCAGCGTTCCGTGATGCGATGAAATCTCGCAGGTGCCTGATCCCTGCGGACGGGTTTTATGAGTGGTCGCGGATGGGGAAAGCGAAACAGCCGTACTGTTTCGAAGTCAATGACGGGCAGTTGTTCGCGATCGCAGGGATATGGGATCGCTGGAGGAACCCAACCGGCAACGCGGTGGAGACCTGCTCGATCCTCACCACGACGCCAAATGCTGTGACCTCAGCCGTCCATGACCGGATGCCAGTGATCCTCGATCCTGACTCTTACGATCTGTGGCTCGATCCCGGAATGCAGAACGTCGCGTTGGTTTCCGAACTGTTGATGCCCTACGACGCCCGCCAGATGCGGTACTACCCCGTGAGCAGTCGCGTCAACCATGTTGCGAACGATGATGAGGAGTGCTCGCGACGAATAGAACTCTCAGAAACCCAGAATCCATTATTCGCGTGATGGCTATGACGAACGAAGAGCGTATGCAGCGAGAGGCGAACCTGATCGCCACGATCAGAGCGAAGCTCCCCGATTTCGCAAGAATGTGCGCCGATGACTCGCAAATCAGGGCGATGCTCTCGAAACTGCCCCAGGCTGCGCCGTGCCGTGATAGTATACGCGCACTCTATCGCAGGCTGCGGAGGACAAAATGGAATCCAGCCTAGACATAAGCAACAATCTGCCCCTGACCAATGAGCAGAAAAGCTCCTACATCACGAGGATGAAAGCGGCGTGGGCACGATTGCCTGACGAGAAGAAGGCGGAATTGAAACCGATGCTGGACGAAGCTAACCAGCAGTACGCGGACTTTGTGGCGAACAAGACACCGCCCCAACACAAATTCCACAATATTCTGCGCATGAAGAGCTATCTGACGAACGATTGGGACGGGCACCTACAAGCGCACCAACAGCAGGTCGAAGCAGCGGTTGAGATCAAGCTTGGGCCGGAGGGAGAGATTCTTGGGACCGGAAAATACGAGCAGCTTGATCCGTGCTGGGAACTGGTTGCGGGTACGGTATGGCTCGAAAATCTGTTGCACAAGCATCCGTTTCCACCGGGCGCACCCCCGATAATCCCACTGCCAGTGCCCCAAAACGAAAAACTGAGAATCGCCTTGGCGGGTGATTTTGGGACGGGGAATTTCGGGGCGAACGATTCTCCAAGTACAAAAATTTCGAAAATAATTCGCGATTTGCAGCCGCACATCACGATCCACTTAGGCGATGTGTACTATGCGGGGACGAGTCCAGAAGAGATGAGCAAATTGATCAACTACTGGCCAGCGGGATCGCTGCATTCTTTCACGTTGAATTCGAACCATGAGATGTATTCGGGAGGAGGACCGTATTTCAACGAGGCGGTGGGCGGCTCGTTGTTCTACATGTCGCAATCGCCGTGGAGTTTTTTCGCATTCGAATACGGAAATTGGATCGTTGTGGGGCTCGATTCCGCCTATTGCTCGGGCGTCATGGACCTGTATATGAACGGCTCGCTGGGAAACAATGCGCAGTTGCCGTTTTTGAAGACGCTGGCACAGAAAGGGAAAAAGGTAATCGTCCTGACGCACCACAACGGTTTTGAGCTGGACGGCACGAAGCCGAACCAGCTGTACAACGAGGTGATGAGTGCCTTCAATGGCCTGACGCCACCGGCTTATTGGTATTGGGGGCACAAGCATGCCGGGGCGGTTTACAAGCAGCTTAACGGGACGTACTTCTGCTGCACTGGTCACTCGGCACTTCCTTGGGGTTATTCTTCGGAGCTGGCTAGCAGTAGTCAGGTGGAATGGTTTGAGAAAAAGAACGCTGGAGACCCAGATGAGAAACTGCGGGTGTTTAATGGGTTCACGATGCTGGAGCTCGATGCGGACAACTTAACAGAGACGTTCTATGACGAGCTGGGACGCGTCGCGTGGACACCGGGGAAGGGCGACACTCGGGGGTGATGCGCGGTGGCAATCCGTCGATCATGCCCTTCACCGAATGGTTCCAGTGCCCGTATTGACTCCGAAGCATTGTCCAAGATTCAACCCACCATTCCTCCGGCTCACGCATCCGCTGCCCGCTGTGCGGCTGGTCGCCCCGCAAGGACGAGCGCTGGTCTTCTAGCTGCGGCCACACCGATGGAATACGTTAACTGCGGACTACAGATTTTGCACGTAGAAAATAGAAACGATCAGTCCGAGAACGAGCAACGCTCCTCGTTGAGATCGTCATAGAGAACTTGGCGGAAGACAATTCGACGTGGTCGTGCAGGAACAAAGTGTCGTGGCAGACGGCTGCGATCCCAGCAATTATTTGCCGCAATTGCCCCAAGACTCAGTACTAACCACTTGTTTTTCCACCAACGATAACTCGCTGCTTGCTTGCCAGATACGGGTCAATTCCTAGGTCATAGAGTTCTGTGCATTGTGGAGGGAGCAGGATTATGCTGTCTGGATGGAATGGTTCGCAAATAAAGGGCAAGTGTTGCAAGTGATCGCCGCCGTGGTGTCCGCTGCGATAGTCCTCATTAACGTGTTCGTGGCGAAAGAGAAAGTACCTTCAGTTGTTGTGCTCGTCCTCGCACTTGGATGGTTGACATTTTCGGTCATCATGTATTTCAGAAATCGAGCGCAAACGGCTGAAATCAAAACTGCCCCAAAGAAAACCTCTGCGGCGTCCATGGGAAAGATTCGATTTGATTATTTGCCACAAGAGTCACCACTGGTCCACGGCTGGTCATTGCGAAAGGAAATTGCAACCGGGCCAGTTCCCCCCACGTTCTCGTCATTGTCTGCTAATGCTCCTGTCGCCATTGGGCTGTCAATAAAACCGAACGGCTGGTACGGGATGGACTATCCAATAGCGGAGGCGCAGAAAACAAGGTGCAACCGTTTGATCTTCGCAGCGAATTTTGGGATAGATGGCAAGGCTTACGCCTTCCTTCACATGCCATCAAGAATTGTTGGCGGGACTTCCGAGGAGCGGTGGATTCAGATGGGTGTCAATGTTGGTCCAGATCGCATAGAGGGGGATGAGGGCATCGTAGGCATTATTGGAAAGGAACTACGGGACGGCTGGGTATCATTTGATGTCTCGTTGCCTGACATCGTAGAACGCACATTTGGGAAGCGGCAACTTTTCTTCGGGGAACACGGAAAACTGCTGAGGATTCGTTTTCGCGGTTCTCTCTCTATCTCAGAAGTGGAGCTTTACCGGGGATGAATCAATCTGTCCTCGTTAGGTAGCTTTGAGCGACCGAGGAAACTCTGCCCATGATGCTACGTCGTCTGAGGGTTATTAAATGGCTCAGCACTACTCCGGCGCTCGGAGCCTGCACACTTTGCAGTCAAGAGTTTGGAGTTCCAATGAATGACCTCCCGCAACTTCGTTGTGTCGCGTGCAGGAAAAGTGTAGGATGCGCGAGGAGAATTTCGTGGGCTGCCTCCTGCTAATTGTCTTTCTCGCCTTTCCTCGAATCGCACTCGCATTGTTGTTCCTGTTCTCGAATTATTTAGAACGAGCGTACCACGGTCTGATAACCGTTGCGGGATGTCCATGAGAACCTTCACCCAGAACGAGCCGCTGACCGATGCCGAGCTTGACCGCCTCGGCGACTTCCTCAAAGCGTGCAAGGGTGGCAGGGCGATGAACGTCGAAGAACTCGACGGAATTAGAGCAACCGACTGGAGATAAAGAGGAGCCATTGCATGAAGAAGGATGAGATCGCCTACTTGCTTCTGCGCCTCACTCTGGGCGCGAACATTTTCCTCCACGGGTTTTCTCGGCTGATCGGTGACCACGCTGTCTTTGCCGCATACATGGACAAGCAGATGCACAACGCTCCCTTGCCGGGATTCTTGGTACATTTCGTCGGCATCGTCTTGCCGTGGTGCGAAGGAACTGTGGGTCTGTTGATGATCTTTGGGCTGTGGACATCCGTCGCCCTGATCGCGGGCAGCCTGCTAATGCTCACGTTACAGATCGGGACTTGCTTGGCTCAAAATTGGGATGTCGCCGGAGCGCAACTCATCTATGTGCTGCTGTACTTTATCTTGCTGACGTACTGCGATAGGAATCGCTGGTCGCTGGATCGGTGGTGGGAAACGCGACGACGATAAGGACGGCGGCTGCCTGATTCCCACCGCTCCGAAGGTCGGGCGGAACGATCCGTGTCCGTGCGGCTCGGGGAAGAAATACAAGAAGTGCTGCGGCGGAGTGACGGTGAACTGAGCGCCATGGGGCGACCGCCCTGCTTGGAGTCTCCTGTACCTCGGAGTGCAATAATTGAAGCGGAAGAGGTTGCAGTCATGAAGAGCGGGCAGGGGTACAAGGGCTACGTCATCGTCGCACGGTCATGCGAGCTACGAGAAGGCGAGTTCTCGGCAGAGTTCTCCGTCGAGGAACACGAGGAGGATGGGGTCATGGAAACTGAATTCTACCTGCCCGACACATTCCCCACGCAGGAGTCCGCGATTGAGGCAGCAATTCAGGCTGGACGACAGAAGATCGATATGGCTTTCGAGCGGGGATCGGCAGTCGTGAACGGGTGAGCCCAATGCTGGCAAACGATAACACGCTAGCTCTATCGATGTTCAGAACTCGAAAGCGGGACTCAGGTGTGCCCGATCTTCTGTGTGCCTATTTGTGCCTACAATTCGGGTGTGGAGTGGGTTGGAATTTGCCATTTTTACTGAGATTTTGTTTTTCAGCAATTCCGCCAAACCCCTTGACAGGCGTGCGTTTTGCCAGTATTGATGGAAGAAGTCACAAGCATCAAAGGGATTCCCGGTATCGCTACCAACCTTCCTTGACACGTTCATTTCGCCGGCTTTTCTTCATTTCGCACTCCTGTCGAGGGTCTGAGCCCCCCCATCAGCTTTCCCGTGGCATCTGGAACGGTGCATCTGGGTGCTCACTGTTGTAGTGCACTACGTCATACAACAGAGTCAACGCCTCGTTGAGTACGTGAGCTTCTTCCCATGTCAGGTTGAAATTGTCGATGGGCTCGGTGCAGAAGTTGGTGGCTTCCATAAGACGCTCCCGGAGTGTGGAAATTCGTTCTTTATTGAACTTGTAGAACTGCGCTGTTGTCATGTGCTGTTACCCGCGAAAGTGGAACCACGAGTTCATTGACATGCCAGTCGTCGAGGAGGAAAAACAAAACACCCCGACCTTTTCCTCTGAAGTGATGACGGGCTTGGCTTCGTGGAAGAAGGAACGGGAACGAATGATTTTCGTTCTGTGTGGTGCTGGCGGTTTTCGAGTCGGAGAGGTACTTGGCATCGAGATTGACAAGCACATCTCTCCAGACTTCTTGACCATCTCCGTCGAGCAGAAAGTTCATCATGGCAGGGTCGAGCAACGGCTCAAGACAGCGAACGGCCTTCGTCAGGTTGACCTTCACCCTGCGATTGCCGCTCTCCTCAAGGAGTTCGTTGGCGACCGCACCACGGGCTTCCTATTCTGCACAGAGAATGGAAAGCCCCTTTCAGCCACGAACATCATCCGTCGCCATCTGCATCCAGCACTGAAGCAACTGAACTATGTGAACCCATTCAAGGGAACACATAAGGCTGGGAACCATGCGTTCCGTCGTTTCAGGAACACGTACCTGCGGAACAAGACCCAGTGCACAGATGGGCTTCGGAAATACTGGCTGGGTTTTAAGGGAAATGAAATGAGCGACCGCTACGACAAGATCAAAGAGGACGCTCAGTTCCGCAAGACGTGGGCAGAACAGTGTGGGTTCGGCTTCGGATTGCCCCCAGTTGTACCGAGTGTACCGAAATGTACCGAAAACACCGAGGTAGCACTAGCAGCGTAAACAACTGAAAGAGCGAGAGAAATGATGGTCGGGGAGAGAGGATTTGAACCTCCGACCCCCTGGTCCCGAAGTAAGGAGTTTAGGCTGTAACTGATTGGTCTGGTTGCGCTTACGAATCAGTGATGGAGACTGAAATGCGCCCTTTGCGCCCCAGGTAATTTACAGTCGCGAGTGTAGAATCTGCGAAAGAGAGAATGCCATGAATACTTAGTCGTCTCTCTTCCCAAAGATAAGAACGAGCCTGAGCATCCTGAGCTAGAGCCACTGGGCGAGCCGATTGACATCAAGGCCCCATGGCTAATGAGGGAGGAAATTGAGATCACCCAGAAGTGGGTCCGTTTGGCGCGCTTCCCAGAAGCCCGTTTGTGGACCGCGTCACGTTTACTGCAGCGGCGTTAGAAAACCTGCCCAGAATTGCTCCCGTGGAGACACCGTAAAGATTGGCCTTCTTGATTTCCACACATGGCGTTAGAAATGGGTAGTTTCCTAACCAACGTTCTTGCGCTAGTCCACGAGGCTGAGCACGCGCGTGGGGGCGTTGTAGCCAATCAGCCTGACACTGAAATCCGCATCTAAACGCCGCTCGCTTAGCGCGTCGACCGCGCATGCGTCGGCCTTTCACAAGGGGAGAAATGTGCGAAAAGTGCAAGGCAAGCCGCCGGGAACACTGGTGCACTTCCGGTAGAGGACCCCATGTACGACGCGATCGTGAATGCTGTGAATTACAATACATCCATTGAGCCCTGAGTCGCAGTCTTAGACACAGGAGGACGATCCGGACGACGGAGCTTGGCGTAGTGCTCGTTAGGTTCGAGCATCCCTGCGAGATCTGTTGCGTCACAGTCAGTGGACTTTGATCTCAACCCTTATGCGCTCCAGGTACTCTCGGGTGTTCGCACCGGCGGTGATGGTCTTCCTGCTGGTGGGGACTGGTAGTGGGCAGAATACGACGCGGATCACTCTCGATCAGGCCATTGATCTGGCGCTGGCGCACAACCATTCGCTCCAGGCCACGCGAACTCAGATTCTTCAGAATCAGGCCCAGGAAATCACCGCGAACCTGCGCCCCAATCCGACCTTGGGGTTGGATACGCAGTTCGTTCCATTTTTTAGCCCGCAAGACTTCTCTGGGGAGAATCTGAACGAAACTCAGCAGTTCGATATTGGGATCTCTTATCTCTTCGAACGCGGCCACAAGCGGCAGAGGCGATTGCAGGCTGCCCGCGATCAAACGGCCGTCACGCGCGCCCAGGTTGCCGACGCCGAGCGCACACTGGCATTTAACGTAGGACAGCAGTTCGTCAGCGTTTTGCTGGCGGAGTCGACGCTCCAGTTTGCGCTCGAGGATCTGAAAGATTTTCAGCAGACGGTCGATATCAGCGAGACGCAACTCAAGGCGGGATACATTGGTGAGGGCGATTATCTGAAGATCAAGCTCCAGCTTCTGCAGTTTCAGACCGACGTTTCTTCCGCCCGCCTCGCGAAAGTGCAGGCACTTGTAGGCTTGCGTGAGTTCCTCGGCTACAACGCGGTACCGGCCGACTACGACGTTGTGGGCGACTTGGCCTATCAGCCGCTCAAGGGAAACCTGGAAGACTTGCAGGCAAGAGCATTGCGCGAGCGGCCCGACTACCGTGCCGCTGAATTAGGGATCACCGCCGCACAGAGCCAGATTTTCCTGGCCAAAGCGAACGCCAAGGTCGATGTAAACGGTACCTATGATTTCGACCACGTTTCCGGCGAGAACACCGCTTCCATTTTCGCTAATTTTGAGTTGCCGATCTTTAACCGCAATCAGGGAGAGATCGCACGCACCGGCCATGCGCTCACGCAGGCACAGGAGCAGCAGCAATCCTCCAGCGATACGGTTCTTTCCGACGTTGCCAATGCCTATGAGGCGGTCAAGAGCAACGAGGAAGTGGTGCAGCTTTACACCTCCGGCTATCTCAAACAGGCGCAGGACTCGCGCGACATCAGTGAGTATGCTTACAGGCGCGGCGCCGCAAGTCTCCTGGATTTTCTGGATGCCGAGCGCAGCTACCGGGCTGTGGAACTAGCCTATCGCCAGGCGTTGGCCGCTTACATGACCGCGCTGGAACAATTGAAAGAAGCGGAAGGAACGAGGAACCTGCCATGAGGAACCTGCCATGAGGATTTGCGCGGATCGCTGGCGATGGTTGGCTGCACTCGCTGCCGCGTCGGCGATCATGCTGGTGTTTGCCGGCTGCCAACGGTCCGGGTCGAAAGTCTCTGCCGTTTCGAATAGCGCCAAGAGCTCGGACAATGCAGAACTGTTCAACATCCCCAAAGAGCAGATGGCGCATGTGCAGGTGCTGACGGTGCAACCCACGACGCTGCCTCGAACTCTCCGGCTAACGGGGGCCGTGGCTTACAACAGTTTCCGCACGACGCCTGTCATCACGCAGGTGAGCGGACCGGTCAGCAGGGTGGTGGTCGTGCCCGGTCAGAAGGTACAAAAGGGCGAGCCGATGTTGTATGTGGCGAGTCCGGATTATTCGCAACTCCGCACGAATTATCTAAAGGCCAAGGAAGCCTACGCTCTGGCACAAAAGACTTATGCTCGCGCCCGTGACTTGTATGAGCACAAAGCGATTGCCGAGCAAAACCTGGAGCAGGCGGAGTCGGCCGAGGTGCAGGCGGGCGGCGACCTGGCCTCAACGCAGGCCGCATTGAAGGTGATGGGGATTACGGATCCCGACGCACTCGTGAAAGCTCCGCCCAGTTTTGAAGTTCCCGTGAGAGCGCCGATTAGTGGCGAGGTCGTCGAGCAGGATGTGTCCGCGGGGCAGCTCATTCAACCGGGCACAACTCAATGTTTCATGATTTCAGATACCGGCAGCGTCTGGGTGCTGGTCAATATCTATCAGAAGGATTTGCCCCACGTGCGGGTTGGAGATACGGTCACAATTCAGACGGATACCTATCCTGAAGTCTTCCACGGCCGCATTTCCTACGTCGCAGCTGCGCTCGATCCGAATACGCGCACGCTACAGGCGCGCATCGAGACGAACAATCCCGGCGAGAGACTGAAGAAAGATATGTACGTGGTTGCGACCGTAAACGCGGGCACGATCCCAAATGCCGTTGCGCTCCCGGATGCCGCTGTTCTCCGCGATAGCGAGAACCAGCCTTTTGTTTATGCCGCGGCATCTTCGAACCAGTTTGGCAGACGCTCGGTTACGCTCGGAGAAAGCCTGAACGGACAGACGGAGATTACCAGCGGGCTAAAAGCTGGTGATCAAGTCATCGGAAATGGCAGCTTGTTCCTGCAGTTTGCGAACTCGCTGCAGCGCTAGCAGAATCGCGCAAGCTTTGAAAAAAGTTACAGCAACTCTGGCAAATATTATAAGGATAGTGTCCACCACATCCGAATGATCCACCGAATCGTCCAAGCGGCGCTGCGTCAAAGGTTTCTGGTGCTGATGCTGACCGCTTTCATCACGGTTGGGGGGATCCTGTCTTTCGAGCGGATGCCCGTGGACGCCTATCCCGACCTCTCGCCTCCGCAAGTCGAAATCATCACCCAGTGGCCGGACCATGCCGCCGAAGAGGTCGAACGGTTGGTCACGCTCCCTCTTGAACTCGAGATGAACGGCGTTCCGCACATGGTGGTAATGCGTTCTATCTCGCTCTATGGTTTGTCCGATGTAATCCTCACTTTCGAAGAAAGCACCGACAGCTATTTTGCGCGGCAAATCGTCTTTGAGCGGCTCGCTCAAGCCACCCTGCCGACGGGAGTAACTCCGAGCCTGGCGCCTCTGTTCAGCCCCAGCGGCCTGGTGTATCGCTATGTGCTAGAAAGTCCCGACCGCTCACCGCAGGAATTAAAGACGTTCGAGGATTGGGTGGTGGAGCGGGCCTATCGATCTGTGCACGGCGTAGCCGACGACTCGGGTTTTGGTGGAACGGTGATGCAATACCAGGTGCTGCTCGACCCGGCGCGCATCTACGGATATCACCTGACCATTCCGCAAGTGGTGACGGCGCTCTCCGCCAATAACGCGAATGCCGGCGGCGGATTCTATTCTCAGGGCGGTCAGTTCTACTACGTGCGCGGCATCGGACTGGTGCGCAACACCGATGACATTGGAAACATCGTCGTTGGCGCCAACAAGGGGGTGCCGATCCGAGTGCGCGATGTAGGAGATGTAATGATCGGGCACGCACCGCGCCTGGGTGAATTCGGCTTCCAGAAGAATGACGATGCGGTCGAGGGCGTCATTCTGATGCTGCGTGGGGAACAGACACAGACCGTCCTGAAAGGAGTTGAGGCAAAAACGGAGGAACTGAACCGTCAGATCCTGCCGCCGGATGTCAAGGTTCATCCTTATTACGACCGCAGTGAACTGGTAGACCTGACTACGGACACGGTGGAAGCGAATCTCCTTCGCGGCATGGTGCTGGTTTTAGTCGTGCTGATTTTCTTTCTGGTCAGTTTCCGGGCTGCGATCATTGTTGCCCTAACCATTCCAATCTCGCTTCTGTTTGCCTTCATCGTGCTCCATGCGCACGACGTTGCCGCGAATTTGCTCTCCATCGGCGCGATTGATTTTGGGATTGTGATCGATGGCACCGTGGTCATGATGGAAAACATCTACCGCGAGCTGGCGCTGCGGGAGGGACAGCAATACAACCTGAACGAAGTCATTCTTGCGGCTGCGAAAGACGTGGATCGTCCGATTTTCTATTCAGTGGCCGTCATCCTCGCCGGGTATCTGCCAATTTACGCGCTAAGCGGGCCCTCGGGCAAACTGTTCCACCCCATGGCCGAGACCATGTCGTTTGCGCTGGTCGGAGCGCTCATCCTGACGCTTACGTTGATACCCGTGCTCGCTTCCTACTGGTTCAAGAAGGGCCCACACGAGACACGGAATCGCGCCTTTGAATGGATGAAGCGGAAATACGCAGTTCAGCTGGATTGGTCGCTCAACCGGCCCAAGACAACCATGTTGATCGCGACCCTGATCTTCCTAGCGACCCTGCTGCTGGTGCCCTTCATCGGCGGCGAGTTTATGCCGCACCTCGACGAAGGCGCGCTATGGGTCCGGGCTACGATGCCGTATACCATTTCTTTTGAGGAGGCCAGTAACATCTCTCCTCAGATACGCGACATTCTGATGTCTTATCCGCAGGTCACTGTCGTGGGTTCAGAGTTAGGACGGCCCGACGACGGCACTGACCCCACGGGCTTTTTTAACTGCGAGTTCTACGTTGGCCTCAAGCCCTACAAGGACAAAGCATGGACCGGCGAGATCAGTGAGAAAAAACAACTGATCGAATCGATCAACAAGAAACTTACTGCCTTTCCCGGAATCATTTTCAACTATACCCAGCCCGCGGAAGACGCGGTGGACGAAGCACTCACTGGCCTCAAGAGTTCTTTGGCGGTCAAGATCTATGGTGAAGACCTGAACGTACTTCAGGACAAGGCGATCCAGATCAAGAATGTGCTGTCCAATGTTCCCGGGTTCACCGACCTCACCGTGGTGCGCGAACTTGGACAGCCCAGCCTGCTTGTCGATGTCGATCGGGACAAAATCGCACGTTATGGGATCAACGTTGCGGACGTAGAAGCTGTGATTTCGGCCGCAGTCGGTGGGCAGGCAGTCACCCAGGTCATTCAAGGGGAGAAGCTGTTCGATCTGGTTGTCCGAATGCAGCCCCAATTCCGCAGCAACGCACACGAGATTGGAAACTTATTGGTGGGCACCCCCGATGGGCAGCAGATCCCGCTCAGTCAGCTCGCCAATATTACTCAGGGGAACGGTGCGTCCTTTATTTATCGTGAAAATAACTCCCGCTACATCGGCGTGCAGTACAGCATCGAAGGGCGTGATTTAGAGCGGGCGGTGCGTGACGGGCAGGCGGCCGTGAAGAAGGCCGTGACCCTGCCGCAGGGTTACACGATGTCGTGGGGCGGCGAATACAGTCAGTTTCTCGAGGCGAAATCGCAGATGTATTTCATTGGTCCACTTGCCGTAGTGCTGATTTTCATGATCTTGTTTGCGCTCTACGGAAATTTCAAATTCCCGGTCACGATTGCCCTGGGAGTAATTATGACGGAGCCGGTGGGAGCGCTGGTTGCGCTGAAACTCACTCACACTCCGTTCAGCGTTTCCTCAGTCCTGGGTCTTCTGGCATTGCTTGGGGTTTCAGTGGAGACGGCCGTCATTCTCGTCTCCTACATCAACAAGTTGCGCCAGGAGGGAATGGGCATTCGCGCGGCCACAAGGGAAGCTTCGCTCCTTCGGCTCCGTCCCATCATGATGACGGCCCTTGTCGCTTGCCTCGGATTGCTGCCTGCTGCTCTCTCCACCGGCATCGGATCGGATACGCAAAGGCCGTTCGCCATCGTCATCGTGGCTGGTCTCATCTCCCGACTCTTCATCGGATTCTTCGTCAATCCTGTGTTGTACGAGATGGTCGCCCGTGAGGGCGATGTGCTACAGGTATAGCGAGAGGAGAACTATTCTTCCGTTTGGGTTGGGAGTAGATATGAGCCTCTTGCAAAGCGGTGGCTGTCAATCGCCAACCACCCCCGACCGACGTCTTGCCTAGTCAACATGAAGAGCGATAATTAGTCCCAAAAGGATAGAGAAGCATACCAACAGGATAATTCCAATCAGCTTATAAGTCTCCTTACGACCATCCGCTTTTCTGGGGTGTCTTGGCTTGATCATCGACATGAGTGGGCCAGGTGCGATATTACACTAATTTCCAGCATAGCTTTCCAAACTTCGCGTTGTCAGCTTGTAAACGGCTTTTAAAACAAACACTCCATCATGAAGTCAGCTCCTCGGAACCGATCCACTTGGTTGCGAACGGGTCCATCGGACCGTCGGAGATTGCACGCGCGCCCACCAAACTGTAATGAAATTGTAATGATGGAAGGATCAGAACCCGTCATATCGAATACACAGCTGACAAGACGGGTCAGCCTTGAAGAATCATGTAGAGTAGAGAATTTTCCAAACCGATCAGAACACACTGTGTGTGATCTTCAAAACCGGGGGGTAAGGCACCGCCCCTTCAGGTCGGCATCTCCGCCGCGGCTTCCCAATGAGGCGGTGTCCATTGTCCAGAAATCCTGACCTGGGAGTTACGGCGATTCGGGGCGTCGCAGGCACTGTTTCCGATCGGATGACAGGCAATCCCCAAATTATTTCGGGCCAGAAGTCTTAGGGCTGTATTGGAAGCGCCCCCAGGGGAAACCGCGGGTTAATCCGAGTGGGGGTGGGGGCGCTTTCAATACAGCGACTTGAAGGAAGCCGCTGGTGCGACGGACGCTATGGGACTTGAAGGCGGTTGAGGTGAGATACGAGGCAGCGCAAGTGGGTGCCGGAGTATGAAGGAGCGCGTTGACTGAAGATCGGGTCGGGTTTTGTGGGTAGTGCCGGTGCGGAACCGC
>Ga0224555_1003517_pt1 | contig 15879 bp, 16 predicted proteins | sample 714S23034metaG_FD_180687 | JGI IMG/M metagenome (GOLD analysis project Ga0224555, IMG submission 180687) | Peat soil microbial communities from Stordalen Mire, Sweden - 717 S2 30-34 | ecosystem: Environmental > Terrestrial > Soil > Wetlands > Peat | place: Sweden: Norrbotten County, Stordalen...
GTGGCTGTTGAAAAACTCCTTCCCGCAAAATTCGCAAAAATAAAATTGCGTCAGGATGCCCTACAATCGATTTTCTCGGGTCGCCTAGACATTTTCTATCCCCCAATTTTGCCTATTTAGAGCTCAAAGGGAGTTTTTCAACAGCCACGCCTGATAACGTCAGTTAGCCGCCACGATGACCTAAAATGATTGCAGCAAATCGTTGTTTTCCAGAGTACCGCTGACAACCGTGTTCGCGTCCGTCTCAAGGGCTAGCATTTCGTTCCCGCCGTCCACAACCACGAGGCTGAAGTGCATTTCGGAGCGCCCCTTCGGCGTTATGGTAGCCCAGCCCCTGCAGTCCGTGTCTACCCTGTAAGAACCGGTGACGGGCTCCTCCGCGAACGTCAGAATCGTGCCATCCTCGCTACTCGCTATGTGTCCGCTTATCACTCCTTCTCCAGAAGGGTTGACCGTTAACTTCAACTCGCCGATGAAAGCCACCGGTCCTGTGACGGGCGCGCCTGCGACGAAGACGCCGGTCGCTTGAAACCCAAAACTACCCTCAACTCCGGAATTGGTGCAGGTCGGGGAGCCCTGCTTCACGCCGGGTCCCGCCAAGGTCCTTTGGCCGCCTGGCGTCAGGTTAAGGGACAGAAAACCTGTTGACGTAACCACAAAGGCGATATTCCCAGCCAAGACGCCGTCTACCTTGACTGTAGCCGTGCCGGTGCAGTTCGAGTGGACTGCGTATGTTGCGGTGATAGACTCGGTGGTAACCACGCCGTCATGGGATGCTGTGTCCTCCCCGGTATACGTGCCTGTGGTTGAGTCAAACGTGACCTGGCTCACGCCGATGACAGGGGTGCCGTCGCTAGCTGTGCCGCCGTGCAGCCACCCGTAGGTGCCACTCAGAGAGGCGTTTGAACAAGTCGCCGCCCAGGCAGCGGAACTGAGCGCAAAGCTGGCAAGAACAATCATTCGAGCGATGCGAAACGTTTTGGAAATCATGGTGCTCTCCTCTTCCCTGTTTTTTGCTTGCGTTCGTCTATCTGGGGCCGATTTTGTCGCGGCCCACTGGGAAAAGAAAAGCATAGTGTGGGCGCGGCCGAATTAAGGGAGTGTACGCCGAAACCGGCTACTGTCAAGGCAAATCGGGGAATGGAGACGCGCCAAAATCGGCCTCCAGCACAGAAATCACCTCGTCAATTGGCGAAACATCCCGGTTACACATTGACCCCGGATCGGGAGGGCGCTGGGTTTTCTGCGCTTCAACGACGCTGGGGACCGCGTCCGGTTCAGATGACAATCCCTAAGTTACTTTCACCATAACTGGGATTGCTCCTGCTTTGGCGGATGGCCTTGTGGTGAGCGTAGGGGTCCTTCGACTGCGCTGCGCCACGCAGAATCGACTGCGACCACGAGTTTTTTCGCAGGCTGCTAGACTTTTTCTCCGGTGCGACGCCGAGGGGCGCCCGTCCCCACACTTCCCTTACGTGGGTTGTGACGGGTGGGTTGGGAATTCGTAGTAGCGACGGGTGGATGGGAGGGAGCGGGTGGAGTCGGCTGCGAGGCGGAAGACGAGGTTGGTGGTGACGGAGCGCGTCCGGGGACGGAGTTCGGCACGGACATTGAGGCGGAGCCAGATGAAACGCCCGATGCGGCTGAGGCGGAGTTCATCGGGACTTAGTCGGGCGGTGTAGCTGGCGGCAATGCGGGCCATTTCGGCGAGGTCGTGCATGGGGCCGAATTCCACGTCGGTGGTGCGTGGCAGTTGGCGCATGAACTCGAGTTGGCGGGCGATACTCTTGCGTCCGGCAACGCAGGGCTGAGTGCGGCAAGCGAGAATCTTTTCGATGGCGTAGAGAGCGGCGTGGTCGACGCGTTCTCCGAAAGCGAGGTAGAGGGTGTTGGTGGCGACCGCGTAGTTGAGGGGCAGCATCTGAAAGGCTTCGAGGATGGGAAGAAGGATGTTGGCCAGAGACTGGACGGTGGAGGGATCGAAGGAAGTTGCGACCGGGCATCCCCATTGCAGAGCGAGGGCGTTGGTGACTTCCTGCTCGCTGGCAAAGCCAAGTTTTTCGATCCACTCACCGATCTTTCCGTGGCGGGCGCGGCGTTGGGCTTCGAGGGCGGCGCGGACTTCGGTGTGGGTAAGCTTGCCGCGGGCGACCATAAGGAGCCCGAGGGGAATGCGGTTGGGAGGCGGCGGCGATGGAGCGATCACGCGTAGGCGGGAGAGCTGGTTGATGAGGGCGGTCTCCAGGCATTGGGGCTGGCAATAGAACGCACCCTGGAGGAAGGTTCCGTTGGGGCGGTGGCGGCGGCGGAAACGCTGCCAGAGCGATTGCGGGCCGGAGCAGGAAGGAAGCGAGCAAGGGGGCTCGGAGGGGTCGAAGCTGTGGCGCTTGATCCAATTAACCGACCAGGTTAGTGGCTTCAAAAAGTTGGGCATTGGGCGATCCTTCTTAAGCGAAAATCCTTCTTAAACGAAAATCATTAGTTAAGGACGAACTGCAGATCCTTCGGCTCCCCCCATTGCGCCAAAAGCGGGCGCGCTGGGGACGCCGGTCGCTTGGGATGACAATTGATAGGGGTCAACCAGGAGATCCGGCGGCAGGAGCGGAATCGACGACGTTGGTGACACGCAATCCGTATTTGCCGTCGACGATGACGACTTCGCCCTGGGCGATGAGGCGCCCGTCGAGCAGCAGATCTACAGGCGAATGGATAGCGTTGTCGAGTTCGACGACGACTCCAGCGCTGAGGGCGAGCACATCGCGCAGCAGCATGCGGCGGGTTCCAAAGCGGAGTTTGACGTCGAGGCCGACGTCCATGAGGCGGCCGTAACTGGAGGACGGAGGGGACAGGGTCGAAGACGGAGGCGATGGTTGTGCGGATGTTTGTGCGGGGGCTGCTCGCGGCTGCAGCTCGGCGGCGAGGGCGGGGCTGATCTGAATTTCGACGGAGGTGAAGGCGCCATCCTGGTCGGGGGTTTGGAGGCAGACGATAGCGTCGGAGGACCAGGAGGGAGCGACGGAGGCGGAGAGATTGAGCTGAACTTGGCCGCCGGCGGTGGCGGCGAGCGCGGTGGCGGCGAGGCCGGCGACCTGGCGCAGGAGTTCTTCCAAGGCCTCTTTGTGTTCAGCGGTGATGCCGGGAGCGGCGGGCTCGGTTTCGCTGAGGAGCTTCTGCGCGAGACGGGTACCGGAAGCGGTGGGCAGACGCAAGCTCATCTCGCCATGGACGGCGCCGCCGGCGACGACTGTGTACCAGACGTCGGAATCGGTTGCGGGCAATGGCTGGGAAGAAATTTCGAAGACGGCGGGTTGTCCGGAAATCTGGGAAAGGACGTTTTGGAAACAGGTCTTCCACGCTTCGCACCAATTGGAAAGCTCGGGGCGAAGTGCGAGGGCCGGGTTTTTGGCGGGTGCGTCGGGAACGTCGGTCATAATTTACCAGTCATAATTCACGAGTCGTAGTTCACCAGTCATGGTTCACCTGCGGTTGGAAGTGGGGCGTCGAGAGAGAGGACGCGGGCGGCGCGGCGGGCGTTGACGCGCACCGGGGTGGCCGAGCACAGACGAACGTCATCGACCATCATGAGGGCTGGGGCGGAGGCGCTTTTCGGAAAAGCAAGCACGTCGCCGGGAGCGAGTTTGGTGAGGTTCTGTACAGCTACTTGCAACCCCGGTATGGAGAGTTCGACGGGGAAGAAACAGTTGACCAGCTTTTTCTGAATCTGGTGGCGGGTCTCAATGGGAGTGCGGCGACGCTGATAGCTGAAGTCGGCAGAAATTTTTCTGAGCAAGGCGTTGGAAACCACGGCGGGAATGGCGAGGTTGAGGGTACCGCGGGTCTCCGACATCTTGATTTCGAAGCTGAGGCAAAGATTTTTTTCTTCGGGAGGCATCAGACGCTGGGTTTGCAAAGGCTGCTGATGCTGGCCGAAACTGAATTCGAGCGCAATCGCCTGCCAGGCAGTTTGCAACTCGCGGCACATGATGCGGATGATGCCTTCGAGGACCTGTTCTTCGATCTCGGTGAGGTCGCGGGTAATCTGGCTGCTCTTGCCTTCACCGCCGAGCATGACGTCGATGATGGGGAAGGCGATGGCGAAATCGAGCTGGAGCACAGCCGTGGCGCCGACCGGGGCGAGATCGCAGGACGCAATGTAAGTTTTTTCCGAGATGCGCTGCAGGAACTCGAGGAAGGTGAGATGCTCGGCGGAAACCAGGCGGCAGTCGAAAACGATGCGCAAGTAGGCCACGTAGCCTTCGGCATTCGCGTCGGGGTGTCCGGGCTCGAAGCGCATCACCGGCGGGCGCTGATCGGAAACCACGGCAGCCACCCGCACGGCCGAAGCGGTTCCCGGATGCAGGCCGGCGAGCGCCAGCGAAAAGTGGGGAGCGCGCTGCGCTTGAAAGACCACCATCTGGCGACGATAAGGGCCGCCCTGCGGGGTGCGCGTGGTTTGGACGTTGGCCATGTTGCTCGCGACCACTTCCGCGCGCTGCCGCTCGGCGCCCAGCGCCGAGCCACTGAGTTCCAGCATGCCGAACAGGTTCATGACGTACTCCCTCCACTGATGGCGGCGGACATGGTGTGGAATTCGGACTTCAGGAACGCCACCGCCACCGTAAAGCGCAACTGGTTCTGAGCCAGCAGCAGGGTTTCGCGTTCGACCGAGACGTCGTTTCCGTCGGGACGCTCCATCAGTCCGCGGATTTCATGCGCCACCGGGGTGAACGACGGCTGCTCGCCGGCCATGGCCTGCTCGATTTCGCCGGCGAACGGACGCAGGTCGCGGGCGTGATATCCCGGAGTATCGACATTGGCAAGGTTCCCGGAAATCACCTGATGGCGGAACGCGCTCAGGTCGAGCACGCGCTCCAGACCACGCATCAGCGGGGTTTCGATCATGGACATGGTTGCTCCTTGGGATGGTTATTGTTATTCCGAAGGTCGTTGTTTCGGCGAGCGTTGTCAGGAAGAGCGTTGTTACGAAGATCGTTGTCAGGTAGAGCGTGGTTAGAAAGACCGCTGGAAACGCCGTTGCGGTAGTTGTCCCGCGGCGGCAGTCCAAACTCGCGAACCTTGTTGCGCACCGTGCGCAGGCTGACGCCAAGCAACTCGGCCGCCCGCGCCCGGTTGCCGCCGGTGGATTCGAGGGTCATGGCAAAAAGCTGGCGTTCCATTTCGCCGAGCGAGAGCCCCGGTTTCCACTCCGGGGACGAAGGCGGGCGCGGGGGAGGAATTCCCCCGTGAAGACTTTTTCCGTGCTCGAGGGCTTCGACGCCAATCTCGCCGCCGCGCGACAAAGCTACGGCCCGCCGCACGAAGTTCGCCAGCTCGCGCACATTGCCCGGCCAGGCGTGCTCTTCGAGACGCGCCATCAGTTCCCGGGATAAGCGAGCTTGAGTTCCCGGGGTTCCGGACGCGGCATAGAGTCCGGCAAAATACTCGGCCAGCTCCGCAATGTCGCCGGCGCGGTCGCGCAGCGGCGGCAGAGAAATCGGAATCACGTTAAGGCGATAGTAAAGATCGGCGCGGAAGCGGCCTTCGGCGACCGCGGCTTCGAGCGGACGGTTGGTGGTCGCGATGACGCGGATATCGACGTGTACGGTCTGGTTCGATCCCAGGCGGTCGAACTCGCGCTCCTGCAGGGCGCGCAGCAGTTTCGGCTGCAATGCGAGCGGCATCTCGCCTACCTCATCGAGCAGCAGCGTGCCTCCATTCGCCGTTTCGAACTTGCCCGGCCGGGCGCCGACGGCCCCGGTAAAAGCTCCACGGGCGTGGCCAAACAATTCGCTTTCGAGCAGGGTTTCGGGAAACGCGGTGCAGTTCAACGCGATAAATGGCCCCGGTTTGCGGCGGCTGAGGCGGTGAATGAGGCGCGCGATCAGCTCTTTCCCGGTGCCGCTTTCGGCCTCGATCAGAATGTCGGCATCGGTCGAGGGCGCTTGCCGCGCGCGCTCGAGCGCCTGCTCCCATGCCGGGGAGTGGCCGACGAGCGTTTCGGTGTCTTTGCCAAACTCCTCGACGCGGCGCAGCACCTGCTCGACCGCGAGTTCGAGTTTCTCGAAGCAGACCGGCTTGACCAGGTAGTCGCAGGCTCCGTTGCGCATGGCTTCGACCGCGTCGGGCACGCAGCCATAGGCGGTCAGCAGAATCACGGCCGTGCGCGCCGACGAGGTTTGCACCTCGCGCATCAGAGAGAAGCCGTCGTGGCCCGGCATGCGCACGTCCGTGATCACGAGCGAATGCAAGCCGGCGCGAAACTTGGCCAGCGCTTCCGTGCCATTCACGGCGACATCGACCAACCATCCGCGGCGCTGGAAGCGCGCTTCGAGAGCGGCGCGCATGCCCGCATCGTCATCCGCGATGAGCAGGCGCTTCATAGCAGGTCTCCAGATGCGACGGGCAATTCGACCGCTGATTCGGCAAAACGTTCGGACGAGTGTTCGGGCGAGTGTTCGGAGGGGTGTTCGGAGAAAGGTTCGGGTGCATGTCCGGACGAATCCTTGGGCCAGTGTCCAGCGCCCATCGCTTGTGCCGCGCCCGTCGCTCCATTGCGGGGAAGGCGGAGCCGGAAGGTGGCGCCGTAACCGGGGCGGCTCTCGACCGCGATCGAGCCCCCGTGCTGTTCGAGAATGCGATGGCAGACGGCGAGTCCGAGTCCGGAGCTGCCGGGCCGGGTGCTGAATCCCGCTTCAAAGATGCGCGGCAGATCGCCGGGCGCAATGCCCGGCCCGGTGTCACGAACCACGATTTCGACGCCACCGATTTCGACCCCGCCGATTTCGACGCCGTCGCCCCCCGTGCCCGGCGAGCTCGCCGACGAGGTGCAGTCGATGCCGCGCAGGCAGAGCCATCCGCCGCCCGGCATGAAGCGAAACGCGTTGAGCGCGAGGTTGAGCAGCACCTGTTCGAGGCGATGCCGGTCGGCATGAATGGTAACGCCACTGAGGCCGTTGATGACCTGCATTTCGACGCGCGCCTGCTTGGCCAGCGGCAGCAGAAAGTCATAGGCCCAGTCGAGGAGCTGGCCAGCGTCGGTCGGGGCGAAATCAGGCAGCGGCGTGTTGTGCAGGTGAAGCACGTTGTTGACGGTGGCGGAAAGCGTGCGCAGACCGGCCTGGACGTGTTCAATCCAGCGGTGGCTTTCGGCTTCGAGATTAGCCTCGGCTAAGAGTCCAGCGAAAAGTTCGAGGCTGCCCAGGGGATTGCGAATTTCATGCGCCAGCAGCGCCGACATCTCGACGAGCGCCTGCTGCCGCCGTAGATGTTCGCGATCGTGTTCGAGTTTCTTAGCCTCGCTGACATCGCGCAGGATAAAAACCGAAGTGGCGCGAACCGGACTTTGCTCCAGCCAGGCGTGGCGGATGGCGAGCCAGACGGGTTGGGCCTGACCTAAAGCAGACGGGCCCGAAGAAGACGGATCTGAATCTAAAGCGGACTGGTCGAAACCAGCCCGGTCCAAGCTCTGGTCCGAGCTCGAGCTAAAGAGCGGCAATTCGGGCTCTTCGCCAGTCTGGCGCGCCCGGTCGAGCGCCGCCCTGAGCGCGGCGGGCAACGCGTCGGCCGATTCGAAGCTGCCGCCAACGAGGCGCGCCGCCTCGGGATTGAGAGTCGAGATGCGCGCTCCCGCTTCGATCACCAGCACGCCGCACGGCAAGCCTTCCACAATGCGGCGCAGACGTTCGCGCATGCGATGGTTTTCTTCGAGACTGGTGGCCAGGTCGCGGTTCGTGACTTCGAGTTCCTGGCGGAGATGAGCGACCTGCCCTTGCAGTTGCCCATAGGTACGCTCGAGCGAACCCGCCGCCTCGGTGAACGACGCAAAGGCGCGGGCCAGCGGATGCTCGGGATCACGCGCCGGATCTCGTGGTATTGGAGAAGAGGTGGACATGATGATTACGTTGCAACGGCGATGCCAGCCCGGCATAAATTGCCTTAGATCGCTCTTATGGGAAGCACGGATGAAGACGACCTGTTGCTCGTTGTAGCGGGTTACCGAAGAAGCGGGTCTGATTTCCCGTAGAGACGCGGCAAGCCCCGTCTCTACTGGGAAGAAGCTTACGGTGGCTTGCCCTAGCGCGAGTTGCGAAAGCTCGAGTCCGCCAGCAACAGGTGTTCGGCGTGAATCACCGCTTGGTCTTCGGAGAGAATCAGCGCCCGTTCGATCACGTTCTGCAGTTCGCGAATGTTTCCGGCCCAAGGCTGCGTTTTCAGCAGTTGCAGCGCCGCGGCGGACAATTGTGGCGCGGGCAGGCGCAAGGCATATTTTTCGAGAAAGTGTGCGGCCAGTTGCGCAATATCCTCGGCCCGGTCACGCAACGGGGGAATTTCAATGGGGAAGGCGCAGAGACGATAGTACAGATCTTCGCGGAACTTTCCCTCGCGGACGAGGGACAACAGGTGCGCATTGGTGGCGGAGATGACGCGGGCATCCACGCGCACGACGCCGGCGCTGCCCAGGCGCTGCAATTCTTTCTGCTCCAGAAAACGGAGCAGCTTGGGCTGAAGGCCCAACGGCATCTCGCCGATCTCGTCGAGAAAGAGCGTGCCTCCCTGCGCGACCTGGATTCTTCCCGCATACGATTGCATGGCTCCGGTGAAAGCGCCGCGCGCGTATCCGAAGAGTTCGGCTTCGAGCAGGGTCTCAGGAATGGCGGCACAATTGACCACGGCAAAGGCGCGCCCGGCGCGTGGGCTCAACTGATGAATGGCGCGGGCGACGATCTCTTTGCCGCAGCCGGTCGGGCCCGTGATCAGGACGGTTGTGTTCCGTTGCGCCAGCAGGCGCGCCAGACGATACACGGGTTGCATGATGCGTGAGTTGCCGATCATTCCGGGTAAGGGAGCTGCGAAAATGGAGCGGGCAGTGGGCAGAAACTGATCTTCGTTGTTGTCCTTGTCTTTCTTTTTGTTCTGGGACACGACCGGCCACATTTCCAGAAGGTCTTCTTTCTCTTCGGTCGCGCTGGTTTCGGCACCGCTCTTTGGACCGAGATCCGGACCGAGATCCGGACCGAGATCTGGACTGAGATCTGGATCGGCCTCTGCATCGAGGAGCACGACTTCGATTCCGGGAAAGCGCTGCCGCACGGTGTGACTCAGTTCCTCGGCGTCGAGGTCGGGCAGGCGGCGATCGAGAAAGAGCACCTGCCAGAAGCCGCTCTCCAGATGGACGAGGGCTTCGGCTCCTCCGGTGGCCTGTTCAAAGCGGCGGGCGGGGGAACGTAGACTTTCGAGGACGCGCTGGCGCACCACGTTGCTGGGACTGGCCACCAGGATGTGGTTAGCATAGTTGGACGGGATCGGATAACTCGTCATACCGTCAATTTGAAACGGATGCGGTTAGAAAGAGATTAGATGGAGATTAGAAGACTCTGTCGAAAGGAACCCATAGTGTAGAGCGAGGGGCAAATTTTGCTTTACAAGCGGATGGTTAAGTAGTTGTCGGGCATTTTCTGCAGGGTGGCCATTTCCCCCAACTTCTCTGTGGTTCTAGCTCCGAGCTTCGGGCTTCGGGCTTCGAGCCAGCCCAAAGTCTGTTTGCTCGTGGCTCGCAGCCGCCGGAATTTGCATCGATCATTTCTCCACGAACACGAGCTCGCCGTTTTCGACTTTGATATCTTTGACGTTGTTCGGCAGCTTGAGCTGATCGCGCTGCTCGGCGAGTTTTTTCTGCAACACTTCGTTGACCAGCGATGCGGGCACAGAGAGATCGCCAACCTTGACCTCGGTCGCATCGAAGGTGGCGTAACCATCTTTGGAGCCAAGATGTCCGGCTAGCGTGAGATAGACGTCTTTGCCGGCGATCTGCGTGAGAAATTGACCGCGAACGATGTCTCCATCCATGGCGACCTGGTAATCCTTGATTATTCGGAACCGCGCCGGGGAACTCCATTGCGGGGCTCGCGGCGGGGAGGCTGAGGGAAGAGCTGGCGGGAGAGCTGCTGGAAGTATTCGCGGGAGCCGGCGTTGCCGCGGGCAGCAGGCCGGCAGCTTGCGCCAGCGCAGCCGACAATTCGCCGGAGTTCATGCGGACTTCGCTCTCTCCTTCTCCGGCCACTTTGGGTTGCGCGAGTTGGTTCACTTTCTCCTGGAAAGACTGCGCATTGGCGGCAGCCGCGGCGGGCGCGGCCACCGGCGCAAGCGGCACCGGCCGCTTTAAAACCAGGACGAGCGTAAGAATCGAGATTCCGAGGGTTACGAAACCGATGATCCGCTGCAGCTTCACGAAGACACCTCCGCCGTCGCTGGCTTCTATCTGTGGCTACCTTCCATCGTACCCGCCAAAAGAGACTGGTTTGAGATGACGTAGGTGCTATGGCTGTGGGATGGTTTGGGCCGCGGGTTTTGGGCCCATGGACTGTGTGATTGCGGCGCCCGAGGCGAGGCCGAGCGTTGTCATTCCACGATGGCCAACACATCGCCGGGGTTCACGGCTGCGCCTGGAGTTGCCAATATTTTTTTCACGACTCCCTTTTTCGGCGACTTGATTTCGTTCTGCATTTTCATCGCTTCGACTACGACGATGCCCTGGCCGGCTTCGACCTCGGAATTTTCCGCGACCAGCAGACGCACGATGCGCCCGGGCATGGGAGCCAGGATTTTCCTGGGGCCTTTTTCGTCTCCGGCAGCTTTCTGGCGCGAGCGCAGGGAACGCGGATCCCGCAACTCCACCGCGAAGCGGCTCCGGCCCACCCACATGTGGAGATCGGTTGCAGTCTGCTCGCGCTTGATTTCGTAGGCGTGCCCATCGAGCAGGAGAGACAAGACGTCGCGGCGCGTGATGACCGCGTCGATATGAACCGGCTGCCCGTCCAGGCGGCACTGCCATCCGCCAGCGGCTTTTTCAAGCTCGAGCCGGTACGGTTTGCCTCCGACGATGACTTCATAAGTCATAAGATCAACGATTAGCGAATCAACGATTAGCGAATCAACGCATCGCTTCCGAGCGTCCTTTCTGTTTCCAACTGGATGGCGGCGGAGCCGGGCCTGAACCGGTTGCGCCGGTGTCGCCATTCTTGCTGACGGACGAAGCTGGGTCGAGCACGGCAAACATTCCGGCCGCAATCGCGGCGACCGTCTCCATCACTTCGATCTCACGCTCCGGTGCGGTAGAGGTGACGGCCGGATTGCCTTTCGCGATCAGCCGATCGAGGTAGCCGGTATCCACTTTCGCCGCCTGAAAATCAGCGTCGCCGAGGATGCGCTGGAAGAGAGAAATGTTGGTCTTGATACCGGCCACGAAATATTCGTAGAGCGCCCGCTCGAGCCGCATGATGGCCTGCCGCCGGTCGGTGCCGTAGCCGATCAGTTTGGCGAGCAGCGGATCGTAATCCATCGGAACCGTCCAGCCTTCGTACATCCCGCTGTCGCGGCGGATTCCCGGTCCCGAGGGCGCGAGCAGCAGCGTGATCTTCCCGGGGCTGGGGAAATAATTGTTATCGGGATCTTCGGCGTAGATGCGGCACTCGATGGCGTGCCCGCGAATCTCCACATCGGACTGCGTAAAGGGAAGCTTCTCGCCGCTCGCGATCCGGATCTGCAGGTGCACGAGATCGAGTCCGGTGGTCAATTCGGTGACCGGATGTTCCACTTGCAGGCGGGTATTCATTTCCAGGAAGTAGAAGTTTTTTTGCGGATCGACCAGAAATTCAACAGTGCCGGCATTGGTGTAGTCGGCCGCCTGCGCGACTTTGACGGCAACCTCGCCCATGCGCCGGCGCATATCGGGATCGACAATCGGCGATGGCGCCTCTTCGAGAACTTTCTGGTGACGGCGCTGGATGGAACACTCGCGCTCGCCGAGCCAGACCGTATTGCCGTGCTCGTCGGCCAGCACCTGCATCTCGATGTGGCGGGGATTGACGATCGCTTTTTCGATATACACTTCGCTGTCGCCAAAAGAACTCTGCGCCTCGCTTCGGGCGGATTCGAGGGCGGAACGAAGTTCCTGGCGGGTGTGCACCAGGCGCATGCCTTTGCCGCCGCCGCCGGCCGCAGCTTTCAGCATCACCGGGTAGCCGATGCGCTCGGCGACTTCTTCGCCTTCTTCAGGAGAGGCGAGGCCGCGTGAGGTTCCGGGAACAAACGGCACGCCGGCCTTTTCCATCTGCTGACGGGCGCTGGTTTTCGAGCCCATCAATTTCATGGAGTGCGGAGTCGGCCCGATAAATTTCACGCCCGCATCGGCGCACGCCTGGGCGAACGGCGCATTTTCCGAGAGGAAGCCGTAGCCGGGATGGATGGCCTCGGCGCCCGAGCGTTTGGCTACTTCGAGGATTTTGTCCATCCGAAGATAAGACTCGGCTGCCGCCGCCGGGCCGATGGGATAGGCTTCGTCAGATTTACGGACATGGAGCGAGGCGCGATCGACGTCGGAATAAACGGCGACGCTGGCGATGCCCATTTCGCGGCAGGCGCGTATGATGCGCACCGCGATCTCTCCCCGGTTGGCGATCAGGATCTTTTTGAACATTCTGGGTTGAACCCGCCTGGTTAAAGGCGCGGGGCCGCACTGATTTTACCTGTAGGAGAGGGGCTGTGTATGCCACAAATCGCTCCAGGGTGTGATTTTAGGACGCGACGATAATTAGAGGAGTCGCCGAGCATTTGCCCCGAAAAAGCAAAAGGCCCCACACCGTAAAGCATGGGGCCGACCTGCGCTCGGCTTGGACGGGGCAGAGCCCCGTCCGCACACGAGCAACTATTTACTTGTTCTGATCCATGACGATGTTGCCGGCGCCAGGCTGCTTTTCTGCCTTGGCTTTCTTGGTGGCCATGGTTTTGTCGACCCAGTCGTCGGCGGTTTTCAAATCGGCGGCGCGGGCTGCCGGGTCATCGCACTGGATATCGGCGCGTTCCCGGTACATCAGGTTCAAGTAGGCCATGGCGTCGTCGTAGTCAGGACGAAGCTGGAGCGCCTTGTTGAGGTTATCGATCCCTTCCTGAACGTTGGCGGTGTTCTGCTCTTTCAGCTGAGCACAGACCTTCTTGTCCTTGGCCGGCAGCGAGTCTTCGGGCTTCATGCCGAGTTTGGCGCGCTCCTCCTGACGGGGCACGTAGGTCTGCGTCCAGTCAATGACGGCCACCGAGTAATACGGCTCGGGGTCATTGGGATCGACCTCGGACGCCTTCTTGTAGTACTCCTTGGCCAGTGGGAATTTCTTCATCTGCAGATAGAGATAGGCGATGCCCTTGATGCTGTTGATGTTTTTGGGATCGGTTTGCAGCACTTGTTTGTACTGGTCGATCGCCTGCTCGGCATAGCGGTTGTTGTCGGGAGTATCGGCGCCCGGAATGTACTGCTGGGCAAGAGCTGTGGCCAGATACAAGCGGGCATTGATGAGCGTCGGGTCGAGGGCGACGGCTTGCTGGAAATGATCGATGGCTTGTTCGAATTTCGAGTTCTTATAAGCCTGCACACCCTTGTTGAGATGGTCACGCGCCTTAAGCTTGGCGCAGCCGGTGCTGGCGAGCATCACCAGCGCGGCGGCGAGTACCACCAGGAGCCTTTGAGTTGTTTTCATTGCTTTATGAATCTCCCTTTGCCGCGGCGTGTAAGAACTGAGCCGACACGGATCGGCGTGAGTATTGTAGCGCCCGTGGTGAAATCGCGCTTTCAGAAAGCAGCGCCTGAAGGCGCTCGCGTAAAACAGCACTCAAGGCACGCTCGAAAGCATGCCTTGATACGAACCTGGTTGCAACTATTACTCTAGCCGCCCGCTTCGATTTTGGCCGTGATCAAGCCGACCTTGTCGACACCGGCCGAATGCGCGATATCGATAACGCTGGCCACGTCGGCGAAGGGCACATTGTCATCGCCCTTCACGAACATGACTTTCTCGGCGCGGGTTTTGAAAATATCTTCCAAGCGGCCCTGCAGACTTTCCCAAGTGGCCTCGTCCTGATTGATTTTGAGTCCGGGAGGGTTACCGGCGCCGTGATCAATCAACTGCACCACGATGGTGCGATTGACGTCGGGCTGTTGTTTCTGATCCTTCGGCGGCGGCTGGGGCACCAACGCTTCCAAACCCTTCGGCGTCAGCGGCGTGATCACCATGAAAATGATGAGCAGCACCAGCAACACGTCAATCAGCGGCGTGACGTTCATGTTTGCGTTCTGGCCCCCTTTGGGGCCGACTGCCATACTCATAATCGATCTCCTGCGTTGCTACTGCTGGTATTGCTATTGCCCGCCCTTAGGCGTCGGTGTAGTGGCGCCTGGCGGCGGAGCCATGCTTCCGGCTTTCTTTATATCCGTCAAAAGGCCAAGTTGGTCCACGCCAGCGGCGCGAACATTGTCGACCACTTCGACCACCCAGCCGAAATGCGCTCGGGCGTCGGCCTTGAGAAAAACCCGTTTGTCGGTCCGGTTCGCCAGGCGATCCTTGATCTTATCGGTCAGTTCATCCACCTTGACGGGATCCGTACCGAAGAAGACGTGGTCATCGCGAGTGACGGCAACCAGCAGCGCGTCTTCTTTATCGGCATCGTGCATATCCGTGGGGTTATTGACTTTAGCCATGTCCACAGGAATGCCGTGTTGCAACATAGGGGTGACCACCATGAAGATGATCAGCAGTACCAGCATCACGTCCACCATCGGGGTAACGTTGATGTCGGAGGTGACGTTGGCCGCTTCGTTTCGTTTCGCTAATGCCATGGAATTCTATCTCCTGCGTACGCTTGCCCTGGCCGGGAACCGCAACCATGAAGGTGAGGAAGAGTGGGCGCCGGCAGGAAAACCGGCGCCTCTTCAGCAACTCATGTGTGCGGCCCTCGTTCTTGCGGCCCCTCGTTTTTGCGACGGCCCAAAAACGTGGCCTTAGGACCGGCGCATGCTCCGGCGCTTCAGGAAGTAGTCGATCAGTTCGCTCGAGGAGTTATCCATCTCCACGTCGAACGCTTCCACGCGGCCAGTCAAATAGTTGAACATCATGACCGCCGGAATCGCCACGAACAGGCCCACCGCGGTGGTTACGAGCGCTTCGGAAATGCCGCCCGCGACCGCTGCCAAGCCGGTTGCCTTCTCTTTGGCGATGCCGTTGAACGCATTCAGAATGCCGACCACCGTGCCGAACAGTCCCACGAAGGGAGCCGTCGAACCGATTGTCGCCAGACCGCCCAAGCCACGCTTCAGTTCGGCGTGCACGATGGCTTCGGTGCGCTCCAACGCGCGCTTCGATGCTTCAATGGTCTCGCCCGGAATCTCACCCGGGCTGTCCTGGTGAGCCTTGAATTCCATCAGGCCCGCCGTGACCACCTTGGCCAGGTGACTCTTCTTGTTGCGCTCGGCGACTTTAATCGCTTCGTCAATCTTGCCCTCGCGCAACGCTCCGGCGACCGCGGGAGCGAACGAGCGGGACTGATTGCGGGCGGCGTTGAAAGCCATCCAGCGGTCAATCATCACGCCGATCGACCACCCCGACATGATGAACAGAACAATAACCACGACCTTCGCCAGAATACCCATCTGCTTCCAAAGCGAAATCGGGTCCCAACCGACCGTGCCCTCGTCAAAGAGCCAAGCGGCGAAAAGATGGAAATTACAGAGTGCGACTGCTGCTAGGTTCACTACCATGAGTTGCTTCTCCTCCTCAGAACTGTTTCGATCCCGCTGCTAACTGCCCCGCTGCTAACTGCTACGCAAAATTCTGCGACTACTTCTTCTATAGACACCGGGCTTGCCCCGTCTCTGCAGGAAACCGGGCATCTTGTACCTCTCCCAAAACCCGCGTGAATCCTGAACCGTTTGATGCAAGAAAACCAAAGTGGCAGAATTGCCCTCAGGGTGCCAAAACCACCCTGTTTCCCGTCTCGGGAAAAGGTGGGACGGGGAGAGCTTTAAACCGACACAGAGCCTGAAACCGGCACAAACAA
>Ga0224555_1003518_pt1 | contig 15877 bp, 22 predicted proteins | sample 714S23034metaG_FD_180687 | JGI IMG/M metagenome (GOLD analysis project Ga0224555, IMG submission 180687) | Peat soil microbial communities from Stordalen Mire, Sweden - 717 S2 30-34 | ecosystem: Environmental > Terrestrial > Soil > Wetlands > Peat | place: Sweden: Norrbotten County, Stordalen...
TTACATATAGCTACCCCCTTGAATAAGCTCTATCTTACTAAGCATGTTAGCTTGTATAAACAGGAAGATAGGGGGTACCCTGAACCCCTATGGACTTGTTGCGATTCTCACCCCCGCCTCTGCTGGGAAAACGCCCCGCTTTTAGGGTCCCAACACCCAAGTAGCGCTCGGGTATTCAATAGCTCATCTACCAGGACTTATGTGCTGTTGTGGGGTTCTCGACAGCGTGCTCGTGGCATTGCGACTGACAGATCCCCTGGTTATGGGCATATTCCAAAGCCCTGACCATAGGGAATGGCTGCAGGGGGTCATAGACAGGATATACAGCGACTAACTTTGAAGGAGATAGAGGCATTATGGTCAGCAGAATACGTCTAATGAATCGCATTATGTGGTACACTAAGCGCTTGGCAGATGCAGGAATGAACCCAAAGCAGGCATCAGCTACGGCCACACGGCGTGAGAAGCGCCGAGCGGAGGACGAGACTGCCGAGGAGCGGAAACGTAAGGGTCGATATGACGCCATTGTCAAGCAATGTTATGGAAACTAAGGAGATACCATGGGAGTCCGAGGACCAATACCCATCAAGAAAGAGATGCTTCGTGGCCACCACGCTAAGGATGATAACAAGGTGACAACACTTAAGACACCCGCCAAAGCACCGGACCTTGTGTGGTCAAAGGCAGACCCGAAGTGGATACCCGCAGTTAAACGCCTGTACCAGTCCTTGCAGGACTCGGCAATGGCAATCACCTACCAGCCATCAGATGTTTGCCTGGCATTCGTGGCGTGCGACATTCTGAACACAGGACTAACCCTCATCAACCCTCGTACAGGGTCACCTAACGGCGTGCTCTTGCAGACTGCCATGGCAGCACTGGTCCGGCTGGGCACAACTGAGGGCGATAGACGCAGGCTCGGCATCGAGGTCGAAAGACAGCAGCCGGACAAGGATGTGCGGATAGCAATCATGGACGACTACAGAAAGATCCAGGCCTAGTAATGACAATCAACGAGACAGTATCAAATCTTGAGTACCAGATGAAGGTAGTCCAGAATCAGTACCAGGAGCTAGAGATTAGGATTGAAATGTTAGAACAGCACGTTCTAGATGAACATTCCAGCCTAATGGCTGACCTTTGGGGCGCAGACAGCAAAGATTGCTACCACGGATACATCCCAACTGAGAACTGCGAGGATTAATGCCACGCCATGAAGGCAACACGCAGCCAATCTACCGCAAAAAGGGCCGAAAGCCCAAAGGCCCGATTCAACAGAGGACGACCAACAGTTTCCTGTCGGGTTCACTGTACCTAGTTGAGCGTGATCACAAGCCATTCCCGGACTATGCACTCGGAGGTGAATATGCCCCTGATTCCGCCCGGTCATGCAGTCCTTTACCTAGATCCACAGACAATCACAGCACTGGCAACGCTGCTGACCATCTGTCAAAGAAGTAGTCAGCTTCGAGATGATTGCCTAAAACACCTGCTGACTGAAGTCTCAACACTCGCAAGACAGCAATGGGAGCAAGCACCACCTCCCTACCAGCAGCCCGATATGGGCACCAGGACAGCAGCCAGCTTCTTGGGGGTGTCTGTGCGCCGCATCCAACAACTTGCTAAGTCTGGTGAGCTTCCATCCTATAGGGTCGCCAATGGAAACCTGCGATTCACGTATGACAATGTGATTAGGTACAAGTCCCTTTCGCCTCTTGATCACAGGTAGACCACGTATTTCGCCTAAAAACAACCTGTTACGCATACCAAGGTATAGAATGTATGCAGAGCATATGCCTCCTACAGGATTGCTTATGGGACGTGTTTGGGCAGGTACTCGCTGACCTGCCCGAGCACGAAACTACTATGAAAGGATTGCCCGATGCCACTTTTAAAGAAGGAACGTTACATACCTAAGCCGGTCCAGACACAGCCAAATATGGTTCAGGAACTTGCTCGCTCCGAAGAGGCCAGGCTTAAGGAAGCACAGCTCGCAGAATGGGCCATTCAGGGCGCTCGTGCGGCAATGAACCCCGCAGGCAAGTCCTTTGAAGAGAGCATAATCCTGCGCTTGGATCAGGTTGAGAAACGGCTCGCCGCCGCCAATCTATAATAAAGGAAATCAGAAGATGTCAGATAAAGATACCAAGAAGATTAAGAACCGGCTAGAGCAGACCCGTGACGATGCCCTCGTGGCCATGGCCCAATATGCCGATAACCCCGGTGATGCCGCCTCATTCGAGTACGCCAGGATGACCTACAGCGAGGCGGTTCGCTCAATCAAGGATCTGCCGGATACTCGTGTCAGTTTCGAGCCAAATATGTATGATGTCACGTCACGCAACAGCTTCTTTGTTGACATTGCTGCAGCGTCGAGTCCAACGCCGGTACATGGCGTGACACAGCACGACGCTCTCGACCGACTGACTAAGCACCAGACCGTGGACGTGGATCATAGAAGGACCTCGCAGAACGCAAGCGCTCTATACAAGGGACAGTCCGTCGGCGCTATCTTCAATAGCTCGGCTGGTGGCCCCCTATCCCAACGTGACCTCACGTCCGGCAACCTGGTTTCCGGAGGCTTCGGGACCTTTACTCCACCGGCATGGCTAGAGAGCGCATGGGTAGCAGCCACGAGGGCTACGTCAGTATTCGCACGGATTACACCTACTTTCGATCTGCCGGATGGTTGCGAGTCAATCTCGGTTCCGAGAGTCTTGACATCCTCCGATGTCGGCCCGCAAGATGCTGAGGATACCCCGCCAGAAGGTCAGGGCATTGTAGCGACCGATTACATCACCTCGCCCGTCAGGATCCTCGGCGGAATCTCATTGATCAGTCAGACTCTTTTCGACCGTGGGCCACTTATTGATGAAATCATTATCAATGATGCTGCCGCCGGTTATGCCGAATCTCTCGATCAAGAGCTGCTCGTGGGCACGGGACTCGGCAATGGGATTACCGGACAGCTCTTGGGCCTGTTGAACATTCCGAATATATGCACACAGACTTACACAGCGACCGGAACCTCTGCAGGCCGAGTCCACGCAATCTCACAGGTGGCCGCTACAGTTGCGACCAATCGCCGTCGTAGCCCAGGGTGCATCTTCCTGTACGGTCCTCGCTGGTTCGAGCTGGCCGGTACTGTCACAGGCGCTTCTAATGACGAGCTGTTTCTCAGACCAGGTCTTGGTTACGATCTTGACGGCGGCCAGTATGCCCAGTCGAGTGATCCTGTAGGGCCGCTCTTGGGCCTGCCAGTTTATCTGCCATACGCTGTCGGTTTCTGCGGCGCTGAGGACACTCAGGACGCTGCGTTCGTAGTTCGGCCACAAGATTTCATTCTATGGGAATCTCCTGCACCTTCATTCTCGTGGATGCCTGAGACTTATGGTGCCCAACTAACCGTGACCTTCCAATGGCACACTTACGTTGCTGCTCAGTTAAACAGGTTCCCGTACGGGATTGGAATTACACAGGGAACGGGGTGGACGTTCTAATGACTAAGTGCGCAAATAGAGAGTGCAAAGAGGAAGTTCCTGCTTCACGAGCACACTTCTCTCATTATCACACTGAGCAGTGTGCCTATCTTGCGGGTGATGATTATCAATCGAGAGCGAAGAACCCAGTACCGGGATCCGCTCGTGTTTATGCTAACGGAGAGGTCGAGATGACCAGCAACCCGAAGACAAGCGCCGCACAGGCACGAGAGACATGGAAGATCGGGCGTAAACATACTGACGAAGCAGTCTATGGCTTATGCCTCCACTATCAGTGTCCCTACGATAGCCGTGACAAGTACGGTTCTTACCAGGCCCTATTAGGTTATGCCCAGGGCAGTAAAAAGTCTGTTAGAAATGAGATACTCGATGCTTTGGAAAAGGCAATGGAATCGGATCTGAAGCCGATAAACAAGCGTGCCGAAGCTGTTGCCAGGCTTCGTCATCAGGCGGCAGTCATCTTTGGAAAGAAGGTCTAAGATGCCAGACATTTACAAGGAAGTTGACACAGATTTTCAGGCCGGAGCGGGTGCACTTTACCTCTGCACTTCAGGCGAGGACGGCATCACGGCAACGCTTCCGCCAATATGGGTCCTGCCACCGTTAGCTACACAGGCCGATGCCCCGGCGGCCGGTACAAATGGAAGACCGATCCTGCCTTTTGCCGTCCCGATAGATCACCTACGGGTTACCTTCAGGAAGGTTGACGCAGCCGAGGGCGGCTCTGGGGTGCTCGTAGTGACCTCACCATTCGATCCGGACACTGTACTAATCGACGGTCACAGCTCAGCCTCGATTGGTTTTCAAGGTCAGGGCTTCGTAGTTGAGAGTCTCAATGGCCAATGGCATGTAGTCGATGGAGCGCCAAGCTTGTACCCATAAGTCTCGGGCGACGGGTACCGCCCTAGAGAGACGTGACGGTCCCTTTCTACGTCACGCATAAATACAGGCCGGATGGCTGATGTTACTGTCCATCGCCATCCGGCCTTGTCATTTTCAGATACAACAAAGCCCCCCGGTTTCCACGGCCGGGGGGCTTTGCTGTCAACTGTCAGGAGCAGAACACACAGCTATTTGATTGGCCTTCCTCCTATGGCTGGGTACCAGTTAATGATGCTTGCACAGTAAGGACATAACCGGCACAAGCATTCTCCGTTTCCGGTCTCGGTGGCATGTCGACCTGAACACCTACAGCCGTCCCGTCATCACCCGGCTTAAGAGTGATAGGGATGGTTCCTTGAGCGTGCAACACATAGTCTGAGTTACTGCAGCCGTCAGGTGCAGTGCTTGTGATCGTGTATGTCGCCCCTGTTAAAGTCTCAGGGCTTGTGCTTGTGTTCGTAACGTCATACAGGATCGTAGCGCCGGTAGCGCCAGTACCTGCGGAATCAGTCCCTGGCGATACCGTTCCGGTTACTGTGCCAATGGCTGTTCCTTGAAAGCCGCTTATCGTGGCCGTTGTCACGCTGTTGCTCGTCACAATCGCACCAGTTATGAAAGCAGCCATAGCAGCCCCTGAAATGCCCAGAGTAAGACATCCAGCCACAAAGGCTGCTATCAGGGTGTGGCGTTTGCTTGGTTGCAACCTTTTTAGCTTTCTCATTATTTTCCTTCCTCTTCTTCAGCGGTTACTGAAGACTCATGTATCAAGATTCCAATGTAGCCAAACAAGCACATCGAAACTACAAAGCAGATGATTGCGACCACGAGGTACGTCATGACACACCGGCCAAGTGCCGCTCAAAGTGGGGTCGAACGACTGTGTGGCTTGTTGCTAGGTGCTCTTTCTCGGGCCATTCCTTATACCTGTAGTCGGCCCATTTCTCGGCAAGTGCCGGACTGTCGCCGATGCTGAGTCCGTAGTTGTAAGCGTGCTTCCAGTAGAAGCTGGTTCGATCAATAGTGTCCATTTTCATTGCCTTTCGTCAGCAGTACAGGGTCGGTAACAGTGTTGGCCCGCAGGGAAATGTCGTGGTGACAATGATGCTCGGTGACGGGTGGCTGGTCGGTCCCTGCGCCCCGGTCGGTAGCGCCCACGCCAGGCCGCCGTACGCCAGACCAAAGAGGAGCACGACCTCGACAACGACGTGCCACCGAGGGCGTGGCTGCGCCGGTCGTCGGTAAGAATCAGTACCCGACCCACGATCTGGTGGTACGTACCGGCTTGGCATCATGTAGCGCCGCCCGACGGGTGCCGCTCAACGGCCGCCGTCAAAGCGTCGTAGGTTGCCGACGAGCGCTCAGGCACCAGCTCAAGGGTTGGAGTCCACTGCTCGACGCCGCCGACCCACGACCACTTGTCCATGAACCTACGGCCGGGCAAGAGGCCTCGGCGTTCGTGCTCGACAGGTCGGTCCTCGTGACGGCGGTCCGCCGAGAGGTCAAGTAAACAGCGGACTTGCCTTCTCAGGGCGTCCCGCTCGGCGATGGAATCTCTTTGTTTCTGGGGGTTTTGTGCTGCTAAGGTTCTCATAACCTGATCCGCCTATCTCGGATTGGGCCAGACCCGCCCCAGCTGCTCATCCCAGTCTGGGGCGGGTCGATCTGTTTCAGATCCACGCTCACCTTACACCTGCGACAGTCCAGGTCAAGTCACTTTTCCCTTGTAGGTACTGCCATAACTGAGGCTCAGGCCTCTATCATCGGCGTACCCCCACGAGCGCAGTACTGACTGACTTGCAGGAGCGTACCTCCATCAGCTAAGCTCCCCGACTGTAGGAGTCGGGCCGCAAGGTCGTGACGGTCAGGCGGGAGTCACATCGCCGCTGATCCAAGTAAGCCACAAGGCCGAACGGGTGCCGGGGAAGATCCGGGAAATGGGCAGTTAAGACTCGGCCCATGGGCGGGCAACACCCGGCCAAACACCAGGAACAGTAAGGCTTTTCCCTGATGACCCGAACAACACGAGCTAGCGGAGCACAGCCAAGTGCCCGTTTTCCTATCATTTTCCTTTCGTCTTCATGCCCTCGGGCGTGCGGACACAAGAGCAGTCAGGTTTTTACTTGACTGCTCTTGTGTCCGGAAACGGGCTAAAACAAAGGAGAAAGAGATGCAGGTACAAATAGTTCGCAGCCTTTACGGGGATCTTCATGCGCACCGGCTGGGCTGCAAGGACGTCCAGGTGTCGAAGTACGCTCGTGAAGACATTCGTGATGCGTGGGTCCTTGAGGCCACAACTGTCCGGGAGGTTGTCACAGAGATTTATCCGCCGAGCAACTTTGGCTATGACCCCAACGTACCCTCGGAATACTCAGTGTACGAAAACGATGTGCAGGTTTTCCCCTGCGCCTCACGGTCGTTGTCACGATAGTTGTCTGCACGCTTTCGGGCGTGCGGACAGCACAGGTCAGGTACACACCTGGCTTGTGCTGTCTGGAACCCAGACAAACAAAGAGAAAGGTGATGTGATGTTGGGGGATAGGCTCGACAACACTGAGACAGTTGAAGTAGAAGTTAATGTGCCGCTCGATCCGACAAGGCTGACCGACCGGGCTTACTGGCCGGACCCAGAGCCGCCGGAGAAAGCAGCAAAGTAAAGATCGAAACGGGCTTCGGCCCGTTCACACTTTATGAGTGTGCTGATGAGGTCGCAGTAATGATCTAGAGAAAGGACAATGATGAAAGCGGTTATTTACACTCGAATCTCAAGTGCAGAGGACCGGACCGGTGTCGAGCGCCACGCCGAGTTTTGCCAACAGTTATGCGAGCTTCGTGGTTATGAGGTTGTAGACACTTACGAAGACAACAACCTGTCGGCAACGGCCAAGCGCCCACGTTATGAGCAACTGCTAAAGGACCTGTCTTCAGGTAAGTTTGATTTAGTAGTTGCTTATGAGCAGTCACGCTTAGCTCGTGATGAGATGGACTGGCTTAAGTTTAGGGCAGCTTATGTCTCGGCTGGTCTTCAGCCTATTGAGTTTGTTCATGGCGGAACCACTGACTTGAGCAGTCCTCAAGGACAGCTGACCTCCGGTGTTCAGTCCGTAACTAACGCCTATGAGAAGGCTGTCATCAAACAGAGGATCATAGACACGTTAGCAACGGCGGCTCAGAACGGTTACTACCACGGAGGTGCAAGACCGTACGGATACTTGCCAGTCAAACTTGGACCGAAGGGTGCAATCAGTTTGGAGGTCGTGCCGGACGAGGCTGCTCGCATTCGTGAAGCTGCCCAGTTGATCCTAGAGGGCGGTTCGCTCTCGGGCATCTGCAAAGCTTGGAATGACGCCGGTGTGCCAACGGTTACGGGCGCTCGATGGAGTGCCACGGTCCTGCGCACGATGCTTATGAGGCCTAGTATTGCTGGACTTCGGACGTACCGACAAGAGGTAATCAGGCAGGGGGTCTGGGACCCGATTGTGGATCTAGCAACCTGGGAGTCCTTGCAGGCAGTGCTCGGGGATGTCGCCCGCAGGCCAGGCAAGGTCACACAGAATCGGTCATACCCCCTCAAGGGTATTCTCCGGTGTGAGTGTGGTCGACCAATGGTTGCAGCTTTGAAGAGGACACGTCTATACCAGTGCCGCAAACAGACTGGCGGGTGTGGAACGTCGATAAGTGCTGCGCACGTCGAGGCTTGGGTCCGGAATAATCTCGTGCCCTATGCTGACAAGGTGGATGTGCGTAAAAGCCTGACAAAGTCTCAGGGCATAGAAAGCACAACAGTTCAAAGCATTGTGACTGCCATAGCTGCAACTGAGGCTCGGGTTACTGATGCCACCGATGCTTACTCTACAGGGCAACTTTCCTTGCAGGTTCTAGGCAAAGTGACCAAAGGTCTTGAGCAGGAGATAACTAGCCTCCGGACTGAGCTGGCCGGGTTGAGGAGTCAATCGGTCCTCGACCGGATTGAGGGTTCGATAGCTGAACAGTGGCCCTCGTTGTCCGTCGAGGTTCAAAGGTCCGTGCTCTTGGCGCTCGTTGACTACGTAGAAGTTGTACGTGTTGGTGATGGCAAGCGGGGCGGGACCTTTCGCCCAGAAAGGTTGAAGATTGAGTGGCGTACCGTGTACGCAGCAGGTGGGATGACACTTAGGCTCGCACCACCTGGTTGGGTGCCGGACTAAGAGAAACAGGCCGAAACGCCAGAACTAAGGAACCTGGCGTTTAGCAGTTACGCTGCTACCGATGAGGCCGGTTGCCCAAAGGAAAGGTAGGTTTTCATGGACTTTTCAGGGGATGAGACTGAACTGTCTCCGAACGACGAGGCACAACTGAGAGCAGTTGCTGCGGTTCTCGATCATGCCGATTCAAACATTTCGTACCTGGCCACGATGCTTCAGATGGTGAGCCGGTGTTTGGAGGAGTTTTTCCCACAGCCGGTTGACACGATGGTCTTCGCTCGAATGCTGAAGGCCTTGATCGAGTCGGGCTTGGATCGGGAGGCCGTCGAGGCTGCTGCCAGCCTGACGCACGACCTGATTGACTCGATCAGGCAGGCCGGATAACAGGACCAGCGCCCCACGGACGACCTTCGGGTTGTTCGTGGGGCGTTTTTTCATGCCTGGAGTGTGTCAGTGGCCGCAGGTCGGGCACGATGCGACTGAAGGCGCTACAGCCTGCCTGGTGCCCTCCGCTTCGCAACGTTGCGATACGGGTTGACCTGGAGTTTTTCGGCAGCAAACACCCGCCGGGTAGCCTGAGGGAAAACCTGGATGAGAGGTGGATGGCATGACGAACAACAGAAAACGGCTCAGCCTTGGTGCTGAGGACCTGGCCGACCTGGTGAATGCTACGGGTGATGCAGGTCGAGAGCACGCTCGTAAGGCCGACAAAGCGACGAGTGTGTCCTATAAGGCTACGCAGTGGGAGCTGTCGGACAGGCAGTACGCCCTGCAGGCAAGGTTCCTCAAGGCAAGACGTACCTTGCGTTAAACAGCAGCAAACTAAACGGGTCACCTTTGGGTGGCCCGTTTTCTTTATGCCGCCACTTGTTCTGCAGGGTCTTTAGCTGTTTCCTCCCACCAAGTGCGCCAGTCCACAGTTAGGTAGTTACGCCATGCTAAGGGCATTTCCGGCCTATCTTGATTAGCCTCCACGAATGGGACCGCACGTTGATTGCACCACTGACATACTGGACCACGTCTACACTTATGACAAGAGATATCGGACTTGTGCTCACATCCCGGCTTGTCGTGTTGGTGGTCAATGTGGCATGTTTCAACGGTAATCTCGTTGTCGCACCATGGTGCTGTGCAGCGGTAAGCGCACCTTTCGAGAGCTTTGATCTTTGTTTCTGGCGTGATTCCGTGCGACCTACTGAGTTTCCAGACTCGTGTAAGTGGGTTTCGTTTATTATGTCTAGACACACAGTCTCTACAGTAAACACGGATGCCGTGGCTATTCTTTCTACCGCCTAATGAGAAGTTTTCTAAAGGCTGTGGGTTTTCCTGTTCACACGGGTAACCGGGATAACCTATACAGACCTTAAGACCTTCTTGGAAAAGACGATCAGCCTCTAAACGTTCTACTTTAGTGGGGCAGCGTGAGCCTGTCATGCTGTCTCCTCAAGATGAGCGGCCCGATACTCTTGTATATTGATAGCCCTTTGTTGCTCCCACTTTTCATACTCGGCCTCAAAGAGTGGATCACGTGTAAATACTGTGTTTGGATATTTGGTTAATACATAGGCGGACTCCGGCCAGATTGAGCAAAGGTTGGAATCATTTATAGGTACGAGTCCTATTTTTGCAGACAGTTCATTACAGCGGTTCATGAAGGTTTCGTCATGACCGTGCAGGATATGTCTTTGTATTAGGTCCAGGTGTACCATTTCATGAAGCAAGCCAAACAATAAAGTACGAGGATCTAGGCATTTGAAATACATAACTATCTGATTAGTCTTTACATCCCAAACTGTGCAATTGCCTGAGTAACTTGGACGGTCTGCTGGAATGCGACCACACACAATCTTGACAGGTTCGAGAGTGTCATCAAAGATTTCGTGATTGTGTATACGGAAAACCCTCTTGAGTGTTTTAACGTCCTCACTCTGTTTGTGTGTCTTCTTGTTAGCCATTTGTCCCACATCCTTTCTTTGTGTATTCAGGTAGAGGTTAGGTTAGGTTAGGTTAGGTTAGGTCAGTGATACTTCGAGGAATCGAGTTAGTACATCATGCATGACCCAAGACTGGTCAGCCTCAATGCCAACATCACAACCTTCAACGTGACTGACACCTTCGTACTTACTGTCATGGGTGATCTGAAAGTAGATAGTGCCGTCAAGGTTACGCTTGATGTCAAGACCTATGGCATACCCTGACTGTGCTGCTTCCTCGATCACTTCTTGGATGCCTTCTTCGCTTACTTCTACGCTGTCTGTGTCTATCATCCTGTGTTCCTCCTTGTTGGGCCGGACCGGGGCGGTCTGGCTTGATACAGACTGTAGCAGGCGACGGATCGGCCTGTCAATAGACTGCATCTGTGGTGCATACTCCCAGCGTGCGGGCAATATTTGGATATAGTTATGTAATCTCTTATGTTTAATGTTCAGTCTGTTTTCATGCTTTCAGTTATGTATTGAGTATGGGCAGGAGTCCCACTTCGATAGCATGCGGAGATGTTAGGCCTATAAAGGCCGGAGTTCGGTAGCCTTCCCAGAAAATGAGACAGTATTAATGTCAGTTTATACTGTGTGTACGCTGTTGGAGCGTGTCGGTGCATGGAGGCGGAATGTGGCTCCCACCTGGTACTTTGTCTCGACTGTGCTATACTTATATATAGGAGATTGAGCGAGTTTTCCGGCTCGGAAAGAGCTTGTTGCAGTGGCCGGGATCCGTGCGATACGATCTATCCAGCCAAGTCCGAAGGAGGACCCATGTCAGACATCACGTTCGAACTAGTTAATGAGCCGCCCGATGGGACTCGGCTCGATCACGCCCCAGTAAAGGCTGCGGCCCTCGCCAACCCAGACCAGTGGGTCCGGGTTCCGTCCCCTGAACGGAAGAACTACAGCATCTCGAAACTGTACCGAAAGTGTGGGTTCCAAGCCACTGTTCGTAAGGGTGTTGTGTACGTGAAGGCACGCCCTGCGGCATAGAGCAGTCATAAAAAGATCCGTGTTAGAGCGAGTGTTATCCACCGGCACTCGCTCTAACACCTAAACCTAGGTGGAGTTGAAATGACAGATACAATGACAAATAACAATGCGGTCGAGAAACCTGATGATGACTGGTTAGAGTATGTGATGGCCGAGCAAGAGGCCATCATAAACGCACCCAGAACCTCATGGGATATAGAGCCGATAGATAATATCCTTGATGGTGATACTACCGAACCACCACCCGTTTACCTAATGCGGTCCGATGGTGTCGCCATGCTTTACAAAGGTAAAGTTTCAGTCATACATGGCGAACCGGAATCTTGCAAAGGTTGGCTTGCCTGTATGGCAGCTCAACACTGTCTAGAGTCAAGTTCTGAGCACGTCCTATACATAGACTTTGAGGATACTGCCAAAGGTGTAGTGCCTCGAATGATGGCATTAGAAACTGACTTGGAAGTCTTGCGGTCGAGGTTCCATTACATCGGGCCGACAGAGATGCTCTATGACCAGAAACCTTATGAGATTGATGGTGTGTGGCACAACACTCGTAGCACGATCAAGTCCCTACAACGTGCGCTTACGCAAATAGATGGTGCGGTCGGCATTGTAGTGTTGGACGGCATGAACCAGGCCATAGCTAATCAGGGTGGTAAGACCGGTAGTTCAGAGGACGTATCGGACTTCTACCGGGACCTGCCAAGAATGCTTACAAAGAGAGAGGGTTGCGCCGTCCTGATTGTGGACCACTTGCCAAAGGCGGCCGGAAATGATCGGTACGCTTTCGGGTCTATTCAGAAGTTAGCAGCGGTGGATGGCGCTGAGTTTCTTGCCAAAGTTACAAAGCCCTTTGGTCGTGGTGGTGTTAGTGCGGTGGTCGAAATCTCTATTACCAAAGATCGGCCGGGATGGCTTCGACAGTACGGCACGAAACCGCCCGACCTTGTACAACGTATTGCCGACTTTCACCTAACGTCTTATGAGAAGCAGGACACAATCACTCTAGAACTACTGAAGCCCGATACTTCTATTGGATATAAGCTTGCACAGCTGTACAACGTCAAGATACAGCTCTATAACGCTATGTTGGAGAGTGCGGTAGGCCTTAACACTAAGCAGGTTCGTGAGGCTGGTCGTGGTCATGGCGTGACGGCCACAACGGCAGCTCTTGAAGCAATGCTCGATGATGGGAATATCACCATTACTGGCAAGAGCCCGAAGATCCACAAAGCGGTGGTGGATAACCCACCTGTTCCTAAGGTAATAGACCTGTGTTGATCGGCCTGTCGAATGTGTCCGGCTATGTACTACGTACATATAGCCGGGACACATTACTCGTTTCATGGTGTCCGACACATTGATACACAACTGGGACACATTCAATCTAGAAAGAGCAGGTAGAAAGAGTGCTGTTGAATGTGTCGGACACATTGCCATATTTTGCGACACATTCAGGGCCTCCAATGTGTCCGGGATAATACCACTTAGAGTAGCGGTAAAAAATAGGCATGAAAGACCAGCATAATGGGGGTATTTATAGGTCACATATGTCTTGACAAGGTATTTGTCTTACCACTTAGAGTGACTGTTTAGTACTCAATGCGGTGAAGATTTCCAGGTCGATTTAATGCGAATAGAACGGAGACAGAACAGGTGCAAGATGACGATATGGGCCTCTAATCTTCCGCACTTCTTCCGCATTTTCCGCACTACGTCCGCACTAAAAAATCGGGTAGTGCGGATGCATTCCCCCTGCTCACGCTAAACTTATATGCCTAAAACGCACTATACGCACTATCTTTAGAGAGTGTAAATGTATATGGGAAGTATATTGTATGGTGCCTCAGAAAAACCTGCGATAGTGCGATAGTGCGTAAAACGATGCGGTGAGGATCCCAGGTCGATACAATGCGAACAACCGGAAAAAGTAATGCGGTCGAGAAATGAGTCCGAATGCGTGACAAGAGACTGACTAATCGTGGTGGACCAGTAAAGGATCCTAGTTTGAAGCCATGCGGTAGGAGCTTCTTAGCTAAGTACTCGGCTGCCTGTCCTTTATGTGACTTGTGGATTGCTAAAAATCATTCGTGGATTATGTTTCTACCGGTACCATTGGAAGGTAAAAAGGTTGCTCATTGGTACTGCGTAAGAGATAGAGCATCATAAGGCATGCGGTGGAGATTTCTGGTCGATTTAATGCATGCTCAGATCGTTTCTAAGCGTTCGAGAGGCCGGTTACAACCTGGAGGCGGGCCAGAATGTTTGAAGCTCTCAGGCAAGCGTACAGCATTTTTTAGGGTCTATTTGCGCAGGTCGTAGGGGGGTCGGATTGCGGCAGGGTCATGTATGCGGGTCGGTTCCAGGGGGTCATAGTTGGAACATGAAATGAGGGGTATTTATGGCAATAACATTCGACAGGCCTGAAGACATAAGCTGGGATGACTTAGATGAAAATGAGTCATGGACTGTGTGGCAACAATACGACTCGACTCTAGAACGTCGATGCATTGATTGCTTATGTAATCGTGTCGGTGATGATGGCTTAAGATGTATATCTTGTGCATATAAGCGAACCAGACGCATGTTAATCAGGAAGTAATGCGGTGGGATCAAACAGGTTTACATTACTAGGTGGCGACTCAACAGGTCATTGGACTGATTACATGTTGCCCGTCGTGTTGTGTCTGTTGTGTCTGTTGTTCGTCGGTGTAGGTGTCTCGCTTGTTCTATAGTGATGCGGTGCAACTTTCTGGCAATCTCGTGCCAACATAGACGACCATGGTATGTAGTCATCATCATCACGATATGACACAAGTGTTGACACAACACACGAGGCAGGACGACACGAGGCAGGACGACCATCAGCACAAGGCATAAGATACATCAATGATCGTATGGCATTCGTGAGTAGTTGAGAAAGAGCAGGGAACATATGGTCTATCTCGTGGTCGTTGTAGTAGTGCTTGGCATCCTGTTGGCGTGCTTCGATCTAGGTGCTAGGTGATGGCATGAGCATGACAGGATTGCTAGACACATCCCATTTTCATTGATGTAACTAAACATGGTGATACCGATTTCGTGGATTTCGTACAAGTGCCTAAACATAAGAGCTTTCTAGCTTGCGAGCATGTCAAGATCCTGTATAGAGTCAAGAGATAGCTTGCGACCATTCCCTATCTTGCGACGTGAATAGAGTGTATCTAACATAGGTTATTACATATAGCTACCCCCTTGAATAAGCTCTATCTTACTAAGCATGTTAGCTTGTATAAACAGGAAGATAGGGGGTACCCTGAACCCCTATGGACTTGTTGCGATTCTCACCCCCGCCTCTGCTGGGAAAACGCCCCGCTTTTAGGGTCCCAACACCCAAGTAGCGCTCGGGTATTCAATAGCTCATCTACCAGGACTTATGTGCTGTTGTGGGGTTCTCGACAGCGTGCTCGTGGCATTGCGACTGACAGATCCCCTGGTTATGGGCATATTCCAAAGCCCTGACCATAGGGAATGGCTGCAGGGGGTCATAGACAGGATATACAGCGACTAACTTTGAAGGAGATAGAGGCATTATGGTCAGCAGAATACGTCTAATGAATCGCATTATGTGGTACACTAAGCGCTTGGCAGATGCAGGAATGAACCCAAAGCAGGCATCAGCTACGGCCACACGGCGTGAGAAGCGCCGAGCGGAGGACGAGACTGCCGAGGAGCGGAAACGTAAGGGTCGATATGACGCCATTGTCAAGCAATGTTATGGAAACTAAGGAGATACCATGGGAGTCCGAGGACCAATACCCATCAAGAAAGAGATGCTTCGTGGCCACCACGCTAAGGATGATAACAAGGTGACAACACTTAAGACACCCGCCAAAGCACCGGACCTTGTGTGGTCAAAGGCAGACCCGAAGTGGATACCCGCAGTTAAACGCCTGTACCAGTCCTTGCAGGACTCGGCAATGGCAATCACCTACCAGCCATCAGATGTTTGCCTGGCATTCGTGGCGTGCGACATTCTGAACACAGGACTAACCCTCATCAACCCTCGTACAGGGTCACCTAACGGCGTGCTCTTGCAGACTGCCATGGCAGCACTGGTCCGGCTGGGCACAACTGAGGGCGATAGACGCAGGCTCGGCATCGAGGTCGAAAGACAGCAGCCGGACAAGGATGTGCGGATAGCAATCATGGACGACTACAGAAAGATCCAGGCCTAGTAATGACAATCAACGAGATAGTCTCGAATCTTGAGTACCAGATGAAGGTAATCCAGAACCAGTACCAGGAGCTGGAGAGCAGGATTGAAATGCTCGAACAGCACGTTCTAGATGAACATTCCAGC
>Ga0224555_1003520_pt1 | contig 15864 bp, 14 predicted proteins | sample 714S23034metaG_FD_180687 | JGI IMG/M metagenome (GOLD analysis project Ga0224555, IMG submission 180687) | Peat soil microbial communities from Stordalen Mire, Sweden - 717 S2 30-34 | ecosystem: Environmental > Terrestrial > Soil > Wetlands > Peat | place: Sweden: Norrbotten County, Stordalen...
CATCCTTATCGCTATTGGAAGAATTGTGCTTGGGCCTCTCTGGCGTCGTGAGAGCGGACCGCTCGAAGACTTGCGTCTCAAACGGGGCCACACCTTACCGCAAGACCCGAACGACGCAAGGCCGGGGTGCGTCTAGATCGAATTCCTCTCCTAACCGGAAGGCGGGCCCGCGGAGATCGCCGGGCAGAAAGGCCGGCCAGTCTGTCTGCCCGGGGTGGCGTTAGACGTCAGCCCACAGAGTTCGCTAAAGCTGAGTGGACAAAGCAGATCTCTTTTCGCCCGGTATAGCCTGTCACTCATCGCGGTAGGCTCGAAAAAACAATCTGCGCAATCTAAAGACTGCTCCTACGAGTCGGGGCGCCAGTTTAAGGAGAAAGATAACCGTCGATTTTTTGACGCTCTTATAGTAGGTATTTGCCGCCTGAAGATGAGCGACCGCTGCTGGAACATCTTGATTGAGCAACGCCTGCTTTCCCCGGATCGTCTCCAGTTCAGCAACCCCTTTTGCCTTTGCCTCAAGCAGCAGCCGCACTTCCTCTGACCCCTGAGGCCACAGAGCAAGGGAATTGGTCAACACCTGGATGCCGTACTCCGCGCACTGCGTTGCGCTTGCCGAATTGCTTGCTCCGTGCTTTCTGTAAAGGACCAAGACCTTGCGATGGTAGCCGATCCTGTAGCCCGCCGCAGTGAACCGAATCCAGCAATCGAAATCCTCGCAGCGGCGGAGGGACTCATCGAAAGCAACAGCCCTCAGTGCAGGTGTTCGGGCGGTGACCGAGACAAATACATGGCAGCGCCGAGAGATGATCGCGGCCGCGGTCGCTTCACCCTTTGAGGGGCAGATGTCCATATATTCTCTGCCGTCGTAGATTGAATCGCCGAAGATCCGCGCATTGCAGTAAACGAGGTCATACTCGGGGTGTTCGCGGAGAAACCTCGTCTGCTCATCAAGATAGTCCGGATTCCAGATGTCGTCCGCGTCGAGACAGGCAACCAGGTCGCCCGTGGCGGCGCGGAGCCCTGCATTGCGAGCGCTGCTGGAGCCACGGTTCTCCTGTTTGATATAGGTCACGCGATGCATGTAGGGCGCCAGCACCTGCTCCAACTCTGGCGTGTCCGGAGAACCATCGTTAACAACGATGACCTGATAGTGGGGATAGGTCTGTGCGAAGACGGAGTCGAGGGTCTGCTTAATAAAGGGAGCCGCATTGTAAGCGGGTATAATCACGCTCACCAGGTCGGCGGGACCATTGCCGGAATGTAACGGAGATGCCGGATTCAAGTCTCGGAACCCTTTCTGCAATTCGCATTGCTCAGGCTGCAGCGCGGTGTCGGAATACGATTGCTATTCAAGCATATCGCATTGAGGCGCAAAGAGATCAGCGTCCCTGTCGCAAACAACGAATGTCACGCTCATCGTGGAGTAAGGGGCTGCGGGAACCGGGGCTGCCGGATTGAACCATGGCGGAAACCTCTGCGGAGCGACACACTCTGCTAAAATGGAGGATATTTGCGGAAGCAGGAACAGCTCCCGTGGGGTTTTCGATCAGCTCACTCCCCCACCTGCTTTCGTCGTCACTGAATCACTTGTTTAGGCCGGGTATCGTAGGCTCGATTGAGCAGCAATTGATTTGATTTCGCCTTTCGGCATGCCCGCGCTGGAGCTGAGAGCCAAACCGTAATTGCAATTAACCGAAACTTGGAACTGGATTCCGAATGGCAACGACAGAACTGTTGATCGAACCTGGGCGCGCCGAACGAAACTACTGGACAGACATTTGGCGATACCGGGAACTTTTCTATTTCCTCGCTTGGCGTGACATTCTTGTCCGTTATAAGCAGACGGTCATGGGGGTGGCATGGTCGGTTGTGCGGCCTTTGCTCACCATGATCGTTTTTACAATAATCTTCAGCCGGATCGCCAAGCTCCCCTCAGCTGCTGCGGTTCCTTATGCCCTTCTCGTTATGGCGGGTATGTTGCCTTGGAATTTCTTTTCCAATTCGATGAGCGAATCCAGCAGCAGTCTCACCACGAATTCGAGCCTGATTTCTAAGATCTACTTTCCGCGCCTGATCATTCCCGCGGCATCGGTGATCACTAGTTTTGTCGACTTCGCCATCACCCTTGTCTTAATGAGCCTGATGATGATCTTTTACCGCTTCGCTCCGGACTGGCATTTGTTGGCTCTGCCCTTCTTTATCGCTTTGGCTTTTGCATCTTCCTTTGGCGTGGGGCTCTGGCTCTCCGCACTCAATGTCGAATATCGCGATTTCCGCTACATCATTCCGTTCGTCGTTCAGTTCGGCCTCTATGTTTCACCGGTCGGCTTCAGCAGCAGTGTCATTCCAGCCCGGTGGCGCTTGCTTTACGCGCTAAACCCCGTAGTCGGCATCATCGATGGATTTCGCTGGTCCTTGCTTCGCGGTCAGAGCGCCATCTGGCCACCCAGCTTGCTGCTCTGCGTGGGAACGACCATCGCGATTTGCGCCAGCGGGCTCTGGTACTTCCGGAAGACCGAAAGAACTTTTGCGGATGTGATTTGACCGTTTCTGGCGGTACGTCAATAGGCTAACCAAGATTGAGCAGGATTCATGTCAGACGCCATCATCTCTGTCGAACAACTCGGAAAGAAGTACCGGATCGACCATCTGGCCAAGAGGGGCAGCTACAAAACGCTACGCGAAACGATTACTTACCAGACGCGCGACCTGCTCACTGGTTGGTTCTCCCGCAACGGAAACGGCCGCGCTCCGAAACGGGGCCGCGAAGAGTTCTGGGCGCTCAGGGACGTATCGTTCGAAGTAAGACAAGGCGAAGTGCTGGGCATCATCGGCCGCAACGGCGCCGGCAAAAGCACGCTGCTCAAGATCCTCAGCCGCATTACTGAGCCCACCGAGGGCCGTGTGCGAATTCGCGGCCGCGTCGCCAGCCTGCTTGAGGTTGGCACCGGTTTTCATCCTGAGCTCACCGGCCGCGAGAACATTTTCCTGAATGGCGCCATTCTGGGCATGGGAAGGGAAGAGATCAGGAAGAAGTTCGACGAGATTGTCGATTTTGCGGGGACGGAGAAGTTTCTCGACACTCCCGTCAAGCGATACAGCAGCGGCATGTATGTGCGGCTGGCCTTCGCTGTCGCCGCGCATTTGGAGCCGGAAATTCTCATTGTGGACGAAGTGCTGGCGGTCGGCGACGCGGAATTCCAGAAGAAATGCTTGGGCAAGATGCAGGATGTCAGCAAGGGCGGGCGGACCGTGATCTTTGTTAGCCATCAAATAGCGGCAGTCCAACGTCTTTGCAGCCAAGGAATTCTCTTGCGTGCGGGCGAAATCGAGGTTTCGGGTGGGATCAACGAGGTGCTGGACCATTATCTGTCAGATTCGGCCGCAGACGCCTCCGGTCATCGCCAGGTTCGCCTTTTGGACGGCGAATGCCGAGTTGCGGGTTGGAGCATTGATGGCGGTGACGCGGGGCCGAGCCATTCGTGCATTTCGCGCCAGCTCTGCACGTTCAGGGTAGAAATCGAGTCAAAGCGAAGAATCCCTGGCGCAAGTCTTGGCTTCGTCATTCGCAACCTGGCTGGAGACCTATTACTCTCCGCCAACAGCAAGGACAATCTCAAACGACCATTTGATATCGACCTCGGAAAAAGAGAGGTCGTCGTCACGGTGCGTCTACCACTTAAGATGGGACACTACCAGTTGGAGTTAGCGATCGCAGACGAACAATTCAAGATTATCGATCATTGGGTAGCTCAACCACTGCTCTCAGTACTCTCATGCACTGAATCATCCTTGCCAGCGGAATGGCACGGCCTGATTAACGAACCAATCTACTTCGAGGTACCTCGGTGATTCGAGGAATAATCCGCACGTTGAGATCGAGCGTGCGCCCACCTCCGCGATTTTATTCGATCGGCCCAGGTTCGGTCCTTGGCCGTCCGAGACTGCTCGAAGGGAAGGAGCACATCGCGATCGGGGCCGACTGTCTGATCCGAGATGGAGCGTGGCTCGGCGCCTTCCCCCATTTCTTTCCGGAGCCTGACAACAGTTTCCCGCGCATCATAATTGAGGATGACGTCTACCTCGGCTTTTCCTCCTTTATCACTGCTGTAAGGCGAGTGCGTATAGGTCGGGGGACCGTAATCAGCAACGACTTCCACGCGTCCGATCACACCCACGGATTCGATCCGCGCAAAGGATCGCCCCGCCGCCAGGAGATAGTTTTCAAAGGAGGCGTGGAAATCGGGAACGAATGCTTTTTGGGCGTGCGCGTCTCGATAATGCCGGGAGTTACTCTCGGAAATCACTGCGTGGTCGGCGCTCATTCGGTCGTGACTCGCTCATTCCCGGATTTTTCGATGGTGGCTGGTGTGCCGGCAAGGCTCATAAGAACCTTTGATTTCTGCAAGGGACAATGGGAGTACGTGTGATCATCGAGCAGCACATAATTAGGTCAGTCCCCAAATGAGCGAATCCGCCATGACGAGAGCAATCGCGTTCAATCTCCCGCAGTTTCATCCCATCCCGGAAAACGATGAGTGGTGGGGCAAGGGCTTTACCGAGTGGACGAATGTGGCGAAGGCAAAGCCGCTGTTCAAAGGTCATTATCAGCCGCATCTCCCTGCCGACCTGGGCTTCTACGACCTGCGCCTGCCCGAAGCGCGCGAAGCACAGGCCTCACTCGCTCGGGAATATGGTATACACGGATTCTGCTATTACCATTACTGGTTTAATGGCAAGCGGCTGCTCGAACGGCCGGTAAACGAAATCTTCGCAAGCGGGAAGCCTGATTTCCCTTTCTGCCTCTGCTGGGCCAATGAAAATTGGACGCGAGTTTGGGACGGAGGCGAGAGAAAAGTCCTGATGCAGCAGGTCTATTCAGAGAGCGACGACCTGGATCACATTCGCTCACTCATTCCAATTTTCCAGGACAGGCGCTATATCAAGATCGACGGCAAGCCTCTGTTTATTGTTTACAGGGTTAATCGCCTTCCGAACCCGCGCCAGACAACGGAAACCTGGCGACGCGAAGCCGGGAAAGCTGGATTGCCTGGGGTCTACTTGCTTCGCGTAGAGAGCACTACTGATGAGTCTGGAGATCCCAGGGAACTCGGATTTGATGCGGCGCTCGAATTTCAGCCAAGATGGAGCCTTCAGATGGGCTTGCGAAAGCGTCGCGGCCATTGGTGGGAACGCTACAAGCTTGGCACTGGAAAGCAGATTTACGCAGATCAATCAATCTGCGACTATCGCGATTTCGTCGATAGGGCTATCGCCATGGAATCGCCGCCGTACCCCTTCATTCGTTCCGTTTGCCCGGGATGGGACAACACGGCGAGACGGAAGCAGGGAGGGTTGATTCTTCACAGATCAACCCCGGAAGATTATGAACGATGGCTGACAAATATCGTCCAGCAGGCAATGTCCTACCCTCCAAATGCGAAGCAAGGTGAGTCACTCGTCTTTATAAACGCCTGGAACGAATGGGCAGAAGGAAATCACCTGGAGCCATGCCAAAGGTGGGGCCGATCCTATCTGGAGGCGACCCTGAGAGCCCTCTCAAGTTCGACGGGCTGACGAGGAACAGTCGAATGGAAGCGCCAAAGATTTCGCCTTTGCCGCAGGACGACGCCAAAAGTCCGGCCTGGTCGGTCATGATTCCTACCTTCAATCCGGAATGGTCCCTGCGTGGACGTCTGCTCATCGATTCCCCTCTTCTCAGCCATCTTAGGCTGCCGAAGAACAGACCCTCCACTTAAACCCCTGTCCGAATTTGCTGAGCCGGCCCTCTATTCGCCCGACGCAGTTGGCCGGCCTTTAATCCGCCACTCAGCCTCGCGCACAATCGCGGCAAGCAGCGACTTCGTCTTGCTCTCCAAATTGTCCGTGAGAGAGGGTGAGCAGAAGGCCTTTACCGCCGCTTCGCGTGATGCCGCAAAGTCCCCCTGCTGTCTAAGCGCATAGGCCATATACTCATATCGTTTGCCCTTCTCGGCACGAGCAAGCCTATGCCATTTGGAGGGAAGTATGCCCTCAATGTGTTCGTAGAATCGCGCATCCTGCTGGTGCCAAAACAAAGGTTCCTTACCCCAAAATGCGCTCCCATAAGATTGCTGATAATCGGCCATCACGTTGTCGAGTAGAACAATGTCCCCCGAAAGGGCCGCTAACACCCAGATGGGCCAATCAGTCATGGGTGCCAAATCAAAATACCACGGTGGCAGATCGCGGTGAATACCATTCCGGAACACGGCTGAGGGACTGGCTACAAAATTGTGACGAAGTATCTCCTCAAGTCCGTACCTTCCAGCAGATATGGTAGGGTGTCCGATTTGCTTTACCTCCCCTTCAGCCGCAACGCATCGGACGACATGGCAACACAAGCTAATCGATGGATCCGATTCCAGTGTTTCAACCTGAATGGCCAACTTCTCCTGGTCCGTCCAATAATCGTCTGCGTCCAACCATGCAATAAACTTGCCCCGGCATTGTTCGAATGTCTCATAGTAGTTGCGCTGAATGCCGACATTCTTGCTTCTTTCCAACACTCTAATAACGTCTGGGTACTTCTCCCGGTAGGAATGCGCAACACTGACCGTAGCATCCTGCGAGCAATCGTCCCCTATGACTATCTCGATTGGGAAAGTAGCTCTTTGTTTGAGAACGCTGTCAAGCGCCCTGGGTAGCCAGGTGGCCGAATTGTAAGCAGTAATCGACACGCTCACTACGGGGGCAAGAGGGGAACTTGACTTCCATTGTGTGCTTGTCATGGTGTCATTCTCCTCGCGCGTGTTGGAGTCTAAGCTGGATGACATATCTTCTGAGCCTACTGTCGCTATATTACTTTGGCCATTTGCATCTCTTCGGTCAATATCGGCAACGAGCTGAGGCCCATCATCCTTGTGACCCAGCAAAGCGCCTCAGGACGGTTTGCCGTAATACTTCTCAATGCGGATGAAGTGCTTTCCGTAGATGAAGCCGAGAAGATCCCAGAATGCTAATTCGTCCGCGAAGGCCTGCCCCGCTTCCCTGGCGATAAACAGGTGTCGAGGGATGGATGCGAGCCCCCTCAGTGCCCGGCCGATTCTGTAGCGAGGAATTCCAAATATGTAAGCAACATTTGATCTCGAATCTCTGTCGGATATCCCCTCCGATACGCTCCTCCAATAGCACCAGCGCCGATGATATTTGCGCGTAAGGCGATCCGCGGGAATGTAATGGTAAATAATCAGATCCGGAACGTATACTCCGTGGAGGCCAGCGTGGCACAGCCTTCGATAGAACTCCACATCTTCGCCCGACAAAAGGCCCTTTCCACTGCGGCCTAGTTTCGTGGAGTATAGGCCTATACAATCGAAGACGCTGCGGCGAATGACGGCGTTTCCTCCCATAAGAATGCCCGGGAAGGTTCCGCCGAAAGGCGACCGAGGCTTTGGAACCACGACGCCGATGACTGCGTGGTAGCCGGGAGGCAGCCATTTCGGAGCCGGCGTAGCCCAGTTTGGAAGACAAGGTCCCCCGATAAATTGTGTCGCCTGGTGGGAAAACTCGCGCACGACTACGTTGTACCAGCTCTCGTCGATTTCTTCATCATCGTCGATAAAGCCGATGATGTCTCCAACCCCAGCACGGATACCTGCGTTGCGCGCGTGAGACAATCCCTGATTTGTTTCCTTGATGTAGACGACGGATCCTGCGGCCCGGGACTGAATGTCGCGGACCACTTGCTCGGTGTCATCTTTAGATTTATTGTCGACAATCAGGATTGTCACCTCCAGGCCTGCCGGAATGGGGGTCCGGAGCAGGCTGGAGATGGTGCGGCATAGCAGTTGGCTGCGATTATAGGTAGGTACTACGACGTCGAGCTTCACAATGGCCACCCCGGAAGAATTCAATCTGGCAGGACCGAAGTTCTCCAGCCACGGCTTCATACTAGCTATCTTGCAACTGAGCAAAAAAACGACCTTACTCTGGGAAGAATGTGACGTTTGACATTATCTCGAAAGATCAGGCCGATTGCTATCCCCAAAATGGGTAACAAAGCCACGGTATTGGAGGAAAAACATAACCATGTGGTGGACCGGGAAGAGGATCTCGACACCATAGGAGGCGGCGGCAAAGGGAACCGCACAGAGAAAGACGGGGCCCCAGACATTCCGGAAGACCTGAAGCCAGCTAACGTCCACGAGTCTGGAGACATAGCGCGGCCACATCACCAGCTGGAAAAACATGTTTTGGGACAAGGGTTCCAATCGCCACTCCGTAAATGCCGAACTTGCGCGCCAGAACGATACTGAGGGTTAAATTCGCAATGCCCTCGCCGAATGCCCACTTGGCAGGCGTTTTGTGCTTCTCTACACCCCAGGCGATCGCCACCGCCGGCGAGTTCTGCAGAGCAAAGAAGAGCGCTATTGCCAGGATGGCCAGGACGGTTCCCGAAGATTTGGCATACTGAGGACCCATCCAGACGCCGATAAAACTGTGGCCGCGGACAATCAGGGTAATCACGATGGGGAGGGAGACCGCCATGGTTGCCCTGGTGCCGTTGTAGTAAAGAGCCCGCAAGCTGGCCGTATGCCCTTCGGCCTCGTAGGTGCTGGCGGCGGGAGTAAAGGTCATGGTCATGGCGGCGACAAGCTGCTGCGTATAGCGGCACAAGGAATTTCCGATGGAATAAAAGGTGACCGCGGCAGCCGAAACAAACGCACCGACCACCATATTGTCTGTCTGGTAAACCAACTGGATCGCAATTGTAGTGAGGAAAGCGCAAAAACTGTAGGACCATATCTTGCGGAGAACCTCCCATCTCGGTTTTGTCAGCCGGATACTCAGTTCCGGGTAGACTCTCCGCACAATGTACACCAGCAAACCGTTGCCGACCACAGCCGCGAGAAATTCACAGAACGCGATGGCGACAATGCCATGGCCGGCGCGCAATACTGACACAACCCCAGCCACGCGGATAGCTAACTGGGTTAGGCTCGCATAGTTCCGTAGGTCGTACCGGTTCAGTGCGGACAGTACAGAACTGGAAACGCCGAACGTCATGGAAATTGTGGTGGTGACCCCGATGACAAGTATGGCCTCGGGGGCATCCAGGGTCAATGCAGAAGGGACTTTGAAGAGCAGCGGAAACACCGCTGCGAGCGCTCCACTTAATGCCAGAATCAATGCGCCGATTTGTAATCGCACCCAAAGCACTGCCGACAAGGCTTCGGAAGACTCTTGATGATCCTGGGTGGCGTGTCCTTTGGAAACGAACCTTATCACGGAACTGGTCAAGCCCAGTTCCAGAAGGCCCATATAGTTTACGGCGGAGATTGCCAGGACCCAGACGCCATAGGCGACATTTCCCAGCCGATGGACGATGAAGGGGGCCAGGAAGAATCCGACTGCCATGGCGGCAGCCATTGCGAACCAGTTGGACAGAATGCTCCGCGCAATGTGCCATAGACGCAACTGCAAACGAGTCTCCTTGACGCCGATTCTGGACTGCGATAAAAACATTTTGCGCTTTAGGCTTCCAGGTACCACCTCGGCTAAGGACCCTACCGATCGCTTGCGTGATAGAGTGAGGGTGGCATCGTTCTGGCCCAATTCTGAATCTCGGCATTCGATATCGGAACCGGCATGCCAGATGGGTCGAACGGAAGTTGGATCGTCTTGAATGGCGCCGAAGGGCGCACAAGGGGATAGGTTTCGGCTTTTTCGACGCGAGGCAGTCTGTCGAATTGAGCGTGGTCTCAGAACTGATCTCCTGGTTCACCGGCGCAGTTGCTGTCAGCGGAGCATGTTCTTTACGCTCCTGCTGACGTCATGGAGGTTTTGATTTGGGCACGGGAATTGGACACTACATACCCTTGGTAGCATACCTCGGTTTCTGGGTGATGTGTCTCGTCTCGTTGGCCAAGCGGCCTCTTTGGGGTCTTTACTATGTGATCCCATTTCTCCCGTATCGCTCGATGCGGAATCATTTTCTCGATTATCCCCTGGGCGGCCACATGCTGCTTATCCTCGTCCTTGCCGTGATCGTTGGAGCTCTCATCCACGGCAAACATCTTCCGAAATCGAGACTTTATGTGATTTGGTTAGTCTTTGGAGTCTATTTATATTTTTCAATGTGGCTGGGCGCCGCGCTTGGAAATGCTCCGGCACCTCTCTGGCTATCAGATTTTAACTTCGTTAACTGGAAAGACTATATGGTCATTCCATTGGTATTCGTGGCGACTGCCTTAGTCGTGGAAGACCGGAAAGCTGTCAGAACGGTCATCCTCATTGCTGCGATTTCCCTTTTATTCATCGATAGGAGTTTCATACTGGAGAGCAGACAGCATGCCTGGACAAACTTCGACGAGAGCCACCGCGACGAAGGCCCGCTGGCCTATGGCTCAAACGAAACAGCTGCATTCCTGGCCCAGTTCGCCATGTTCTTTTGGGGCTTTGTGCAATTTGTCAAAAGGAAGAAATTTAAGCTTCTCGGCTACGGATTGGTAGCCATCACACTGTACGCAACCATGTACACGTTCTCCCGTGGAGCGTATCTCGCTGTTCTCCTCAGCACCCTCGTTCTAGGCGTGCTGAAAGATCGAAAACTCCTCGTGATTCTCGGAGTCTTCCTCCTGACATGGCAAACTATTGTGCCTACCGCTGTTCGTGAACGCGTCACCATGACTGAGAACCCCAACGGGCAACTTGAATCCTCAGCCCAAGAGCGCGTAAACCTGTGGAAGGAGTCGTGGGATTTGATCGTGCAGAGTCCAATCGTCGGACACGGCTTTGCGACCTTCCAGTTAGGTCAACATACAGCCAACCTGAGAGATACTCACAACTGGTATGTCAAAGTGATGGTAGAGACCGGGATTATTGGGCTCATCATGGCTGTAATCCTGCTTCAACAAGCGCTTGCATTGTCTTATCATCTCTTCAGGCGCGCCAACGACCCGCTGTATCGAGGCCTCGGTCTTGGCCTCCTCCTTGCACTGTGTTCCTGCATGGTTGCGAATTGTTTTGGCGACAGGTGGACTTTGATCGAGATCACTGGGATTCTCTGGGTGCTCGCGGGCACAGCGGTTTGCGCAACTCAGTTTATGGCTGAAGAAACGACACCAGAACTAACTCCCTGTAATGCAAATGCTGTGATACCGCGAGCAGGGCACATACCCCCGGGTCTCTTTTATTAAGTCGAAACAGTTGCCAGTTGAATGGATGAAGTGAGGTGGTCCCAGCCGGGCACGACCGGGTCTTTGGCCGTGGAACCAATGAGAAAAAGATCGCGAGCGGAGGCAGATGGGGGTATATTGGCTTGCAGCCGAAATGCAAAACGGAAATTCCGGCTCAATGGCGAAGGCCCAAGAGTACTGCGACTATGGGAGATTTCTACCTTGCCAATGCAAGCACGCACGAACAAAGAACGATTGGAAGCTGTCATTCAGGGAAATGTGCCATCAGCCAAGACCAAGAGCATTCTGATTCCGAATCTCGATCTACTTCGCGCTTGTGCGGTGCTCTTCGTCCTCGCGGACCACACTTTGTTCAGTCTGGGCGTCCGTAGGATCTGGGCGAGCGACATGGAATGGCTTGGGCGGCTAGGCGTTCTTTTCTTCTTCGTGCATACCTGTTGCGTCCTGATGAGTTCGTTAGAGCGCCATAAAGGTCAGGGACTGGTGTGGAGGTTCTTTGTCCGGAGGGCCTTTCGAATCTATCCCCTCAGCATCGTCGCAGTGCTGCTGGCAATGATTCCGCCGCACGCGCCTGCGCTGCGGGCGGCCCAATGGCTATCAAATCTCGCCCTGGTCCAGGATCTCACTTTTAGCCCTAATGCATTCGGGACCCTCTGGAGTCTACCGTTGGAGGTCCAGATGTACTTCTTCCTCCCGTTCATCTTCCTGTGGATGCGGCGCTCGAAGAGACGCTGGCCTCTGCTGGGACTGTTTGTGATCTCCATACCGGTTGCCCTATGGCAGCCTCATTATGTCGCTCGAGCGGCGGTACTGGCCTTTGTGCCCGCCTTCTTGCCGGGCGTCATCGCATATTGGCTGTTTCGGAAACGATTGCAACGGCTGCCAGGATGGGGCGTCCCCATTCTGATCGGACTGATTGCCGTCGCGTTCCTCGAGCATCCGGGCTGGACCTTCCCAGCATGGACCGCGTGCCTGGCACTGGGAGTGGCGATTCCACTGTTCCGACAGATCTCCAGCCCCGCGGTTAACAGGGTGACCTTTCACCTGGCCAAGTACTCTTATGGGATCTATCTCAGCCACTCCCTGCTGCAGACCTGGATGCCTCCCACCTGGAGGAACGTACCGCTCTATCTACTGCTTGTTGCCGCTGCTTCGATCACCGCATACCATGCGGTCGAGTACCCCCTGATTCGGCTGGGCCAGCATTTTACCCGGGACTTGGCTTCGGTGCCGCCGATGGCAGCACACGCAGAGGTCCCTGGGGCTTGAGGGTGTCGTGACACTGGCTAGCTACTCCACATTCGCCGTTGGTATACGCGCATCCATTTACTCTAGACAAGCCTGTGAGATTTTCCGATTGCCTGTTCGACTTTAAGTTGAATTCTTCGCCTCCCACGCAGGGCCAGGATTTCACTCGTGCGCTCCTCGCATCGGATGAAAAAAATGTATCTTTCGTTATTGAAGCGTCTTAAATATTCCGCCTGTGCAAATCCAACCTGACCCACCCGATGCCCTTCTGCCCTTCCGAATGGAGTACCATCTTTGTGAATCGGCTAGAGGGTAGCTCCCGAATGGGCAGGCTCTCCCGGCTTGCCCCGCCGATCTGTTCACAGCCGGGACGCCACTCGGGAGGTGGCACAGGGATGATTCCCACTTAGGCAGCTACCCCACCGTGTTCTATTTTTTGACCACTGATGCAGGTCAGGTCAGCGAGGCCGCTCAGGATCGGTATAATTTGGGTGCTTAGAGCCGAGGAAGGAGATTCTGGCTGTAGTCAGCTATGGAAAGCCCGAAACTGAAAGTCACATTTCTTATCGACAACGAAAGCGCTCCAATCAGGCAGAGCATTGAAGCAGTGTGCCGTTTGCCGGGCTTGGAGCTGACTGGTGTGCTGCTAGATGACGAGGTTGTCTCCCTCAAGCAGCGTCAAAGGAGCCTATTTTGGAACATCCGCGCCAATGGCTGGTCGTATCCAGTTTTCAGAATCGTCGAAGCGATTTGTACGGCGACGACCACTGTCGTGAACAATGCGGCCGTCTCACGCACAGAGGTAAATCGGGTTCTTAAGGAAGCATTTCCCAATATCTGTTTGTCTCTGGCGGAACTGGGGGAAAAGTACGGCATGACGATTCATGCTGTCGGAAACTTAGATAGCGCCAACGCTATTCGCGTTCTTGGTGAGTGCGGTGCCGATCTGGGGATTGTGCTGGGGACCCGTGTTCTCAAGACCAGCACGTTTGCTGTGCCGCGAATGGGGTGGATCACCCTCCACAAGGGAAAGGTGCCTGAATATCGGGGGATGCAGCCCGGATTTTGGGAACTTTACGACGGGGCGTCGTCGGTCGACGTCAGCGTGCGCTTTGTCGAAAAAGAGTTGAGTGCCGGTGACATCGTTGCGACAAGCGCGGTATCCATTCAGAAGACGGAAACGCCCGAAAGCCTTCTAGAAAAGCTGCACGAAGAGGGCTCGCGGGTGTTGGCCTCGGCGGTTGCCTTGATCCGGGACGGGAAAGCCCCTCGTCAATTGCAGGGAATGTTGGAGAGTAAGCTTCGGTCCGAGCCCACCAGAGAAGATGTGGCTTTCCTTCGAAGACGCCTGCCCCACTGGAAAGGAAACAGTGCCGTTTTCACGATTGTGCGGAATCTGTACGTGCTATTTGTCTACTACTCCGGACTTTACTTCATGGTCCGCCAGTGGCATCGTCTGTCGCGGTCCAGAGCTGCGATTGTTCTGTACCATCGAGTCAATGACTTTTCAAAGGATGTCCTGACGGTGGACTGTAGAACCTTTGCCGCTCAGTTGTTGGCGATCTCCCAACGCTATCGCTTCTCGTCGACGGCTGATCTCGTTGATCGCATCCTCACCAAGAGACCGCTCCAGCCGACGACGGTTGCCATCCACTTTGATGACTGTTATCGGGATGTTCTTACAAATGCTGCGCCCATCATGAAAGCTCTCGGAATTCCAGCTTGCGCATTCATTAATAGCGGCTTCGTCGATACCAGCCGATCTTTTCCTCACGACGCGGGGTACCCTTTTACTTACGAGATGCTCCGATCCTCTGATGTTGAGAGGTGGAGCAGTCTAGGTTTCGAAGTTGGGGCGCACACGGTCAACCATGTGGATCTCGGGAAATGTACAGTTGAAGTTGCCAAGCACGAGATCGTCCAGTGCGGCCAGGATTTGGAGAAGATGATCGGCAAGCCTGTCGATCTGTTTTCGTTTCCATTTGGACGACCGGACAACATTCGCCCTGCAACGATGCAGATTATTCAAACCGTGGGCTACATCGCAAATTTCTCTGCCCACGGTGGATTTATCGGGCCCGGAACAGATCCTTACGACATTCCAAGGGCAGGAGCACACTACGAATCATCTCCTGTTTATTGTTTGTTGCAGATCGAGGGCCTGACGTTGAGTCGGATAGCCAGAAGGTTGCGGAGTACCTGGAATGGCTCTGCGCGAGTGGCGGCTCAGTCTGAATATGTGTAGAGCGAGTGGCTCTTTCGGTTCGCGCGGCGTGTCCTCTATCAGAGCCTTCTATTTACTCGATTCGACCACACTCGATCTGTACTATTCGCTGTTTTTCATGGGCCCGGTTCCGCAAGGATAGCGGCGTGGTGAAGATGCACACGCACGAAATTATAGCGGGTTCAATTTGAGAGTTAATCGGGTGGCGATAGGGGATGTTGTAAAGCAGAAGCGCAAGATTCTTCAGGCTGCGCCAGAATTCAGTCCGAACTTTTGCGTGGCAATTGCCAATGGAGAAGTGAATTGGTTTGTGTGCATTGTATTCTTGACTTTGTTTTCCCGCGGTGTTGCCGCTGGAAGGTTGGCAAATGATTGAGATCGCAGCTTTACCGTCGGAGCCACCGTGCGTTGCGAATGCGGTCGATGACGATTTGCCCCACATTCTGCTCGTACTGGATGAGTTTCCGAAAGCGATGGGAGGTGCAGAACTCATCGCTCTCAAGATTGCGGCTCTTCTGCCACACTATGGATACCGTGCATCCATTCTGACTTTTTCGGTCTATCCCGATATCGCCGAGTTGAAGTCGCCGCCATGTCCCATCTACCTGTTGCCCATAAAGTGCACCTATAGTCTGACGGCGCTTCGAGCTGCTCTGGATTTGAGACGGTTCCTCAAAGAGCGGAAAGTCCAAATTGTGAACACTTTCTTTGAGAGTTCCGATCTCTGGGCAGGATTTGTTACCAAGACAATGTCCAAGGCAAAGCTGGTTTGGGCGCGCAGAGACATGGGAATCCTCAGGGCCCGCAAGCACAATATTGCCTATCGGCTCATGGCCGGCGCCCCCGACGCGGTCTTTGCCGTCTCGGAACAGGTCCGGCGGCATGCGATCGAGGTGGATCGCATCGACGCCGCTCGTGTCCAGACCATCTACAACGGCCTGAATCTTGCCGATTGGGATGCGGTTCCCAGGCCCGCCAAAAACCCCGGCGAGTTCTTGGTAACGACCGTGGGCCATATCCGGCGGGTGAAGGGACACGATGTGTTCATCAGGGCCGCCGCGACGATCGCGCAGCAGTTTCCCAAGGTTTCCTTTAGCATCGCCGGCGATGTGCTGGAGCCGGCCTATTTCCGAGAACTGCAAACCCTCGTTCGGGATTTGGACCTCGTGAATCATGTCCGTTTCGACGGCGGAGTCACGAATCTGCGGCAAC
>Ga0224555_1003521_pt1 | contig 15861 bp, 11 predicted proteins | sample 714S23034metaG_FD_180687 | JGI IMG/M metagenome (GOLD analysis project Ga0224555, IMG submission 180687) | Peat soil microbial communities from Stordalen Mire, Sweden - 717 S2 30-34 | ecosystem: Environmental > Terrestrial > Soil > Wetlands > Peat | place: Sweden: Norrbotten County, Stordalen...
ATGTGTCAACAATGCGCCCGGTCTGTTCTGTCAACAATCCCCCCGGTTTATACCCCTGAGAAAGGCACCCCCACCCCCCTATACCCCCATGGGGTATAAATTCCCCTCAAAACATTGCAGATTATTTTTAACCCGTTTGAAATCAATACCGCTCGAAAAACGAATAGCCCAAATTCTCCCACATTGTGAGATTTGGCCTCTGAAAATCGCCCGGGAAATCCATTTTTTGCCCATAAAACAGCCCCGAAGCATCGCTCCAGGGCCTTTCCGCTGACTTGCTGACTCGCTAACTCGCTGACTTACTGTCCACTGTTCAGCCGGATTCGCGGGCGTTTTCTCACAGCCGATTGATGAGCGAGGCAATGCAGGCGGCGCCGAACCCGTTGTCGATGTTGACCACAGAGACGTTGGGCGAGCAGGTGTTCAACATTCCCAGCAGCGCCGCAATGCCGCCGAACGACGCGCCATATCCCACGCTGGTGGGCACGGCCAGAACCGGCGCGTTCACCAGTCCGCCGACAACGGTGGGCAGCGCGCCTTCCATGCCGGCGCAAACAATCAGCACACGCGCCGCTTGTAGAGAATTTTTTTGCGCCAGTAGCCGGTGAATGCCGGCCACTCCGACGTCGGCAATCAACTCGACCGTATTGCCCATCAGGCGCGCGGTCACCACGGCTTCTTCGGCTACCGGCAAATCGCTAGTGCCCGCACAGACCACGGCAATCGTTCCCTTGCCGGGAACGGCCGCAGCTTGCGTGAGCGTAACGGCGCGGGCCATCTCATGAAATTCGGCGCGTGGCTCGACAGCATGAACGGCCTCGAACATTTCGCGCGTCGCGCGTGTGGCCAGCACGTTGCCTCCGGCCTGCGCCATGCGGGTGAAGATTGTTGCCACCTGCGTTGCGGTCTTGCCGGCGGCAAAAATCACTTCGGGCATCCCGGTGCGCAGCGCGCGGTGGTGATCGAGTTTGGCGAAGCCCAGGTCTTCGAATGGCAGATCCTTCAGCCGGTCAACCGCGTCGTTGACCGCCGTGCGGCCCTCGCGTACTTCGTTGAGCAGGGATTCAATGTATGCGCGGTCCATCAGCGTTTCTCCTTCGTGAGCGCGTAAACTCGCATCGCTTCTTCCATCACCTGCTTGAGCGGGATCGAGTGCACAGTGGCAAGCTGGCGGCAATCCTCATACTCCGGCGCCGCGTTCGCGATTCTGCCGTCAGGCCAGTGGGCAATTTTGATCCTCACCTTGCCCCAACTTGTTTCGACTTCAACGAACTCTCGCGTCAGCGCGACCTTGTTCTCCAGCCTCCAGCGCAAGCCGATGGTGGTGGTCTCGCGGAAAAGCAGATTCTGCAACGCGGGCGCAAGATCCGGCCGGCAGAGAACGGTCATCTGCACGCCTGTGCGCCCTTTCTTCATCTGCACCGTTGTGCGATACACGTCCCACGCGCCAGCAGCCAACAGCAACTCACTCACATAACTCAGCAACTGTGGATTGCAATCGTCAATGACTGTCTCTATCACTGCAATCGATTCGGCTTCGGAGGTCACAACAGTATCTTCTTCACCCACCAGCAACCGCAGCAGGTTGGGCTGCCCTGCTGTCTCGCGCCCGCCCGCGCCGTAACCGGTTTTCAGCACACGCATGGCAGGCAGCTTTGCGTACTGCACCTCAAGCATGCGCAGCAGCACCGCTCCGGTCGGAGTCACGCGCTCCATCGGCTCACCCGCCGCGTAGATCGGCGCATCACCCAGCAAAGCCAGCGTGGCCGGTGCGGGAACCGGCAATGTGCCGTGCTGGCAAACCACAGTTCCGCTGCCCACGTTGAGCGGCGACGAAACCCAGCGGTCCACACCCATTTCTCGGCCCAGCGCCTCTGCGCCCGCGGCGGCGCAGACGATATCAACAATGGTGTCCACCGCGCCTACCTCGTGGAAATGCACCTCTTCAATGGGAACAGAATGGATGGCGGCTTCCGCCTCGCCCAGCAGTTGGAAGGCGCGTATCGAACGCTGCTTTACCGCTTCCGAGAGCGGCGCGGAACGAATGATTTCGAGAATCGCCGACAAAGAGCGGTGAGGGGCGTGCGCAGTGTGCGCGTGCGGCTCATGCTCGTGATGTACGTGCTTCGGATGATCCTGGTGAGAGTGTCCCGGCTCAACGGCCAAGGTGTCGGGCGTAATCACGTCAACCTTGATTGCGGCCAGGCCGCCACGGTTCACCTTGCGCATCTCCAGCCGCGCCCCAACGTTCAGCGCAGCCGCTGTCTCCGCCAGGCAAGCGAAGGAGACGCCCGCATCCACCAAGGCTCCCAGCAGCATGTCGCCGCTGATGCCGGAAAAGCACTCCAGATAACCAATACGCATCGCAAGGTGATTCTAAACTGTCTGCTATGCGCTGCGCTTGGCCAGCACATCCACGGACAGAATTGTGCTCCCAAGAACCTCGTTCATCGCCCCGGAGCGAAAACCGGCGCAATCAAGCGTCACATACTGGAAGCCGGCCAACTTGAGAGCGGCGGTAATAGCGTCGAGCATCTCCATCGTGAGGGCGCTCGGCAACTCGGCTCGCGCAATCTCCACGCGGGCAAGTTCACCATGATGGCGAACGCGCAACTCGCGAAAGCCCAACTGCCGCAAGCTCTCTTCGGCCTTCTCTACTTGGGCGAGGATCTCGGGGGTCACGGCGCGGCCATATTCAACGCGCGAAGACAGGCACGGCGCTGCCGGCCGGTCCCACAGCGAATAGCCGGCCGCCTTGGCCAGCGCACGTATTTCGATTTTTGTGAGTCCGGCCTCGGCCAGCGGCGCCAACACCGCGTGTTCCTCGGCCGCGCGTTGCCCGGGACGGAAATCCCTCGTGTCATCGACGTTCATCCCATAGGCGATGTTCTCGAAGCCCAGGCTTGCACCCAGCGTCTCCATGGCGCCGAAGAGCTCGTCCTTGCAATGAAAACAGCGATGAGCGTCGTTGCGCTGATACTCCGGCCGGCTCAATTCTTCGGTTGCGATGATGCGCAGCGGAATCCCTTGGGCGCGCGCAAATTCGCAGGCCTGCTCGAAGTCGCGGCGGGCCAGGCTGGGTGAATCTGCCAGAACGGCAATCATGCGGCTGCCCAGAACTCGATGCGCCGTGGCCGCCAGAAACGCAGAGTCCACGCCGCCGGAGTATGCCACCATCAGGCTGCCTAACAGCCCCAGGCGAGCTTCCAGCGCGTGCAGTTTCAGCGCCGTGTCTGCCGCGCGATTCGGTCCACTCTCCGCGTCTCCGGTCTCCGGTAAATGCGATTGCGCATACGCCGCCATGAAGCAGATTATACTCTGGTGCGGTTTTGAATACTGGTAGCACCCCAGGCAATCACCTCAGGCCGCGGTCTGCGTAGTTAGTCTTCACGCTGCCCTCGATCCAGCAGCGTGGCCAGGCGCGGCCGCAGCAACAGACTTCGCAACGATGGGCATCTGGCCGTAAAGTACTTCCTGCCAGCGCGCCACAACGCGCGGCTCGGAAAACGGCTTGGAAACCTTGCGCGCCTCGTATCCAAGCCTCTGACGCAACATTGGATTCTCGCCAAGCTTTACTATTGCGCTTGCCAAAGCATTGACTTGTTCGGCCGATACCAACAGGCCGTTCACTCCATTCCGTATCACCTCGCGCGGACCATTCGGGCAATCGAAGCTGATGCATGCAGTTCCGCACGTCATTGCCTCGATCAGCACAAATGGCAAACCCTCAAACCGCGAGCTCAGAACAAAGATTCCACATTCCGAATACAAGGAAAACGGATCGTCCGAAAAGGGCGCGAAGGTTACGTGATTTTCGATTCCAAGGCTGCCGGCTCGCCGCACTAACTCGTCGCGCATCTGTCCATCGCCTACAATGCGCAGCGACCAATCTGGCAGCCGCGGTATAGCAAGCGCCCAGGCCTCGAGCAGCAGATCGAATCCCTTCTCCCGCGAAAGTCTTCCCATGGCGAGAACTTCCCTGTGGCGAGCTCTTCCGGTCACGCCCGGCGATAGCACGATGTTGGGAATATGGGTAACTCTTCCGGTCGCGGCGTAGAGCGTTGCGTACAGGTCTTTGTCGCTCTTTGTCAGGGTCACAATTCGCGAGGCGACAACAGACGCAATCTTTCTTGCTAGTCTGCCACGCGCTTTTGTAACACTGTCTGTAACTGGAAAGTGCTCCCATATAACCACCTTTACGCCAGGAACAAAGGCTGCCATCAATGCGACGATCAATCGATTCGCGCCTGTGCAAACAATCCAATCTGGCCGCTGCCGAATAACATGAATGGCAAAGACGCACGCCAGCCATGGATAGTCCAGAAAGTACAGCAACGGCGTCTTCAAGCCGTAACTCACCTTGACGCCGCTTGTCAGTGGAAACCCCGGAGACAACCCTGCGCCATACATCGACCAGATTGAAATCGACTTACCGCGGGCGGAAAGTGCGTTAGCAAGATTGGCTTGAGCCCGCTCTGACCCTGCGCGCGCCGTAATATTATGAATGATGAAACATATCTTCATTGGTTTCTCCGTTGGCTTTTCATCGGACAAGAGTTCACGTTTCCAGACTTTCAAGCCGAGTAACCCGGCGTTCGCAATGCCATCTTGAGATGAAATCGAATGAGGTAATAGCGCGCTTGCCATGGCGATACCAGCGCGGAGAACATCAGAAGGAAATAGCGCAATACTCTGCTGTGAGATCTAAACCCCTTTCGAGCGCATTGCATGGCAAGGCGAAAGGCGCCGTCCTCCACCTTGCCTGATCTGACAGCTCGCGCGTAACCTTCCTTACTGAAGCTGTCCACGCCGCGCTCCAGGCGCTCGCGGTATAACTTGACGATGTAGTAATGCGCCTTTCTCTGTTCAAGACGCGAAGAGACATTGCCGGAGCGTGTGCGGATCAGCATTAGAGACTCCGGGAGGTTTGTTATGCGGAATCCAGAGGAAATGGCGCGGAGCAGAAAGTCGTAATCTTCAGCGACCTCTATCTCCCGATAGCCTGACAATGTGTCGTATACTTCGCGCCGCGCCAGCCAGATATGACTGCACGGAGGCGCGAGCAGCATCGTCTCTGCTACTGCTTCCTGAGTAATTGGCTTTTGTGAAACACCTAATCCGGGGATAAGGCGTCCGGATTGATCTATCGCCGTGGTGGCGCATCCCACAAGCGATACGTCAGGGTTATTCTCGAGGAACCGAAGCTGCTTTTCCAACCGGGTTGGCAAGGCTATATCGTCCCCATCCATCTTGGCAATGTAAGGTGTGTGACAGAGTGCGAGCCCTAGGTTCAGCGCTGCCGGTATGCCTCGATTGTCAGGAGTGCCTACTACCGTGATTCGCCGGTCGGTGGAGGCGATTTGCTCGGCGACCTGCCGCGTCCTGTCCTTTGAGCCGTCGTCTGCAACCACAATATCTATATCTTGGAAGGTCTGCGACTGGATACTCTTGAGAGCTTCCGCAATATATGGCTCTACGTTGAAGACATTCATAAGTACGCTGATCTTTGCCATTCCTGACCTTCCCGGACCCATTTCTTTGCGGCTGTATTGCCGCGGTCTCCGTAGCTCGGTGCGGCGCTGTAATTGAAAGGGAGAGGCTCATCTTCGTAACAATCTCCCAACGTTGCTGCGCGGCGGCAGGTTGTTCCTAGGCAATTAAGGCGCATGCATAGCTCCCCGCCAGGCAAGTTTTAGTCTTATGCTGTCGAAGAAATATCTTGCTTGCCATGGGGACAGGACAGCGGAAAGAGGAAGAAATATGAAAGGCCGGAAGCTGTGCCGCACCAGGACCCCGCGCTGGGCACACTTAAGCGCCAGGCGAAAGAACAAATTCTCGAGTTTGCCAGGCTTGACACGCCGATCGAACGCTTCCTTGCTGAAGCTGTCATGGCCGCACTTCACCCGCTCGCGATATAAGTTCCTGATGTAGTAGTGAGCCTTTCTTTGCTCGACGCATGCGGACATATTGTCCGGACGGGTCCGAATATGCATCAGCGCTTCCGGCAGATTGCTTAGGCGGAACCCTGCAGTCCAGGCCCGAAGCAGAAAGTCGTAATCCTCAGAAAAAGACATGTCGCGATAGCCACCGAGCTTGTCGTATACCTCATGCCGCGCAAGCCATATATGGAGGCATGGCGTGTTGAGCAAGATGGTTTGTGCGATGTCCTTCTCTTCAGGTTTTCGCGCTATACGTAAGCCGGGAATGGGGCGGCCAGACTGGTCAATCTGAATGCTTGCGCATCCTACAAGGGCAACACCGGGGGTCTGCTCGAGGAAATTGAGCTGCTTCTCCAGCCTCTCCGGCAAAGCGATATCATCTCCATCCATTCTGGCGATGAAGGGAGCACGGCAGTAAGTCAGACCCAAGTTAAGCGCGGCTGAGAGGCCTTGATTCCGCGTACTGCGGACGACTTTGATACGCCCATCCGTGGAAGCGAACTGCTCGACAATCCGCAAGGTCCCGTCCGTCGAGCCATCGTCCACGACCACAATCTCTATGTCTGAGAAAGTCTGCGATTGAATGCTTGTGAGCGCGTCGGCAACATAAGGCTCGACATTGTATACAGGCAGCAGCACGCTGATTCTGGTCATGTTCATCCTTCCTGAAGTTCGTAACTTGTCGTTTGACCTTCGCGTGTTGCATTCCCGTCATGCGGAGAGCCGCGCAACGCCGCGAGCAGGCCGAGCGCAACGAAGAAATACGGCATGGAAGTGCTTACCAGAGAAAATCCGTTAATTACCAAGGGAAGGATGAGCAGATAGATGGACGCCGGGCACTTTCTCGAAAGAATCCATACGTAGGCGGCAAACAGCAATGAGCCGCTGATGCCCAACTCGAGAACAAAGGTTGCCACGATGTTATGTGCGAATATTCCCGCCAGGCTGAATAGATTGCCTACGCCGATGCCAAATAACCTTTGTGCTGTATCTGCCCGGCGATATGTTTCCGTCATCAGAGACAGAATGAAGAACTTACTGGCAAGGCTCCCGTCCATATCGTGTATCGCTTGCGACCCTTGCGTGGTATAACTCACGAATAGTTGGTAAATAGCAATAACCTGAGCTGCCAGAAGACCAAAGAACGCCCAAGCCCTCCAGCGCCACAGTTTGTAAATCACAAGCTGGCATATTCCGGCGGCAATGGATGCCCTGGACAAAGTTGCAAAGAGAAGAAAATAAGCCAGTAACCATCGTTTGCGTCCGATTTCTTTCTTGAACGCAAACATGATTGCAAGGAAGCAGAGAATCTCGATTCCGACAAAGTTGGAGTCGAAGAAGAAGAGACTGGCCTTGTAGAGATAGAAGCTGTCTGAGACATCTGTACCTGCCGTTGCCGGCAGATAGGGCGAGAAGATGAGCCGCGAGACACTCTCGACAGTCAAAAAGACTAGAACCCAGTTGATGACGCGAGGCATCAGGCGGTAGAGACGGGCTAGCGGGAACTGTCTGGCCAAAAGCATCATGGCCGGAGCGATGAGCAGCGAGGTCAGGAATAGCGCCGGCGTCAAGTAATTCTTCTCAGCGGCGGGGCTGTGCGCAATGCCGATCGCCTGAGAGACGGCGATCAGAAGTATCAGAAAAAGTGCAGCAAATATGTCGGTTTCAAGACGGACAACATAGCAGCACAGAGCAATTACACAGAGCACGAGGAGGAGGATTTGCGAGAGGTTGATATAGATCGGGGTCGGCACGAAGGAGAAAATCAGGATCGCGCTGAAGGCGAAAAGCCTGACGGACGCCGACAGGGAACCGGAAGCGTCGAGGCCCTGTGGCCGGAGAGCGAGGCAAGGAGATGAATGGTTCATGCCGCCTCGCCTTCACTCACTGTCAGCGGACTGGCAGCCAGATATTCACGGCGAGCGCGAAAGAAAATGGCCAATGCAGAAGGCAGGCCGATGCCCACCGAAACCGCCAGATAGCCGAGCGTGACGCCGGTGTTGCCCCATCGCGGCGCCGTCAACACGGCCAGCAGCAGGGTGAGCGCGGCCACCGCCATTGACTGCACTAGAAACGGCTCCCGCTTGAAGGAACGCAACAACGTACCCAGACTTTGCACCACGCAATTCGCGCCGGCAGCCAGCACCAGCACCGCGAACAGTTGCGGCGAAACCATGCGCGTTGCCAGCCTGGGCGCGACCACGGACAACATCGCCGCACCGGAGGCGGCGGCCAGAGCTATCGTGGCGAATGCGGTCAGAGCCTGGCGCAGCGTGCGCAGGAATAGCCGGTCAAGTTCCTGAAACTGGCGCGCCGCAATCAATCTGCCAAACGGTGTGGCCTTGGTCGTAATCCATGGAAGCACCAAGCCTGTCATATAGCCGGTAATGCTGAGCGACATGCCCATCTGTCCGGCTTCCACGGGCCCGCGCAACGCAAAGAGAATAGGAATGAAAACTTGAAGAGTGAAGTAAGAACACGTCCAACTAACAGCGATGCGCCATTGGAAGGGCCACACCTCGCGGGTCCAGTGAATGGACGCGTCGCGGGCCTGATGACTAAGCAACCCCGCCAGCAAACGGCGGCGCGTGGCCAGGAAATAAAGGCCGGTTGCAATTTGACCCAAAACCACCAAGGCCGGCGAGTAGAGCCCGTGATGCAGAAGCAGAGCAATCCAGGACAGCGACATGCCGACAATCGCCTGTCGCAGCCGCAGCGCGGCCACAGCGCGTACCTGTCCGCATCCATCGAGGAAGGAATAAAACGGCTGGCACCACAGGCCGGCCATTGACGCGGCTACAGCCAACAGCCAGGGGCCCTTCCAGGCCACATGCACCGCTCCCGGCGCCCCGTGGCGCGCAAAGAAGAACTCTCCGATCGGCGCCAGAATCAAGCCCATTGCGACGGCGGCCACTGTGTACCAGCGCACGCTGAGTTGAAGCGTGGAGGCCAGCCGCGCGTGCGCTACCCGGTCGCCGCTCACGCTGCCGTCCCCATGCAATTCCAGGTGAATGCACTCATGCGCGGCCAACTGCTGAACGACAAAGGAGAAGCCCAGTTCAAAGACCATCTGCAACGCAACCAGGCTGAGAAGCGTGTAGTAATAACCCTGCTCGATGGGTGACAAAAAGCGGACGATCAGCAAGACCGTCACTGTGCTGCCCGCAATACTCACCGCCCTCGCCAGAGAGGTAAACGCGACAGCGCCATCCAGGCCCAGGGCCCGCCGAATCTTCATCGCGCTTCCCCGCCCCATGCCTTTTCGAGCGCCGCTGACCACGAGTCCGAACGGCGGCGAAGTGCGCGGAGGCCATCGACGGCTTCAGTTCCAAGTGCGATCAGCAGGGCCATCGGCAAAGCCAGTAACATCCCCGCCAACACAATCCAAATCCTGAACAGCGAAGTGGGGCGATCCGGAACAACGGCCATATCCACAACCTGCGCCTGGGAACCCTTTTGCGCCTCGTCCACCTGCGCCATCTCGTAAAGGCGCATCAACAGGCTCACCACTGCCTCGCGATACTTCACCTCGCGCAAGGCGCGCGCATAATCAAGACCCGCCTGGGCCACCATGCCCGTGGGCGCCACCAGGTCGCCGCTGCTGCGATCTTTGGCCACGTCCATGGCGGCCAACTGCCCTTCCAGGCCCGACAACTCCTGCTGGGCGCGTTCGAGATCCGGATTCCCATCGGCGGCAAACTGGCGCATTGCCTGAATCTCGACCTGTTTGGCCGCCACCTGGGCGCGTAGCATGGCCGCCGAGGCGATCATGGCGTGGGCCTGGCCGTCCAGCTCAATCACGCCGGTGCGCTGCTCGGTCTGTTTCATCTCCTCTTCGGCGCGCGCCAGATTCTCGCGCGCGTCAGCCACTTGCCGCTCGAAGAAGAGTCTTCGCCGGGACGCCTCGCCCACCGCCAGCGTCGCCGAGAAGCGCTGGTATTCCTCCACCCAGCCGTTGGCCAACTCCGCGGCTCTCTGCGGATCACTGTCCGTCACCGATAGGCGGATCAATCCGTCCTTCAAGCCGTCATCAATGAATGTCTTTTTCTCCCACCGCTTGCGCGCCGACGACAGGTACTTCGCGTGGTACAGCGCCTGCAGATGAAAGCGCGCCGCCATCGCATCCTCCACGCTGCGGCTCTTCAGCAAAGCCACCTGCAGATCGTTGGGGTTCTTGATGCCCAGGGCGCCCGCGCCGGCCATGGTGCTCAGACTGTTCAATTGCGCCATCATGGCCGCTCCCGCCGAACTACTTTGCTGCGGCGGCAGGATCACCGTGGTGGCCATGTAGCGGCTGGACAGCACCAAGGCGACTGCCAGGGCCAGCGCAATCACGGCAAGCGTAATGATGCCGACCAGCTTCTTCCGTTTGATCGCCACGCGGATTATGGGCGGAAGAGAGACGATGCAAGTCTGAGATGCGGTAACGGCGGGTTCCTGAGTCTCTGTTGGCACGCTGGGCTTCCTCTTTCGAGCGAGTCGATTTTTCCCTTGAGCCGCGCGGAGCGCTTTCGAACTCTGCGTCGCCGACTCTTCCGGCGTGGAAACTGACAGCCATCGCAACTGCCTGCCTCTGTTGACGAAAAGCGTCAGTTGCGAGTGAATTGCCCGTCACTCAGCCGGAAAACTGCGCTCAGATTACCTGCGAAAGGATGTGTGCAAATGGAGAAGGAGAAAGAAACGCCAGTGCGAAATCAATTATGGGAAGACGCTTACGGTTCTGTTCAATTTCGGAACAGTGCCGAGATGCTTTTGTATTTTTTCGTTGGGTCCGACCGCCGGATATGAGAACAATGGGGCGTCTATGAGAAACCATTCATCTGCCCGCTCACTCCCTCGTCGCGTGCTGCTTCTATCGGTTGCCGGTGCCGGCGTTCTCGTTTTCTGCGTGCCTCATGTGCGCGCGCAATGTTCAGCAGAGGACAATCCCGATTCCTACGGCTGCCAGTTGCAACAGGCTGCGCCTCCGCCTTCCACAACCTCATCGCCGGCGTCGCCCGATATGCCGGCGATACCTGGAACTCCGCAGCTACAGACGCCGCGGGCGGACCTATCCACGGACGCCTCGGCCAACAACAGCCTTTCCGGCGGCTCGAATTACACCGAGCAGGCGCTGCGCAATGGCCTGAACGCAGCCGGTGATCGCGGCGGGCGGCCGTTGACCATCGAGCCTCCCACTGAGTTTCAGCGCTTTGTCGATGCCACCACCGGCCGGATGCTGCCCATCTATGGAGCCAGGCTCTTTGCCGCGCAACCTGCGTCATTCGGCCCCATCGACCAGGCCCCCGCGCCGCAAGATATGGTGGTCGGCGCCGGGGACGAATTGCGCATCCGCGTATGGGGACAGGTCAACTTCAGCGCCAATCTGCGCGTGAGCCGCGAGGGGGAAATCTACCTTCCCAAGGCGGGCGACGTGCATGTTGCCGGACTCGCGTTTTCTTCCGTCGCCGCTCACCTGCGCCAGGCGCTCGAGCGGGTCTATCGCAACTTCGAACTGAGTGTCGATATGGGCGAGATTCATTCCATCCAGGTGTATGTGACCGGGCAGGCGCGGCAGCCGGGAGAGTACACGGTGAGCGCGCTCAGCACGCTGGTAAATGCGGTCTTTTTGAGCAGCGGTCCTTCCGGAGCCGGTTCCATGCGCCACGTTGAGTTGAAACGCGAGGGCAAGGTGCTCGCTGACTTCGACCTTTACGCGCTGCTAGTGAAGGGCGACAAGACAGGCGACGTACAACTGCAGTCGGGAGACGTGCTCTACATTCCCGCAGCGGGTCCACAGGTGGCGCTCGTGGGCAGCGTGCGCCAGGAAGCAATCTACGAACTGCGCGGCGAGGAGACGATCGAAGAGTTGCTGGAGGCCTCCGGCGGCAGAACCGCGGTGGCCTCTGGCGGGCGCATCTCGGTCGAGCGCATCGAGGACCATGCACAGCGCAGAGCCTTCGAACTGAAGACTGATGCGGCTGGTCTGGCCACTCCGCTGGCCGACGGCGACATTGTGCGCATCAATCCGATCGCCTCCGACTATCGCGAGACCGTCACGCTACGCGGATCAGTGGCCAATCCGGGCCGGTTTCTCTGGCATGTGGGCATGAAGCTGAGCGACCTGATGCCTGACCGCGATTCGCTGGTCTCGCGGGACTACTGGTGGCGGCGCACCCAGCTCGGCCTTCCGGCGCCGGAGTTTGTGCCCTCCCTCGACGCCCTTGCTCCGCAGCCGCAGACAGGCCGATTTTCAACGCAGCAGACCGGCAGCTCTCCCATGCAGCAAAGCGGCGGACTTCCAGTGCGGCAAACGGGCCGCCTTCCAAACGCTGTTTCCAACGCGCTTTTGCAGCAGCAATCTTCAAACGACTATCCATCCGCGGCCATGCGAAAGCTCTCAGACACCCGCGCCTCGGCAGAGGCGGGCACGCTGGGCGGCATTGAAGTGAACAACCCGATGGGACGAGAGACGGCGCTGCTTCGCCCTGCTTTTGAAACCGACTGGAACTACGCGGTCATCGAGCGCCTGGACACAGCCACCATGGCCACATCCCTGCTTCCCTTCGATCTGGGCAAGCTGGTGCTCAGCCACGACGCCTCCCAGGACCTTGAACTTCAACCGGGCGACATTGTCACCGTCTTCTCGCAGGATGATATTCCCCAGCCGATGGACAGGCAGACAAAATATGTGCGGCTGGAAGGGGAGTTCGCCCATGCCGGTGTGTACAGCGTCCTGCCCGGCGAAACTCTGCGTTCGCTGGTCGTGCGCGCCGGAGGGCTGACGGACAAGGCATATCTTTACGGAGCTGAGTTCACCCGCAAAAGCACCCAGGTGATCGAAGCGCAGCGTTTGAAAGAGTATGCCGATCGCCTCGAGCATCAGTTGGCGCGCAGTTCGATCGCCATGAGCAACGCGGCGAGCGGAGCTTCGCAGGAGAGTGGACAACAGGGGCAGATCGCCTCCGTCGACCGCGCTCTCATCGAGCGGCTGCGCCAGGTGCAGCCTACCGGAAGAATCGTGCTGGATTTGAACCCGCACAGCGCGGGAGAGAACCAGTTGCCGGAGACGCAACTTGAAGACGGCGACCAGTTGCTTGTTCCCCCCGTTCCCGCCACCATTCAGGTGATCGGCGCCGTGCTCAATCAGAATGCCTTCCTGTATCGCAGCGGCGCTCGTGTTGGCCAGTACCTTCATATGGCAGGCGGCCCAAACCGCGACGCGGACCATGGACAGATCTTTGTTCTGCGGGCGGACGGATCGGTGACCGGCCGCAGCGCGGGACAGTCGATCTTTTATTCCGGCTTCCAGGACGCTCGCCTTTACCCCGGCGATACCATCGTTGTCCCAGAGAAGAACGTAGGGCCGGGAGCCATGCGCGAGTTTCTCTCCTGGACGCAGATCTTCTCCCAGCTTGCCCTGGGCGCGGCCGCCATTGACGTGATCAAGTAAACGGTTGCGCGGAACCTCTGCGCGGAAGGTATTCCGCAAAGAGGCTCCGCGCGGCATCCTGTCGCATCGCTCGTAAAGATATTAATTAGAGCTGACTCATCGGAATTCGATAGTGGGACTCTTCCCAATTGTGTCTTTTCATCTCTCTTATTTCTCGCCGTTGGCCGCCATCCACAGCCCGCACAGCCGACGATACATAAGTAGTCGCACTCGCGGCTGAGAGTCAAAACCGCCTGGCTACCCGGTTCTAGTCTTCAGCCATGCTCGTTCTCATGCGCTGCCGGGTTTCGTCATCACTCCGGTGGTCCATCACGCTTTCGAGGTGAGGTTTTATGCAGTTTCCCAGCCGCGCGCTTGAGTCGAGTTCTATCTTCGCTTCGCCCTTCCCGGTCGCCGCACTGTCCCCTGTCTTGCACGGCGCTCCTGACTATGAAGCGCGCCTGCAAAGCTCCCGCACGGTAAACCCCAGTCTGGTAAGCCCCACAGCCAGCGTCTGGACTCTCTCCTCTTCCAGGCGGGTATTTGATTTTATTGTTGCGCTGCTGGTTCTTGCCGCCCTCGCGGTTCCCATGCTGGCGATCGCATTGTGCGTGCGCCTCACTTCGCGCGGACCTGCATTCTTTGCCCAGTATCGCGTGGGCCGCGGAGGTCGTCTCTTTCGCATCTACAAGTTCCGCAGCATGACGTGGGACGCGGGCCATCGCGGTCCCGGTCTTACCAGAGGCGGGGATTGCCGCATTACCGCCATAGGGCGCTGGCTGCGCAAGCTGAAACTTGACGAGCTTCCTCAGTTCTATAACATCTTGCGCGGAGAGATGAGCCTTGTCGGTCCACGACCCAAACTGCCGCGCTATACCGGCATCGTCAACATGCCCTATCGCCCAGGCATCACCGGCGCGGCTACGCTCGCCTTCCGCCGCGAAGAGGGAATGTTAAGCCGCGTTCATCCCAGTCACCTGGATGATTACTATAGCCAACATATCCGGCCGCTCAAGACGCGCATGGACGTGCGCTACATGTGCCGCGCAACTTTCTGGAGCGATTTGCGCCTGATCGGCGCCACATTCCTGGCCTGTCTGGCGTCCTCGCCCGCTCCACCCGTCGTTCGCCACGCCTCTACGCGATTTCTCGCTTACCCGCCGCAACCGGCCCAGCAGGTCGGCGCCGCAAAATCTTTTGAAACGGCAATTTGACCCGGTCTTTGCGCGGAAGCAAACCTACGGACGGCGGTAAACGTCATAGCTGCCCAGTTTGCGGTAGGGAAGAAAGACTTGTTGAAGAGCTTTGAGCGCGGATTCGCGCTGGGGTGTTGGATCTTCCTTCAGTTGCAGATCGCGCTTGACAATCAGCCAGCGGATATTGCGCCGTCGCGCCTCTTCCACAAGCTGCGCGGGCGAATAGGGGTCCGTGGCGTTGTCGAACAGCAGCACGGGAAATTGCGGAACGCGCCCGGTGGCAAAGTAGAACGGGTCTTCGCCGGGAATGAGAATCAGTCCGTCGGAGACAGGGATTTCGTTGGCGGCGAACCGTAACAACTCTTCAAAATCAGGCAGGAAAGGACCGCTGACAGTCATTCCCCGCAGCGCGGGAACCGCCGAACGCACGGCTGGGCCCTCCGGCAGTTGCGCATAAGACAGGCGTTCCTCGCTGGCCATATAGAGGCCGCCGCACAGAACCAGCGTTGCCGAAATGATCGCCGCCAAAGCCGTCGCCACAAACTGCCTTCGGTCTGTTGTCTCCTGAGCCGCGCTGGCCGGCTCGATGGAAGCCAGAAAGGCGATCATCTCGGCGATGAGAAGCACCAGCAACGGCCAGATGGCATAGGTCGATCCCCACAACTGCTGCGAGAGCAGGGTCCCGTTGATAGTAACCAGAAGCAGGACGGGCAACAGGGCGCGCAAACTCAGGCCACGGCGAAGATTCCACAGCGTAAGCGCGCCGCTGAGGACCAGCAGCAGCGGCCACAGAGCCAGTAGGCTGCTGGCGCGGTCGTCGGAGTCTGAAGAGAGAAAGAGGCCGGCCAGCGTCCAGAGAAACGGCGCGCCCAGAAGCACCAGCGCTACCGAGCGCGCCCACAGAGCCCGGGCAAAACGGCCGCGCAAGAGCACGAGAGCCGCAGCGGCGGCCGGCAGCCACCAGAGCAGCGATGGCTCCGCATAGACGCCGAGCATCTGCTGAAATCCAGGCAGCCGGCGCTGCGATGCAAACTGGATTGTCCAATGCAGATAATTGCCCACCCCAACGGTGAAGTGCAGCAGGCTTCCAGCCGCAACGAGGGTTGCGGCTGCGCCGGCAAAAATCGAGCCCAACTCTGCGACTCCACAACCGTCCTGCGAAGCTGGATTTCTGCGCAACCGCTTCGCTAGCATTAACAGAAGAACGAGTGCCAGCGCCGCCAGCAGCAGCGGGAGACCGATGTTCTGCTTGAAGAAGAGCGGAAGCGGAAGCGCCACGCCCGCAACGAATGGCCGCAAAAGCGTCCTGCCCGAG
>Ga0224555_1003525_pt1 | contig 15850 bp, 18 predicted proteins | sample 714S23034metaG_FD_180687 | JGI IMG/M metagenome (GOLD analysis project Ga0224555, IMG submission 180687) | Peat soil microbial communities from Stordalen Mire, Sweden - 717 S2 30-34 | ecosystem: Environmental > Terrestrial > Soil > Wetlands > Peat | place: Sweden: Norrbotten County, Stordalen...
GTGCCTGTGCAACCATTAGCGTATGCTCGGTGTCATCGCTAACCATGCCTCTGCCGAAAATGAAGCGCATCGTCCATTGGCCCTTCCAACGTCGGCGAATCTGATCGGCAGTCAGTCCCTCTGAGGGCAGGCCAAGCGCGTCGCCAACAGCGGTGCCAAGCACCAGGCCAGCAATTCGCTCCTGTAATTCAATATTTGACCCGGTTGTGGGCATCTTAAGTCGCGGTTTTCATCGCGGTGCTCTCGCACACGTCTGCGAATTTCTGAAACAGGCAATCCACGTCGTTTTTGCGGGCAAGTTGGCCAATCCAGTCAGCGGGAATGGATTTCATCCCGCAGGCCACTCCGGCCAGACCGCCGGCGACACAACCCGTGGTGTCGGTGTCCCCGCCGAGATTAACGGCTTTGAGCACGCATTCTTGGAAACTCTCCGTCGTTAGCAGGCACCACAAACTAGCGTGCAGCGTATGGAGGACGTAACCAGTTGAAACGATTTCGTTTTCCGGCAAGGAAACCAAATCATCTTCCAGAATGTGGCGGAAATGTGGTAATGCTGCCGCCTGCTTATAAAAGCTGGAAAATTCCGCCCGTGCAGAATCGAGAGCCACAGGAGGTTGTAAGCCAAGCAGAAGTTTCCGGACGATCAAGCCGTAAAACACGCAGGCCATTCTGGACCGGGCGTGACCATGGGTGACGGCTGAAACACTTTCCACACGGTCGGCAAATGACCAGATGGGTTCACCGGCAAAGCGGAACACCACTGGTAAAATCCGCATCAAGGAACCGTTGCCGTTGCTGTCTTCGTGCTGGCTGCCGGCCCGGTCGGCGGATGTTCCATTGGCGATGTGCAGCAGCGCTGTGCTTGTGGTCGAGCCAACGTCGAACACCTCACCGTTAGCGGTCCACAGACCATCATTCATCCAGCGCACAAATCGTTCGCCCATGTCGGCGAGGTTGAACACATGGTTGACCAAACTGTCCGTAGTGCAAAGAATCAAAGCCCCATCATCCGACCACGTCCCCTTTGGCTGGCGATGAGTTCCGTATTCCCGCATGCCGGTAACGGGATCCGCTTGCACGGTGGCGCGATTTTTGAATTCCACAGGCACACCCAAGGCATCACCGACGAGCGATCCCCACAAGCCGCCGAGGATTCGATCTCGGAGAGAAATGGTTTTCGACGCGTTCATTTGTTTTGAGCGAGGAAGAAGAGTCCCGCGTAAATCTTGGGGTCAATCAAAACTCCGGTTCGAGCCATTGACTCCAGCCTCACGGTCACTTCAGACAGCGGAACTTCGTGAACCACTATGTCTTCGTGGGCCACGCCGCCGCCCTTCCCAGTGCGGCGCAACCCGGAAGCACGAAAAAAAGTCACGCGCTCGGAAGTGAGTCCTGCGCCGGATGGGCCAGTGGTCAACAGCTCGACGTGCGTGGCGGAATATCCGGTTTCTTCCAACAATTCGCGGCGGGCAGCTTCGGCGTTGGATCCATTTGTGCTGTCAGGTTCGTCCCCGATAATTCCGGCAGGAAGTTCGATCGTGCGTGTGTGGACAGGAATACGGTATTGCTCCACGAGCAGAAGCTTTTGTTCTTCGGTCACCGCGACAATGACGGCGGCACCGGATGCGTTGACGCGGTCCACGTATTCCCAGTGGCCCTCTTTGATTAAAGTGAGGAACTTGCCGGCATGGAGGGTGGTTTGAACGGGTTGATTCATTTGATTTTCAGTAAATCCGAGCTATGCACCGTGGCGATGCCCGCGCGGTTCATTTCGTCGATGGCATTCTCAACATCGTTGGGCTGAAGATTGACTCCCCGACTGGCGTCCTCGATGAAGTGCGCATTGAATCCGAATTGGGCCGCGTCCATCGCGGTAGATTTAACGCAGTAGTCCGTTGCCAGGCCGCACACAAAAACCTCCGTGACACCTTTTCCTCTTAGCCACTCGCCCAGCCCGGTGGATTTGCGATGGCCATTGTCGAAAAGACCGCTGTAGCTGTCAATCCCAGCGTCCGTGCCCTTTGGAAAGATTTTGGCGATGCGCTCCCGCCGCAACCCCGACGCGAGCTCTGCACCGAAGGTGCCTTGCACACAATGCACCGGCCAGAGCGTCTGCAGCAGACCATTTAGGACAATCTGCTCAAACACCTTTTTGCCCGGATGATTGGCGGCGAAACTGCCGTGGTTTGCCGGATGCCAATCCTGCGTGGCGACCACAAGCGGAAATACCGTTTGGAGGGTGTTCGCCACGGGGATTACAGCGTCACCGGCCGACACCGCCAGTGCGCCACCGGGCAGGAAGTCGTTCTGAATATCAACCAGGATTAGTGTTTTCATGGAATGTCTGCTTGGCTTTGGGGAACCAGATATTCGATCTTCGAGAAGTCGATGAACTCTGGCGGCACATGTTTCACCAGCCACACGCCATTAGCCGAGCAGGTGAACACATGACCGGCACGATGCATGTCGCCAGAACGGATTATCAGGAGCGCAGGTTTGCCATGTCGTGATCCAACCTGGACCGTGACTTTGGTTTCCGCCGAAAGATGGACGCCGTGACGTTGCATGCGCTGCAAACCATGGCGTCGAATCCCGGGCAGAAACCGTATCGCTGTGCCGTGATACAGGAATTCCGGAGGAACCTGTGGTTGATACCGCAGATTCACCGCAATCGAATGTCCCTGATTTGCACGAATGCGTCGGCCATCTTCACTGAACGCAAACCGCTTTTTGTCGCTCGTGGCAACGACGTGTGCGAGTTGGTCGAGTGTGAGTGAAACCCCGTGGCGGTTCACGGCCTGCAACAATTCCTTCACGCCAACCCAACCAGCGTCTCCGAGCTTCAATCCCACCCGGTCCGGTTCGTGCCGGAGGATAAGGCTGAGGAACTTGCTGGCCCGCGTCATTTCTTTGTCGTTCATATAAAATCGACCAGTTTTACTTCAATGCCATCAGCCATTGCCGCGCTGGTTCCGGATAGAACAGGCTACGAATGGCATGCATGCGGCGGAATTGACCGGGTGCCACCTGCCACCGGTTCCCGTGACGTTCCAACCAACGTGAGCCGTGGGCGAGGTCAAGCTCATTGCTGTAAGTCTCGGCAAATCGGACGCCAAATCGTTTCGCAAATCGTGACTCGTCAATGAAACCGTAGTTTAACGAGTAAAGAGCGTATTTGGCCTGCGCTTCGGCAGTCGGCAGTTCGTAGAAAAATTCGACCGGGTTGGCGTTTTCCGAGACGAGCGTCGTGTAATCGCCAACATCATGAGCATTGAAACTCCACAGATTTCCGCGCAAGGACGTGGCGTAATTGCCGAGGCCGAGGTAGGGCAGCCCATCCAGCAGCCTTCCCTCGAAGTAGGCGCTCGTTCCTGTCTCCCCGGCGTGGCGTGAAAAGTTCACCGAGCCATAGGGCGCATGCCAACCGGCGGCGGCCAGTGTCGCGTGGGCATAGTCATACATTGCGCCGTAGGTTTCCGGCGTTGGAGGCGATGTGGTTCGCTTGGTGAGCACGCGATCGCGTCCACGATACAGACAATCGTAGGTCGTCACGCTGTCGGGCGCGAACGCGATGATTCTTTCGAGATCGAGTTTCCAGTCCTCCAGCGATTGATTGGGCAACCCGAAGATGATGTCCAGATTCGTGCGCATAAAACCAGCGGAGCGGATATTCGTCATCGCCATCTCGGTCCGCTCAATCTGGCGGCGGCGGTTCACCGATGCGAGCGTCTGCGCATTGAAGCTTTGAACACCGAGGCTGATGCGCGCCACCCCGCCAGCGCGCAATGCAGCCAGTTTCTCGGGTTCTTGGGCAGCGATGCTTGGCGTTGTTTCGATACTGAGAGGGAATGGGTGCGCCACATTGCGAGTGAAGGGTCGGATTCCGTTCAGCAAGCGCTCCAACTCCGCCGTTGCCAGGCGTGTGGGAGTTCCTCCACCAATGTCCACCCCAAGAATATGCCCGTTGGCGAGCCAGTCCGCGTGCGAATCCAATTCACGCAACAGCGAGTCCACATACTTACGGTGGACACGCTCCTCCCGGCTCACATCTACCGCAAAGTTGCAGTAGTAGCATTTTGCTTCGCAGAATGGGACATGCAGATATAGCAACAGTGAGTCAAGGTCGTTAAGCCATTCGCGCACGGCTGGCGCCGGCTCACGCCGGAATTGCTCCATGAAATACTCGCGACGCGGCGGATATTGAATCGTGAAGTCATGGGGATGGGCTTCGACGAACCCAAGCCAGTTGTGAAGTGTGTCAGCTGTCGTCATGCAGCCTCCAGTAATTGTCGCACGATGGCAGATGCGCGATGCACATCGCGAGTCTCCAACGTCTGGTGAATCCCAACGAAGAAGCTCCTGCCGCCTATGGCCTCGCATCGCTTTAATCCGGGGTGAGCGAGGTGTCGATAGGCCGGGTGCCGGTGAATCGCGCCACCCATCAGGCTTCGCACTTCAACACCTTGTGCCAAAATGCGGTGTGTCATGGCAGTGTATTTTTCCGGTGCAATACCGATGGGAAAAACAAAAGGCGAAATATTTGTGTGCGCGGGCCATATATCGACCCCCAGGATACGGACCAGCGCCGATTCCCAAACACGCCAATGTTCCCAACGCCGCGCCTCCTGCGCGGGCCACGAACGCAATTGCCAACGGGCGAAACAGGCGTTCAACTCAGACATCTCCACGTTGACGCCTTCGCGTGCATACCAGAAGTTGTGATCCATGCCATCTGGCGCATCGCATCGCGCGGCGTCGTAGTGGCACCGACAGGCGCGCCCCCAGTGGACTATGGATTGGACTTGGTCGTGCAGTTCAGTCGAACTAACTACAACGGCACCCCCTCCGAATGCACTGAGGTGATGAGGATGATAGAAACTGTGCGTTACGACATCGCCGAACCCATAAAGGCTTGTACCGTCAACTTCAAGGCCCATGGTCTCGCACGCATCCTGCACGAGAAGCGCGCCGTGTTCCCGTGTTAACGCCGCGATTCGACCCAATTGTGCCGGGAAGCCGAGAAAGTGAGTGACCACAACGGCGGCAACATTTCCGTCCATTTCAGCTTTCAACGCATCCGGATCAAGGTTAAAACCACCGGGTTCCGTATCCACCAACCGCACATCGAAACCCATCAGACTGAAATTTGCGATGGTGGTCGGAAAGGAGAACCCCGCCATTAAAACGCGCCGCCGAAGGCCGCACCTCTGCTTCACCAAGATTGCCGCTGCAAGATTCGCCGACGAACCGGAATTTACCAGCGTTATAAATGGCGCACCGAGCGTTTGCCCCAATTCGTTAGTGAGAGAGATTAGGTTGTGTCTGCTCTTGCCGAGTTCGCTGGCAATAAATCCGGCGAAGCCTTCGGTCTCGACACGGCCCGTGCAAGGGAATTGGGGTTTGGTCTTCATGGATGCATCTTAAAGGCTGGTCAAAATAATCGTCACATCGTCGGGCAAAGAGCCTGACGGATACCGCACCAGTTCAATCAACTGCGGTGCCGCATCGTCGGTTGGATGTCCCCGGCAGGTGGCGATGATCCGTTCTGCCGAGGTGTATTTGAGCAACCCATCAGTTGCAAGCAGGACGCTACCTGCCTGCCTCTGACATCTGAACGAAACAGGCCATGCGCTGCCAGAGCCTATGAACGGTCTGCGCTGCTGACTTTGGGTGAGATCCATGTGATCTCCGTCCTTTGGAATCAGCCAAACACCCGAATCGCCCACGCTCGCTCCAAAAATCTCCTGGGGTGCTACGATCACAAGAGCACAAGTCGTTTCTCCTGCAATCGAGTCCTTGGCGATGGCCGCGTCCATTTTGCGCAGCACTTCCAAGCACGAGTCGGCATCTCCCATTGTGGAGGCATTCTGGCGAGCCAACTCCACGGCGATGCTCGCCGCCTCCCCACCACCACTGAGACCGCCCGCACCATCCGCGACACAAAGGATGGTTCGCTGACCGTCGTGGACGATAAGTCCACGGTCTTGGTTCTCAGGATTTCCGGCGGCTGTGAGCAGAATTGGTTTCATTAAACTTGAATGGGCTCTCTGGCCTTCAACCAATCTTTCAGAATGCTCTTCCTCCCAGCACTCAATGCGACGATGCCACCCACGATGGCCGAATTTGTGTCGCAATCGCCCCCCACGCTGATGGTTTTGCCAATCGCTTCCGCGAAATGACGTGGATGATGCGCTGCCATCCAGATGCAGAACGGAACGGTATCGGGCGCGGTCACCAGCGAGCCGTTGCCAAGAGACCGGGCTAAGTCCGTTTCGAGTGTTTCCGGCGGTGTGGTGCTCGCCAGGAGTATGCCACGGCGAACTTGGCTTTCCGGAGTGTGACGGAGCACAGCATCGAAGAAGCCCCGGATGCGGTCAGCGCCTAAATCCGTTCTCAATTGCCACGCGGCTGCGGCGGCGACGGCCACTGCCATCGCCCCGGCCACGCCTTCGGGATGAGTATGAGTGACGAGCGACGACGCGCGGGCCTCATCGGCGCATCGTTCGAGATCGTCAGCGAAGTATGCACCCAGCGGAGCGACACGCATCGCGCTGCCATTCCCCATTGAGCCTTGGCCGCTAAAGGCATCCGCTGCCGTGTCCCGCCACTTCGCCCCGGCCATGATTTCGCGCAATTGAATTCGGGTCATCTTTCCGTAACCACGTTCCGGGTCCCGCTCGAAACGGCGCGCGAAACGCTTCGCCAACGCGTCTTGATGCAAATATCCATGCGACTTGAGCACTGCCACGATTGAAATGGCCATCTCGGTGTCATCCGTATGAAACCACGGGCCGGCTGGAAGACTATTCTCCGCAAGCCGCTTGGGCGCGGCGTGAGCCTGATAGGACAACATTTCACCAAGGGCATCGCCCAACCCCAAACCGTCCAACGAGAGCCTCATGCGTTCGACACGAGCCGTGTGATCGGCGGGCAGATTTGCACTCCAAGTGTTTGGATGCTCCGCAAGCAACTCACGGGCGCGGCGCAACCATGAACTCTCAATCCAGTCCGTTCCAAGCGGCCCGACGCGATCCACCATCCAACCGGCGAATCGTAATTCATTGTGCATGGAGTAAACGCGATCCGTGTTCGACGAGTGAATCAGCACTGGACAGACGGGCATGTAGTTGCCCAGAAACCGCGCGACGTCCATTCCCGTGTCTGGATCAACAGTTGCACCCGGCATTGGATTCAAATCGTGATCGAGCGAAATCAGCGCCGCGCTGGGGAAATCTGCTTCGCATTCCGCGCACATTGACGGTGCGTCGCGCCAGACTTTCAATTCAAAGCCATCCCTCAAGAGCGCAATAGATCTCTGAAATGCCGAAATCCGATCCTCGTTGTCTTCGAGGATAAGGATGGTTTTCATTGCGCCTCCTTCCCAAGCGCGGTTTGGTATGCCGAAAACACGTTCTCCGTGAAGCAAGCGAAAATGACACGCTCAAGCGTATCCATGACCTTTAAAGCGGAGCGCGTTTCACGCACCGCGATCCACGCGGCATCGGGAATCGGATACCCAAAAACGCCACAACTGATGGCGGGGAAGGCCATCGTTTTCACCGCGTTTGCCCGTGCGAGTTCAAAGCAGGCGCGGTAGCAGGATGCCAAGAGCTCCGGCTCTTGATCTTCGCCGCCTCGCCAGACCGGCCCAACCGTGTGGAGCACATACTTTACATGAAGTCCGTAACCGCGTGTGATTTTTGCCGCGCCAGTGGGACAGCCTCCCAAAGTGCGGCACTCCGCCAGTAATTCCGGACCGGCTGCACGATGGATCGCGCCATCGACTCCGCCGCCGCCGAGCAGCGAAGTGTTTGCGGCATTCACGATGGCTTCGACCGCAAGCTGGGTGATGTCCGTTCGGGTCAGTTCAATACGTTGTTCGGTTTTCATATTTCCTTCATTCAACGAGCAAACCTTTCCGTTCCGCGATGCCGATGACGGCCAGCGTTCCGGAGTTGAACTCCAAAAAGTCCTTCTCAATTCCGTCGCTGAAAATCACACCGTTCTCTGCCATACGCGATTCCAAAATCAGCGGCAATTCGGCATTGACCCGGCCGAACACCAGCGACACGCCCGTCGTCTTTGTTGGGAACGGCTCCCGGACGGTGTAGAACAGGTAGTTCGCATCCCAAGCGAACTCAGTTTTCACATTCAAGCGGACCTTTGCACGGCCGTTTCCTTTTTGGCTTGCGCCCGCAAACAGGTCTTCTGTTGTCTGCCGGGCCAAAATCGAGCCTGCCGACTGGGTGATAGTCGCTGCTCCGGTGAGCAAACTTTTCAGCCAACCGGTCGAGCCCATCCCTGTTGAGACGATCACCCCGCTGGACGACTGCGTTTCGCTCGCCTCGCCGCTACGGATGAGATAGCGGGCGGAGCTGTGGGTCTTCGGGCCGATGAATAAATCGTTTACACCATACATGGTCTGGCCATTGTTGAGCGCGGCCTTGGCCATGGTCACAGATTTGGTGGGCCGCTTTCGCAGCACCACCTCCGGCATTAGTTTCGACAGGTCGCTCACTCGGAAGGGCAACAACCGGCCATCCCAGCGTTCTGGATCGGGATTCACGCCGACGACCGGTTGGCCGTTGAGATACTTGAGCGTGTTGGCGACCAATCCATCCTGGCCCAGTGTGACCACCGTGTCGTCCGGCGCGAAAACGAAGTTCGGCAGGAAGCTGCGGTCCACCGTCTGCACTCGGCCAACCCGGGCAAGCGCCGCTTGAGTCTCGTGGAGCGCACGATGATAGGTCTCGTCCTCGCGGAGATAATCCGTGAAGTCGGCGCCCTCGTGCTCGATGTAGAATCGGGCCTGGCTGACGGTGTTGAACCGGATCACCAGTTCAGCCAGGCGCGTCGGGCGCGTCACGAGGACGATTTTGCTGTCGGTTAGACGGTTCATTTTCGGACGGGCTGAGGGGTCAATAATTCGCGCAACAAATCGGGCGAAATGTTGAGTTGGCCGATTTTTTCCGCCTTGCCGGCAAGTTCCTGGAAGGCGAAGGCGATCAGTTGCTCCGGCTTCATCCCGCTGGTGGCAAGGGCTTGGAGGATCTTCGTGTCCGCGCTGCCCAATGCCTTCATAGTGGTCGAGACACCGTAGGCGCGGGCATCCGCCTCAGCCTTGGCATTCTCGGCCGCCAGTGCGACCAGATTCTTGCGCCGGTCTTCCAATCCGATGTTGGCTTCGAGCGCTTCCTTTTGCTGGATGTGCTTCTTTTCCTGCACCGCCCGATCCGCCTCCATCTGGGTTTCACGGATCTGGCGTTTCTTGTTCTCGACGGCGATCTCGGTGTTTAGCTCGTTCTCTTTGATGGCGCGCTCCTGTTCCACGGCTGAATTGCGCCGGGCGTAGACCGCTTCGTCTGCTTCACGGAAAAGCTTTTCCCGGGTCTCGGCCTCCAGGGCACGAGCCGTCTCCGGCGTTGGCTTGATGGCCAGAATCGAAAGCCCGAGAACCTCCAGGCCCAGCGCCGTGATCTCCTCTGCACCTACCAATCGCTCTTTCACTGCTTTGACCAGTTGATCCGAAGCTCGGATGGCTTCGCGCAAGGGGAGTTTCTGGAGTTCAGCTCTGGCGAGCACGTTGAAGACGTGGATGACGCGCTCGGGAAGTTTCTCCGGGTCTTCTGCAGCATAGGCCTCCCCATCCCGCGCGAGCGTGTAATTCAACAGCGCCGCCAGGCGTTTGGGATCACCCACGCGATAGGTCACCTGGCCCTGAATGGTCACGGCCTGAAAATCCGCAGTTGTTTCCTGGAAAATGAACGGTGTGTCCGTGCTCGCCACGGGCACGGCAACCAGCGATGTGGTTGGCGCGTAGTAAAAGAAAGAGAGTCCCAGCCCCTCGCGGACGACCTGGCCGCCGCGATATTGCAGGAGGTAGGTGGTGGGCTGAACCTTGATGAAGTTGATACCGAGCATAATGTGCCTTTCGTTTAACTGGGTTTGTGTCTGAGTCAAAATGGTTTCAAAGCTCGAAATGGAATCCGCGTTTCTTGAGCTTCTCGTATTTGTCCGCATCGAAGCGGAACAGTTGCGCCGGACGATGCCGGCCAGCCATCCGAGTTTCCTTGAGCGGCACGAGCAGGCCGAAGCCCAGGACTTTCTTACGGAAATTGCGCTTGTCCAAATCGGTTGCCAAAACCGCCTCATAAACATGCTGGAGTTCCGACAAAGTGAACTTCGGCGGCAACAACTCGAACCCAATCGGCTGGTAACGCACCTTGCCCTTCAACCGTGCCAAGGCCACGCCCAGAATGTCGGCGTGATCGAACGCCAGCTTCGGCACCTTCGAGATGAGGAACCACTCGGCGTTCGCCGCGTCCGTGGCAGCTTTGGCGCGGTGGTCGGAGAGTTTGACCAGGGCGTAATGGGCGACGCTCACGACTCGTTCCCGCGGGTCGCGGCCAAGTTCGCCAAAAGTGTAAAGCTGCTCCAGGAAAACGTCCTTGAGTCCTGCTTCCTCAGTCAGTTCACGGCGCGCCGCGTCGTCAACGGTTTCATCCACGCGCACGAAACCGCCGGGCAGTGCCCATTTCCCTTTGAATGGTTCGAGTGCGCGCTGGATCAACAGCACTTTGAGTTCGCCTTCGTCGAAGCCGAAGACCACGCAGTCCACGGTCAGTGCCGCTCGGGGATATTGGTAGGTGTATGGCATATTATTGGCGTTGTTCAATTTCAGTTAGGATCAAGTCCAACAATCAGGGCAATTTTAGGATCGTTGACTGGGTAAATCTCTTCGCGAGGTGTGACCAGATTCGAGAACCCATCGGATACAGCGTGCGCCCGCTGCTCCGCCACAAACCCAGAGATATCCTCGATTCTCACGATCCAACTTCGGGCGTATTCGCAGAGGACATCGCCGTCGAGGCCGAGTTGAATGGCTCGGCGTTCGTGTTTACCACCTACAGGATCGTGGTCCGGATCCCATTGCAGACGGACGGCGGATTCGGCGAGACGCGCCTTCCAGTTCTCAGGGGAACCATAAACAACCGGCACGTAGCTGGAATGAACGGCTCGCCGGAGAATCTCATCAAAGCCTGTCCGCCGCAAATGCACTGCGAGCGTAACCTCTTGACCCTCCTTCATGCCCCAACCAGACCGATACATCATCCAAAGGAAGTTGGGCTTGATCCAACTCATGCGGTTGAAGCTGAATTCACCCCCAAACCGTTGATTCTCCACCGCGAAGAGGCCGATGGCCGGGCGATAAGCTTGATAAACCACCACCGTGTCCGCGTCGAATTGGGCGAGGATGCGCCTTCCGGTCACCGGCCAGCGCTTCAATTGTTCCAAATAGGCTTCTGTTCGAATCTTCATTTCGCCTCGTTAGGTTCGCTTCTGTATTCTCCAATCACTTCAATTAGACCCACGATGTTCCGGTTCATCTCTGCCAAGTCTTCCGCCGGAATCCACAATTCCTGGTGGATGGAGCTTCCGACCTTCTGCACTGGATACCGCGCCGTGAATTCAGTCCGCACGGCGAATCGGGTCACAAAACCTGCTCCGCTGTCCTGCACGTTCCAATCCCTCGCGATTTGCCGGGCATACTCCTCATTGAGCACAGGATAAAAGATGGGCTGCTGCGGCAGGCGCGGCGGGAAAGCGCGATGGCCGCTGGCGCGGATTAGCGCCAGCTCCTTCGGGCCGACCGGGCGATATAGAATTGTCGTTTCCGCGTTCATCTTAGTCATTTTCCATTCGTCTGCTCCCAACATAGTGTAATAGACACACCATGTCAAGGGGTAATTATCTGTTCGCTTGAAAACCCGGCTTCCCGTTAAATAAGCGACAACTGTTCCGAATGAAAATCAGCAAAGTCGTCATCGTCATCAATCACGCGAAAACGCACGCCAAACAGACGGCCCGTGCGCTCAAGGCGCTGGAACGTGAGCGGGTGAAACATGAATGGTTTGAAACCCTGCCGCCTCAGCGCAATCTTTTCTAGTCCGCGGGTGTCGTATTTGCTTTCCGCGTTGCTGCTTTCGTGGGTGGCTTCGGCATGAGACGCCCGGGCGGCCTTTTCCAAAACGCCGAAACTTTCGCGCAGGCTGGCGACGATTTGCCTTATCAGTTGGGTTTTCTTCATTTCGAGATCTCTTCGTTGATCTTAGAATACAACCCTTTTGAGGACTTAAGCAAGGCCCCATATAGCTCAAGACTCGGATTTGCGGCAGTCGTAAGCACCCATCTATCGATCGCTCAGGGGCCACGAGTTCCCATTCTCAGATGAGCATACGGCGGCATGGTCCGCAGCCGCAGATCCTCGACGGGATTCCCAATGGTGAAGTGATATACGCTCTGCCAATTATGCCCCTTCAAACCGAGAGCGCGGTGCAACTCGTCATCAAAATAACAGCCAATCCCCGTCCCTCGGACTTCAGCGGCCTCGGTGGCCAAGTATAGTGAATGGCCGATCATTCCCGCCTCCCAGAACAACTCCCGCCAAGCCGACGCGCCGCGTTCCCGTAAGACCGGTTCGAATCGCGCCAGCATGCCGAGGCTGAATGCGCCATCGGCGGCAATGTCCTGCTGGCATGAAACGGTCCGCGCAAAATCGCGCAGGTCTCCCCGACCTAGACGCCAAAGTGGCATCATGGGCGCCGTGTCCCGCAGGATTTCCCAATCGCGAACGGCATGGAAGGCAAGCCGTAAAGCTTCCATGTCGGACGGCGTGCGCAGCCAGAGATACATGCCGGGATCCAGTCCCGTGACCCGGTAAACGAACAAAACCAGATGTATCCGAGGCGAAAATGGCCAAGCATCAAACGGCGGGACGGACGCGCGCGGTAACGTAGTATCCAGAATGGCCAGAAACTTTTCGCGCGTGATGCTGGTGACTCCGTCGAAATCCACCGCACTGCGGCGCCGCCGGATCAGTTGACCGGACGAGTGGGCGCAAGCGGGGGCGGAGGGCGGAGGCCAGGATTCCGGGACAAAGGATTTATCCGTTATTGAGGCTTTTCGCTCCGAGACCGCAATGGCTTCATCAATCACCGGCCACCCGACATGGGAAGAGCTCAACCGGTTGGCGCGACCGAACCATTCAACAGGTGCGTTGGCAACTAGTGACGGCGTCGGCCCCGCCGCTTGGTTCACCATCACCCTGACGAGCAGTTCCGGCGTCTCGCGTTCGGCATTGGTAAAATCTTCCGAGCGATCAAGGCCGAGCAGTCGGGCGAGTTGCGCGTCATTCCATTCCGGCAGAAGTTCCATGCGCCAGCCCAGCACCGCGGCCGCATAACGAAGGGCGGCGAAGGCGTGCCCCACGTCGTGCTGGCAGTAGCGAAAGGCCCGTTCACCGTATTTCCACGCCTCGCGCCAGGCGATGGAAGTCAGTCCCACGCAAAATCTACTCGCGTCCGAATTGGTGCCTTGCGATCGGCGTGCCCGTTGTTCCAGGGCGTGATCCAGCGGTGCGTAGTGATAGACACCTGCGCCGCCCGGCAACCATGCCAGCGCGGGCAGCACGGCATACGCTTCGGTCGGATGCAAATTGCCGCTGGAAGGGTTGATCCGCAGATACCAGCTCATGCCCGGAATCTCCTTCCGAGCGGAAAGGCCCATGGACAATTCGAAGAACAGCCCCAACGTAGCGAGGGTGAACGGTCGCCGCGGCGCAACGCTTTCGCCGAACAAGACGGCTGCTGGCGGTGTGTCGTCGCGGTCGGCCAGCGGCAGTTTGAGGACGGGTGAACCATCGAAACGGCGAAACGGATTCGGCTGGGTCGCCCAGTCAAGACCGCCCGGTCCAAGAGCGTAGCGTCGCGGATGATGCTTCGTCCGGTCGTGATAGGCGATGATATCATCCACCGCATCCGGGTCCGAGGGGTTGTTGGCCGTGGTTGGTTTCAAGTTGAGTGTTTAAAATATGCGCCGCATTCGGATCAGCGTGGGTGACGGCGGGGCATTGCGCAAGGCTGGGAGATTTCAACCAACTGGCCAAGAGTTCAAAAAAGTTCCTTCCGCGCAACTGAAAATCTCGCGCGATTCTGGTAGCAGGTTTCTCAGACTGACCGGCAAGACAGAGTCGTTTTGGACGCGACGGAAGGCCCAGGCATGGTCGGGACAGGAGGCAGTTGGGCCGACCACCTCGTGTTCAAGGCTTACGCCGTCACGCACCAGGCGGGAAGTCCGTCGAAGCCGCGAGAGCAGTCTGCGCCTCGAAGCTGGCGATCCGCTTGCGCAGTGTCGTCAGTGTGCCTTCCAGCGCCTGTGAGCCGAGCACCATGCGCAGGCGCAAGGCTCCACGTCGACGCTCTCAATAATGCGCGCGGCCATTCGCGCTGGGTCACCGGGAGCCAGTCCGTTCTTGGGCAAGAAGCTATGAGCGGGGGTTTGATCGTAGATGGACACGAGCTTGGCGACCTGCGCGCTGCCGTAGCGGAACTCGGTGCGCGCACCGCCAGGCTCGACGATGGTCATGCCAATGCCGAAGGAATCGACTTCCTGCGCGACGGACTCCACAAACCCTTCAATCCCACATCACCGCGGCGGCTCTCGGCAAGTGCATGTCAGAGGCCAAGAAGAAGTCCAACGTGGCAAATGGAAGGAAGGGCGGATACCCCAAGGGGGAGACCGCGGAAAATAGTCGGGCGGGCTTAAGCTCCGCAGGCAGCAGATTGGTTATTTGGCCTCCTTAGCTCTTGTCGAAGATGTTGATTGGATTGTCTCCCGCTTTTAGTAATCCAGCACCGTCGTAGAGTTTCACAATCAGCTCCTTTTCTGCCATGTCAAGCCGGGGCAGGAGATCCTCGCAGAGTGCTTTATATATCGGAATGTTGTCGCGCGGCACCACAGGGCTCACGAAAAACGCCTCTACGTCCGACTGGCCATCGGGACCGACCAGGCCAACTCGGATATAGAGCTTCAAGATTTCATCCTTATCTATTTCCTTTTCATCAACGTACTTGTAGCAGGCGTTCAGATGCGCAGTGAAGAGATTGCGGGCTTGCAACAGAGCATCGTGCATGGTCTGAAGACGCGAGTCTGTGAACTTGCCGAAACTTGCGGGCAGGCATCCCACGCCTGCGTTGCCGCTGTCGAACAGCCTGACATACATGATCGTGAATCCTGTCACCAGCACGTTGTAGGTAGCCCGATCCATGAGTTGCGAGTTATTTATGATAAACTCGCAGGATAGTTTGGTCTGGTAAATGGTGCTTTTGGCATAGGCCAGCTTCCAGAGTTGCTTTTTAAAACCTGACTGCATCTTGATCCCCATCCTTCCTGCTTCACCAGATTTCACGGCGCTCCTTTGTCACCCTTCGGGCCGGGATCGCCCCGATCCCCTTTTGGTCCCGGGTCGCCTTTGGGACCCGATCTGCCTGGGTCACCCTTTTGGCCCGGATCTCCCTTTGGCCCTGGAACGCCGGGGTCACCCTTTGGACCAGCGTCCCCTTTTTCACCGCGTATGCTCTGTACAAAATTGGTGTCGGCCCGCAGCTCTTTTGCGATGGCCTTGGCCTGTGCGTCAGGGGACGTGAGCAAACTGTTCACTCCGACCGTGACCACAAGCAAGGTGAAGGCAGACAAAAAGAAGAATCTCGCCACCTTGTAAACCTCGACCAGATAATCGGTGCGGTTGTCCAGTTCCCTTTGGCACTGAAAATTGGAGTTGACGAGCTGTTTCTTGAGTTCGTCTGGCGGGAGCGCAGCTTCCTTTTGGTTGATATGCACCGTCATGATGATCCTCACGCCAAAGAACACAACAAGGAGCATTATCACATTCAGGAACGCCAATGCCGATAAGAAAAAGGGGAAAGCCACCCACGTCGAGTTCGCCAGAGATTTCGGGAGCAAGAACCCTGCGAGAGCCAGAAATACCGAGCTCAGCGTGAGCAAGGTCTTG
>Ga0224555_1003530_pt1 | contig 15832 bp, 17 predicted proteins | sample 714S23034metaG_FD_180687 | JGI IMG/M metagenome (GOLD analysis project Ga0224555, IMG submission 180687) | Peat soil microbial communities from Stordalen Mire, Sweden - 717 S2 30-34 | ecosystem: Environmental > Terrestrial > Soil > Wetlands > Peat | place: Sweden: Norrbotten County, Stordalen...
TCGCTCGCGTCTCCCCAGCGGCTCCAGCAGGTCGGCCAAAAATTGTTCCAAGCGCTTTCGACATCTCTCGATTTCGCTCTCGGTCATGAACCGGAGCTTAGCACCTCCCGTAGGAGAGGTCAATAACATAACGTAGTAGTACTAGATGGCGTAGCCTTGCGGTATGCGCCCTGCATCGGATATCTCCCTCGGAGACCGCCTCGGGATTGCGGGGCTGATCTTGGCCTGCGTCGGTATTGGATTCACAATTCTCTGGCCGACCGCGAGGTGGATTGGATGGATAGCTATAATTGCCGCTATCGGCTTGATTATTTGCTGGGCCGTGCTCGAACTCAAGCGCCCCAAGGAGTTACCTAGTTTTGTATTTGTTTTTGGTGCGCCGTTAGGGGACAACGACTCGCCTGTGTGGGTAATGATGCTCAAGCATTACGGCCCGAATCCAGCATACAACTGCGCCATTGATTTTTACGATAAAGATCGCATAAATATTGAACACCAGTCGCTATTGCAGCATCCTGGTTCGTCTTTCCCACCGCCAGGGCTAGCAGGTAAGTCTCAAGAACGTCTCCGTGTTCCCGAGGCTGGGCCTCTAGGGCCAATCGGAGGCTTTCAATGGACCCCGCTTGATCCAGATCGTCAGCATTACACAGTTTCAATTAGTTGTCGTGACGGAGTGTTTGTAGAGAATTGGGAGGTGACGCGCGTTAACGGCGTCCTGCGTACTAAGATCACGATTGAGCATGGGCCTCAATGGATCGAAAAGAATCCAAAATTAGACCGCGTGGTGTTTGCATGTACCGATCCGGAATTTTCTAGCACCCCGCTCGCTTCAACGCTTCCCGTGGCGAAGCCGCGACCATTCAATCCAGGATGGAAGCCAAATCACAGGTTTGAGTTTCCTGTAGCAATCATTGATTCTAACGGCAATGTGCAGGTTATGTCTGGCGTAAAGCTACCCGATGGGAGCCATAAGACGGACTTTGGGTGCTGGAATATTCTTACAAGACATTTCGGAGATGCAACGCCATGAAGAGTTTTTCAGGCATATATTACATGGTCTCGCGTTCCACACCTCCGGGCGACACAGGTTTGACATGCGCGCTAGGATACAACAAAAACCGAACTAGGACACTACCATCCCGGCGTAATTTCGCTGGCTGGCGCAGAGCGAAGCTCTGCGGTCTCCAGGCATTAGAAACCCGCCGAGCGCAAAGCTTCGCTCTGCGCCAGCCGACGTCGCTGCCCCCTCACTCAACACCCTCGCGACGCAAGAACGCTTGGAGGTTTCGCGAGCCGTGGACCACCCGCAGAATCTCAACTCCGTCGGGGCGCGGGCGGTAGAGTACGAGCACCCTTTCGAAGCCCGCCACACGAAAGACTCGCAAAGATGCAACACCTGGGTCCTTGAGCCGATAATACCATCCCATCTCAGGCTGTGTGGCAAGGAGGGAAAACGTCTCGTGGGGAGCGAGGAGAAACTTGTGGCCCACCTCGGGGTTCGCTTGCGTGGCAGGATAATAGGCTTGCTCGTCGAGGTCCTGATCCGCCTTGGGGCGAACAACGTAGCGAGCACTCACCGGATGCCGGTCTTGTTCAGGCGTTCATCCAACCGGCGATGTTTATCTTCCCAATAACCCGGCCCGACCTCAACCGGCTGGCCGGAGTTGAGCCCTTCATGGGCCAAAGCTTCGAGCTCGTCCTCTGTCTGCTGTTCAGCGCGGACCAAGCGCTCAACATAAGCTTCGACAGTAAGTCCCTCGGCCTCCGCTCGGGCGCGGAGGCTTTTTTCGAGCTGGGGATGGATCGTGATCGTCATGGGTCGTCTGCTCCCGATCCTAATGGAAATTCTACGCTCCTTTCCGGGAAGTGTCGAGGCGCCGTCGCAACAGGGCGCATACGCAAATTCAGGAGGCGTGTGCGGGCCAACACTGGTTGGATTCCTGCGTGGGAAGCGATTTCGTGAGATTCCCGTTTACAAGATTCCACGCCGAACGTTAGAATGTTCATTCGCAGTTCCAATCTTTGAGGCCGCGGTTCGCCAGACAGTCTATGTCTGAGATGCTAGCGATTTATCCCGGGTCTTTCGATCCGATCACTAACGGTCATCTCGATCTCATCGAGCGGGCACGGCGAATCTTTGGACATTTGATTGTTGCGGTTTTGACGAATCCGGACAAGGCGCCACTTTTCACCGTCATGGAGCGCGTCGAGATGCTTCAGGAAGCCACTCGTGGAATGCCCAACGTCGCAGTGGACACGTTTGGCGGGCTGCTGGTTGAATACGCCAAGCAAAAAGGGGCAGGGATCATCCTGCGCGGGATACGCGCTTTCACGGACTACGAGTACGAACTCCAGATGGCCATCATGAATCGCAAACTCGAGCCGAGCCTTGAAACTGTTTTCCTGGTTCCCGCAGAGTCCTACACCTACGTCAGTTCACGCCTGATCAGAGAGATTTTCCAGAATGGGGGATCAGTGAAGGACCTGGTTCCTCCCTTGGTCGAGCATCGGCTTCATCAGAAGGTTTTTCATAATAAAAGTTAAGGGAGGCTGAAATGCAGCTTTCGGAGCGCATTTCTCGGATTTCGGTTTCGACTATCGCGACCGTCCTGCAAAAGGCGGAAAAACTGAAGCTTAGGGATACGAAGCTGGCGGACTTTGGCGCCGGTGAGCCGGATTTCCCCACGCCGGACCACATCAAGAAAGCTGCCATCAAAGCGATTGAGGAAGATTTCACCAAGTACACTGCCACGGGCGGGATCCGGGAGCTGAGGCATGCCCTGGTGGAAAAGCATGCGAAGGACCATGGATCGAACTACACGGTCGAGGAGTGCCTGGTGACCGTGGGCGGGAAGCAGGCCATCTTTGAGGCGATGTCCGCTGCGCTGAACGAGGGCGATGAGGTCATCCTGCCTACCCCTCACTGGGTTACCTTTCTGGAGATCATCAAATACGAAGGCGCCAAGCCTGTTCTGCTCGAGACTCTGGAGAGCGAGAATTTCGCGGTGCACGCCAAGGCCGTCGAAAAGCTGATCACTCCCAAGACCAAACTCGTGGTCGTTAACTCTCCGCACAATCCCACCGGCGCAGTGGTTCCCCCGGGGGAAATGGAAAAACTCCTGGCGTTGGCGGTCCGGCACAATCTGCTTCTGATTTCCGACGAGTGCTATTCCCATTTCTTGTATGACGGCCGCAAGCCTTTTTCCCTGGGTTCCTCGAAAGAGCGGGATCACCTGCTGATTGTCGACTCCTTTTCCAAGACCTACGCTATGACGGGATGGCGAGTTGGATTTGCCCTGGGATCGACAAGACTTCTGGCCAACATGCTGAAGCTCCAGAGCCACTCGACCTCCAATCCCACTTCCATCGCCCAGAAGGCTGCGCTGGCTGCCATCGAGGGGCCACAGGCCCCCGTGCAAATGATGCTGGCCGAGTACCGGCGCCGCCGGGATCGTCTCATCGAAGGGTTGCAATCGATACCCGGCATTCATTGCGTTCCTCCGCACGGCGCCTTTTACGCCTATCCGAATGTCGGGTACTACCTGAAGAAAGACGGGTTGGGAGATACATCCGTGCTGGCGTCGCGGCTTTTGGAGGAGGCGCACGTTGCCGTGGTGCCCGGTACTGCTTTTGGAACTCAAGAACACATCCGCATTTCATACGCAACCTCTCTTGAACATATTGATGAGGGGATACGACGTATGGCAGCGTTCTTCTCGAAGCTCTGATTGAATTATGTCCGCGCTAAACACTCCTCTTCAACTTTCCACGGCCTTCAAACCAAAAATCTGGGGCCGAGAGGATCTCTCGCCCATATACTCGGCGCCGGGGGAAGATGATTCCCCGGCCTCCAGAAAGGCCGAGATCGCAGGTGGCGCGAAGAAACCTGGCGAGTTGATCGGAGAAGTCTGGGCCACCGACGATACTTCCCGGTTTCTGAACGGCCCCGTTGCAGACCTTACGCTGGCGGAGGCATCCGAAAAATTCGGACCCGAACTCCATGGGCGGGCGTGGAAAGGCACGCGTTTTCCGTTGCTCGCTAAATACATCTTCACCAGTGACTGGCTATCAGTCCAGGTTCATCCGGACGATGCGTACGCGCGCCTCCACGACCCGGGCAACGTCGGCAAGTGCGAAATGTGGTATATGATCGAGGCCGACACAAATGCGGAACTCCTTCTGGCTATAAAGCCGGGGGTCACCAAGGAGGCGCTAAAAGCAGCTTTCGAAAATGGAAAGTCGATGGAACTCCTCGAGCGCCATTACCCCCAGGCGGGCGAGGCCATCTTCGTTCCGCCCGGCACGGTCCATGCGCTAGGCCCGGGGCTGGTTCTGTTCGAGGTCGAGCAAAATTCAGACCTGACCTATCGCCTGGATGACTTTGGCAGAGTCGGACTGGACGGGAAACCCCGCCCTCTCCATTTGGCGAAGGGATTGGACGTTATTCAGGAAGACTTGCCCCCTCGCTGGCGCCTCCCGCGGTTGGAATTTCAGGAGCGCTTCGGCACAAAGCGTTACATAATGGCTTGCCGTCACTTTGCGGTCGAGGAGATATTCCTGCGCAAGATGGCCACCTTCAAGAGTTCGCCGCAACGCGTGGAGGTTTATTCCGTTCTTAAAGGTGAGGGTCGAGTTGAGAACACCTCGGGCTGGCTGGGCTATCAGACCGGAGAGACGTGGATAATACCTCCGGCGGCGGGCGCCTACAGGGTTGTTCCCCAAGAGGAAACCTGCTTGCTGAAGTTTTATGTCCCCAACCTCGTTGAGGACTTCAGGCGGCCGCTTGCGGCACACAACGTCCCTCCCGAACTCGTGGAGAAAGTTGTCTTTGATTTATAAGCATGGCTACCGATCCCGTATTTAAACATACCTATGCCGTAATCATGGCTGGAGGCAGCGGGACGCGTTTTTGGCCTCTTAGCCGCCGCAAACACCCGAAACAATTGTTGACCTTGTTCGGCCAGGATTCGTTACTGGAACAAACAGTGACGCGCGTGCAGCCTGTCATCCCTTTAGAGCGCATCTACATCTTCACCAGCGAAGCGATATCGAAGAAGGTTCGCCGGCTTTTGCCGCGCGTTCCGTCCGATCAGATTGTGGGCGAGCCGGCATCGCGGAATACCGCGCCCACTCTGGGAGTCGCCGCACAGGAGATCGCCCGGCGCGACCCCGAAGGGTTAATGGTGGTTTTGCCCTCCGATCAGGTCATCACAAAGCCGGCAGTTTTTCGGAAGGTCCTGGGTTCGGCGTGCCGAGTGGCTTCTAAGGCGGGGCGTTCCGTGGTTCTGGGACTGAAGCCCACGCGACCCGATACCGGCTTTGGATATATTCGCCTGGGCCGCGGCGAAGGGAAAGTGGCGGGGCACGAAGTGTTCCACGTGGAGAACTTCACAGAAAAACCGACCCTTGCTGTCGCGCGCCGTTACGTAGCGTCGGGACGCTACCTCTGGAATGGCGGCATGTTTATCTGGAAGGCTTCAACGCTGCTTGAGAACTTCCAGCGCTTCCAGCCTGAAATGGCAATTCAGTTGAGACAAATCGCTGATGCAGGGGGAGTCCGGTCGCGCGCTTTTCGCCGGCTTTACCCCAGGCTCCAGAAGATATCGATTGACTACGCGCTCATGGAGAAGGTCTCGAATATATACGCAGTGCCCGCTGACATTGGATGGAACGACGTAGGGAGTTGGGCTGTCGTGTACGAGCTGAGCCCACAGGACCCGGAGAAGAACGTCCGGCCCCGCGCCAGCTTGAGTCTTGATTCGCACGGCAATATGGTGTTTTCACCAAAGAAGCTTGTGGTTACGGTCGGGGTTCAAGACCTGATCGTCGTCGAGACGGATGACGCATTACTGGTTTGCGCGCGCGATCGGTCTCAAGATGTCGGAAGGGCAGTCCAGGAACTCGATCGCCTGGGCCGGCGCGATCTGCTGTAGCACATGTTGGATAAGATTAAGTTCGGCACGGATGGATGGCGCGGTGTGATCGCGGAGGATTTTACCTTCGCGAACGTGCAACGCGCCGCCGAAGCCATCGCGCAGTACGTCCGCGAGGAGGGTGACCCGTCCAAAGGCCTCGTGGTGGGTTACGACACTCGCTTTCTCTCCGCGGAGTTTGCAAGGCACGCGAGCGAAGTGGTGGCGGCGGCCGGCATTCCCGTGACCCTGGCTGACAGGGCCACGCCTACTCCCGCGGTAAGCTATGCTGTGGTGGTGAGGCAGACGGCCGGCGCCATCATGATCACAGCCAGCCACAATCCCTATCGCTGGAATGGGGTAAAGTTCAAGGCGCCGTTTGGAGGTTCTGCATCTCCCTCCATCATACGAAGGATTGAAATCCATCTTCGCCGCCTGAATCGTTCCAAAACACATCCGCGTAAACGGCAACCGGCGGCCATCCGGACCGAGGACTTGGTGTGCCCTTACCTGGAGCGGCTCAAGAGCTTTGTTCATCTGGATCGAATCCGATCCTCCGGCCGGCGGTTCGTGATCGACCCGATGTATGGCGCCGCTCGCGGCTGCCTGGCCCGGCTTTTTGACGAGGCGGGAATTTCTTATCGGGAGATTCACGGAGAGCACAACCCGCTTTTCCCAGGAATGAATCCGGAGCCCATCGAACCTCACGTCGAGCAGCTTCGCCAGGCTGTCCTGGAAGGCGGCTACGATGCTGGTTTCGCTACGGACGGCGACGCCGACCGATTGGGAGCTGTGGACCGCACTGGCGCTTTTATTGATTCCCACAAAATCTTTTCCATCCTGCTCAAGCACCTGGCAGGAGACCTGGGCCTGCGCGGAGACGTGGTGAAAACGTTTTCCACCACTGAGATGGTGACCAAGCTCGCCCGGAAATACGGCCTCCCTTTGCACGTCACGCCCATCGGATTCAAGTACATCTGCGAGCTGATGCTCACCCGCGACGTGCTGATCGGCGGAGAAGAGAGCGGGGGGATCGGCATTAAAGGACACTTGCCGGAGCGCGACGGAGTCTTGAACTCCCTGCTCCTGGCAGAGGTGATGGCGGACCGAGGCCGAACTCTGGGGGAGTTGGTCCGGGAGCTGACTCAGGAGTTCGGTCCCCACTTTTACGGGCGTGTCGACCTGGAAATCGATAAAGCCGTTGCCCAGCGCATTGTTCGCTTGGTGGGGCAGAAGAAGATCAAACGCATTGCTGGACTGAAGGTGACTTCCATTGACGGCCTGGACGGCGCCAAGATGCGCTTCAGAAACTCCGCCTGGCTCTTGGTGCGCGCTTCCGGCACTGAGAACCTCCTGCGTCTTTATGCTGAGGCCCCCTCCGCCGAGCAGGTAAAAGCCTTGCTTGAAGAGATAGAAGAGTTTTCGCGGAATCAGTCATAGCCTGGGTTTCACACTACACACGAGTTTGGAGTGCGGCAGCTTGCTGCCGCTTTCCTCCCGCGAGATTGCCTGCGCCTCACCTGTCCAAGTCCCGCGCTCGAACGAACGGCCAGCGAGTTGGCCTGAGCAAAAGCGGCAGCAAGCTGCCGCACTCCAGACCCTCATTTGGGCGGCGGGTCATGCGGGGGAAGGTCTTTGCGAATGCCATCCAGCACGCCGTTGACGAACTCGACAGAACCCCCTCCCGAAAAGCGCCTCGCCATCTCCAGCGCCTCGTTGATCACGGCAGCGGCGGGAGTTTCCGGGTGGTGGAGGAGTTCGTACAAGGCCACGCGCAGGATGTTGCGGTCAACGGCTGCCATGCGCTCCAGACGCCAGTGGTCAGCATGTTCACGAACCAGGCGGTCGAGCTGGTCAATATTAACGACTGCTCCTTCGAACAGGTCGCGGGCAAAACCCTCCACCTCAGCATCCGCTCTTTGGTTAGCGAAGAAGGTCGCCTGCACCTGGGCGGGAGTGTAGCCGCAGATCTCCCATTGATAGAGCATCTGCATGGCAAATTCGCGGGATTTTCTGCGTGAACCCATATCTAATGACGAGTGACAAGTGACGAGGCTGAACTAGCTCCAGATTCGAAAAGCGAAGCTCGAAATAGGAAATTCGACGCGAGTATAGATTTTCGAATTTCGATTTTCGCTGGCCACGGACAACGGACTACAGACTACTTGCCGGTGAATTTTGCCGGCCGCTTTTCCAAGAACGCTTGAGTGCCTTCCTTCATGTCAGCCGTCGTACAACATAAACCAAAAAGGGTGGCTTCCAGGAACTGGCCCTCGGCTTCCGGCATTTCCAATCCGTGGTTCACCGCTTCCAGCACGAACTTTACGGCCAGCGGCGCGTTGGCTGTGATCTTTTGCGCGAGTTTTTCTGCCGTTGCGATGAGGTCCGGCGCGGGGACTACCTGGTTTACCAACCCGATGCGATAGGCCTCGGAGGCGCTGATGGGGTCGCCGCTTAGCAGCATTTCGAGGGCGAGCCCTTTGCCGACCAGGCGCGGCAAGCGTTGTGTTCCAGCATAGCCCGGAATGAGTCCCAGCTTTACTTCCGGCTGTCCGAGGCGCGCGTGCTCAGATGCGATCCTTAAGGTGCACGCCATGGCAAGTTCGCAGCCTCCCCCCAGAGCATAGCCGTTGATGGCGGCAATCACCGGCTTGCCCAGGTGCTCGATAAAGTCCAGGACCTTTTGGCCGCGAACGGACTTCTCCTTGCCTTCCACAGGCGTCCGAACCGCCAATTCGTTGATGTCCGCGCCTCCCACAAAAGCTTTTTCACCGGCCCCGGTGAGGATGACGGCACGCACCTCATCGTCCCTTTCGATATCTTGAAAACACTCGTAAAGCTCTTCCATTATTTTCCGGTTCAGGGCGTTTAGCTTCTCGGGGCGGTTGATGGTCACATAAGCGATGCCATTTCGCTTTTCGTAGAGTAAGTTCTCGAAAGCCATGTTCAGCCCCCTTTTGGAGTGCGGCAGCTTGCTGCCGCTTTCGCTCAGGCCAGCTTGCTGGCCGTGCACCGGGCGAGTTGCGAGCAAGCTCACGGCAGAAAAGCGGCCCGCCGCGGCGGGCCGCACTCCAAAGCTGCCGCTATCTTTCGAGCAACCTATTCGGCCTAGGGTTCTTGGGGTCCGTATAATCGTAGAAACCCTTGCCTGCTTTTCGTCCGTACATTCCGGCCATTACCATACGCTTCATGAGCGGAGGAGGCGCGAAGCGCTTCTCGCGATATTCGTTGAAAAGTATCTCCGCGATATAGTATGTGGTCTCAATCCCCACAAAGTCCAGCAATGTGAGCGGCCCCATGGGATGGTTGCACCCCAGCTTCATGCCCAAATCGATGTCTTCGATGCTTCCGGCGCCCTCCTCCAAGGCACGAATCGCGTCCAGGAGGTAAGGAACGAGAAGGCGATTCACAATAAACCCTGCCCGGTCAAAGGCGAGAATGGGCGTTTTACCCAACCGGCGACCAAATTCGAGCCCCGCCTGCACGACTTCGGGATCAGTGACCACGGTCCTGACGACTTCCACAAGCTGCATCAAAGGGACGGGATTAAAGAAGTGTAGTCCGATGAATTGCGGCCCCCGCCGGGTGGAGGCCATCATCTCCGTGATTGAGAGAGAGGAAGTGTTGCTGGCGAAAATCGCCCCGGGCTGCACAATCCTCTCGAGTTCCGCGAAAAGGTCCTTTTTTCGCTCCAAATTCTCAACGATGGCCTCAATCACTATGTCGCAGTCGGACAAGTCCTCGATCCGCAACGTCGGCTTGAGGCAGCCAAGGGTCGCAGTCTTCTGCTCCGCCGTGAGAGTCGCTTTCTCGACGAACTTGCTCAATGATTTATCAATGGCGGCCAAGCCCTTATCAAGCAAGGGCTGAGCGACTTCCCGGACGACGGTCTGGTAGCCTGCCATGGCTGAAACTTGAGCAATGCCGCGACCCATCAGCCCGCAGCCCACAACGCCCACTTTGCCAATCTTCATGTCCAGACTCCTTCCCTCAGAATCTCGAACTGGAAATACTTTGTGCGTGGTTGTGGGCGTCAGCCCGACCGGCCACATCGAGCCGGTGTCATTTACGCGACACGCGCGTTGCATATCGTAGTCATTCCCGCGAAAGCGGGAATCCACTTCGCAAACCCTCAGGAACGCGCCGTCGACGGACTGGATTCCCGCTTTCGCGGGAATGACCTGCGTTTCGAAAGGGATGCCATCCCAACGCCGTCGCCAACTCTAAGTTTGACAGGGTATCGCCCTTTTGCTAAATTTTCAAAGGGCAAAGCATTTTGGATTTTAGATTTTTGATTTTGGATTGAAGAGAGAGGAGGCCACACAGGGTTTTTAATCCAAATCCAAAATCTAAAATCCAAAATCAGCACCGCTGTCGCTGCACGGCGAGTCTCGCCTTGGTTCGGAATCCACCTCGGACCACGGAAGTGGTTTGCTTATGACGGACGCGCGTTACGTTCGCAACTTTTCGATAGTCGCCCATATTGACCACGGCAAGTCCACCCTGGCCGACCGTGTGCTGGAAATCACGGGTGCGCTCTCGAAACGGGAAATGGCCGACCAGGTGCTCGACTCCATGGACCTCGAGCGGGAGCGGGGTATTACCATCAAGGCGCACGCTGTCCGCCTTCACTACCGCGCTCGCGATGGGAACGAGTACCAGATGAACCTGATCGATACTCCCGGCCATGTGGATTTCTCCTACGAGGTTTCACGGAGCCTCTCCGCGTGCGAGGGCGCACTCCTGGTGATCGATGCCTCACAAGGAGTCGAGGCGCAGACTCTTGCCAATGCCCAGCTTGCCCTAAATAACAATCTGGCGATCATTCCCGTCATCAATAAGATCGACCTTCCGGGCGCGGACGTGGAGGCCACCAAACAGCAAATCGAACACGCGCTGGCGCTCGATCCGAGCGAGTCACTGCTGATCAGCGCCAAACAGGGCCTGGGCGTGGATGAGGTGCTGGAGGCAATCGTGGCGCGCGTCCCGGCGCCGCGCGGTTCGCCGGAAGAGCCTCTCCGGGCGCTGATCTTTGATTCCTGGTTCGATAGCTATCGCGGCGTGGTGGTGCTCAGCCGCGTCTTCGAGGGCGCTTTGACGGTGGGTATGCGGATTCGCCTTTGGTCCAACAACCAGGTCTACACGGTTGAGGAACTGGGCGTGCTGACGCCGAAGCCCGTCCGTGTGGAGCGCCTTGAGGCGGGGGAAGTTGGTTTCGTCATCGCCAATATCAAACGCATTTCGGACACACGGATCGGCGATACCATCACGGACGACACGCGACCCGCCGCCGCGCCGTTTCCCGGCTTCGAGGAAATCAAGCCCATGGTCTTTGCAGGGCTTTATCCCGTGGCCGCCAGCGCTTACGAACTCCTGCGCGACGCGCTGGAGAAGTTGCGGCTGAATGACTCCTCGCTTTTCTACGAGCCGGAGAACTCCCAGGCTTTGGGCTTCGGTTTCCGGGGTGGTTTCCTCGGGCTGCTGCACATGGAAATCGTCCAGGAGCGTCTGGAGCGCGAATTCAATCTCGACCTGATCACCACCGCCCCAAGCGTCCGCTACCGCGTCACCACTAAATCGGGTGAGGTCCTGGAGGTGCACACGCCCACCAAGTTTCCGCCCGCGGGTGACATTGAGAAGGTTGAAGAACCCATTATTCTGGCGCGAATCTTCACCCAGGATGAATACCTGGGTGGCATCCTGAAACTGCTGGAAGAAAAGCGGGGCGTGCAGAAGGGATTCGAATACGTTTCCCCAAAACGCGTGCTGCTTACTTACGAGCTTCCGCTCAACGAAATCGTGTTGGATTTTTACGACCGGCTGAAGTCCGTGTCGCGCGGCTATGCCTCACTCGATTATCACTTTGCAGGCTTTTGGGACTCGGACTTGGTGAAGGTGGACTTCCTGGTGGCCGGAGAGCCTGTCGATGCCCTTTCGTTCATTACCCACCGCGATCAGGCATTTCCGCGCGGCCGCGTCCTGTGTGGAAAGATGCGGAAGCTCATTCCACGCCAACTCTTCGAAGTCGCGCTTCAGGCTTCGATCGGATCAAAGGTGATTGCCCGCGAAAACGTCCCGCCCATGCGGAAGAACGTCATAGCCAAGTGTTACGGAGGCGACATCTCGCGCAAGCGCAAGCTGCTCGAAAAGCAGAAAGAAGGCAAGAAGCGCATGAAGCGCGTGGGCCGCGTCGATATCCCTCAGGAAGCTTTCCTGGCTGTCCTCAAAGTTTCCGAAGATTAGCGGCAAAGTTCGCCGTGCATTGTAGGGGGAATCTCGTGTTCCCCCCCCGGACTGGTGGAGTCGCCCCGTCTGCCCCGGTAGCGACCCACCTCCTGTGAGGAGGCAATTACGAGGGGGCAATTAGGTTGCAGAAGGCTTCCTTCTCGTCTAACATTGGGAACATGAAGTTTGAAGACGAAATCAGGTTTCTCAAGAGCATCGGTTTGGCGGCAGTGATGCCCGATGGGGAACTCCATCCAATTAGCCGCAAGATGAGGCGTCCCCGAGGCTTCATTCCAGTGAGAATCCTCAAAAGAGGCAGCATTCCAAAAGATCTGCGCGAGATGATGCGGCAAAGCCGCGCGGAGATCCGAAACTCGAACCATCTGCAAACCCATGGTTAGTCGAGCCATTCTTGTCGGACCAAGGATCTGGGAAGATCTGGATTCTTACGACAAAAACCTCAAAAGCAAGTTCGTTCGTGCGTTTCGATTCCTGAGTCGAGATATTAGCCATCCATCTTTGCAAGTTGAGTATGTCAAAGTGGGGGAAAACGAGTTTTAGCGCGGAAGAGTTGACCAGAAGTACCGGTTTCATTTCGAACGACACGAAACGCTTTATGTGATTTTGGCCATCGGGCCGCACCGCTTGCAGGGGATCGGCTAGCGATCATCTCCGGACTCTCGATAGAGGCTCATGTCGCCCCTACGAGGGCGGGTTTCTTCGCGCTACAATCTGCGTGATCTGCACTATCTGCGTATGGAGCCACACATGGAACTCAAAACCGTCACCATCGAAAAGCCTGCCGACATGAATTTCATCCTCGGCCAATCCCATTTCATCAAGACTATCGAGGACCTGCATGAGGCTATTGTCCAAACCGTCCCCGGAATGAAATTCGGCATTGGATTCTGCGAATCGTCCGGCCCTGCGCTCGTGCGCTACACGGGCAATGACCAGCGGCTGATCGAACTCGCGCAGAAGAACGCCCTGGCGCTCGCTTGCGGCCATTGTTTCATCATCTTTATGGATGGCGGCTTTCCGATCAACATCCTGAACACCATCAAGAGCGTCCCGGAGGTGTGCCGGATTTTCTGCGCCACGGCTAACCCCGTCGAGGTCGTTGTCGCCGAGACCGAGCAGGGCCGCGGTATCCTCGGCGTGATCGACGGCTTGAAAACCAAGGGCATCGAAACTGAAGCCGACATCAAATTCCGCAAAGATTTCCTGCGCAAGATCGGATACAAACTGTAGCGGCGATTTCGTGTCGCCAACCCGCGTCCGGTTGGTGGTCAGTCTCCTCGGCACCAGGCGTTCGTCTAGCTTCAATCCAAGCAACCCCTCACCCGGCCCGCGTCGGCTGGTGAAAGCGCCGGTCGCGGTCCACCCTCTCCCCTCGGGAGAGGGATGGGACACGGTGGATAACGGCCCTTTCCCTGGGGAGAGGGTGGCGAGCGTAGCGAGCCGAGTGAGGGGTCTCTGCCACCCACACTTTGATTAGCCCCACCTACAGCTTCCTAGCCCTAACATTGGCGGCAAGCTCTCCGCGCGCGAGCCGCACGGAGATATCGCTGCCGAGTGCAACGGCCTCAGCGTCGCGAACGATCTTACCGGCGGCGTCGCGGGTGATGGAGTATCCCCGCTCAAGGATGGCCAGCGGGCTGCGCTCCTTCAAGATAGCTTCCACCTGCGCCAGGCGATTGCGTCTCTCCGCCAGCAAGCGGCGGAGCTCGGCATCAAATCGTCCCAGCCGGTCGTCGAGCGCGGCGCGCTTCAAACCCAGCAGCCGCCGGAAGTCGTATCGAACCACTCCCGCCGAAGCCCGCAGCCACTCCTGCCTCGCCACATTCAACCGAGAGCGCATCGAGCGCTCAAGAGAGGCGACGGCGTCATCCACGCGCTGGGCTCTTTCGGCCAGCCTGGTCGCGAGCGTCTGGAAGGCGTGGTGCATTCGCAATTCCGTCAGCCGTTGCCGGGCCTCGGAGAGTTGCAGCCGTATAATCTGGGTCATGCGGCGGGCGCGGTTTTCAAGTTCGGTGAGGAAATCCTGCTTGCGGTGAACCACAAGCTCGGCGGCGGCGGAAGGGGTCGGCGCGCGAAGGTCAGCGACAAAATCCGCGATGGTGAAATCAGTTTCGTGGCCCACGGCGGAGATCACCGGAATTCCTGAAGCGGCGATGCCCCGCGCCACCACTTCTTCGTTGAATGCCCACAGGTCCTCGATCGATCCCCCGCCGCGCCCCACAATGATCACATCGACGTTCTGCTCGCGGTTAAGGTACTTGACGCCCTCCACGATCTCCTCCGCCGCGCCCTCGCCTTGCACTTTGACGGGGTAAATCAGTACGTTCATATTGCGGAAGCGGCGGCGAAGGACGCGAAGGATATCGCGGATGACGGCGCCGGTGGGCGATGTGACCACGCCAACGGTCCGCGGAAGCAAGGGGAGAGGTTTCTTGCGGGCGATATCAAACAAACCCTCAGCGGCGAGTTTCTGCTTAAGCTGTTCGAAGGCCAGTTGAAGCGCACCCAGGCCGGCGGGCTCCAGATATTCAACGTAAAGCTGATACTCGCCCCGCGCTTCGTAAACGCTCAAGTGTCCGCGCGCGATCACCGAAATGCCGTCCTGAGGTTTGAATTTCAGGTACCGCGCCTGGTTGCGAAAGCACACGGCGCGAAGTTGGGCAGCGGCATCTTTAAGCGTGAAATAAAGATGGCCGGAGCCGGCGGCGCGAAAGTTCGAGACTTCCCCAGTTACCCATACGTCCGGGTATTGCCGCTCCAGCAGGTTCTTGATTTCCTGGCTCAGCTCGGAGATGCTGAAGATCTTCTTTGTGGGGCCGAAACTGAGGAAGACTTGTTCCATAAAAGAAGTTATCAGTTCTCAGTTGTGAGTCATCAGTCAAGCAACTCTAACAAAGATAACTGAGAACTGAAGACTGACGACTGAAGACTTTCTTCACCGCCTCGTCAAATACGAAATCACCCAAACAACCAGCGTTAACACTGCACTCAAAACCAGACACGTGACAATCGGAAAGTAGATTTGTGCGTTCTTGCCTTTGTAGGTGATGTCGCCCGGCAGCCTTCCCAGGCTGAAGAAGGAGAACCTGGAGCCGGTCATCATAAACAAGCCGACCGCGACGAGCAACACACCAACGACAACCAGAAACTTGCCAAGCTGAAATGGAACCATGGGAATATTGTACTTGAAACTGGTGCGTTGTCCAAAAGGCAACGTCGCCGGATGTTGGTCTTATTTGGGAAGGGACTCTCTGGACTAGTTGCTATCTTCTTCGCGCGCCGCGAAGGTTTCTCCTCGTGTCAGGAGCCCCTCCGTGTCCTCTGTGGCCAGAAGAGCCTCAACACGGAGCACACGGAGCATCTCAGTGACCTCTGTGTTAAAGCTCTAGCAGGCTGCGGAAAAACTCTCCACGGGTGTCATCCTGAGCGCAGCGAAGGATCTCGCTCTGCGTATCTTCTTGAAAATGCACAGGGCCAGATTCTTCGCTTCGCCCTACACCGTACGGTACGGGACTTCGCTCAGAATGACAGTTTCGAAGAGTTTTTCCGCAGCTTGCTAGTGTGCTGTCCCATAAGTAATTGGCATTAGTATTGCTCCCAAAATAGGCATTCCTGGTGCACAATGGAGGTGCCTATGGCGATGGGACGACCCAAAGCGACCTTGGTCCTGACCG
>Ga0224555_1003532_pt1 | contig 15830 bp, 24 predicted proteins | sample 714S23034metaG_FD_180687 | JGI IMG/M metagenome (GOLD analysis project Ga0224555, IMG submission 180687) | Peat soil microbial communities from Stordalen Mire, Sweden - 717 S2 30-34 | ecosystem: Environmental > Terrestrial > Soil > Wetlands > Peat | place: Sweden: Norrbotten County, Stordalen...
GTGACCCAGTGGCTGATCTTTAGGTCCGATAACCTCACGCCTTCGGACATCCAATCTTACCGACGCATAAAACTTAAGTGCCTTTCCACCGGTGGTGACTTCTGGGGAGCCGTACATTACACCAATTTTTTCACGTAACTGATTGATAAATATAACAGTTACCTTCTTTAAAGATGCCTTTCCTACCAGCTTTCGGCAGGCTTGACTCATAAGCCGCGCCTGTAGCCCCATTACGGCTTCCCCCATCTCTCCATCTAGTTCAGCGCGTGGCACAAGTGCAGCTACCGAATCAACAACAATCAGGCTTACACAATCTGAATCGATTAATGCTTCCACCGTCTCCAGAGCGTCTTCCCCACTACTCGGCTGTGAAACTATTAGCTCGTCCACGTTGACTCCTAACAGAGCCGCATAAGATGGATCAAAAGCATGTTCAGCATCAACTAGAGCGCAGACATTTTGAGTGTTGTTTTGCTCTTGTGCTATGATATGCAAGCACAGTGTTGTCTTACCCCCGCTCTCTACTCCGTAGACTTCTATTATTCTTCCTCTGGGGATACCGCCGCAACCTAGTACATCATAGTCTAGACTGGGCAAACCGGTACTAATGCTAGGAATGGGAACTCCAACTCGATCCCCAAGTCTTACAATTGACATAGTTGTGTCAAATTGCTTGTTTAAAGCTTTTTCTACTGCTCTTAGTGTAGCAAACTTATCTTCCTTACTCAGAGTTTTTTCAGGCTCTTTCTTCTTAGATACAGCAACAGGAGCCTTAACTTCAGGCTCCCCTAGAACTGCTGCAAGGTCCATTAATCCTTTACTCATTAGGTTCCTTTGCTTCCTCAATTGGTTTTTCTAAATCCTTAAGACGTGCCACAGTGCTCATGAACTTCAAAAAGTTCTTGTAGAATACTTCTCCCTGCAATTGAACAATCAACTCAGGATGCCCATTTTGAAAGACTTCATCAGCCGTTTTAACCATTTCTCCATTGTTCTGAAACCATGCCCACCAACAATGTTCACAATTCCTGTGCTTAGGTTGGCTCTTTAAATCAAGCTTATGATGACATCCCTGCGCCCGTGGGTTATGTACAGTGATTTGCTTCTTGCGAATCTTTCCTATCATCGCTCTTGATAGCTTGATAGGAGGACGTAGAGGAGCAGGTTCGGCTTTTTCAAGTACAGTCCCATCGCTATCTATGATGTCATAGCTAGGGTACTCTGTCTCAACGGTTGTTGTTAAAGTGTTGTCAACAACGTCTACCTGTTCTAGCTCTGGCTGCATAGTTCAACCTCTTCTGGGGTTAGGATAGGGTCCATGAGTCCGTGCTTCTGGAGCAACATGATCTTCTCTTGCGGGCTTCGTGCAGAGTTGATCTCTTCTAGTGCAGCTTCAAGTCCGTTCTTAATCACAGTCTTCTTAATTACTTCCATTTTGTTCCTTTCTTTGTTAATCACGTTTACGTCGTATTGCCGAAAAATACTTTCTTACAGGAGATATGTCTCTTTCTCTAAAGATTCGTCCAATAATTTGTTCTATTTTGTTGCGCTCTCCTTGGTCGAATTTGTAGTAATTATCGTCCTCAGTAATATAAGTAGTATGGAATACAAAAAGGCATTCATCCGGTTCTCTCCAGCTTCTTGCAAATATAAGCATACCATCAATTATTGCTGCCTCCACATCGCAGAAGAAATCAACTACACTTGGCCTTGCTTCGTTAATAGATACAGACGGTGCTTCTTCTTTGCTGGCAACTGAAATAGAACTTCTGTTTTTCAGGTATGAATATTGTCCTTCTATTGGGTCAGGCTTAGCATAGGGATCGCCCATGACTTCAGTAAACGCCGATTTATTCTTGGACCATACTTCACTTTGATTTTTTTTCTTTCCCATAACTCCCCTGCAATCCTTCCTTCCTCATTTTATTTAGAACCTTAGCTCTCGCCTTGCTTCCTATTCTTCCCGGTGCCGTGATTACTTCCCTTCCTAAAACTACTGTAAATGGAGGATTCTTTATGTACTCGGCTGCTGCTAACAATCTATCAACATCGTCTTGAAATATCGCCAAAGCTTTGTTGCAAGTCCAGCAAAGGAGGCCACGAACAAGTCCTTTTTTGTGGCAATGATCTACACATAAAATGAGTCCACGTCCTTTTTTGTTGACTTTACGCTTGCAAATAGCACAAGAAAATCCTTGGTATTTGAGTACTTGATTGTATTCGTCTAAGTTTGTGTTGAATTCCCTTCTTAGTCTTGCGTCTTTTGCTTTTTCCTGTTTAGTCATCCTTTCCTTAGTTCTTAAAAAAGTATCCCATATCTATGATCTTTATCCTACCGTTTTCGTCAAGTCCAAGATTACCAGAATGTACATCTAGTTCAGAATTTGGTTTTAATTTTTCCACCCTCTTCCATGAAAGTTCAACAATATCCGATAGCAATAATGCTATTGAGTCCCCAAGCTTTCTAAACTTTGTGTTCAGAATCGGTCTATAGTAGTGTGAGAGTAAAACCCCTGTCTTTGGGTTTATATAGTAAAGCTTTGGAAGATATGGTATTAATCTTGCGTATATTCTATTCCTGCTCAATATCTTCTTATACGCTTTATATTCTAGTACAGAATGTTGGCAATCTTCTTCAAACCCCTCTTCATTGGGGATATGTATAGGAAATTTTACCACAAGAGGAAAATCGCTTAGTTTATAAACTTTTCGATATGCTCCAAGGTCTAGAAAGCGATTCTTGAATCCAGTTACTCTAAGGATGTCTTTTGGTCTTCGTATATCATACTCTTTGAATGTATATACAACATCCTTCGCTCGTTCGCTCAAGTAATTTGTACACTGGTTCATATATGTGTCAACGTTAGACAATGATTTCTCCTTCCGGCACATCCATTACTGGTAATGTTTCACCAAGAACTTGTTTAAGGTTGTCGAGGGGTGCTCCCATGGCAGTCAACTGCTTCTCATAACCTACATTTGGATTAGCCTTAGCGTTCATAGCTGCGATCTTCCCTTCTGTAAGCTTGTACACTGTACTGGTAGCCCCATTAAAGTACAGGGTGGTTGATCCTCCAGAAGAATATCGAGAGAGTCCTGCACTGACAAGCATCTCTGGGCCGAAAGAGCCTTCTGTTTGTATAAAACCGCCTTGTGCAAATGTCTCCTTACTGATCTCTCCAGTTTTGTTACGGTTGATGACGAACATGCAGTCGCAGTCTTTGGCGATTTGACTGGCACCATCGACAGAATCGCTTGTAGCAAGTTTAGTATCTGCGATTCGGTGGGGTTGGAGCAGCCTAATAATTTGACACCCATAATCTTTTCCTATCTTGGCAACTCGTTTACTAATCTCGGACAAATGCTGCGTCCGGTTCTTACCTTTGATTGTAGTATCGCATATAAGCTGCAAATTGTCAAGCATAATCCACTTGACACCATAGCGCCGGATACAATCAATCATCAGCTTGTAAATGTCTTCCTCGGTTTGGTAGTCCGGGTAGCAGAACAGAAGGTCACCCTCTCGGTTAGCAATAACTTCCTTGATCTTGGGGATAGCATCCTTGAACTGCTGAGTCAGTGCAAGCTTCTCGTCGTCGTTCTTGGGAAGATTGTCTTCTATGCCACACTTGTGGCACAACCATTTGCGAACCAGTCTTGCACGGCGCATCTCTAGGCAAATGATTACACCATTGTCTCCATAGGTACTTACCATGTATTCCATCAAGTTTAGACCAACAGTCGTCTTACCCTGCTTCTCACCTCCCAAAATATCTACGACATCTCCCTCTTCAAACTGTGCTAGTTCTTCTACTAAAGGCCAAACATATTTTGCACTTGCTCCCTTTTCATTTAATTCGTCTTCAAATTCATCAAGAGCATCTACACTGTTTTTAACACCTTCAACATCGAATAGAGTAGCTTCGTCTCTTAGTTTATCAAATTTCTCGGCTGTTCCTCCATGGGTAAACCACTCATTTAGGTCTTTACCTTTGCGCTCCTTACCGGTGTCAGTAATAACCACAAAGACGGGAAGTACAATCTTCCAGCATTTCTCGATACCGATTCGTTTAGCGATCTCTTGAGCAGCATTCTGTCCTACTTTGTCGGCATCGTAGCAGATGTAAACACGCTCTACTAGCTCTAATTTTTCAATCCATTCAGCCTTTTTAACGTTGGCTCCCGGCACACCGCAGACATTAATAATTCCCTTGTCCAATGCTGCAATTGTATTGCATTCTCCCTCTACAAGAATGATTTCTGAAGTGTTTCCTTGAAGTGCACTAATGTTGTACAGCGTACTGTCCCAACCATGAGGAGCAGCAAACGCCTTTGGAATCTTCTTTAAATCGTTTGGATCGGGCATTGTGCGATACTTAGCCCACACACAGTTACCATTTAGTAAATAAGGGATGACAAGGGCACGAACAGAACCTGTTTCCTTGAATGTCTGCTGTGCAAGTCCAAGTTTTTGTTGCTGTATAATTGCAAGTGAGAATCCCCGAATATTCACAAGATAGTCAAGAGCATCGCTGTCAGCCATTAGTGCCAGATGACACGCTTCTACATCAGGAAGGGGATCAATCTTCTTTTCTTTACTGGCCCACTCGGAAGTTGACGTAATATCTGGTTTAGCGATTCCCCAGTGCTGTTTTAAAGAATATAAATTTCCTGATTTTCCACATTTTTGACATAAGAATAAGCCGTTGCGTTGTGGACTTTGGCTGCTTTTTCCATGACATTCTATATAAAAATGACCATAACCAGTCTTATTGCAGAATGGACAAGTTTCTAGTTCCAAATTAGGAGAAGTTCCTAATTTAAAAGTAATTCCTCTTTGTATTAGTATTTGCAGAAGTTCAGAACCTTCCATTGACTCTGGTATGTTCAGCATTTTCCCCTTTTCATCAATCGTTGAAACCATTGTACCACAATCCCTAAAAATAGTCAAGGCCGAAGTTAACCGGCCTTGCTACTTATTATCCTTTTCTAGAAAAACTTTGCTCACAATCTTCAATTGTGCTCTCCCGACGCCGCGAACATGTCTCTCCGGAAACGCTTTGATGACCACGCCTTCTCTCATATTTGTAGCACCATGCACATATGAAATCCCATCAACAATCTTCATAATACCTTCTTTGCTGTATGGAACCTTAAAGAAAAGCATCGGCACAGAGCGTGTCCACAACTGTTGCAGAGTAACACTCTCATCTTCCTTGTCATAGCTGAGCCAGTGACCATCTGGATGACGCACATCAAAGACGAACAGTTGTGGGTCTTTGCTTCCGTATTCATAGCCCTTTTGGGTAGGAGTTACCTCTCCCCAAAGAACGTAGTCCTCATGTGCTCGGCACCATTCTTCAATCCAAGGCTGAGACTTCAGCACCTTCCTAAAGATTGAGTTGGAACTCGGACTTGTCCACTGCTTATGAGAGCCAGCGTACAGCATACCATCCGTGAAAATAAACCGCGCATTGCTGCCATGAATCTTCTCTGTGACTATGACTGGTTCACCTTCTCGGAAGACGTTAGGGTAATTTTTCAGAGCATCTACGTCATAAATTGGTATACATAGTTTACCAGCATCTTCTAGGAATTTCTCCTGTCCACGGGTGAAGGTAACATACCGCCAGATCATCTTAATCCAGCCATTGATAGAGCGCGGCCAACGGCGCTTGCCTCTGGGTGCTGCTCCCTGATCTCCGTCTGTACGTTCTACTCCTTCGTCCGGGTCATAGTGTGTGATTCCAAGTGTATCAGATACATCTGTTCCTTCACGCCAGTCAGACTCTACAAACTGTCTAGTTAAGGTACTGTCTACCAATTCATCAAAATCGTACACTGGCATAAGCAGTCCTTCAGACCACTCGCCACGGAACTTACGAACAGTAATTCGACGCCTTCTGTCAGAGATAGGGGCATCAGAATTAATAGGGTCTACATAACTTTCCCAGATAAACCTGAAAGATTCTGTTTGTGGTACGACCGAATCTGGTTGAATGTAAACTGCGAACTCTCCAACCTTAAACTGTCCTTTTTTGGACACAACTTGATATTCACCTATAGGAATTATCTCTAACGTGTCCGCGTTGGTGTGAGGCAGAACCTCCTTCACAACCACAATATTTGCTTGATGATTAGCTTTCTTCTCCATCTTAGTCCCATCCTAAATTTTTTGAGGCGTGAACCCATCCATCGGGATCGGCACTACGTTTCTCTGACATTACTTTCGCAAAATAGTTCCCCCGGTCCGAGTCCCGGAAATAAGGGTCTCCAATAGGAGAAAACCTCCATTTTCCTAGAAGCACCACTAAACTAGCCTCATCAATCCACTTTTTTTCTTCCTGTGTCATCCTCTCTCCTTTTTGATGATACGTAGACAGCAGGCCAGTACACTAATCGCCCACATATTAACCGTTGTACCAGCGTAGGTACGGTAGCACCTACCATGATGGGAGCGATCACGGTAGCACTTACGATTGAACCATGCCATTATTGACCTCCTTAAACATTGCATTCGGTTAGATATAAAAAAGAACCGTTACCCCTTTGTCTGTGAGACGTACTTTCCCGCCAGATGCTCCAGCGTGCTTTTCCATTAGCTCATCAGGAATCATGTCGAGGAACGGCCAGACTTGATCAGATACTGGCGTCCATCCATCGGTGTCCGCGTCTCGGCTGCACAACTTCATAAGGTACTTCGCGTTAACGTCAAGAGCCATGCGTTTCCTCCCTTCGCTGAATCTTCATTAGTTTACCCCTCCTGCTGCTGCTGGATGAAACATAATAATAGCAGCCTCTGTCATCATATATCCATGGACTACACGTTCGCAGTCCTTAAATTCCTCTGATATATCAGTAAGAAAGCCCATCTCGACTATATCATCAAGGTCTGCCAATGCAGCGGAATTTTGACGCTTCGCTTCAGCGGGGTCGGACTCAAGGGGTTCTTGGATAAGAACGATTGGACTGCCAACCTCTATCATTTGCTGTAGAATATCAAACTGAATTCTGCTTAACTCTCTCATTTTGTTCCTTTCTTTGCATTGGTGTTTATTCTCTTGCATGATGTACTTCGGTTTGGTGCGATAGTGCACCTGTTAGGATGCTACCAAGAGAACGCTTTAGCTATCCTACGGTTCTCTTTTGCTCTCTCCTTAAGAGTCTCTTGAACTCTTCGCCACGCTCCGAGCCATAATTCCGACTCCCGCAGCCTTGTTTTGTCCATGTCTACCAATTTGCGAGTAGACTCGTCACCTGCCCAAATGTATCCCCGCGTTGCAGTACCGATACCCCTTTGAGACCATGCGTTAGGGTACACTTGTAAGACTTTCTCTTTGCTTGTCATGGTTGTTAGCTCCTAATTCCCTTTCTTTGCTATAGCCGCTTTGATAAGACTGTCGGCTTTCCCTTTACTTAAATCATTCGGAATTTGCTTCCCCTTGTAGAATTTCCTTACTGTCTTCATCTGTTTTGGAGTAGCCGGTTCATCTCTCCAGTATGCATCACGGACAACGAGTGTCAAAGACTCTGGTGAAATCTTTCTCACCAAATCATCTGCCGCAGAGAAGGCAGCGTCCATGCTGTCCCTCTCTCCTTTATATCTCTTACCTTTTATACTAGCACATAATTCATATTTGTCAAGCAAATTCTGCGACATCCTGATAAAATCTTTGTTGGGCAGCATAAGAATGTATCCACCGCCAATGGACGGGTGCCAAACGAACTCGCTATTTGCCTCGACTTCGGGCAGGAATTTTACTTCAAACAGGTTAACTTCTTCAACAAAAGCATTGATCTTGTCAATGTCTTTTAGTGTTGTGAAGTCCAGATTAGCAAATTCGGCCTGCTTCTCCTCAATAAGTTTACAGGAACCCACTAGAGAGCGCCCGTGCAGGTCTAGGTTTCTAGGCATCCCTAATAGAGTTGGAAGCGTAACTAGGTTATGTCGGTGTGTTGCATCCACTACATCAAGAACTATACAGTCCTTCTTTAATGGGCTAAGACGCGTCCCGCGCCCCACTCTTTGCGAGAATACTACTCCGCTCTTTGTAGGAGCAGCTAGAATTACACAGGAAATGGTGTCAAGGTCAAATCCCTCTACGAGCAACTGAGCGTTAAATAGAACCTGAATCTTGCCGTCTCTAAACTTTTGAATCTTGTCGTGCCTATCCGGGTCTGTTCCCCACACTGCTTCAGCGTTGATACCACTTGCTACAAAACATTCAGCAAGAACTTGAGAATGCTTAATATCTACTCCAAATCCTATTGCCTGCCGTCCATCGCAATGTTTCTTATAAGAATCAACTACTAGTTGGTTACGCGCAGGAGTGTTGACTGTATCAGCAAGTTCTTCTTGATTGAAGTCTCCCCCACTTGTACTAACTTCATCAAGGGATGTGTCTGTGTTTACTCGTAACCCTTTAATGTCTACTAGCCAGCCGTCTTCAATTGCCTGTCTTAGAGAATAGGTGTAGGAGATTGTTTGGTACAACGTACCAAGCGGCTGTCCGTCCCCTCTAAACGGAGTGGCAGTACACCCTAGTAACAAACGTTTGTCACCATCTTGTAGGAGGTTTGCGGCCTCATACACGTTCATGTAACTTTGAGCAATAGAGCGATGTGCTTCGTCTACCACCCACTTGTCGAAGTTTTGGAAGTTGAATCTCTTTATTCGCTCAGTATTCTTTCTTCCTAAGGTTTGCACACTTGCAATAATAACGTCTGCATCTGGGTCTGCGTATGACGTACCCGCTTCAATATGAATCTTTAAATGTGGGTTACGTTGTGTAATCTTTCTGTATGCTTGTTGCGCCAGTTCGTCCCTATGAAGTAACACAATTTGTTGCCCCGAAAGAATGTCTTTTACTTCTTCCGGAAGATGCGCGAAAACTTCCGTCTTTCCTGTGCCCGTCCCCATGCACAAAATCTGCCGGACTTTACCAGCAGAGTAGTGTTCACGAATTTTCGCAATCGCTTCTTTTTGATACGGTCTTAGCATGGCTTCCAATTTTTCACTCTGGTAAACCTTACTCGTAGATTGTTTTCCAGAATTCCTTCTACTGTTATTAATAGTTTATGGTCATGCACTGCCCTATGACAACATGCGCAAAGTGTCAGCAAATTGCTCAATTCATCCTTACCTCCTTGCGATCTATATATCACATGATGAGGATGAACTCCATTCCGACCATTGCAGTGACGGCATTTGTGCCCATCACGCTTAAAACAGGATAGGTATATAGGCAGCATAGATGTTCCAGAAGTAATGCAAATTAAGAATCAGTCGTAGCATTTTCCTCCTCTACTTTTTCGTCTCCGGGTTCCTCGGCACTGGTCAGATACTCTATTGCTATTACCTCCAAGGCCGATCCATCGCTGGCATCTTGGCTAATACCTTCTGCATCCTTGCTTACTGATCCAATGTGCTTTTTGGCGAGGTCAAGAGCCGGACGTACTACATTTTCTAATACCGACTGCTTGACTGAGAAATGTAGAAACACCAAATTGTTCTCACCTACCAGCCCTTTAAGTGTACGGACGTGTTGCTGAATCTCCTCGAAGGTCAGTCCTTGACCTTTTTCTATAAACCCTATGACAAAAGACTTAATAGGAACTACTTCCTTTGTTTCCGGGTTGACCCACTCATCGTTGATATTCAAACTACAAATCTCTCGCAGCTTTGCTACTCCCAGAGGTTCGTACTTCTCTCTGTTGAACCCTAGAGCGTCCATAACTTCGTTCATGCGGGTAAGGTATTGAGCCTTACGGGGCTTGATTTCTAGTGTCTGAATAAATGCATTAAACGTCTCGTAGCCTTCATAGTACCCGTTCTTCTTAACTGAGTATAACAGGTCAGCGATGTCAAATGCACTTGTGTTAACCTTCTTTATCAATTGTTCGAGTTGCTTTCTTACTTTTGCCGATTCTCCTGCTACTTTCTGTCCTACTATAGCCGTAGGATCGGTAACCTCTTCTGTAATAATATCCATGCTTCTCCTGTTAATATCTTAATTAGAAATCGTAATTGCCATTTCTTTCGGTGCTAGATACAGATCATTAGTGTGACTGTAAGTAGTTGAAACATAGTTGTTATTAAATACAAGAACTGTTCCGTTCAGTTTGGTAAATAACAATCCCTTACTTCCCATGGATGTACTTGCATAAACTTTTCCTTCTTCCATATCTTCTACGCTAAGCATTTTTAACTTTTGTGTAACGTTTCCTACTGTTATCATTGCTCCTCCTTTCTTCTTAATTAGATTATCCTTTTAGAATCCGCTATCTCTCATAGCTTTCAAAAACCTATTTATGCTGTCATAGTGGTACACATTTTTCAAATAATGAAAAACATTTTCTTTTGGTCCGACTGTATAAATTGGTTTTCCTTTGGCAAGGGCATACCCAAACTCAACATGCCGCCCGCCCCGCACAGTTCCCACAAGAGGGTCTTCTGAAAAGAACACCATGATGTCTGCCGCATCTATGTCCTCTAAGTCAATACGAGCAGTGGTCTTATAAAACTTCTTAGAGTGCTGTCCCATTTGACTATTTAGCGGCTCATTTTCATCTAGCCATCTAGATGTAATAACTATCCCTGCTTCTTCAAGGTGTTCTTTGAAAATACGAAGTTCATCCCGTCTTTTATACATTGCCGCAAGATAAGCTTTCATTTTCCCCTCAAGTTTCCTACTACTCTCCAGATTGCGTCTTGATGTTTTCCAGAAATTCCTGTGTCCATCATGGCAAAACAAACTGGAGCGTATACCTTGTTCTCAGGCAGGTTAAAAAACTCTGCAAACTCTTTTCGTAGAGTAAATTCTACCAATGCTCGTTTAACAAGTTCTGCTGAATGCTTCCTTACTGCCTCATACATATCATCTATAACCGGAAGATTTAGCTTCGCCAGTTCAATATCCTCATAGAACTTTTTACGAGTTGTAAGGAAACTGGGATGCTTAATCTTCAACTTCAGCGGAGCGTGCACCGGTATAGCATACGTGGCTACATAACCCTCATGTCCAGGTCTGTCTATCTCTATTGCATCTTTTAAAGGAATACAATACCTTGCTGTGACAGAAATACCATTAAGTAGAGCATAGTCTAACATATCCTTATAGTTAAGTTCCTCCCCAGTTTCTTTGTTTATCAAAGCAAGAAGTACCAAACCATCTGCCGGATAGGTGATACAGTGCGGTTGAATGTCTTGACAAATCATTTCAAATATGGGTGTATAACCTATGGGCCATACAAAATTACTAGGTCTGTTAATTATTCCATAAGAAAGATTACCTTGAAACCATTCTTTTGCCCACTTTGCATGTACAGAACTGAAGGAACCTTTGCTGGCAATTCCCCACTCTCCTTTATAGTTCCAGAAGATTCCCAGATTACCGTTGATCTTCTCTGTGATAGTAGGGGGGCCGTAAAGCTTCTCAATAGATTCGACATTGCGTCCGTAGGTTTCTTCCTGTCCTTCTGTTTCATAGGCGAAAAACTTCTCAAATGGGCGAGCTATGATCTTGTCGGTGTCATTCTCCACAATCAATCCACGACACTTCTTGGTAACAGAGTCCCATATATTATCGTAGACTGCCCTACGTCCATAGCAGTAAAGAGATAGGGGCAAATCAGGATGCTTGTTCCTCATCACAAGCCCTAGCTTGAGATAATTAGCGAGTTTGTCGGTATCCAAGTAGTCTGATAGATTCATTGTCTCTCCATTACGAGCTAAACTTACCATCCGGCTTAACCGGTGGGTTATCTTCTGCTCGACACTTTGCTTTGTCATCTACGAGTAGTTTTGCCAAATCTACAACACCAAAACTTATCTCTATGTCGCGTGTCGTGTTAGCATCTGAAGGCATACTCACATACACATGAGAAAATTTTACTAAATCTTCTTTAAGTGCGTCTGAAATTGTATCTATTGATGGATCATGGCAGTCCATCCTAGAGTAGACTGCCATTACACTATTCAGTGTATCAAGAGATTGATCGAATTCCTGTTGATATGTTAGCGGTTGAGCCTTCGGCGGAGCCGTCTTAAGCGGAACCGTATTAGGGTTTCTAGCATCTGCAACGTGTGTTGCACAGAGTAATCCTAAAACAACTATGCCGATAAGTGTTTTCAAAATGGTATATCCTCCTCAAGTTCTTTCTCATAAACCGCATCTACAGGAGTAGCATTAACTGTGTTAACTGGCGGTGCCGATTCAATCATGGCAGGCGCTGTCCTTGTCTTGCTAGCGATAAACTGCAAGTAAATCTCGCCAAATGCCTGACGTTCATCATCTGTCACTCCCTTGAAGTCAGAGAAGGTAGGTATATAATACGCATACTTTCCTTTCTGTACAAGTTTTGTAGACAACTTAAAACGAATGTCAAAGATGTTTGAATTTTGTCCTTGAGCATTGCGCATAGCTAGAGTACGTGCAAGATTCTGCATTCCTGCTTCAAACGGAGCCTTGGCATCGGAACGAATAAACATGCGCAGCGGCAAACGGTAAACAGTGTCCAATAACACTGCATAGTAAGAAGACTCACATTGCGGAATCAGACTCTTATTAGTCTGACCGTTGTGTGCGTCCTTGTATTCACGCCATGCTGTCCAATCTTGCCGTGGGCAGTTAGCGCAGTGTACAGCTTGAGGAACCTTAGCTTTGGCATCGGGTACGATCAAGTCGCGGCTGAAGCACATGAGGTTCTCCAAAGTCCTGTTCATCTCACCCGCACTTCCTATGTAATACTGACGCTGTTCCGTGGGCATCACAAGAAGAGTTACGAACATCTCTGTAAACTGATCTCCAGTTTCAATGATGCGGAGATTGCCCTTGATTGCATCGGCTACTTGACTGCTCGGTTGAACAATTGATATAGTCGCTGGCTTCAAAGAAAACAATTTGCTAGAAAAATCGATTCCAAGACCTCCCGGTTGGATTGCGCTTGGTTCGTTGTTTAATACTGTAAGTGCTGTTGCGTCTGTGCTCATTCTTCTCCTTTATGTTACTTCTGCATAATACTTTACTGACATTTGATCCCGCTCCGGGGCAGGAAGTCAACCACCCTAACCTTCCTGCCCCCGCTTGTTAATCTTGATCTACTGGTACAGTATACCATACTCCTCAATTTTTGTCAAGCACTTTCTTCTCAGGTTCTGTTAAACGTTTACGAATAAGTTCCTCAACTTCAAACGCAGAACAGCATTTAACACCCCATCCGTCTATATGATTGGGCATTTCTGTAAGTTTTATCGAGGCAACTAGCCTTTTGATTTTCTCATTTGCTTCAGCAAGTTTCTTCTCAAAATAAAACACTTCAAAATCCTCGTCGGATGTTCCTATAAGCCGCGCTTCTTCGTCTCGCTTTGCTACTTCCATCTGCAACTCTTCAATTGACATAGTTTTTCTCCAATCTTCCAATCCGAGTACAGTATACCAAGTACCAAGACATTTGTCAAGACTTATTTATCGATCTAACAAGAAATTTAGCCCTTTTATCAACTCCGGCGATACTCCGGCTGATTTCTTCTCCAGCTTGGCAAGCTTCTTTGAAAACTTTTTGTCTACTATCTCTTGCAGTTTCTTAGACTTCTCTTCTTGAACCTGTCCATATTTCTTCGTGCAGAACTCGCACCCGGCTCCTCCGTTGCATGTGGGCTTCCGTGTGCCCTTATATCGGTCAGAAGCCTTGCATTTGACAGATTCCGCCACGGCACGAGCCTTTTTCTTAGCGGCTCTCTTCTCTCCACGAACCATATCCTTGAACTCTTTTGTACGATTTTCAACTACATCTACTGCCCGTCTCAGTTTGAGGCAGCAAAGGAATGCCTTCCAGTCATCCTTGTATGTTTCCGGTCCTAAATGCCACGCCTCAAACTGTGCATCATCCTTCCCCAGTCTGACTACCCACCTGTCCTTAACGTGCTCTCCTGTCTCCTCTTCATAAGCCTCCTCGTATGCTGCCGTCTGGAACAGGAACTCAACGTAAAGATAGTTGCTCGTCTTCCAGTCGATAAGGGTTAGATGATTCTTGTACTTATGCTTGCAGCAAAGTGGATCGTTGCATGAGTCGGTGAGACACATACCATCCATTGTTCCCGCAAACTTGTGCTTACGGCTGTATACTTTACGCTCAGTGCTGAGCCAGCGAACATTGTGTTTAACCATCCAGTCCAGTGCTGCTAGACAAGCATTCTTGGCTCTCTCGTCTATTGGCATGTTCTCTGTTATTTGTGTGAGTAATGGTTCATCTTTTTCTAACGTTGCTTTAATATAGCTTTCAATCCAGTTGTGTGCAATGTGCCCAATTGCACCTGCCTCTTCCAGCTTCTCTTTGTGGGCAGTCTTTGCTTCCTCAATGATCTTCCTAATATCTTCTACAGGAATAGTAATATCAGTTGAGTCCACATGAATGTATGGTTCTAATTTGTTATTAATCTTTTGGGACATCATCTTACAGGCCCAAGGAATTAGCACAATTGACTTGTCAACAATGTGACAAATCGACGTTACTCCGTTCTGTACTTCTAAGCCATCTGGTGTTACTAACAAGTAAACATGGTCAGCGGGATCATAGCGAAGTGTGACCCGTCCTTCATAGAACATATACTCCTCTGTAATCCCACCGAATTTTTGTATGAATTCTTCTACTTGTGCTTCTTCACTCATAATTTCCTCAGCTTCGTTTATTGATCCATCGGCTTTACATCACCAATCGGAATGTTGATGTGCTTCGTTGCATCCAAGAATGGGAGGATACGAGCCAGCCCTTTCTTAACTTCTGAAAGAATACCTAGCCTCCATCCATTCCTATAGTAGTAAACGTAACCGTTAAGTACCAAGCCTTCTGGCAGAGGGTCTTTACTCTTCATTCGGTTACCTCTTCTAGAGGCAGTGTCTCTTGGATGCGTCTGCTCAGCCTTACACCATCCTCGAATACTCGTTCGGCACGCTTAAATCCCCTTATCCAAAAACTTCTCCACGGCTGTTGTGGGTAAGGATTGTTGTAGAACTTTACGTCGATCTTGAAAGCGTTCTCTCCACTCTTAGTGATATTCGCCTCGGTGTAGTGCGGGTAGGGAGGAACGGGACGCTGTACTTTCATGCTGCGAAATGGATTGTTAGCCGGTTTGTCAAACGGTTTATACTTTTTCATATGAACCCTTTCTTGGTTCTTCATACATTGTACTACGGTTGTTAGTTAAAGTCAAGAATCTCAAGCATGCTGCCAGCGCCAGAGGTTGTCAGCTTGTTATCTAAACTATTCGACAATTCGTTTACCTGCAAGACTCCTATACAACGGGCATCTGGAGCAAACTTATGAATAGCTTTCTGTATGTTCGTTGCCGTCTCTCCGCTCGATATAAGGTCATCCACTATAACATACTTCTTACATGCTCTGTTTCCTTCTACCCTATGAGAAGAGTGGCAATTTCGTGTAGACTTTCTCACCATAATCAAGGGCTTATTGATCCGACTGGCAATCGCTGGAGCAATTAGTGCTCCCGACATCCCAGTAAATGCTATGCTGTCGAATTCTTTTGCATACTTTTTTAAAACTTTTGCCGCCAAGACATATCTATTTTTAGCTGCAACTGGATCGAGATAATACTTCAGGTAGTCACAAGTTTGGTACTCGGGAACATGTTTTGTAGTCTTTTTCATACAACTGCTCCCGCAAATGCTTTGCTGGCACTTTCGTCAGATTCTTGCAGATACGCTCCTGTGCTGCCAATGTTCTTATGTCCCAGATACTGCCTTACTCTCTGAATGCCTATCTTGTCGATAGCAACCATCGCACAGGCATGTTTAAGAGCATGGGGGTGTAGT
>Ga0224555_1003534_pt1 | contig 15823 bp, 11 predicted proteins | sample 714S23034metaG_FD_180687 | JGI IMG/M metagenome (GOLD analysis project Ga0224555, IMG submission 180687) | Peat soil microbial communities from Stordalen Mire, Sweden - 717 S2 30-34 | ecosystem: Environmental > Terrestrial > Soil > Wetlands > Peat | place: Sweden: Norrbotten County, Stordalen...
TTCGTCGTCGAGGTCGTCGTCGTCATCGTCATCGTCTTCGTCATCGTCTTCGTCTTCGTCGTCGAGGTCCTCATCGTCGTCGAGGTCGACCTCGTCGGTGTCGTCGTCGTCGGTGTCGTCGTCGTCGGTGTCGTCGTCGTCCTCGGCGTCCTCGGCGTCCTCGAGGTCGGTGTCCTCCAGGTCTTCATCCGCTGCCTCACGCGCGACCTGCTGGTGGATCTGACCTTCGGTCTCGGCGTCGTCGCGGTCTTGCTCGCCGACGGCGTCTTCGGTGATCGCAGACTCGTCGAAGTCGCCGTCCTCATCGTCATGGGGACCATTGGCCGCGGCCATCGCCTTGAACATCGGATGCTCGCCGGGCGCGTGGGCGGGCACCGCGGCGACCGCCTCTTCTTCGGGCTTGCCCTTCTTGGAGCGTCGGCCGCGCCTGCCGCCGGACTCCGATTTACGACCGGTCGCCGGAGCGGAGTCGACGGGATCGGCATGCAGCATGATTCCGCGGCCGCTGCAGTGCGGACACGTGGTCGAGAACGCCTCGATCAGCCCGGTTCCCAACCGCTTGCGAGTCAGCTGGACCAACCCCAGCGAGGTCACTTCGGACACCTGGTGGCGGGTGCGATCGCGGCCGAGCGCCTCGGTCAGCCGGCGCAACACCAGGTCACGGTTGGACTCGAGCACCATGTCGATGAAGTCGATGACGACCATCCCGCCGATGTCGCGCAGCCGCAGCTGGCGCACGATCTCCTCGGCCGCCTCGAGGTTGTTCTTGGTGACGGTCTGCTCGAGGTTGCCGCCGGAGCCGGTGAACTTGCCGGTGTTGACGTCGACGATCGTCATCGCCTCGGTTCGATCGATCACCAGCGTGCCACCAGAAGGCAGCCAGACCTTGCGGTCCATCGCCTTGGCCAGTTGCTCGTCGATGCGGTGCACTGCGAAGACGTCGGGGGCCGCCACTCCCCCAGAGGAATCAGCGGCCTCATACTTGTTCAGCTTCGAAACGAGCTCTGGCGCAACTGAACTCACGTATTCGTTGATGGTTGTCCAGGCATCCTCGCCGGAGACGATCAGCTGGCCGAAGTCCTCGTTGAACAGGTCGCGGATGACCTTGACCAAGACGTCGGGCTCTTCGTAGAGCGCAACCGCGGCACCGGCCGCCTTTTCCTTGGTCTCCTGCGCACGCTCGGCGATCTCCGTCCACCGATCCTGCAGCCGATTGACGTCGGCGCGGATGTCGTCTTCTTTGACCCCTTCGGAGGCGGTCCGAATGATCACCCCGGCGTCCGACGGCACGACTTCGCGCAGAATCTCCTTGAGTCGTTGGCGTTCGGTATCGGGAAGCTTGCGGCTGATACCGGTCGACGATGCGCCCGGCACATACACCAGATAGCGACCGGCCAGCGACACCTGAGTGGTCAGCCGGGCGCCCTTGTGTCCGACCGGGTCCTTGCTGACCTGCACGACGACATAGTCGCCGGGCCTGAGAGCCTGCTCGATCTTGCGGCTGGCCCCGCCGAGGCCGGCGGCCTCCCAGTTCACCTCGCCGGCGTAGAGCACGCCGTTGCGGCCGCGGCCGATGTCGACGAAGGCCGCCTCCATCGACGGCAGCACGTTCTGCACGATGCCCAGATAGATATTGCCCACCAGGGAGGCAGAACCGGCCGAGGTGACGAAGTGCTCCACGACGATGCCGTCCTCGAGCACGGCGATCTGGGTGTAGCGGCCGCCGGAGTGCGGCGGTTCGGTGCGGACCTTGTCCTGCACCACCATCACCCGCTCGACCGCTTCGCGGCGGGCCAGGAATTCGGCTTCGGTCAGGACAGGCGGGCGCCGCCGCCCGGCGTCGCGCCCGTCGCGGCGGCGTTGCCGTTTGGCCTCCAGCCGGGTCGAGCCGTCGATGCCCTGGATCTCGGAGTTGCCGGAGCCGCTGCCAGAGTCCGGCTTGCCCTTGGCCCGGGGCGCTCGCTCGTGCACGACGGTGTTGGGCGGGTCGTCCGGAGACGGGCCGCCCTCGTTGTCATCGCCGGAACCGGACTTGCGGCGACGACGGCGCCGGCGGCGCTTGGTGCCGCCTTCGCCGGAGTCGTTGTCGTCCTCGGCGGTATCGGAGTCGTCCGCGTCGTCGTCGGAGTCGTCGTCGGCGTTGTCAGCCGACGCAGCATCCGACTTGTCCGGTTTGCCGCCGTCCTCGCCGCCCTTGTCGGCTCCGTTCAGCTCGCCTCGGCCGCGGCCCCGTCCGCGACGCCCACGGCGACGCCGCCGGTTGGCCGGACGCTCACCCTGCTCGTCGTCGGCGTCGAAGTCGTCGTCGTCATCGTCAGATTCTGCGGAGTCGTCGGAGTCGTCGGAGTCGTCGGAGTCGTCGCCGTCGTCCGGCTTGTCGGATTTCCGGACCGGCTGGGGCGCGACGAAAAGCGGCATGTACTCGGGGCGGTCGGCGGTGGTATCTGGGGCCGCCAGCATCAGCCGCGACTCGGGCTCGTCCGCCTCAGCAGTGGCGCCCGCCTCGGTCGCGACGACCGGCACGGCGACCGTCGTCGGCGCGCTGGCCAGCAGGTCGCGGACGCGAACCGCGTCGACGCGTTCCACGCTGGAATGAGCACTGCGAATCCGGCCGTCGAGCGCGGTCAGCGCGTCGAGCACCTGCCTGCTGGTCGTCCCCAGCGCCCGCGCCAGGGAATGGACCCTTAGCCGCTCTGGCAGATCCTCCTGCTGCGTGGAGCCTTCTGGAACCTCTGAGGAATGGCCACCGTCTATCACGTATTCTCCTCTAGCCCCCGGGCGCGTCCATTCGACGCGGCCACGCGAGGGCTTCGCTATGTGTCCGGGTCACTTCCTCCCGGACTTGTGATGGTCTTGCCCCGAGCGGTTCGAGTCGAACACACTCGGTGCCGGTCTGAATGATGGCTGGACGGTCGGCGCCGCATCGCGGGTCGCGGTGGTCGCGCTTGTCGAAGTCTTCATTCGGGCGTCGGACGCCGGTCCGGCGACGTTCACCCGCCAATCAGTATCCCATACCGTCGTGTCGACGTGGACCAAGTGCGCCGACCCGCTGTCGGGCAATGTTGCCGGCAGGCTAGGTCTGGGCGAACCAGAGCGCGATCTCGCGCTCGGCCGACTCCGGCGAATCGGACCCGTGCACCAGGTTGAACTGCGTTTCGAGGCCGAAATCGCCACGAATGGTTCCGGGCGTGGCCTTCTCTACCGGATCGGTCCCACCGGCGAGTTGTCGCACCGCCGCGACCGCCCGCGGACCCTCCACGATCGCCGCCACCAGCGGCCCCGAGGTGATGAATTCCAGCAACGAGCCGAAAAACGGCTTGCCGTCATGCTCGGCGTAGTGCTGGCTAGCCAGCTCGTCGCTGACGATCCGCATTTCCAGCGCCGCGACGGTCAGGCCCTTGCGCTCGATGCGGCTGATGATCTCGCCCACCAGGCGTCGCTCGACCCCGTCGGGCTTGATTAACAGGAGGGTCCGCTCGGTCATATGCGCCGCTCCTCCTCATCGCTTCGCTCTGCATCGTCACCGGCTTAGTACCGGCGCTCGTCACGGCGCACAGCGTACCGAACCGATGTGGCGCGCCGGCGACAGCGGATCAGTCCGGCGGCCCGTCTTGGCCTGGGAGCAGCCCATATCTTTCCCGGCGGAGCACCTCAGACCGGACGTAGACGATCAGCGCCCAGACCGCGGTGAACAGCACACCGATGAAACCCACCCCCGGGTAGACCACGAAGCCCGCGATCGGTATCAGCTGCACGGCCAGGTCCACCCAGATGGCCCACGACCGGCCCTGCAGTCCGGCGAGCACGATCAGGACCGCCGCCAGTCCCAGCAGGTATCCCAGGGCAGCCGGGGTCAGCCCGCCGCCGACCGCGCCGACCACCGGCAACGCCAGCAAAACCACGATCGCCTCCAGGATCAGCGTGCCGGCCGTGACACCACGGAAGCTTTTCCACGGGTCGGGCCCCGGCGCCTCGGGCGGCGGTCCAGATCCTTGGGCGGGTTCATGGCGCCACTCTCCCCCGCAAGCGGGGGGACCCCCACGGGTTAAACCGGCATCATCGTCATCGGCGGTCACGCGGGATCACGACCGAACAACGTGCGCGCGGCGCCGGCGGTGACCACCGAACCGGTGATGACGATGCCCGTTCCGGCGAACGCCTCGCCTTCGGCATCGGCGTCGTCGACCAGCGCGGTCGCGGTATCGATGGCGTCGCGCAGGTTCTCGGCGGCGATCACCCGGTCGGGTCCGAACAACTGCTGGGCGGCCAATTCCAGCGATTCGACATCCAGGGCTCGCGGTGATCCGTTGTGGGTGACCACGATTCGATCAAACACCGGCTCGAGCGCGGCGAGGATGCCGCCGACGTCCTTGTCGCCGAACACGCTGACCACGCCGACCAGGAACCGAAAATCGAACTCCTCGGCCAGCGTCTGGGCCAGCGCCGCCGCGCCCGCCGGGTTGTGCGCGGCGTCGACGAATACCGTTGGGGCGCTGCGCATCCGTTCCAGCCGGCCGGGGCTGGTCGCGCCGGCGAACCCGGCCCGAACGGCATCGATGTCCAGTTGGCGCTGCGCGCCTGCGCCGAAAAACGCCTCGACAGCGGCCAGCGCGATGGCCGCGTTGTGGGCCTGGTGTTCGCCGTGCAGTGGGAGGAACACGTCGGAGTACACCCCGCCGAGGCCCTGCAGTTGCAGCAGCTGGCCGCCGATAGCGACCTGACGGCCCAACACCGCGAACTCCGAATCCTCGCGCGCGACTGCGGCGTCCGCGCGCACGGTCTGCACCAGCACGACCTCCATCGCCTCCGGTACCTGGCGGCCGACGACCGCCACCGTGTCCGGAGCGCCCTCGTCGGCTTTGTGGATGATGCCCGCCTTCTCACCGGCGATGCCGGCGATGTCCTCACCGAGGTATTCGACATGGTCGACGCTGATCGGGGTGATCACCGCGACCGGCGCGTTGACCACATTGGTGGCGTCCCAACGCCCGCCCAGACCCACCTCGATGACCCCCACCTCGATCGGCGCGTCGGCGAACGCCGCGAACGCCATTGCGGTGAGGACCTCGAACTTGCTCATCGGCGGACCGCCGTTGTCTTCCGACTGCTGGTCGATCAGCTGCACGAACGGCTCGAGTTCGGCGTAGGTCGCCACATATTTCGCGGGGCTGATCGGCTTTCCGTCGATCGCGATGCGCTCGACTGCCGACTGCAGATGCGGGCTGATGGTGCGTCCGGTACGCCGCTGCAGAGCTGTCAGCAGCGCATCGACCATCCGTGCCACCGAGGTTTTGCCGTTGGTGCCGGCGATGTGGATCGACGGGTAGCCGCGTTGCGGTGAGCCGAGCAGGTCCATCAGCGCCGAGATGCGAGTCAGGCTGGGTTCGATCCTGGTTTCCGGCCACCGCTGGTCGAGCAAATGTTCGACCTGCAGCAGTGCGGCGATCTCATCCGGGGTGGGAACCACGCCGATGGTTCCCGAGTCGTCCGGCGCAGGAGTCACTGCAGTCCAGCCAACCTGGCCGTGATCCGGTCAGCTTCCTCGCGCGCCACTCGCTGACGCTCTCGTTGCTTGTCGACGACAGCGGCCGGCGCCTTGGCCATGAAGTCCGCGTTACCTAATTTGGCTGTGGTCGAGGCCAATTCCTTTTGCGCAGCGGCCAGATCCTTCTCCAGGCGGCGACGCTCGGCGGCCACGTCGATGGTGCCCGAGGTGTCCAGTTCGACGACCACGATGCCCCCCTTGAGCCCGACCTCCAGCGAAGCCGAAGGGCTGAACTCCGGTCCCGGCTCGGTCAACCATGCCAGGGAGGTGACGGCGCCGACCTGGCTGCTCAGATCGGCGGTGTCGATGCCCGACAGCCGCGCCGGCACCTTCTGCCGATCGGCCAGACCCTGATCACTGCGGAACCGGCGAATTTCGGTCACCAGCTTCTGCATGTCGGTGATCCGTTGCGCGGCAACGGGATTGACGTCTATTCCGGAAGTCTGCGGCCAATCGGCCACGACCAGCGACTCCCGAGAGGTCAATGCCTGCCAGAGCGCCTCGCTGACGAAGGGAATCACCGGGTGCAGCAACCGCAGCAGCGTGTCCAGCGCGGCGGCCAGCACCGCAGTGGTGTGCGAGAGGCCGTCGGCGACCTGCGTCTTAGCCAACTCGACATACCAGTCGCAGAATTCGTCCCAGGTGAAGTGGTAGAGGGCTTCGCATGCCCGGCTGAACTCGTACCCGTCGAAAGCTGAATCCACCTCGGCGCGAACTTCTTCCAACCGACCCAGTATCCAGCGATCGGCGTCGGTAAGCTCGCCGTACTCCGGCAGCGGTGCCAACGCTGCGCCGTTGAGCAGTGCGAATCGGGTGGCGTTGAACAGTTTGGTGACGAAGTTGCGCGACGCCCGGACATGGTCCTCGCCCACGCTGAGGTCACCACCGGGACTGGCGCCGCGAGCCAACGTGAACCGCAAAGCATCGGCGCCATAGACGTCCAGCCAGTCCAGCGGATCGATGACGTTGCCCTTGGACTTACTCATCTTACGGCCCGACTCATCACGGATCAGCCCGTGCAGGAAGACGTCGGTGAACGGCACCTGGGCGCCGCGCCGGCCGTCCAGCGTGATGGCCTGGTCTCCGCCGACGAAGGTACCGAACATCATCATCCGGGCCACCCAGAAGAACAGGATGTCGTAGCCGGTCACCAAAACACTTGTCGGATAGAACTTCTCCAAATCCGGCGTTTTGTCGGGCCAGCCCAAAGTGGAGAACGGCCACAGCGCCGACGAGAACCACGTGTCCAGGACGTCGGGATCCTGCTCCCAGCCCTCGGGCGGTGTCTCGTCCGGGCCCACGCACACCTGCTGACCGTCCGGCCCGTACCAGATCGGAATGCGGTGGCCCCACCACAGCTGCCGCGAGATGCACCAGTCGTGCATGTCGTCGACCCAGGCGAACCAGCGCGGCTCCAGGCTGGCGGGATGAATCACCGTGTCGCCGTTACGTACCGCGTCGCCGGCGGCCTTCGCCAGCGATTCCACGCGAACCCACCACTGCAGCGACAGCCGAGGTTCGATCGGCTCACCGCTGCGCTCAGAGTGGCCGACGCTGTGTAGATAGGGACGCTTCTCCTCGACGACCCTGCCCTGCGCCGCCAGGGCTTCACGCACCGCGACACGGGCGTCGAAGCGGTCCATGCCGTCGAATTGCGTTCCGGTGTCGGTTATGCGGCCGCGTGCGTCCATGATCGACGGCATGGGCAGCTGATGACGTAGCCCGATCTCGAAGTCATTGGGGTCGTGGGCGGGGGTGACTTTGACTGCGCCGGTACCGAATTCAGGGTCGACGTGGTCGTCGGCGACGACGATGAGCTGCCGGTCCAGGAACGGGTGTGGCAGCGTGGAGCCGACGAGCTCTCGGTAGCGTTCGTCGTCGGGATGCACCGCGATCGCGGTGTCGCCCAGCATCGTCTCCACCCGGGTGGTAGCCACCACGATGTGCGGCTCGGAGTCGTCGAGCGAACCGTAGCGGAACGACACCAATTCACCGTCGACGTCCTCGTAGCGGACCTCGAGATCCGATATCGCCGTTTCCAGCACCGGCGACCAGTTGACCAGCCGCTCGGCTTGATAGATCAGGCCCGCGTCGTAGAGCCGCTTGAAGATGGTGCGCACCGCCCGCGACAGACCATCGTCCATGGTGAAGCGCTCGCGAGCCCAGTCCACGCCGTCGCCGAGCCGCCGCATCTGACCACCGATGGCACCGCCCGATTCGCGCTTCCAATCCCACACCTTGTCGACGAACAGCGCGCGGCCGAAGTCCTCCTTGGTCTTGCCGTCGACCGCGAGCTGCTTTTCGACGACGCTCTGGGTGGCGATACCCGCGTGGTCGATACCCGGCTGCCACAGCACTTCATAACCCTGCATGCGCTTGCGACGGGTCAGGGCGTCCATCATGGTGTGCTCGAGCGCGTGGCCCATGTGCAGGCTGCCGGTCACGTTGGGCGGCGGCAGCACGATCGAATATCCGGGTTTTGCGCTGGTTGGGTCGGCGGTGAAATAACCGGCATCCAGCCAGCCCTGATATATGGCGTTTTCGGCCGCGCCAGGATCCCACGCTTTGGGCAGGTCTTCAGCCCGCTTGTCAGCGGCGCTTTCTGGACTGGCGGTCACCGGTCAAGTCTAGAAACCACCGAGGCCCGCGGCGAACACCGCCCATGCCGGGCGGCATGGGCGGTGTTTACTTCTTGCCGCCGAGCAATCCGCCGAGGATGTCGCCCGCTTTGGAGCCCAGCGCATTGCCCAACACGGTGCCCAGCGATTTGTTGCCGCCGGCCACTCCGCCGAGGATGCTCCCCAACACGTCGTTGAGCGCGCCACCGGAGGCCGCCTCTTCTTTGGCCGGTGCGGTCTTCTGGCCCAGTTGCTTTCCGATGTAGGCAAGCACGATCGGCGCAAGGATCGGCAACAGCTGCTTGAGCAGAGCGCTGTTGCCTCCGCTGCCGCCGGCCAGCGCACTGGCGACTTGGGCGACGTCGTTGCCGCCGAAGATCTTCGCGATGGCCTGTTGGCCGTCTTGCTGATCGACCTGGTCGAGGCTCACACCGCCGTCGAGCAAGCCGCTGGCGGCGTGGCTGTCAGCGGCGGACTCGATTTTGCTCGCGTGATCGGGGTCTTGCGCATTCTCTTGCAGTCCGCCGACCAACACCGGGACCAGCAGTTGAACCGCTTTGTTTACTTCGGCTTCGTCGACGCCGATCTTGCTTGCGATATCACTCGTGGGAATCTGAGCGAAAAGATCTTCAAGGCCAGACATGGACCCGTCCACCTAACGTCACTGGGATGGTTTGGTTCTGTGTTGACACTAGCCCAGCCGATCTGGTTCGACAGCTGTTCTTTGCAGAGCGGACCAATTGCCGGCCGCACGTCAGCGGGGCATCAACCGCGCGGTTTCCAGCGAGACTCCCGCGGCCGGGAACCGCGCCAGTAACGCGTCGCCCATCGCTGCTGCCGGGGTCAGCACGCCACGTAGGTCCGACAGCGCGTCGCGGTCCATCGCCAGCGCCAGACCGCTTTCGCCAAGCAGCACTGACGTCGCCTTGTATCCGGGGTCGCCGCTCTGCGCGATGGTGGCGACATAACGGTCGCCGGAGGTCGTCGTGGTGTAGGTCTCCGCCTTGTAGAAGCCGCGCTCGCGAACGGCTTCGCTGGGGCCGGTACCGGGTTTGGGCAGCACCCGCTCCACCAGTCGGCGCGGCAGCAGCCGGAAATAGCGGCTGCCCAATGCGGACGCCGCGTTGCTGACCCCGTTGACCACGGCTGACGTCACCGGCGCCACGGCCGAGGACCCCACATTCATGTGCTCGCTGTACCGGAACTTCCTGCCGTACGCATAGTCCTGTAATGCGTTGCTGCGCCGGACAATTCGCGTGTTGGCGAACGCCATCGGGAATCCCGCGGTCCAGAGCCCGGTCAGCTCCGGCGCAATCTGGCCGCCATTGCGACGTCGCAGATCGGGTTGGGCACCCAGTTCGGGTTCGGCACCGCGATCGGGACTCAGCGTGTACGGGTCGGCGAGCAGACGACGCGCGTCGGGATCCCTGGAAACGGTGCTCAGCACTTCCACCCCTGAAGCGACGGTGCCGCCGGAGAACCCGCCAGAGAACGCCCGCACCACGAAGTCGGTGCCGAGGAGCTCGCCGGTCCCGTCTTCGAGCGCCCGGCGGTACAGCGCGTAGACGGTGAGATCCGAAGGGATCGAGTCGAATCCACACGCGTGCACGATGCGTGCACCCGTGTCGAGGGCCTGCTTGTGGTACAGGTCGATGCTGTCGCGGATAAACGGCGGCTCGCCGGTCAGGTCCGCATAGTCGGTACCCGCGGCCGCGCACGCGGCGACCAGTGGCAGACCGTAACGGGTGTAGGGGCCGACGGTGGTGACGACCACCTGCGTCTGGGCGGCCATTGCATCCAGCGTCGACGGCGAGGAGGCATCAGCCACCAGAACCGGCCACGACTGCGCCGCCTCCCCCAGCGTGTCGCGGATCGCCAACAGTCGATCGGCCGAGCGGCCGGCCAGCGCGATCCGCGCATTGGCGCCGGCCCGGGCCAGGTATTCAGCGGTCAGCTTGCCCACGAAGCCGGTTGCCCCGTACAGGACGATGTCGTATTCGCGCGTTGCAGTCACGCGCGCGACGGTACTCCGAGCGTCTCGGGCCATTCGGCGCTCTCCCCCAGCACATGCTCGGCCAGGAAGGCGAACACCACCTGATACCAGATCTTCGTGTGTTGCGGCGCGACGACCCAGTGGTCCTCGGACGGGAAATACAGGAACCGGTGCGGACTGCTGCCATCCTCGCCGGCCGGCAGCGCCGACGTCGCGAGCAGCTCGTACCACAGCCGCAGACCCTCTCCGATCGGCACGCGGTAGTCCTTATCGCCGTGGATGACCAGCATCGGCGTAGCGATCTTGTCGACGAAATGGTGCGGTGAGTTGGCGGCGGTCATCTCCGGCGTCATCTCCCGGCGCCAGTAATAGGCCGTGTCGGTCGTCGGCCCGAATTGGTCGAGCGCCCACAGACTGGCGTGGGTCACGATCGCTGCGAAACGATTAGTGTGACCGGCCACCCAGTTGGCCATGTACCCGCCGAACGAGCCGCCCATCGCGGCGATCCGGGTCGCGTCGATGCGCGGATGAGCACACGCCGCATCGGTGGCCGTCATCAAATCATCGAACGGCGGTCCGCCCCACGCCCCCCAGCCGCGCTGGATGAAGCCTTGTCCGTAACCGGTCGACAATGCCGGATCGGGCAGCAGCACCGCGTAGCCCTTGGCGGCCATCAGCCACGGATTCCATCGCCAGGCCCAGCTGTTCCAGCTGCCCAACGGACCGCCATGGATCCATAACAGCAGCGGAGCCGGCGTCTGGTCTTCGGGCAACACCAACCATGACCGCACCGTCGTCCCATCGGCGACGGTCGTGGTGACTTCGGTCAATGTTCCTGGCAGCGTTGGCAAGTCGATGCACGGCAGCGCCGTGACGGCACCGCCGGGGTCAATGCGCACCGGATGGGGCGGCATCGCATACGAGCTCCGCAACGCGTAGAGCACACCGCCCGGCGCGGCAACGACATCCGTGTAACCGAAATCATCATCGGTGAGCTGAGTGACCGTCGACGTCGACAACTCGATGACGAATACCGGCGCCCGGCCATTCTGGTCGGCCGTCACAACCAGTGAGGCGCCATCGTTGGACCAGGTCAACGAGTTCGGCCGTCGGTCCCATGCGTCGGCCAGCGTTCGTGGTTGGTCGCCGAATCGTAAGCATTGCAACGCCATTCGTGGAGCGCAGTCAGGTGTCGAGATCGTGTCCCGGGTGAAGGCAACCGCCGACCCGTCAGGCGATATCGCGGGGTTTTCCAGGTCGGCGTCCGGGTCATCGGCGATGATGGTGCGCTGCCCGGATGCCAGCTCGACCCGCAGCAACGCCGAACGGTGGACCGGTCCGGGCCCGGCGACCGGCCAGGTGGTCACCAAAAATCGACCGTCGGCACTGACGTCGAATCCGGCATCGTGCAGCCCCCTGCCCGGTTGCGGGGTGAGATCGCGCGGTCCGTTCGCGTCGAGCAGGTGAGGTTCGTCCGGGCCGAGATCCTTGTCCCAGTAGCGCACCGGGTACCCGGTGTGCAGTATCGCGTCGACCTTATGGTCCTTACGCAGGTTGCGCAGTCGCCGATCGTCGTCGACGTCGCGTGCCGCCGGCAGGAGTGGCGCCCCGACGACGGCGGCGTCGGCGTCGCGGGCGGTGCACACCACGCTGACGCCACCGGGCATGCTCAACACTTCGACAGCCTCGCCGCCACCAGCGGGCAGTCGCCATAGCGAGGCGGGCGGCTTTTTGCCGTCATCGGTGTTATCGGCGGACGGCCGCGACGAGACGAACAGCAGATCGTTGCCGACGGTGAATGCCGGTGACGAGTCGCCGTTGGCGCTGCGGGTGAGTCGGCGTGCGGGTCGTTCGCCGGCCGGATCGACTTCCCAGACGGCGCTGACGTGCTCGGTGCGTTTGTCGTTGAGGGCGGCGACCGTGGTCACCACCCGCGTCCCGTCCGCGGACACGGCGAGGCCCGAAACACGCGGTAGCGCAAGGTAGTCGTCGAGGTTGTCGAATGCCGTTGGGGTCATGAGTCGTTGGTAACACAGCGCAGCATGCGCCGCGGTGTGCACGTCGACCTGACTTGAGGGTTTGATATTCAAACTCTGCGGTGACATGCTGGTGTCCATGCCGAACGTCTCGCTGGCCGAGCTCCCCGGCCGGTGCTGCCCTATCGCCGCCGCCCTGGACATGGTCGGCGAACGCTGGGCACTGCTGATCGTGCGCGAGTTGGCGTTGGGCAACAGCCGCTTCCAGGACATCGTTCGGGGCACCGGCGCGCCCAGGGACCGGGTTGCTGCCCGGCTCAAGACGTTGGAAGAAGCCGGGGTGATCCGGCGGATCCCCTATCAGGCGGCACCACCGCGATTCGACTATCAGCTCACCGACTCTGGCCGTGCACTGCTTCCGGTGTTGGACGCGTTGCTGGCCTGGGGACTCAACCATGCGGTCCATCCAAATGACCCGGACCGTGACCGCTACCGCTGGGCAACGGCCAAACGGCAGACAGGAAGGGCACGATGACCACAGCCAGCAAGGACACCGCAGCCGCCGGCAACGAGTACTGGGGGCCGCAACAGTCACGGACCGTCACGTGGCACGACCCCGGCCCCAGCGTTGCGCGCGGCCTGACCATGCCCGGGATCGACTATCTCAAGGCGATGATCGCCCGCGAGCTTCCGCCACCCCCGATCGCCCAGCTCATGCAGTTCGATCTCATTGAGGCGGAGCCCGGCAAAGTCGTGTTCACCTGCCGACCTGATGAGTCGGTGTACAACCCCAACGGCGCCGTCCACGGCGGCCTGGTGTGCACGCTGCTCGATTCGGTCGCCGGGTTGGCGCTGCACAGCACGCTGCCCGCCGGCAAGGGATACACGTCCATCGAGATCAAGGTGAATTCCTTGAACCCAGGCTGTACTTCGGATAAGAACATGTGAAGACGCAGACTATGCGCCGGCAAGAGGCAAAGGGAAGTGCAGCGGTGGACGGATCGAAGATGCTCGCGAAAGTTGCCATCGTCGGCATGTTCGTTGGCGCGGCTAGCGCGGCGAGTCTCCAAGCCGCCCACGCCGATGCGGACGCCCCGCTGGCTGGGAGCGATACGGCGATCATCCTCGGCGGAACCTTCGAGTCGACGCCGGACACCGCCTTCGCTCAGGCCGCCGAGAATCTGTATCTGAACCCGCTGGGTTTCGACGATGGCGCGACCTCCTCGACGGTCTGCGACATGATCGGGACCGACCCATGTGCCGCGCCGCTGCAGGTACTGACGACGCCCGAACTGCTCCAGCAAAGCAATCTCACCGACGCCGACGACGTCACCCTCGCCGTGGAGAACGAATTCACCGCGAACCCAGGCGCTTTCACCGCCGAGGACCCGCTGACGATCTTCGGATACTCACAAAGCGCCACCGCCGAGTCGATCGCCATGACCCAACTCGCAGCAGACGGCATCCCCAGCGCCGATCTGCACTTCGTGTTCATCGGCGACCCCTCCCTCCCGGGCGGAATTGAGGCGAACACTACCGTGACGCCCGATGATCTGTACCCGGCGACGATCTACACGCTCGACGGCGACGGGGTCGCCGACTACCAACAGGACTTCACAGCCGGAGGTCTGCTGGATGCGCTGTACAACCTGTTCACCACGCACGCGGAGTACCTCGGGTTGACACCGACGGAAATCGCCAACGCGACCACGTCGACCGACGGTGACCTCACCCTTGTCGACATCTCCGACAACATCAACAACGCCGACGCGCTTATTGGTGCACTCGATAACGGGATCGGCAGCAGCGGACTGTTCGAGAGCCTGTTCGAGTCCCTGCAACTGTTTTTGACCAACACGTTCTGACCTGAGTCCTAAGTGAGCGCACCGGGCAGCGGTCGCGCGCAAGGGGCCGCGTGACGGTCAGGAATGTCACTCAACAACGCTTATGCCGCGAAGATTAGCAAGCTCTCGCGACATGCCCGGCGGTCAACGCGGCCGAGGCGTTCATCAACGGGGCCAGCAAGACACACCGGGGATTGAATCGCGGTGTGTCGCGCACGCCCGCGCACGCCGCCGCTCAAAGATAATTGTGCCTATACCGGGTGATCTGGTACCAGGTTTTCCCAGCAACCCTAAAGCGGTGGTTGAGCCATAGAGGTGAATTATCTGAAGGCGGTGCGCCTCGACAACGGCCCCTTGACCGCCACCGGGACGGTCGTGAAGTCGGGTTCGCGGGTGGGCTTCACCGAGGGAGTCGTCGCCGACGGGTCGGGCAAGATCGTAGCGACCGCGACCAGCACCCTGCTGGTGTTCGACCTGTAGCTCAAAGACGCCAAACGGCGGTGGCGGGCCTGAGCCCGACCACCGCCGTCAGTTGGCAATCGTTGGTCAGCCGCGCCGACCGCAGACCGGCCAGGCGCCGATGCCCTGCGAGTGCAGCACGTTCTCGGCCACCCGGATCTGCTCCTCACGGCTCGCGCCGTTCGCGGACCCCGAGCCACCGTTGGCGTGCCACGTGCTCGGCGTGAACTGCAGACCGCCTGCGTAGCCGTTACCGGTGCTGATGCCCCAGTTGCCACCCGACTCGCAGGAAGCGACCGCGTCCCAGTTGACGCTGTACGCCCTCTTCACGGGCGCTGGGGCCTGCTCCGGTGCCGGCGCGTCGTCGGCAGGCCAGGCCGGCGGCGGGGGCGCATCCGGGGCGGGCGCAGCGTCCGGTGCGGGCGGCGGTGCATCGGGGGCCGGAGCCGGCGGTGCATCGGGCGCCGGGGGCAGGTCAGCCGGTGCCGGCGGGACGTCCGCGACTGGCGCAGCATCCGGGGCGGGTGCCGCGTCCGGAGGCGGTGGCGCATCCGGTGCGGGCGGCGGCGCGTCAGGCGCCGGCACAAACCCGGCCGGCGCGAACGACGTGGAGGGCACGTTCGGGTTGAACCGCTCGTAGTCTGCGGAGGCGATCGCGTTCGACATGGTCAGCGGGGCCGCAGCGAGCGCCCCGGTGATCGCGGCCATGCTGAGCGTCTGGCGGACATTCTTCAATATCGTTCCTTTCGCGGGTGCGCGCGCCGAAGCAGGCCCAGCGATGTGGGCTGATGCCGGTTTCCCGGCGGTTTTGATACTTCGAGTCGCGCCGTCTCGTTCGGGCACGACAGCGAGGGCGTGAGCCGCCGACCGGGCATCTGCCCGGCGGCTGCGCGGGGGCGTCGTCGCCGTCCGCAGCCCCCGCTCACACGCGGGTCCGTGGATTCGATTTTTGTTGGCCTTTTCGGGCCGAAACGGACCGTACGAGAACGCGTTGCATTCGTCATTTCGGGACACGCCGCTATTTCGGAGAGGTAACGGCTCGATCACGGCGCCTTAGCTAATGGATATGCCAGGTCAAACAAGCCTTTGTCGCCGGCGTCAGTTTTGTGGCGTGGGTGCCCGGTTGTGAGCCAAATCACGGTCTTTTTGTGAGCCTCACCACGCGTGTGACGGGACAAAACCGACCGACTCGGGACACCGAGCGCGCATCGTCCCGCAGTCCAGAAGTAATCAAGATCACAAATTAGCCGGACGTGTCGCACGCGCTTTTACTCGGGAGGCCGGCACGAGCTGGTCGTGAGGACCGCTCGACCACCTAAATAAGCTGTCGCACAGCGTATTTAAAGGATACAGTGCTCACGAAAGTGTAAGCTATACGACTGCGTCGT
>Ga0224555_1003536_pt1 | contig 15812 bp, 16 predicted proteins | sample 714S23034metaG_FD_180687 | JGI IMG/M metagenome (GOLD analysis project Ga0224555, IMG submission 180687) | Peat soil microbial communities from Stordalen Mire, Sweden - 717 S2 30-34 | ecosystem: Environmental > Terrestrial > Soil > Wetlands > Peat | place: Sweden: Norrbotten County, Stordalen...
GATTGCCTCCACCAGAAGGCGCACGTATTGCTGGGCATTCTCGACACTGTCAAACGGGGTTTGGAGGGGACTGTTCACGGGCGAGAGTTCCTCAGTAAATGGGAAATATGGCGGAGAGGGTGGGATTTGAACCCACGATACCCGTTAAGGTATGTCCGCTTTCGAGGCGGATCGTTTCAACCGCTCACGCACCTCTCCGAACATCAGTTGTCAGTGGCCAGTTGTCAGTGGCCAGTAAGAGCTCTTAATTCGGTTCGTCACTAACCGCTAACGACTAACGACGCTTTCTAAAAAATTCCTGCACCATCTCCGCCGAACGTCCGGCCAGTACGCCGCCCCGGATTTCCATCTGATGATTCAGACTGGGGTGATTTACCACCTGCAGAATCGAATGGATAGCGCCTGCCTTCGGGTCGTCGGCACCGTACACCAGGCGGCGGAGGCGGGCATGAACGGCCGCTCCCGCGCACATGGCGCACGGCTCAATTGTAGCAAACAGTTCGCAGTCGCCGAGGCGATGGTTACCTAGGTTTCGTCCCGCCTCGCGCAGCGCCAGGATTTCAGCATGAGCGGTGGGATCGCAGTCGGTGAGGTTGCGATTCCATCCTCGTCCAACCACGCGCCCTTCGTAGACCACGACGGCTCCCACGGGCACTTCGCCCCCCTCTAGTGCGCGCTGGGCGCAGCGGAGGGCTTCTTCCATCCAGAGCTCGTCGGAGGGAGTCAGTTGTCAGCTGCCAGTGGCCAGTTGCCAGAAAACCAGTTCTCAGTTCCCGGTTCCCAGTTCTCAGCTGAGAGTCTGGGTTTCGAGACTGCCCGTCCATTCTAGCGGGTTCCTGCGGAGACGGGGCAAGCCCCGTCTCTACGGCGGAATCACACCGGCCTGCTCCCTGTCAGTGTTATCCTAGTCGGGTTATGGGAATCACCGAGATCTTGCGGAAAGTGTTTTTGGTGGATCTGATCCAGGGACTGAACGTAACGTTCCGATATCAGGATCCGAAGGAAATCTATACCGAGCAGTATCCACTGGAGCGGCCGCAGGTCGCCGAGCGCTACCGCGGCGCGCCGCGGTTGAACGTTAACCCCGATACCGACGAGACGCTCTGTATTTCCTGTGACCTGTGCGCTCTGGCTTGTCCGGAAAACCTGATTGTGGTTACCAGCGAGCGCAATGAAAAGACCCGCCGCAAGGAGCTTACGAACTTTACCTACGACCTGAGCCGCTGCATGTTCTGCGGCTTGTGCGAAGATGCTTGCCCTACCGATGCGCTCGAACTCACCCAGGATTTCGAACTCGCGAGCTACAGCCGCGAAGGCATGATCTGGGATCGCCAGACGCTGGAGAAGGGGCCGCAGCCTACCGTGTACAGAAAATAATCACCCCTCACTAACAGCCCGTGTTGCGGTTCGGATCAGGGCGTAGCTTCAGGCATACGGTACTTGATGCGCTCCGAAGGCGTCTTCAGAGGCTGCGGAATAACTCGAAAAGGCCGCGAAAGGCTCGCCGCAGGCGCTAAAGAGTGTGCGTGAGAACTCGGTCGTCCCTCCGGGACTTGAATTATTTCTTCCATTTTCCCAGCGCTGAAGCCCTCCACCCCATCACGCCAAAACCGGGCGTGATGGGGACCCCGGCGCTGGGCTAAGCTCGCTCGCCCCTCCGGGGCTGGATTTTCGAGAATCTGGTTCCACCAGATTGCCCGAAAATGAGTTCTCACGCACACACTAAAGCGCGAAACATTTTCAATGAGTTACGGCACGACTAAAGTCGTGCCCTTCCCACAACCGTCCGAGTTTTTCCGCAACCGCTCCTTGGACTTCCATTGGCGTTGTTCCCGCGCTTTCCCAAGTACGTCTATACGGACATGGCCGGATAGAAGGTCTGCCGCTGTTCTTTTACGAGAGATGTGTTGTCCTTTTGTCTCAAGCCCGTTCGGATGGTGCCGATAGATATGTCCATGTAGAGATTATGTAGAGAATTGTGCGGCGCAACGGCATCATCCTGGAGATCTGCCAGCGTTCACCGAACACTTCGGTGGAAAGGTGTGGGTGAAATTTGAGGATGGCTGGGGTTGCGCTTTCAAGTTCACTTTGCCTGCCGGTCGTCACGATGAGAAGGGGGGAGCCCGGGCGATGAAACAGTTGCCACAGGTCCTTCTCGTGGATGACAACCCGGCCGACGTCGGTCTTGCGCGGGAGGCGCTGGCCGGGGGCAGGCATCAAAGCTGCATCAGCACGGTAGCGGACGGCGAGGAGGCTATGGCTTTTCTGCATCGCGCAGGGAAGTATGCGAATACGGTTCGTCCCGACCTGGTGATCCTCGATCTGAATTTGCCCAAGAAAGACGGCCGAGCGGTGTTGGCGGAGGCCAAAGCCGACACGGATCTGCGGAGCATTCCGGTGGTGGTGTTCAGTACCTCGCAATCGATGTTGGATATAGCGCGCAGTTACGAACTGGGCGCGAACTGCTATGTCAGCAAGCCCGGAAATCTGGATGATTATTTTTTGGCGGTGCAATCGATTGAAGAATTCTGGTTCGGCTCCGCGCGAGCCTGCCACGAAAGGAAAGACAAAAATAATGGAACACGAACCTGCGCACGTTTTACTGATTGAGGACAACCCCGGAGACGCGGACCTGGTGCGCCTGCGTCTGGTGGAAACTGAGTCTGACGTCCATGTGAACTGCGTTCCGCGGCTGGCCGACGCTCTCGCTTGTCTGGACGTGGAAACACCCTCGCTGGTGCTGCTTGACCTGAACCTTCCCGACAGCCACGGGGCAGAAACCTTTCGCCGGATCATGCAGAAGGCCCCGAACGTGCCGGTGGTGATCCTTTCGGGTCAGGACGATGAGGCGCTGGCGCTCAAAGCCGTGCACATGGGCGTTCAGGACTACCTGGTGAAAGGCGACATCACCAGCAAACAACTGGAGCGAGCGCTGCGTTATGCGGTGGAAAGGCAGGCGCTGCTGCGCTCTCTGGAAATCACCCGCAAGCAGCAAATTGAATTCAAGAACCAGTTTCTGTCTCACGTTTCGCACGAATTGCGTACGCCGCTGACCTGCATTCACCAGTACGTCACGCTCCTCTTGGACGGGTTGGTTGGTCCCATGGCCCCGGACCAAACCGACTATCTGAGAACCGTCCTCAAGAGTGTGAATCAGTTGCACGCCATGATCCGCGACCTGCTCGAAGCCACGCGCGCCGAAAGCGGCAAGCTGCGCATCGAACCGCGCTGCATCGATATCGGTGAGCTGATCCAGCAGGCAGTCGCGATGATGCGGCCCACCGCCGCCGAAAAACACGTTGGCCTCGAAGTTGGGTTGGACCAGACCATCCCCCTCGTCTATGCGGATCCGGACCGCACGCTCGAAGTCCTCATCAACCTTATCGACAACGGAATCAAGTTCACGCCACAGGATGGATCGGTGATCGTGAAAGCCTCGAGGGTGGAGACCGACCCGTCCGCCGTCTATCTCGCGGTCAGCGACAGCGGGCGCGGCATTCCTCCAGAGTCGCTTCCGCAGGTTTTTGAACGCCTCTATCAGGACCCGGATGCGGTGGACGGTAATCGGACCGGCCTCGGTCTGGGGCTCTACATTGCCAAAGAAATTATCACTCTCCACGGCGGGAGGATGTGGGTGGCAAGCCAACCCGGAAGCGGCAGCACGTTCTCATTCACCTTGCCGTTCTATTCTCTGGCGAAGCTTCTTTCTCCGGTGATCACTCACCAGGGACGGTTGCGGGATGCCATGGTGCTGGTGCGCGTGGAGCTGACCCCACGGTCCAAGGCAATGCGCGGAAGCTGGAAAGAAACCTGCCAGCGGTGTCTGGAGCGTCTGCGCCGGTGCATCTTCGTGGACAAGGATCTGGTTCTACCGCCCATGGGGACCAGCGGCGCGGTCGAAACGTTTTTCGTGGTCGCCTCCACCGACATGGAGAGGGTCGGCACCATGATGGACCGCATCCGCGACCAAGTGGGCGCGCTACCTCAGTTGAAAGCCAGCGGCACTTTGCGCGTGGCGGCCGAGCCGATCCCTGGCCCGCCGACTGCCGACGCGAGGACGTTGGAACAACAAGTCTGGGGCGTTGCCGATTTTGTCACCGAAGCTATTCAGCAGGGTCTTTGGAGCAAACAAAATTTCACCGAAAAGGAGAACCAAAATGCGGAGTGAGGGTTACGGCGAGGGGCAGCCCATGAATCGAGCGAAGATTATGGTCGTGGATGACGATCCCGATCTCAGACAGGCTCTGAGTCTGCGTCTGCGGGCCAATAACTTCGATACCGTGAATGTTTGCGACGGTTATTCAGCCATCGCCATGGCTCAGAAGGAACGTCCTCACCTCATCATTCTGGATCTGGGGCTGCCGGCGGGCGACGGATTTGCGGTGCTGAAAAATCTGCAGCAGTATCCGGCGCTTTCGGACATCCCGGTGATTGTTCTTACGGCTCGCGATCCCGAGTCCAATGAAAAACGTACTTTGGAAGCGGGCGCGGTCGCTTTCTTCCAGAAGCCGGCTGATAACGAGGAGTTGCTGGGAGTTATTCGCGCCAGCCTGCAGGCTGGGTGGGGCTGGGGCGGACGGCCGTCATCATGAGCGGTCCCCGATCCTTAGCGGTTCTGGTCACGTAAGGAGAGCGCTATGTATGTAGACAGCCGGGGGACGTCGGTCGGTTCCCGCGCGTACAACGTCCGCCGCCGGGAACCGCGCTATGTTTCCGGCATCCCCGTGGCGCTGGAGCGCTTCTTGCGGTTTGGACCGTTCGTCACTCGCGGTATGTGCCTCGACATCAGTATGCGAGGCATGTCGGCGCTGGTCTGTGGCGCGCCGAGGGTGGGTGAAACGGTTGCGATTGAGTTGCTATTGTCAGGCGTTCCGGTCGAGATGCTGGCAACGGTTCGCCACAGCAGTGATGCCAGGTCTGGATTTGAGTTCTACCCTTTGTCGGCGATTGCCAAACAAGGAATTCAGGACTGGATCCAGGAACTGCGAAAGAACGAAGAAAAGTTGTTTCCCTATCCGTACGCGTCCGCGCCCAAGACGGGTTGCGGCTGAATTCATTTTGTAATTTGGTAATCGGGCAATTTGGTAATCGGAAAAGCTATTGGGGTTTCGTCGTTAGCCGCGATTTCAAATTACAAAATTACCCGATTACCAATTTGCAAAATCCATTCACTCCGGCGGCAGCGGCATGCCCTGAATATTCCAGGCAATGTGGTGGACGGCGCTATTGGTGGCGAGGATGGCCGACTTGTCGGGTGCGAAGGCCAGTCCGACCAAGCCCTGTCCGGAGACCTCGAGGTTGGCCGTGCCTTGCGGAGTGATCTTCACGATGCCACGTTTTCCGGCGAGAGAAGCGGCGACATAGATATTGCCCTCGACATCAAGAGCCAGTCCTTGCGGGCGCCCCAGACCGCGGTAGAAGACGGACACGGTTCCGTGGGGGTCGACTTTGTAGACGCAGTCGAAACTGGAAGTGCTGGGGGCGGTGACGAACATATCGCCGTGGGGACCGAAGGCGATGTGATAGGCGGAAACGCTCGGCTCCAGCGTCGCGAACACAAAAATCTGGCGGTCGCGAGCGATCTTGAAAATGGTTCCGCTGCGGTCGCCGACGTAGAGATTCTCCGCGGTATCGAAGGCGATCCCGGTCGCGATCCCCATGCCTTCGGCGTAGGTCGACATGGCGCCGTTCGGCGCCACTTTATACACGGCCTCGTCATGCCGCGAAGAAACGTACATCTGGCCTTCGCGGTCGAAGGCAATCGCGGTGGCGTTCATCATGTCGCTGAGAAACGGCGTTACGTTGTGGTTGGTGTCGATCTTGAAGATCGACACCGGAACTTTTTGCCCGCGCGATCCGGAGAATGTCACATAGATGTTGCCTTCGCGGTCGAGCGCGGGGTTGGTAACCGGATGAAGGTTGTCGGCAATGGGGATCGCGACCTTAATGGAATGCGGATTACTAACCTGCCCGTTGGTTCCCACTACAACCGGCCCCGAAGCCGCTCCCTCGGGCACGCGGGCCACCAGGAAATCGTCGGAACTGATTAACACGGAGCCTTCGATCTCGCCGAAGTGCACGCTGGGGCGGCGCAACTCGTGGGGACGCAGGCTCTTTCCGATGATACGAACCTCGCCTCCGGGCAAAGCGAAACTGGGCGCGACCGCTTCGATGTGCGGCTTGCCGTTGACGTTCTTTTTTCCCAACAGGCGGTCAGAGATGCTCATAAGTCAGAAGGCAGCTGTCGGCTCTCAGCTCTCAGTCAAACCATTTACATTAACCCAGTGCTACTTCGTTAGAAGTCCAAAGTGCAACAGAAGATGCATGACGGCGAGCGCATAAAGTCCCGCCCCCAGATCGTCGACCACAATGCCGGTGCCCTCGGGCAGCCGCTCCAATCGCCGAATTGGAAACGGCTTCCAAATATCGAAGACACGGAAGAGTATAAGGCCCGCGAGAAAGGTTTTCCAACCGAGGGGAACGGCGATGAGCGTAACCAGTTGCCCAGCAACTTCATCGATGACTACGAACTGCGGGTCTTTCAAGCCGGAGGCGCGCGCCACCAGCGTGGCGGCGGGAATTCCGATGAGGGTGACGGCCGCGGCGGCGACGATCGTTGCCCAGGTGCGGCTCGCGATCGGGATTCGGGAACTCGCCAACGCCCACAGAATAACCGTGGCTAACGATCCCCATGTGCCGGGACCGGGCTTGAGACGCCCCGCGCCGAAAAAAGTCGCGACCAACGTGGCCCAGAGCGGGGCGCGGGGGCGGGACGCCTCCGCGACAGCCGGCGGGACGCCGGCGCTACGGTCGAGTGTGGCGCTGCTTCGGTTCGGGTTTGCCGCGTCAGAACGCGATTCAGACTTTGGGGAGTCCATAAACGTTTAGGGGAGGGTAGCGCCGCCGTCCTCGACGGCTGTCGGGTGGGCGTCCCGCCCGGCCACCCAAACCCACTTCCAATCTTTCAGCTGTGCCTTTACGGGATTCTCGCTCACATAGCGAATCGAGCGTTCGAGCTCCCCCTCGTTTCGAATGAGGTGGTCATAATATTCCCTTTGCCAAAAAACGCCGGGCATCCCTAGTATCCGATTCGCGTGTTTCGCACTGAACGATTTCCAGGAATGCAGCACCGTCGCCAAAGTGTTTCCCGGGAAGAGTCGAGCCACGACATGCACGTGGTTCGGCATGACACACCACGCAAAGAGCTGATAGCGGTTCCCATCAAAGTAACGCAAGGCATTAGCCACTTCTTCTGCGATGGTGGAATTCTGCAAGTGACAAGCGCCCGCGCCGCTGTCGAGGAAGCGCTCAATCACCGGAGTCGAGAGGTGCTTGATTCTCGTGCGTTCGTCGGCGCTAAGGTCCCGCCGAAGGCCGATGGCAGTCTTGACGATCGCCTGCCGCTCGGATTCGATGCGATCAAGAACCGATTTGGGAAGCGAGTCGGCTAGCCGGAAAGTTATGAAGTAGGTGGCATCGTCTTTTTCCCAGTGGGGAAGCCTGCCCCGATCGCGGATTTTGACCTCGCCAAAGCCGGGGCGGGACGCCCCCGCGACAGCCGGCGGGACGCCGGCGCTACTGTCATTGGAGTGGGTGGGTTTCATGGCGATTCGTCCTCGTCGGGGCTGTCTTCGCGGATCGCTTCTTCGGCGTCGGTGACCGGCGACGAAATTACGTAGGCGCCGCTGGCCCACTTACCGAGATCGAGCAGGCGACAGCGCTCGCTGCAGAAAGGGAAGTCCGCGTCGGCGGACTTTACCGGCTTCTTGCAGATCGGACAGCGGAGCTTGATGGGGCGTTTGCGCGGCATAGTCTAGGATGTCTGCTGGCCCGGGCGAAATGCAGAGGTCCTTCGCTTCGCTCAGGATGACAGTGTTTTTCTGTACTTCAAAGGATTTCCGCCACTAAATCATAATCGTGTGCCGCCGTGATGCGGCAGCGGTAAAACTCTCCTTTTTTCGGCTCGTTTCCTTCGGGATAATCGTTCACAAAAACTTTGCCGTCAATCTCGGGCGCGTGCATCGCGGTGCGGCCTTCGAGCAGGAGGTCGGATTCCGTCGAAGTGCCTTCCAGCAGCAGATCGAATTCGCGTCCGACGAGCGATTTCTTCTTTGCCCGGCTGATCTTCTTCTGGATCGACATCAGCAACTTGCGGCGGCTCTCGATTTCGCGCGGGGAAAGTTTCTTGTCATGATCGAAGGCGCCCGCACCTTCCTGGTCGGAGTAGCCGAAGGCGCCCATCCAATCGAAGGCCGCCTCTTTCACGAAGCCGCAAAGCTCCTCGAATTCTTTTTCGGTTTCTCCCGGGAAGCCGACAATGAACGAAGTCCGCAGAGTGACGCCCGGAATTACACGGCGCATTTTTTCGATGGAGCGCAGGAACAGATCAGCGCCGCCTCCGCGCTTCATGCGCTTCAGAACCGTCGCCGAAGCGTGCTGCAAGGGAACATCAATGTACGAACAAATATTGTCGTGGGCGGCGATGGTCGCCAGCAGTCGCCCCGTAATTTTGTTGGGATAAGCGTAGAGGAAGCGAATCCACTGCAGGCCTTCGACGCCCGCGAGCTTTTCCAGGAGCAGGGCCAAGCCATCTTTCAGTCCAAAGTCCTCGCCGAAGCAGGTGGTGTCCTGTCCGATGAGCGTGATTTCGCTTACGCCTGAGTGGGCCAGTCGTTCCGCTTCCGCGATGACGGATTCGAAACGCCGCGAGCGGAATTGCCCCCGAAGCTGGGGGATGATACAGAAGCTGCAGGGATGGTCGCAGCCTTCGGCGATTTTGATGTAGGCCGAATATCCCGGCGTGGTCAGCACGCGGGGCGTGTGGTCATCGTAAAGGTAATTGGGCAGATCGGCGACGGCGCCGTCCCAGGAATCGCGCGCGAAGCGTCCTTGTCCGCGGCGATGATCGCCCTCGGGCCGCGAAGTAAGCGTGTTCGAAGTTAGAATGTTGAACGGACTCGGCGTGCGGGGAGTTTCCGCTACTCCGGCGGCGGCCAGAATTTTTTCCAATTCGCCGGTACCGACCACCGCGTCCACTTCCGGAATGTTTTTTCGAATCTCATCGTGAAAACGCTCAACGAGGCAACCGGCAACCACCAGTCTTTTTGCCTTACCCCCCGCCTTGCCGCCGGTTTTGTGGCGGGCCATTTCGAGAATCGTATCGATGGATTCCTGTTGCGCGCTGCCGATGAATGAGCAGGTGTTCACCACGATGACGTCGGCGTCCTCCGCGTTGGGAGTAAGTTCGGCGCCAGCCTGCGCCAGCATACCCATCATGACCTCGCTATCGACGAGGTTCTTGGGGCAGCCGAGGCTCACAAAACCTACCTTGGCCGGGGCAGTCGGCCCCGAAGTCGCGGATATGTTTTTCTTTACGGGCACTGGGACGATGACGACAATGATCAGCAGGAAACAGGTCTATACAATTCTAGCATCCTGCATTGCCCTACCCTCGCGTGCCAGACGTCGGGAGCAGAGCACCAAAGAGGGTACCTTATCTTTTCCGCCGATCTGGGCGGCCCGTGCTAATCTTATTGAAACAAAAACTACATCCCTCAATACTCCGGAGGAGAGATGTCGGCTAAACGTCTCGCAGTTCTAGTTGTGCCAGTCTTAGTTCTCGTCTCCAGCGCGTTGGCGCAAGTGAATGAGATTTCCATCACGGCGGGGCGAACTTTCGTCAGCACCCAGACAGTGCCGAGTACGGATTTGCCGATTCATTTCGAAAACACGCCAAGCTTCGCGTTAAATTACAGCCGTCTGCTCAAGACTTATAAGATTTTCGGACTGCGTGCGGAGTTGCCCGTAGGAATCTACCCGCATATGAATCTGAACTATTTCTACGACCAGATTCCCAAGGATATGGGGGCGCTGTTCGTAACTCCATCCTTGCGCGTGAACATTTTTTCCGGCGAGTCATTCAGCCCGTGGGTTAGCGCGGGCGGCGGCTACGGTCACTTCTGGGAATCCTCGAGTCTCAATTTCTACGGCACGAATCCCGGGCCAACCAGCACTAATACCGGCGTAGTCCAGTTCGGAGCTGGATTGGATGTGTGGGTGTGGCACCGATGGGGCGCGCGGTTCGAAGCGCGCGATTTCTACTCCGGAACTCCCGACCTGAACGTCGATACCGGGAGAAGCCGGCAGCACAACTACTACGTGGGCGTCGGGGTCGCGCACCGCTTCTAGCTGGCGGCTGCGCGGTCGGTCGTGTTGTTGGAGTTCGTCGTTTCGGCGGCAGTGATGTCCTGGAAAAGGCCGGGCAGGCTTTGGGCGTCGTCCATCGACTTGCCGAAACGTGCAGATTCGTAAGCACGCGTAAACCTTGCCACCTTCTTCTGCAGTGCCGCTTCCTGAATGACAGCGACGAAATCGAGCGGTGTTTGCGACGGCGACTTGCGCCAGCCCAGCCGTGCCATGCGGCTCACCATGCGGTCATACCAAAGGGCGGCCGCTTCGCGCGGGGCACGCTCGGGATGCGCCCGCAGGCTATGGTCACGCAGACCGCCGATCAGGCGCCTGAGATTCAGCAGCGCGATCATTACCGTCGTGAACGCGATGAGGCCGCCCAACCATCGCATGGGAAAAGAGCTGAAGTGCCGGTGCGCGCGCCGTGCCGAGCGCAGCAGGGCGCTATGCTGGCGCGCAATCCAGCGGCGAGCCTGGTCAAAGAAACGCCGGCTGTTATAGGCCGCATCCTTCCCCAAAGTGCGCTGGTGGCTGACATCGTAATTGATAATCCACTCGCGCCAAAAAGATGCGGCCGCATCTAGATAGAGCTGCATTCGCGACCAACCGGTGCGTGCCGGCAGAGTGCCTGCCGGAGTCGGGTCAAAGCTGATCCAACCGGATCCGGGGAAGTAAGCTTCAACCCACGAATGGGCGTCACTGGCTCGCACCACATACTGGCCGGTGAGGTCATTGAATTCACCGCCGCGGAACCCCGTCACAATTCGCGACGGGATGCGCAAAGAACGCAACATTACGGCCATCGAACTGGCGAAATACTCGCAGTGACCTTTCTTCCTCTCGAACAGGAAATTGGCGAGTGGATCCCGCGGCAGAGAGCGGGGCAGTTCCAGCGTGTATCCGAAGTGGGTCGATAGATACCGTTCCAATGCGACCGCCTTTTCATAGTTGCTGGGAGCCTTCGCGGTAATGTCCTCCGCCAATTTCGAAATGCGAACATCGAGCGGCGGCAGTTTCAGGTATTCGATCATGCCCACAGGCGCGGTGTTCGCCGCCAGACGAAGTTCGTCCCTGTCCGTCCCGGCCAATTGCGACTCGGCTTCGTAGCGATTGATCGGGCGTTCGGTATCGAGGTCGTAGACAGCGCCCCCAGCGTCCATACTTACCTGCCGGAAATTTCCCGTGAGACTCTGCGGCCTCTCTGCCAGAAAAAAGACGTTGGTTCCAAGCGGCTCCATCAGGACACGATAATGAATGTTCCGGCGCGCGACGGCCTGCGCCCCCCGCGGGTTCACCAAAGGCGCCAGGCGATAGCTGCCATCTCCCGCCGGTCGCAGCAGGTTTTGCGCAAACGCATTCGACCAGACTCTCCCGTCAAAATTGCTCAGCGCAATGCCACGCCACTTCAAGTCGTAACCGCCTTGCAGATCGCTCTGGATCTCGACGTGCATCACGACCGCAGTGGACTGCTGAATCTGGCCGATGCGGCCCAGTTGCACGCGATCGCTGAAGCCGGTGGAGACATCGCTGGTCGCAGTGTAGGCGCTCAGGTAGTGTGACGAAATGCGGGGAAGCAGGAAGAAGATCAGGAAACTGCCGGCCAGGATCATCAGCATGAGCGCGGGAGCGATCGCGAGCAGTCCATAGGCCATGCGCTGGCTGGGAGAAACAATGGCTGGAGAAGCGACGCGTGGATCCTGGGCATGAGTTGCTTCGGTGGCGACGGAGTGCCGCATCTCCATCAGCACAAAAGTGATGACTGCAACCAGCAGGAAGCCGGCAAAAGAAAGCAGGAACACACCGCCGACAGTCAGCACGGCGGCGGCCAGCACCATCAGAAACGAAAGTATGGCGAGCATGTAGTGGTCGCGCGGGCGCTGCAAGGAGAAGAGCCGGACGACCATCACGAAAAGCACAAGGTGAACGCTTGCGGCCAAAAAGCTGCGCGAAAGAAAGAAGTAATCGGCGAGGTAGATGAAGACGTAAATCAGCGTCAGGATGTTGGTCCAGCGGACTGAGATTGCGAAGGCGCGGCGCGCCAAGAGTTGGTATCCGCGGAGCACCAGCGCCAGCCCCACCAGAACGACTGTCGGCAGATCCAGCCCTCCGGTCGAAGCCAGAGCGCCGAAGCCACTGAGCACGAGCAGATAAAGCGCCAGATTAAAGTAGCGCTCGATGGCCTTGGCCATGGTGATCCCACCCGGGTTGATGGAGGCTTCCGTCACGATAAGCATCTATTGTTGGCGAAACCGGCGCGGAAGGGAAGTGTCCGCGGTAACGAGATGGCCCTGGTGGGGGAGAGCCGGGCGAGACGCGCGTCGCTCCACTTGTTTACAATATCTGGCCATGGACTATCTTCTGAAAACTGAACCAACGGTGTATTCCTTCGCGGATCTTGAGCGCGAGAAGACGACAATTTGGGATGGGGTGACGAATCCGGCGGCGGTAAAGCACCTGCGCGAGATGAAGCCGGGAGAGCGGCTGGTGATTTACCACACCGGCGACGAGAAAAGCGCGGTGGGAACGGCGTCGGTGGTGGCCGTGGATGCGAGCGATCCCAAGACTCCGAAGGTGAAGATCAAGGTTGGGAAGGCGATCGCGAAGGCGAGGACGCTCGGGGAAATCAAGACGCGGGTGGCTTTTGCGGAGTCTCCGCTGGTGAGGCAGGGACGATTGAGCGTGGTGCCGCTGACGGCGGCGCAGTACGCGTGGCTGGCGGGGGAGTGATGGGGATGGCAGAAGTCAGCTTGCGCGGACATATGAGTCAGGTACGGACTAACCGCTCGCCGCAATCGGATTCGGGGCAGGCGTAGGTTACGTGATTGCGCTGGCGGTCGAGGCTGATGATGAACATGGGGCGTCCGTGGCGATCGCAGGTGGGCTGGTTGGGGGTGAGGACTGGCGCCTCTCCGCGCTGGGGCGTAGTGTAGCCGATGCGTTCGCCGAAGCAGCGATGGCAGAACTTGTCGGTGCAGCGAAAGAATTCGATGGAATAGTCGGTGTTGTAGGGAGCGAGCGCGGGTTCCATGGTGCGGAAGTGCTGGTCGCAAAGGGGCAGGAGGTCCGTCCGCATGCGAAGCGAGTTTAGCACCGAAACCATTGAGTCATTGCGTCATTTAGTCATTGAATCATTTAGTCATTGAATCAATGATTCAATAGCACAACGATTCAATACCTTACCTCAGCCGATGTGGCGCAGGGCGTCGACGATGCCGAGGTGCGAGGCGCGATAGGAGGGAATGAGGCCGCTGACCACCCCTACAAAGGCTGCGACCAGCATCACGACCAGCGCGGTAGCGGCGGTCATGTGCATGGAAACCGGCATACCCATGCCGGGGCGCGCCATGAATGAAATGGCCACGGTCCCGAATGCGATGCCGATCAACCCTCCCATTAGAGAAATGGCGACCGATTCGCTCAGGAGCAATGTGAGGACGCTTCCGCGAGTGAAGCCGAGGGTGCGGAGGACGGCGACTTCGCGGGTACGTTCGCGGACCGACATGGCTATGGTGTTGGCGCAGACCAGGAGTGTGGTGAAAAGCACGGCTCCGCAGATGCTGAGGATGAAGGTTTTGACGCTGCCCAGCCTGGCGATGAAATCGGCTTTGAAAGCCTGTTCGCTCTCGCTCCGGGTCGGAAACGGACTGGCGTGGAACATGTCGTCAATGGCGCGGGCCACTCGGGGCATGTTTTCAGGAGTATCCACGCGAGTGAGGAAGAAGAAAGTATTGTCTTTGAACCAGGCAACGGATTCTTCCAGGTACTTGGTTTGGAAGTAGACGTTACTGGACGGCGGCTCGATGGTGTAGATGCCGCGCAAGGTGAGGTCGAGATTGGCGCCGAAGGTGGTGCCTTGCAGGATGATGTGGTCGCCGATCTTCCAGTTGTGTTTCCTGGCAAGTTGGACGTCGGCGATACAGCCCGCGCGGTCGCGCTTCCAGGCGGCGAGTTGGTCGGAGGGCATGACTTTGTCGGCGGCGACATCGAAGTATTCGTCGGGGTCGGTGCCGAACTGCGCGAAGTAGTTTTCCGGCCTGTCGTCTTTATACGTGCCACCGAACCACGACATGGGGACAACATGAACGACGCCGGGAACGGCGCGAATCTTGTCGCGATAGTAGATGGGAAGGGGGTTGGCGATCGAGACCTTGTGCCGGGTCACGATCCGCAGCGCAGAGTCAGGCGCTCCCTTGTCGATGTAGAAGGTGCGCCAGACGCAGAGCATGATGCAAAGCAGGAGCAGAGAGAAGGCGATGCTGGCGACCGTCAGCAGACTGCGCCGCTTGTTGCGAAAAGCGGACTTGGCGACGAAGGTCGTGAGGGTCATGGGGGTGACAATATTTTACACGCGCAACACGGTGGCGACTGCAGGAGTTGGGTTCCAGACTGAGAGTCGCATGTTTGGGAAACGAACTGAGTTTAAGAAACAGCCTTCCGCAACTCCCGGCGCAGGATCTTGCCCGATGGTGTCCGCGGGACGGCATCCACGAAGCGAATCTCGCGTGGTTGCTTGTGGTGGGCGAGGCGGTCGGCGACGAAGTCGCGGAGTTCTTTGTCCAGCGCGTCTGAGGGCGTGAAGCCGTCCCGTAAAACGACGAAGGCGCAGGGAATTTCTCCGGCGGCCACGTCGGGTTTGGCGATCACGCCGCAGTCGCGGACGGCGGGATGTTCGAGCAAGAGCGATTCGACTTCGGCGGGGGCGACGGGGAATCCTTTGTACTTGATCATCTCTTTGCTGCGGTCGAGGACGTAGTAGAAGCCGTCGGCGTCGGCGCGCACGATGTCGCCGGAGAAGTACCAGCCGTCGCGCAGAACGGCGGCGGTCGCTTGCGGGTCCTTCCAGTATCCGAGCATGATCTGCGGGCCGCGCATGACGAGCTCGCCGGGTTCGCCGGGAGCGACTTCGTTCCCGTTCAGATCCAGGATGCGGCATTCGGTGAGGGCCAGCGGCTGTCCGATGGAGGCGGGGCGGCTCATTTCAGGGGGAGCGATGTAGCCGACGTGGGTGACGGGTGAAGCTTCGGTCATGCCATAACCCTGGGCGACGATGATGCCGGTGAGGTCGGCCAGGCGTCGGGCGAGTTCGGGAGCGAGCGGCGCCGCGCCGCTCTTGATCCAGCGGACTTTGTGATTCTTGGGGAAGATGCCGGCTTCGGCGGCCTGGCAGAGCGCATTGATCGCGGGCGGGACCATGGGCATCATGGTGACGCCTTCCTGAACCAGAAGAGCGCACAGCTTTTGCATGTCGAAGCGCGGCATCAGCACGAGCGTGGAGCCGAGCGCGAGGGAAAGGGTCAAAGCTACAGTAAGTCCATAGATATGGTAGAGAGGCAGGAAGCAGAGCATGACGTCATCGGGCGTGAGAATCGCGGCATTCGGGCCGATGATCTGATAGACATTCGCGACCAGGTTGTAATGCGAGAGCATGACGCCCTTGGGCAGTCCGGTGGTGCCGCTGGAGTACGGCAGGGCGGCGATAGTTTCTTGCGAGTTCTGGCGGGCTTCGGGGAATTTGGCGGAGGTGGGCCGCAGCAGACTGGCGAAGTCTTCGCTGTGCGGGGCGGAGCTGCGCGTGGTGAAGATGCGACGCAGTGCGGGCAGACCCGCGAGGTTCACGTTTCCGA
>Ga0224555_1003537_pt1 | contig 15811 bp, 9 predicted proteins | sample 714S23034metaG_FD_180687 | JGI IMG/M metagenome (GOLD analysis project Ga0224555, IMG submission 180687) | Peat soil microbial communities from Stordalen Mire, Sweden - 717 S2 30-34 | ecosystem: Environmental > Terrestrial > Soil > Wetlands > Peat | place: Sweden: Norrbotten County, Stordalen...
GCAATGTATCCCGATGCCAGATTGGCGCGTTGTAGGCAATTTCTGTGCGAAGTTAATCTGAACCAAAGTGCCCTTTCAACCTCGTGTAATCGTTTTTCAACAATTCCTAATAGTGAGACACTACACTAGTAGCTACAGCTAGTAGCTACAGCGACGCCGCGGCGAGGATCAGCCATTCTTGAAACTCGTTGAAATTGGACAGTGCCAATGGCATTGAAAATCGCAGACATTTACTTGGTCGGAGAAAAAGCTGTTCTCGTCTTGCCCACAAAAGTCGGAACCACTGCAAAAGCCTGCAATGAACTCAATTCGAAAAGGTGCAGTTCTTGGAATGGGCGTTTTGGCTATAATCCCGATTCTATTCTCTTCCGGCGCGGCTCCCCAGGCTCCTTTCACCGCCGCGCCTGCGAGTGAGGGGCCCAGTGGCTCTCCCCATATGGGGCACCGACCGCCCGACACCGCAGCCGCTAATGCTCCCCGCACCATTGCGCCTTACTTCGTACCTGCCACATCCTCCCCCAAGCCGCCGGACCTCGACGGCTTCCTCCAGCGCTGGCTGCTTCTCGAGCCGATCAGTAAGCCGAACCGCAGCAACACCGTTTTTACCGACAGCTACGTCCTCCGCCAGTCGCCACCTCAACCAACAAGGACAAGAACCAACTACCCTGAGGAAAGACAATCTACAGAACAATCTGGACTTGACTACGCAGGGTACAGTCCGGCGGCGGCGGTAACATCCCGAGCGGCGAGCAATCGAAGGAGTTCTCCCGTCAGGTGTTGAAGGAACTTGGGCTTCAACCGAATGACCTCACATCGCTCCAGAAGATGGAGTGGTCCCTCATGGTTGCCGGAGGTAATGCCGCGAGCACCAAGATGAACGGTCCGATACGCGGCCAGGGCGGCCCCGGAGGTCCTCCGTCCGCATCCCCGCGCGTAGGCTGGTCGCCGACGATGGACGGACGTATCATCAACGTACGGTCGTTCTACGATGGCGCCCCGGACGTGTCAAAGCAAATAGCGATGCTGATCGGCAACGTGAGTGAGGAGGGTATGCGCTACTCCTCGAATCCCACCGAGGCGGAATGGCGTGAGACGCTGTCGCGCACGTTAGGGGCGGATAAGGTCACCGCTCTGATCACGGCGAGGAAAAAGGCCCATCCCGAAAAGAGCATTCGAACGCTGTCCTATGGCGTGCAGGGCCTGAGCTCCCGAAACAACGTGCAGCGCATGGTGAAGATGAAATACGAGCAGAGGGCGGCGCCGGTTTACCAGTACTTTTTCACTTGGCAGTCGCCCATGCTGGAGGGCTCCGGCGCGTGGCATACTTCCGAGCTTGCCTTCTGCTTTGACAATACGAAGCGCTGCGAGCAGGGCACCGGCAATACGCCCGAGGCGAAGGCATTGGCAAAGAAGATGGCCACCGCGTGGGCGAACTTCGCGCGGACCGGCCGCCCGAGCCAGCCCGGCCTCACCTGGACGTCCAGCGATCCGACTCGCTGCAACACCATGGTCTTCGACAATCAATGCCGCATGGTCGACGATCCTGAAGGCGACGCGCGAAGAATTCTGCTAAGCTGAAGTGGTTGAAGCCGCACCTCTTCAACTTATTCAGGACAGTGGACGCACTTGCCATTATCCAGATTCGCTGCAGGCACGGGACCAGCCAATCGAATCATGCACGCTTCCGCACGGGGACATTAAGAATGACTTGGATGATCTCACGCCTGCTCTTCGCCATTTCGCTCGTTTCCGCGGGGCTCGCTTTCGCGCAGCGAGCCCCGCTTCAACAGCAGCTCACCTTTGTGCCATATCACGCGAGCGGCATCTATGATGTCGGTGAAACGGTGGGCTGGATTGTAACGCCCGGCCCCGTCAAACCCACATACGCGTACAAGTGGACTATCCGCCGAAACAACGCCGTAGTTCTTAAGGAAGGCAAGCTTGATCTTTCCGCGGGCGAGCAGAGGATCGAGATCGTCGGCGACCAGCCAGAGATGGTCTACGTCGCGATTGAACCGTACGCCAATCTTGCTCCGGCATCTCCTGCGCCGGATGCCGCGGTTGCCGCCGTGGGCCCCACGCCTCAGAGTGCTTCGCCCACGTTCGGCGCCGCGCCCGCCTTCGTGGGAGGCAATACCGGCCGGAACAACGGTCTTTATGCGGTCGGCGCCGCCGTCGCTCCCACGAAGCTCGGCCCATCTACGCCGCGTCCGGCCGACTTCGACGCATTCTGGACAGAAAAGCTCTCTGCGCAGGCCAAGGTTCCCATCAATTCCGTGCTGATGCCGGTCCAGAGCGATGTTCCCGGCGTCGAGATAAGCATGTTCACCCTGGATGCGCTCGGATCAAAGGCGCACGGCTACCTGGCCAAGCCAGCGAGGGATGGCAAGTTTCCCGCCGTCATTCAATTACAGTACGCAGGCGTGTACGCCTTGAATGCTCGCGGCGACGCACAGCGCGCCGCCGAAGGGTGGCTCGTCATCAACGTCGATTCGCATGACAAGCTGCCGTCCGATCCCTCGGGAAATATCCCGCGAAATTATCAGACCGTCGGCAACACGGATCGCGAGAAGTCGTATTTCCTGGATATGTACCTCCGGGACTCGCGGGCTCTGGACTACCTGTTGACGCGGCCGGACTGGGATGGCAAGACGATCATACTGACGGGCGGCAGCATGGGCGGCCAACAGAGCTTGGCGCTTGCCGGCATGCAGCCCCAAAAGATCAGTGCGGTTCTGGTTTGCGTGCCGGCGGGCGCCGACACGAACGGCGATCTTCACGGCCGCAAGGCCGGTTATCCCAACTGGCCGTCGGACAATCCCGACGTGATGAAGACTGCGCTCTATTTCGATACCGTCAATTTTGCCTCGCGCATCAAGGCTCCGGTGATGGCGGGCATGGGGTTTATCGATACTACCGCGCCACCCGCTGGTATCTGGACGGCTCTGAATCAAATCCCAGGTCTCAAAGAGCCGTTGCCCATGATTGAATCCGAGCACGATAACCTCACTCCCGAGAAGGGACGGGCCTGCCCCGCAAGGACAAGAGAAATTCTGGATGACTTGGTGAAGGGCGGCAGTTTCACGCCAAAGGGTGTCCAGCAATAAACTAGGTCAGGCACTCACGCCTGCCCGCCGCCGTCACACGCTAGGTTCAACGGGTCCGTGGACAGGCGGCGGCTCGCCCCGACTACATTTGAGAGGGACGAAGCCCTGGCTGGGCAAATGTTCTCACTGGAGGCTTTGTCTGTATAGTCTGTGTAATGGCTACCGCCGACCGTACGGAGATCGGGAGATCGCGCCTGCCAAGATTGTGATCGATTCCAAGCCGATCGAACTGCGCCCGTCCATTCCCGCAGTGTGGGAGCGGTGCACCCTGTACCCATCCAATGAGTTCTTCCGATCCAAACTAACTGATTCAGTTTTAGAAGTGGACGCTAATAAGGCGACCGCTATAGGTCACGTCCTTCTCCACCCATTGCTGGTTTTGTAAAAGGCGCACGTGCAGATGTTGATCACGGGGCATGTTCTGATACGTCCCTTGTCGAGCTCGGAGCGTGACTGTCTTTGTCTTGTCGTTCCATACCACGCTGATTTCGGAGCGCTGTCCCTGTTCGTAGCGATACGATACTCCATCGTCGTCGTACAAAGTCGATGTCCCGTCGGCGCCGGGATAGATTCGTAGCTCGAGAGGCTGACCGAGCTTCTCCCCGACATATTGCTGCACCGGAGCAAGGGGCACGACGCTGCCTGCCCGCACAAGCAGCGGAATCTTCCCGAGTGGCGCATCCAGTACTGTCTCCGCACCCGGTGCAACCGGCCGTCCAGTCCACCAGTCAAACCAGCCGCCCTTGGATTCTGGCGCATAGACGCGGGCCTGCGTTACACCAGGATCCAGAACTGGCGCCACGAGAAATGCCGGTCCAAACATGTATTCATACTTCTGGGTCAACGCGCGTTCATCTTGCGGGAAATCCATGACCAAAGGACGCATGATTGTTCCTCCGGAAAAAGTTACCGAGGCGGCCTGGGAGTAGATGTACGGCAGCAGCTCGTAGCGCAGGTCGATCTGATTTCTCTCCTGTTCCACCATCTCCGGGCCATAGTTCCAGGGCTCTGTATTCGTCATGTAACCATGCACTCTCATCAAGGGTGAGAATGTTGAAAATTCCATCCAGCGGATAAACCGTTCACGATACGCCGGATCGGTATATTGGGTCCTGCCAGGACGGAAGAAACCTCCCGTGTCGGTGGTCCAATACGGAAGGCCCGAGGCGGCATAATCCAGGCCGGCGGTCACCTGACGACGTAGCGTCTCCCAGTCGTTGCCAATGTCCCCCGACCACGTAACGGCGGCATAGCGCTGTTCCCCAAGGAATGCGCTCCTAGTGAGAATTATCACGCGTTGCTCTGGCGCATCTTTGCGCGAGCCCTCGTATACGGTCTTTGTCACATATAGCGGATACACTAACCGATATTCATCCCCCGAACCCGCAAAGACCGTTCGATTGTGCAGATCGTCGTTCTCAGGCTCCGTTGCGTCCAGCCACCAAGCATCAATGCCGAGCGCTCGCATTCTGCTGGAGAAGTTCTGCCAATATAGGTTGGCAGCTGCGGGATTAAAGAAATCCACCCATGTTGTTCCCGGAATATAGTATTTCTTGTCAGCAAACAGCTTGCCCAAATCAGATATTGAATCGAATCGAGACCAGACCGAGACCATCAGGTGCGCATGAAGATCATGCACCTTATCGACCAGGGCCTTGGGATCCGGATAGTTCGCTTCATCGAAGCGCATTGCGTTCCATCCGTACTTGCCCCAGTATTGCCAGTCCTGAACAATAAGATCGAGAGGCAGCTCGTCCTTCCGAAACTGTTGTATTGTGTCGATGATTTCGTCAGACGAGTGGTAGCGCTCGCGGCATTGGATAAAGCCAAACGCCCATTTGGGAAACAGTGGGGCCTGTCCGGCTAACCGGCGATAGGAACGGATGACTTCATCGGCACTGCCGGCAAAGACGGTGTAGTCCACCTGTCGCGCATCAGGAGATCTCAGGACCGTCTTGTTCTCAGCGGGTCCCCACTCCAAGGATGGATGGTCGTCTGCATTTGCTTCGACCTCCACATGATGCGGGCCCGCACTCAGATGAATCAAGGCGTCGGTTGAGCCAGGCAACCAGCGGTTAGCAAAATCAAGGATGGTCTTGCCATCAATCTGCAGATGGTATCTGTCCGTCATCACCCGGCCGGAATCCAGTGTGATCGCGTAGTCACCTTCCATGGCGGCCGTGAAGTCGCCGGCGAACTGCTTATCCCTCCGCACCTGCTGTTGCGTCCCGGAGCTCGTCGTAACAGCAACCGACTGGCTCGTTCCGGTTCCAGTCTCAGCCAGGGAGAGACGATTTGCTGGAGGATTCAGCTCCGTCATCCCATAGTTATGCCAGAGGATTCCGTACCCTCTGCTGGACAAAAGGAATGGAATAGCTATCTGGGTATTGAGTTGAATGAGCTTTCGCGGCAATCTCGCGATGTCAAGATATCCGTCCTGAAACTGTCCCGAGCCATAGATGTGCTCTCCGGGCTGGAGAGTATATTGAACCTCTGCGGACGGCAGCGAACTTCCCGAATCGGTGGGACGTGCAAGTTGGCGACTCCCGGGAACTTCTTCGGTAAGAAGTTTTGCTTTTGAGTCCAAAAACCGAATGCTGCCGGTTCGTTTATCGACAACGGCCTTCATTCGAGGCGTCTGTAGCCAGGAGGAGCGGGCATCGGAGCCGACCGAAGCAGTTACATCGAATGGAGGTGACGTAAAGATGAGCTCTGGCTCCTCCGGACTACCCGGATTTCCACAGCGAACCCGGATTGCGTTGTCAGCCTGGGCGGTCAGGAGCAACTCGCCGCAGGACGAAGCAAGCTTCAGCTCTTTCACGACTTGTTGTGCTTGCGATAGGCGGGCGGAGGGTGCCAAACAGGACAATGCGATAAGAACGGCGATACTCTTAGTTGACCGCATGATGGTTCCCCGAGCTTTCAATCCTTGATTGAATTCCTTGTAGAAGTTTCCTTTGAAATAGTGGCAATACCGGATATGAAGCCGGCTCCCTCTTATGAGTGGTCGCTGGGAGCGAAAGCCAGCTTGATCTCTGGATCCAGACGGAAGGTCAGTATGGCGGTTTTCTTCCTCTTTGATTTCTTCCCAGTTACAGCAGAAGCCTTTTGCTGTATCCGCTCGGCGGAGTGCTCGAGCTTTCCCGATTCGAAACATCACGACACGCCAGGTACTGGAACGGATGGCCGCAATTCGGTCTGTCGCGAGGTGATCGTGAGCCTTGCCGGTGTTCCGAGACCTTGCCCGCGGGCCTTGACTTGAATTTCGCCAGGGCTCTTCGTACTTTGGATAATCGCCGCGGCCAGACCGTTGAAGGCGGACCGGCTCGGTTCTTTGTCGCTCTCCTGGCAGTTGGGATCGCCGTTGCCAACGCCGATAAGCCTGCCGGCCCCGGAGACAGTGAATAAAACCCTATTGTTTGCCGTCGGTACCAGCCTGCCTTGTGCGTCGAGCACCTCCACCTTCAGCACAGATACGTCTTCTCCGTCGGCATTGATCTCCGTACGGTCGGCGGTCAGTCGCACCGAGGCCGGGGCTCCGGTGGTCTCACGCTTCTCGGTCAGCACCACTTTGCCGTCTTTAGAAGCGCGCGCCTCGATGACGCCAGGCTCGTAGAAGGCTTTCCATTCCACGTGCCCCAGGCTTGATACCTTCTGGCTGCCCAGGCTCTTGCCATTGAAGAACAACTCCACTTCGTCCAGGTTGGAGTACACCCAGATCGGAATCTCATCGCCTTCCCTGCCGTGCCAGTTCCAGTGCGGAAACAGGTGCAGCGAAGGCTCTTTGCGCCACCATGCCTTGTAGTAATAGAAGTAGTCCTTGGGGAAACCGCACATGTCCACGATGCCGAACTGCGAGTTGATGGACGGCCATCCGTAGGGCGTAGGCTCGCCACGATAGTCAAAGCCGGTCCAGGCGAAGCCGCCGACCTCCCACTCCTGCGTGCCGTAGAATTTCCACCACTGCTCGGGCGTCTCGCCCCAACCCACGACTCCATCATAGGAGTTCACGGTATTGCGCAACGGATCCGTGGTGTACTCGCCGCGAGTACTGATCGCACTCGACGTCTCCGACCCGAAAATCGGCCGCTTGGGATACTTCTTGTGAAATGCGGGAGGAAGCTTCCGGGTGTTGTAGTTGAAGCCAATAATGTCGAGCGGGACGGAGACTCCCTTTTCATTGTCCCCATTCATCGCCGCGGTGACGACGCGCGTCGGGTCGAGCTCATGGCATCGCTTCACCATGTTGGCAGCAATGCGCTGCCCCTGCTCCGCCATCTCCCCCTGCAGTTGCCATTCTTCGTTGCCTATGGACCAGATGATGATTGAAGGCGAATTGCGATAGCGCTTCACCATTCCTTCAAGCTGTTCCATGCCCTCAGCGCCCGAACTCATCTGGCGGTTCTCGCACATCATCATTACGCCCATGCGGTCGCAGGCCTCCACCCACTCCGGCGTCGGCATGTTGTGCGAGGTACGCACGGCGTTGCAACCCATCTCCCGCAGCACGGAAAGGCGGAACGATTGCAGCCGGTCTGGCAGGGCCGCCCCTACCCCGGCGTGGTCCTGATGGTTGCAGGTGCCTTGGATCTTCAGCGATTTGCCGTTGAGGAAGAACCCTTTGTCCGGGTCGAAGACCGCGGTGCGCACGCCGAAGGTAACGTGCTCCGCGTCCCGGACGGTGCCGGCCTCCACCGAGACCACCGCTGTATACAGGTTCGGCTGGTCTACGGACCACAGCGCCGGGTTCGCGAGTTTCGCTGTCGCGGTATAGGTTGCCGAGCCATCCGCGGGGATGGTTTGCGCCGGGGACTCGGCCGTGGCCACTGTCGCGCCGCCGGCATCGAGGATATTCCAGTGCACTCTGCCGTTCACCGCCGCCGCGCTTTCATTCTCTACCACGGTAGAAAGGGCCAGAGTCGCGGAATTCCCCGTCACCTTGGAGCGGACAACGCTCTCCCACTTGCCCAGGTGGACCGGATCGGTCTTGGTCAGCCATACATGGCGGTAAACTCCGGCGCCCTCGTAGAACCAGCCGTCGCCGAAGCTGGCATCGACGCGCAGCACGATATAGTTCTTACCGCCGTAGGCCAGGAGGTCGGTGAGGTCGAACCGGAAGGGAGTGTAGCCGCTATCATTGCGTCCAACGAAGCAGCCGTTGACCCAGACCAGCATGTCGCGCATGGCCCCGTCGAACTCGACCCAGATACGCCGGCCCGCGTCGCCGGCAGGAATCTCGAACTCGCGCCGGTACCACCCTACGCTGGTCTCCGGAAAACGGCGGCCAAGCGGCTTATAGCCATGGGACCGCAATTGAGCGTCGCCAGAGCCGGAATCGTCATGGTCAAATGGAAGCTCCACTGCCCAGTCGTGGGGAAGATCGAGCGGGTGCCACGCAGAGTCGTTGTAGCCAGCTTTGGCAATGCGGAAATCGCCTGTCTTGGCGAAGTCGCTCTGGCCAAGGCCGAATCCCAGGTCTTTCGCAGGGTCCGAGCCATTGCCGAAGGTGAACCTCCAGCCAAAGTCGAAGAGCAGCTGCTCGCGCGGGGCAGGAGCTGTGGAAGAAGGAGCCGCTCCCGTAGGCGTGCCGCCCCCTACGGAAGCAGCGGTCTGCGCCAAAGGAGAGCGCGCCATCAGCGAAGAGGCTGAGGCAGCGAGTCCGGAGGCTATTAAGTCGCGGCGAGAGATGTATGGCATAATCTTGAAGGTCTCCTGAAAATACTGGTGAGCTCAACCGGATTGATTCAATTCCATGAGGCGAGCCAATGCCGACCCGCGTTAGCCATCAGGCCAGAGTTATTTTGAGCACAGCCGCATAGTCGACTGCCGGCTGATAGTCCTTGGGAAGCTGCACGCTCAGAGCATCGGCAGCCTGCTTCCAGGTCGCCTTCTTCTCGGTCCCAAGGATCTCCACTTTGGCCACTTTGCCCGGCTTGGTCTGGGCCGATGATCCCAGGGCCTGGATAACAATCGGTTCCGTTGGCCAGCCCAGCGCATGCGCGTAGATGACAGTGTTCGCCTTGTTGCGAGTAAATCGAATATCCTTCGGTCCTAGTTTGTTGACGCTGTTCCCGCCGAATGCGCCCGCCTTCACACTGTTCGGACCTTCGCCGGAAATCTTCCATGGCCGGGTTTCATAGATGGCCTCGCTGTTGACCTGCATCCATGAGGTGATGCCATCAAGCACGGCGATCTCCTTGCTGTCAATCGTACCGTCGGGCCTGCCTGGGATATTGAGAATGAACGTCCCGTTCTTGCTGACGGTGTCCACTAGCCAGTGAATCGCATCCCGCGGCTGCAGATAGCGGCCATAGTCGCCCGCAGCCTCGTACAGCCTGCGATTGTAGTGCCAGTCGCCGATGCACGTCTCTGACTGCCACGGATAAGGCATGATCCCGGCCGTAAGTCCGCGCTCATAATCGGCAACCAGCGCCTTGGCCAGATTGTCAGGGATGTGCTTTCCGTTTAGGACAGCTTCCATCTTGCCGCCGTGGGTCTTCAGATTGTGGTTGTAAAAGTAAGCGCTGACGTCCATTCCACCCCAGCCCAGCGGAAGCATGTCGTTGTCAAAGTAGAGAAGGTCGGGATCGTGCTGGTCGATCAGGTCGCGCGTCCGGTCATAGAAGTTCTTGACGTAAGAGACATCGGGCAGGGCCTCATACGGGTGTTTGACGCCGTACAGCAGGTGCGGATCGAGCCCCTGCCACCACTGATCGTTGCCCTCCTGCGCGCTGTGTTCGGCATCGTAGGGCACTCCGGCCATTGATCCGGCTTTGTCGGCGCCATGGCAGGTCTGGAACCACCACCAGTTACGCGCCTCATGCAGCGTGACGCCGAAACGCAGTCCTTGCTTTCGTGCGGCTGCGGCCCAGTCGCCCACCACATCACGGTGCGGACCAATGGCAGCGGAGTTCCACGGCTGATGCTTGGAGTCCCAGGCGTCGAAGCCGTCATGATGGTTGGCCAGCGCGATGAACAGCCGCGCGCCGGCCTTCTTGTAGCGCGCAATCAGCGCATCGGGGTCCCAGTTCAGCAGCGTCCACTGCGCGCAGAGGTCCTTGTACCCGAAGTGCGAGGGATGGCCATAGTGCTGGAGATGATATTGATATTGCCCCTGCCCCTCGGTGTACATGTTGCGTGCATACCAGTCTCCGTCCTCGGGCACGCACTGAGGACTCCAGTGCGCCCAGATGCCGAACTTCGCGTCCTGATACCACTCCGGCGCGTCGTACTGCATCAGCGAGTCCCACGTTGGCTTGTATGGACCTTCGCCCTCGAGGTTGGAAATCGGAGACTGCATCGGCACGCCGTCCCATGAGCCGCCTGCGATGGGAAGCTTCGGCGGATTGCCCATTCCGGTCGGTCTCCAGCTCGCATTGTCGAGCCTGGTTGGAACGATCTTGTCGCCGCTCACCATGTAATAGACCCTCTGCTCCGGCGGCGATGCGCAGAACTGGGCGTAGTCCTGGGAGTACTGATTGAATCCGGCTGGCAGCACCGCTGCCTGTTGATCTTGCGCCGTCTGCGCAAAGGTTGGCACCGCCTTGGCTGCGGCTGTGGCTGCTATCAGTTTGCAAAAGTCCCGTCGCTGCACCCTTATCTCCCCCAGCGATCGCCAGGCTGCGGAACGGCCGAGCTTCGCTTGAATGTCGGGCCGGATCATAGCATCCGGCAATTATGGTAGTCAACCGTTACAGCTAACGATTTCCATGCGAATTGCCGCCACCGCGTGCGCCCCGAAGAAGCGATATTGTTCGCTCGCTCGGTGACGTCGAGCCGCTCCAAGCGTCACCCCTTGTCCAAGTTCAACATCGTCACCGAGGACTCCCAATCTTGATGGCGCGATCACCTGCTTGCCATCCACCGTTACCCTGTAACTCAAGTCTCCATTCGTTGCACTGAGTTCCGCTTTTAGCTTTCCGTTGGGGCTTGCAACAAGGATCGGCTTCCCTGGATGAAGCGAACTTGCCAATCCCGGTGTACAGAATGCCACGAAGAATAGGAAGAATAGAACGACGGGGGTTACGGCGAGTTTCGATATCATGGTCAGGGACTCAATCCTGCGCTACGGAATTAGTTGGAAAGAGAGATTAATTGGGCTCGGCCTTCATATCACTGGTCGGAGAACCTGGCAATTTGGATCAAAAAGCGCGTTAGGGAATCTTGTCTCCCGCGGGTAGAACGGATATCTCCGCTGCGCTGGCCTGGCCGTTAGGGCTCTGCAAGGCCGTGAAGCGGAAGAAGCGGGCATTGACCGGAGCAAATGGGACCTCCTGGACCATGGGATTGTTACGGACGTTGTCGAAGTGGCCCGAGTCAACATCCGTTGTCCAGTTGGTTCCATCCACACTCGTCTCAAAACGGTACGTCTGCACGATGCCATCCCTGACTCTGTCCTGGCGCGGAAGGTAAGTGAAGCCGGCGATTCGCTCAACCCTGCCCATATCCACAGTGATCTGGTGCGGTGACGCCGGATCGGCGCTCGAAGGAGTCAGCCAGATGGTGGCTGAGCTCCCGTCAATTGCATTGGCTGCGGGATCGTCGGCCAGCTGACTGTCCGCGCTCACAATCTTCCAGCCAATCGGAGCTAGCCCGGCGAGGTCTTTCGAAGCCAACATGCCGAGCCGCCCATCCGTTGCCAGACAGGCAGCTTGCACCACGCCTCCTCGCGGAAGAGCGATGGGCGATTGGTAGACGGCGGATTTGGCAGTCGGCACTGTGCCATCTAGTGTGTAAACCACAGGAAGGCCCTTTGGGCTGCTGATCGTCACCAGGCCGGTGACGCCACGGTCAGAGACCACGGGAGGCTGAACGAGCTCCGCCTGCTTGAAGAGGCCCACCTCCGCCAGCGTCGGCTCAAGGCGCGAGCCGGTGATGCGGATGCGCACCTGATCGGTCGTGACGGGCGAGTCCCAGCGTAGCAAACGCTTGTGGCCTACCGTGGTCTGCTCGTCCACTTGCTTCCATTCTGAGCCATCCCAAACGTCGATAGCAAAGGACTCGATACGTTGGCTGCGGTGATCCACCGCTTCCTGCAGCGAAACCGCGTCAAAAGTTCGCGCAGCCGGCAGTTTTAGGGTCAGCGTGGCCGTTGAATGTCCCGGAGCGGCTTCCCACCAAGTATCAAGATTCGAATCCAGAGCGAGCGACGGTCTGTGGGTTGGGTTGGAATTGTCGGCGGTGAGTGTTGCGCCGGCGGCAAGATTCCTGGCAAAGGTTTGTTTGATCACCTGCGACATCAGGTGCAAGTTGGCGAGCTGATTGTCCGGTATCAGCCCGCGCGAGTCCGGCGAGAGGTTCATCAGCATGTTGCTGTTGCGGCCGACGGATTGGTAGTAGATGTCAATCAGCTCCGCAGCGGTCCGGACGGACTTATTAGGTGCCCAGAACCAGCCATGGAGAATGGGCTCATTGGTTTCAGCCGGATACCACCACAAATATGAACCGGGCACGAGCTTCGAGCGGCTGCCAAGATCCTGCTGGGTCTGGTCGGGCCAGCGATAGGTTTCAGGCAGCGCAGGCACGGGAATGACGCTCCACTCGGTGGTGCGGCCTACGCCTCCCTCATTGCCAACCCAGCGAACGTCAGGGCCCTTGCAGGCGATGATGGCCTGCGGTTGCAGATGGCGAATCATGTCGTACCAAGCGGCGTAGTCGTAGGTTTCGTGGACGCTCGGGTCCGGATTGGCGCCATCGAACCAGACTTCCCGAATCGGTCCGTACTGGGTCAGTAACTCGTAAAGTTGGTTAAGGAAATAGCGATTGTAGTCGTCGACTTCGTAGGTGTAGCTTTTGAAGCCCTTGGGTGGCGTGCGACCTTTCGATGGATCGCTCTTGAAGCTCGCCGGATCGGTGGGAATCACGGATCGGAGTTTCTCGGTCCCATCTCCATAGTAACCATTGGGATTGGTGGGATTGGTCCGCAACTGATACAGATCGGCAGGCGAAAGATAGACGCCTAACTTGACGCCGTACTTCCTCGCCGCTTCGGCTACCTCGCGGACTTCGTCGCCCTTCCCTCCACGCCACGGGCTGGCCGCAACTGAATGTTTTGTGTAGCGGCTAGGCCACAGGGCCATCCCGTCGTGGTGCTTGCAGACCAAGATTATCATCTTTCCGCCGGCATCTTTCATGGCACTGAGCCATTGGTCCGCATTGAGGGCGGTTGGATTATAGACAGACGGGTCTTCGCGACCGGTACCCCACTCGACGTGGTTGAACGTATTGGGGCCAAAGTGAAGAAAGAACGTCTCCTCCAGCCGCATCCACGCCGTCTGATTGGGCCGGGGGAGCACCTTCGCTGCCTTCTCGACAATCACCGCATCGGAATCGCTGCTGGAAATCGTCTGCAGCGTGGCGTAATTGATTTGAGCAGACCGTGACTTACCGGCGCTCGCGGGCGGTTGGCCGTAAGCCAGAGAATAAACCGTGAACATTCCGGTCAAAAGCGCTGCGCCAACCTTTGTCCTTAACTTTTTCATAGCTTTCCCCAATAGAGATTCAGTTCTGGGAAGTTCCGCCCATGGTGATAGTTACCCGCAGGAACCGTTCTGCGGGAACGATAGTTGCCTTCACTTCGCTTCCCGCTTTTCTGCCTTCACGATCTTCTGCGTGTCACGATCGAAGGCAACTCCATCGAACGGGACCACCAGGACTTTGCTGCCGTGATTGTCGTTGCCCTTGTCCTCTTCCTTGGGTACATCGATCACGGCGAACGTGAAGTACTTGACGTGACCGTTTTCTAGGTAAACGTTGGGCCGCTCCATCTTCTCCCAGTGGTTTACCGTCCCGTCTTTGTAGCGGACGAAATTCGTCGCGGGGTCGTAAGCGATTCCGCGATTCTTCCAATTGGTGATGCCGTCCTCGGATGTCAGATGGAATGCCTTTTTCTCGCTCCAGCAGTTGACCACAATGTGATAAAGATCTCCGCTATACCAGATCACGGGGTCTTCCAGGTTTTCAAGGGGCACGCCTTCCGGGATGATCCCCGGGTAGACGCTCGGTCCCTGAATTTTGTACGGTCCCAGAATGCCGTCGTTGCTGATCAGGATGGCGCCGGACCGCGGGACAATCTCGAATTTCCCATCCGGCCGCAACATCACGCTAACATTGGACATCGCGCCCAGCCGCCGATTGAATCCGTCGGCGTCAACCTGGATTGATCCCAGATGTTCCCATGGGCCGTCGGGAGACTGCGACACGAACACATCGCCGGGCCTTGTTTCGCTCACCACGACAGCATAGCGCTTGTCGGGAAGCTGAAGGGCCGTGACGTTATGGCCTCTTCCGTCGCGATCATCAGGCCAGGTCATCCCGGTGTCCTTATACGGCCCTATCGCGTTGTCACTGACGGCATGCACCGCGACAGACCGGACCCAGCCTCCATGTCCCAGGCTTTGGTCCCAGCGGCTGGCGAACATATGATACTTGCCATCCGGGCCTTTCAGGATCTTGCCGTCCCAGTAGTAGTACTGTTTATTCGTGGGGTCTTCCAGGCCGTTGTCGGGATCGCGTGGCAGCACATTGGGAGCGCCCCAAATATCGCTGGTCAGCTTTCCCTCAATCGGCATCGGGAGGAAATAGTCGATCAATTGCTTATCATACTTGTTAGGCGCCGCTGCGACATTGACGCCTGAAAGGATGATGAGAAAGGTGAAGGCGGCGCTTGCGAATTTCATGCGTGTAGAGGTTCCTTAGTTTTGCTGTGGCCCGCAGGCGGGCGGTTTTTGGTTGTGGCGCTGTAAACGATTCTCAAGAGCACGGCCCTTGGCTGGCGTACCCGCAGCAGAAAATCGTTTCAGTTACCGTTTATCGCTACGATAAAAAACCCGGCTCGATTGGGTTGTCAAGCAGATTTTGGTTCTTCCGCCTAATTTGGTGAAGTGTTGCGGAGCTTCGTCGTTTTTGATGTGAGCTAGGCTTTATGCTGCAGTGACCACGCGAAGGCGTAGTAGATCGAAATTCGCTCGTCCATACATGGACCGTTTGAGCAGCTTGAGGCGGTGTACGTTTCCCTCAACTGGGCCATTGCTCCATTCATACTGCAGAGCTGCTCGAACGGCTGCTTCATCGCGACACAGGTGTTTGACGAACGAGGCAAGTGGGCTGTGCCGCGCCTCCTCTCGCCATTTCGTCCAAGCAGGGAGATCCCGCTGCTGAATCAGGCGAAAGAACTCTCGTGCCACCATCGCGCATGTCGCGATCTCGGGTGAGCGCCGGTAGAGCTCGTCCAGATACGGCTTGCTTGATTCGCATTGCTTCAGGATCTGCCATGCAGTGTGCCGGGGAGAGACACGAGGCGGCGGGGGAACGATGGGCTCTCGATGGAATCGGGAAGCTCGAGGACCGTGATGCTGACGGATCCAGTCCTGTAACCGGATCGCGATCCAGCAGCATCTTATGCACCGGATCGGCCCCCAGCCGCGCCGAATCGTTGGCGTCGGGATAGCCGCAGTCGATCGAGAACACCCGCTGCGCCAGAAGCTCCTTCAGCGGATGATCGACCTTGCCTGCTTGCCGCTTGTCTTCGAGGCACCCAGCCAGGCCGCCGATCAATCCATAGCGCCGCTCGGCGGCCTTCAGCAGGATCGCTCCACCATCGGAGGAGCCCTGCCGTTGATCGAACTGCAACACCGCTGGCTTGGCAAAATCTCAGGGAACAACAAACACTGTGTTGTGGTAAAGTCGATTACGCGATAGCCTCT
>Ga0224555_1003539_pt1 | contig 15792 bp, 15 predicted proteins | sample 714S23034metaG_FD_180687 | JGI IMG/M metagenome (GOLD analysis project Ga0224555, IMG submission 180687) | Peat soil microbial communities from Stordalen Mire, Sweden - 717 S2 30-34 | ecosystem: Environmental > Terrestrial > Soil > Wetlands > Peat | place: Sweden: Norrbotten County, Stordalen...
GCTGCTCCAGCTTTCGACGGACTTCTTCACTCAGTGCAACTGGCTGGGCAACACGCATATCGAGGTCTCCTCATCATAAGATGAGACTCGATATATAAATGACTCTAATAATGAGACACTACACTAGATCCGTCGCCGGATGCGATCGTTGGCGACGTGCGGCGTGTTCGCGGGCAAATTTCGGCTTCGCCCTTTCCAGGGCTTCCGCTGTACTTTACCGAATGGAGCACAAGTTATACGCCGCGCGACTCGGTGCACGATTCCTACATCAGCGCGCCGTACATTCTGACCAAGCTCAAGGCCAGCCAGGGATTGCTGCAAGGCATGAGCTACTGGACCTACACCGATCTGTTCGAAGAACCCGGCCCCCCGACGGCGCCGTTTCAAGGAGGATTCGGGCTTCTGAACCCGCAAGGCATTCGCAAACCGGTGTTTTTCGCTTACAAGTACCTTCACGCACTTCAGGGCGACAGCCTCAAGACAAGCGATCAGCAGGCAATGCTGGCTAATCAGGGCGGAAATGTTGCGGCGGTAATTTGGGACTTCGAGCAGCCTGACCAGAAGGCCAGCAATCGATCCTTCTATACAAAGCTCATTCCCGCGCATGCGGCGGCGCCCGTACAGTTGCAGGTAACGCATCTTGCGCCGAATTCGGCTTATCGCCTGGAAGTTTTTCGCACTGGCTATCGTGCCAACGATTCTTATTCTGCTTACATCGAGATGGGCTCTCCCAAGGAGCTGACTACGGCGCAAATCTTGCACCTGAACGAACTAACACGCGATCTTCCAGAGATCGATAAGGCCGTGCGAAGCGGTTCTGAGGGCACGGTTGAATTCTCGATCCCGATGAACAGCAATGACATTGTGCTCGTGAAGCTGAAACGCAGCCGGGGGGGCAATTGAGCGAACAAGAGTACGATCTTTTGTTTACGAATGAGTCGATGAGCAAAACCATCCGCCGAGCATGCCGCCGAAGTAGAGGCGGCATGTCGCTCAGAAAACTCGCGCTGTCACTGATCCTCCTGGGCATGTTGAGTGCTGTGTCTGTGGCTCAGAATGCTTCCGCGCATCCAAACTGGCCGGGACCTGGACAACTCTTTGTGGGGGCTTGTTATCAGCCCATCGATCGCACACCGGAGCAGATTGATCGTGACATTGCGATCATGAAGCATGCGGGATTCAACGTCGTGCGCATGGGGGATCTGTCGTGGGACTCGTTTGAACCGTCGCAAGGCAAGTTCGAATTTGAGTGGTTCGACAAGGTGATGGACAAGATGCAGGCCAACGGGATCAAGGTGATCCTGGATATTCCGGGGTCGCCAGCGCCCATCTGGCTGCATCGTATGTACCAGGGCGTCGATATCGTCAGCCAAAATGGCACGCGCCTTCCACCTGCGGAGCGTTACATGGATAACATCAGCGATCCCGATTATGTGCGCGAGGTGAGGATTCTGGCGGACGCGCTGACCAAACGCTATGCCCATCACCCAGCGGTGATCGCTGTCGGCTACGACAACGAAATCGGAAACGGTTTCATGTCGTATTCGGAAGCCGATCGGAAGAGGTTCATCACCTGGCTTAAAAGAAAGTACGGAGACATCGACGAACTCAACAATGCCTGGGCGACACAGCGGTGGTCACGCCGGTTGAACAGCTTCGAGGATGTCGACCTTCCGCTCGCAGATGGACCTGGACCTGCTGAGCGCTATCTGGATCTTCATCGCTTTTGGTCCGATGTCACGGTAGCCCGGCTTGAGGAACTCGATGCGATTCGCCAGCGCAATACGCCGAATCTTCCATCGATCTCGAATCTGTGGGATAACGCATCGAGGCGAGGCTTCGATTATCTCGCCACGTACAAGTCTTACGTGTCCTACGGTGCTGAGGGCTTCTATCCGGGTGACCCGGTCAGTGGCGCGTTTGGGGCACTGATGACGAAAGGCGATCTGGACACACCGATCTGGTTCAACGAATTCACCGCAGGTGGTGGAGGTTTCTACGGAACGCCGGGCCGAAGCCGGATGTACGCGTATCTCGGGCTCATGATGGGCGCCCAAGGGACGCTCGCATGGACGTTCAACAGTCATCTTGGAGGAGAAGAACAGGCGCTCTTTGGCCTGGTCGACCACGACGACACTCCCTCCTGGAAAGTTGACGAGTTCGCGCGTATCGCTTCCGAATTCAAACAGCTTTCGAAACTCGGATTTCCACGCTACACACATCCGGAAGTGGCCATCGCATATTCATTCGATTCCTTCATCGATTCAAACCCGAACGGTCCCTCCAGCACGACGCGTCAATACTTCAAGCCTTCGTATACGGAGCAGGTACAAGGAGCCTTTGAGCCTCTCTTCCGCGCAAACATCGACACGGCGATCATCAACATCGGGCACGACAGCCTGTCGCCCTACAAACTGGTCATTGTGCCGGCCGATTACGTGATGGATGCGGCAAGTGCGAAGGCCCTTCAGGACTACGTGAGCGGAGGCGGCACTGTTCTGATGACCGCATTTTCGGCCAAGGTTGACGAGCACGGACAATGGTTCAACACGCCGTTGCCTGGCCGCTTGAGCGATGTATTTGGGCTGAAGACAAATGCGTTCTACGACATTCCCGCGGCACTCAAACTCCAGTTAGGTGGTGACTCGATCGAGACCGGAGTGCACCACTATGAAGTTCTTGAACCGTCTACTGCCAAGGTCGTTGCACGATTCACGAATACCGCAGACAATGCTCCTGCTGTCACGATCAACAAGTTCGGCAAAGGAAATGCGATCTATCTGGCGACGGAATCGAATCCATCCGCGATCGGACCGCTGATGAAGTACCTCTACACGGTTGCGGACATTCAACCGGGACCAAAAACTCCCGAGGGAGTTTACGCAAGGGTTGTCGATGGCCGGACTCTCTTTGTAAATACAACAGGGGAAGAGAAGAGAATCCCCATCACCGGCGTCAAAAAAGGGATTATCAGCAATCGCGTGTTCGAGCAGACTGTGGTTCTTGGTCCAATGGAAGTGGATCTCATCCAATGATCGATCATCTCACGCCGTGGCTGGCGGCGCCTTCATTCGGCCGAGCAGGTCAAATGCAGGCATTCATTTCGTGCGCGTTATCCCATGCTGAGCACGAACAGTGGCGTATTGAAGCGGCTGTTCCCGTACTCCCGGCATATCTTCGATAACTCCGCAACGCGTCAATCAGATCAGGCGTTATCTCCATCAGGTTCTTTGTCCAGAAAATACGTGTAAATAACGTAATAACGCTTTCCGACCGTAAGGTGCTCCGGAGCAAAGTTGTCGTGTTCGTTCAGTGTGCCCGGGAACCCGCCACAACCGTGTTCCACGAGGGATCGTTATCGACGGTGATCTTCCACCCGACCGGCATGTTCCGCAGTTGGGCAATTCTCCCCGAACGAACCTGCACCTCAAATCCGACAATCCGCTCGCGTTTCTGAATGTCCGGCGCAGAAATCGAAACCAACGTATTCTGGCCGATAAGGTTCGCACCTCCACAAAGCAGCGCCAGCGCCACAGGTATCCTGTCGCGGATGGAATCTATTGCTGTTCATGTGCTCTTTAACATTACTATCCGCTTACTTGACTGCAACGCGAACATTCATCGATCATCCTCGAACACTGTTCGATCTTATTCGAATTCCGTTCGATGTCCGCGGATCGCGTCACCATCGTTCAGCCGTTAGGCTTTCGGTATCGGTGAGCGCCATCGGGAATCCCTCCCAAATACCTTGGAAGTGGAAATACCCCCACCTCCGGAAAATCTACCCCATCTGTACCCCCACAGGAGCATGGCTTCCACGATACGCCTCTGGACGTAAAAACACAAAAACCGCTGATTTCTCAGCGGTTTACCGTTCCTTCTAGGATGTCTTCGGATGTCTCTGAATCAAATCTTGGTAGGCACGACTGGACTCGAACCAGCGACCTCTTCCGTGTCAAGGAAGCGCTCTAACCAACTGAGCTACGCGCCTGCAAAGCAATATTAGATAGTCTATCAGGATCGGGGCCGCGGGGAAAGATGGGCTATTGCGTCTGCCATGCTGTACCATCGTTCATTATCGAAGAACGCCTCTCCGCTTTGGAGCCGGGTTACGGGATTTTCAAGATACGGCGCGGCCGTTTTGCGCTTTTCTGCTGGTGCGCCCTTGCTTCTGATCGTTCCGCGATTCGGTCCGGCCTCGGGTCCGTCGCTTCGTTTTCGTGCTCGTTGAACCTGCCATGACCGACGTTTCCAACTCGCGTTTGAGTCCATTCCGCACCGCTCCAAACCTGCTCACGCTGTTGCGCATCTGTCTCGCGCCGTTCCTGGTAGCCGCCATCCTCGACAACCACTATGCGCTGAGTTTCGGCCTCTTTGTGGCCGCGGGATTGACCGATGCGCTGGACGGCGCGCTGGCCCGCGTGCTCAAGCAACGTACCACGCTGGGCGAGTATCTCGATCCGGTGGCCGACAAGCTGCTGCTCAGCACAGTGTTTCTGGTGCTCATGTATCAGGGACTGATTCCGGCGCGGGTCACCGTGCTCGTCTTCGGCAGGGATGTGGGAATCCTGGTGGTTGCGGCCATTCTGTATGCGGCGGTGGGCAGGCGGGAGTTCAGCCCCAGCATCTTCGGCAAGGCCAACACTCTGGCCCAGGTGACCGCCGTGGCCGCGGTGCTGATGCATCAACTGACCGCTGACCGCTGGGTCGCAGGCGTACGCTCCTTCGCGCTCTATGCCACGATGGTGCTCACCGTGGTCTCGGGACTCCATTATGCATGGATCGCGGCCAAGCGAGTGGGCGCACCGGCAGCCAATGGCCGCGGCACCAAGTAAATCGGGATTTGCTTACTTTCTCAGTTGTCGTCCGCGGCGTCCTCTGTTTCAGCGGTTTCTTCAATCTCCATATCGCGAAACTCTTCGGAGTCAAAGACCTCGCCACAATCCAGGCACTCGACAAACTCGCTGTCTTCGTGCCGGGAAACGATTCGTACCCTGGGATGCTTGCAGATGGTTGCCATCGATTCGTGGTCGTTTGGATGAACTACTCTTTCCGCCAGATTGTATCGGTCTTTTCAGTAATTTGGAACGGTTATTTGTTGAATTTTCTTGTTTCCCCCTCAGTTTTTTCGGTATCGGTCCAGAACGATTCCGAGCCCGACTTGAAATCCCGACAGAAATGGTCGTATACTGAATGCGGACCGAAGAAGTCGGATATCGATATGCTCAAGCTGACCAAAAAAGCGGATTACGGATTGATGGCGCTCAAGTACCTTGCCGAGCACCCTGAGACGCCCGCGCTGAGCGCGAAAGACGTTGCCGACGCCTATGGCATCCCGGCGCAACTGCTGGCCAAGATTCTGCAATTGCTGACCAAGAACGGCCTGCTGCGCTCCCATGCCGGCATGAACGGCGGCTACGCCCTGGCGCGCGACGCACGCGAAATTTCAGCCTACGAGGTGATTCACGCCATCGACGGGCCGTTCTTCATTACCTCCTGCACCAAGGGCAAAAAATCCTGCGAGCTGACCCCAAGCTGCACCATCAAGGAGCCGTTGGCGCGGGTGAACGAAACCATTGCCGGGGTGCTCAAGAGCATCAGCATTCAGGATCTGGTGGAGCACGAACAACCCGCCAGACGGGCTCATGAGGCAAAAGAGCTCGTGGAACTAACTCTGTAACGGAAGTTTTCCCCTCCGCGCCGAGCGGAGCATTGATGAGGATGGAGACCATAATGGACACGCCGAGCACAGTTGCCAGCCACGTGGAAGTGCCGGAGGGCGTTAGCCTTCCAATTTATATGGATAATCACGCCACCAGCCCGCTCGATCCCCGAGTTCTGGATGCGATGATGCCCTACTTCACCAGCAAATTTGGCAATGCGGCCAGCCGCAACCACTCTTTCGGATGGGAAGCGGAGCAGGCCGTCGAGACGGCGCGCGAGCAGATTGCGCGGCTGATCGGCGCCACCGCCAAGGAGATCATCTTCACCTCCGGCGCCACCGAGAGCGATAATCTGGCCATCAAGGGCGTAGCGGAGATGTACCGCGAGCGCGGCAATCACATCATCACCCAGGTCACCGAGCACAAGGCGATTCTCGACACCTGCAAGCGGCTTGAAAAGCACGGCTACCGCGTCACCTATCTACCGGTCAAAGCCGACGGGCTCATCGATCTCGAAGACCTTCGCCGGGCCATGGACGACAAGACCATCCTGGTCTCGATCATGGCGGCCAACAACGAAATCGGCGTGCTGCAGCCCATCGCCGAAATCGGCAAGCTCTGTCATGAAAAGGGCGTCCTTTTCCATACCGACGCAGTGCAATCGGTGGGCAAGGTTCCGGTCAATGTAATCGCCGACAACATCGACTTGCTATCGCTCTCCGGCCACAAAATCTACGGACCCAAGGGCGTGGGCGCGCTCTACGTTCGCCGCCGCAACCCGCGGGTGCAGATCGCCGCGCAAATCGACGGCGGAGGCCACGAGCGCGGCATGAGGTCCGGCACCTTGAACGTGCCCGGCATCGTGGGCCTGGGCAAGGCCTGCGAAATCGCCCAGCAGGAAATGGCCACTGAAGCGGCATTCCTCACCGCTTTGCGCGACCGGCTAAAAAACAAGTTGGAGTCCGAGCTGGACTACATCCACGTGAACGGTTCCATGGAGCACCGGCTGCCCGGCAATCTGAACGTGAGCTTTGTCTACGTCGAGGGCGAATCGCTGCTGATGGGCATCAACGACGTCGCGGTTTCCAGCGGTTCGGCTTGCACTTCTGCCACACTCGAACCGTCTTACGTATTGAAGGCACTGGGCCTGGGCGACGACGTGGCGCACAGCAGCATTCGGTTTGGATTGGGCCGCTTCAACACCCAGGCCGAGGTGGACTACGTGGCCGCCAAGGTGATTGATGTGGTGAAGAAGCTGCGCCAGCTTTCTCCGCTCTACGAGATGGTGAAAGACGGCATCGACCTGACCAAGATTCAATGGGCGGCGCACTAGCCACCTGCGGTGGGGCCAGCGGCCTTCGGCACCGCGACAAGGATAGGACACCTTGTGATTGGTGTTGTTTTGAAAGGGCACGTCTTTAGCCGTGCCGCAAGGACGACATAAGAAACGCGGGCTTTAGCCCCTGAGGGAACGCCCGCACAAGCAATCGATTTTCCGATTCGGAATGCGCGCCTGCCGAATCAAACGAATGTACCGCGGCTTCCCCCCGCAGAGGAGTAACACATGGCATACAGCGAGAAGGTAATCGATCACTACAACAACCCCCGCAATGTGGGCCAACTGGACAAGAGCTCGACGGAGGTCGGCACGGGTCTGGTGGGCGCGCCAGAGTGCGGCGACGTGATGCGCTTGCAGATCCGCGTGAACCCCGAAACGCAGGTCATCGAAGAGGCCAAGTTCAAGACCTTCGGCTGCGGCTCGGCCATCGCCAGCTCTTCGCTGGCCACCGAGTGGATCAAGGGCCGGACCGTGGACGACGCAATGGCCATCAAGAACACCGATATTGTGAAGGAATTGTCGCTGCCGCCGGTCAAGATTCACTGTTCGGTGCTGGCCGAGGATGCTATTCGCGCGGCCATCGGCGACTGGAAAAAGAAAAACAGTGTTGCGGAAACGGCGGACGCCGCCGCAGTTGCCGTGGCGCGGTAAGGAACAGTTGATTCGCCTGATTTTGAAAGGGCACGGCTTCAGCCGCGTCCTTTCAAAGCCGGAGAGGTCGATTGAGAGAAAAGGGAACTATGCCGAACATGGTGACGATCGAAACACAACCGTCGCAGGCGCCAATCGCGGCCGCGCCGCAGTCTGCCCCACCGCAGGCGGCGCCGAGCCAGGGCTTGCAGGTGACCGAGAAGGCCATCAAGCGCATCCGCGCGGCCATGGCCAAGGAAGGCATCTCGCCCACTGAAGGCGGGTTGCGGCTGGGCGTGATGGGCGGCGGATGCTCGGGGCTTTCTTACTCCATCAAATTCGATACGCAGCCCCGCGAGCGTGACCGCATCTACGAGTTCGACGGTGTGAGGGTCTTCGTCGATCCAAAATCGTTTTTGTATCTGCACGGCATGACCCTGGACTACGAGGAGACCTTGATGCGCCAGGGCTTCAACTTCATCAATCCGAACTCCACGCGCTCCTGTGGCTGCGGTACGTCGTTCTCGTCGTAAGGATTTTTTTGTCGGGTCCCTCGTCGCTTTCAAGGGATCCCGTTCAGCAGTTGGCGTTTTTTTGAAAGGTACGAGCCTGATCCCGCGCCTTTTATAGCTCGCGGTTTTTAAGCAAGCAGTTAGAGTGCAACTATGTTCAAGGTTCTCGATTCAGCGGTTCCCATAGCCTGTTGGTCCTGTTCCATCGGCCACAACGACTCGACTCTCTTCTGTCCGCATTGCAGCAAGATTCAGCCTCCTCCCGGCGGCGATTTTTTTCAGGTTTTCGGCCTGGATCGCCGGTTTCAGATCGATCTCTCCGCTTTGGAGCACGAGTTTCACCGCCTCAGCCGCAAGGTGCATCCCGACCGCTTTGCCCGCGCCGGCGACAACGAGCGCCAATGGAGCCTGGCGGACACTGCGCTGCTCAACGACGCCTATCGCACACTCAAGGCCCCCCTCAGCCGCACCGGATACCTGCTCAAGCTGGAAGGCGCTGAGATTGGCCCCGATCTCAGCCCAGACCCGAGCCCAGGCCCGAGCCAGGACACGAGCCCCGCTCAAAGCGTCCCCGAATCCGGCGACAAGGCTCGAAAGGCCCCATCCCGCGTCCCCGACGATCTTCTTGAAGAGGTCTTTGACCTGAACATGCAGTTGGAAGAGATGCGCATGGCCCGCAAAATGGGCGAGAAAGACCCGGCGCTCGAAGACAGCTTGTCTGCCGCGAAGAAGAAATTCGACAGCCTGCTTGAAGCGGTGGATCGGGATCTGCGCACCCTTTGGCAAGCGTGGGACGCGGGCGACAAGCCAGCCCGCCAAGCCGCGCAAAAAACGATGGTGGCGCAGCTTGACCGGCGCCGCTACCTCAGCAATCTGGTTCGCGACGTAAACGAAGTTTTGGGAGCTTGAAAGAAGAGCATGGCGGAAGGACGCGTAGTTGGAATTGATCTGGGGACCACCAATTCCCTGGTCGCTTATATGCAGGGCAATGCGCCGGTAGTCATTCCTGGCGTGGACGGCTCGAGCCTGGTGCCGTCGGTGGTGGCGCTTGACCCTCCCCCGGCCGAGGGCGGGCGTTCCACGGTCACCGTGGGCAATACTGCGCGCCGTGCACTCATCGAGACGCCGGAGCGGGTCATCTACTCCGTGAAGCGGCTCATGGGCCGCGACCTGCGGGAGATTCAGGACGAGCTAAAGCTCTTTCCCTTCCGGCTTGCCGAAGACCTGGAGGACGGCCCACCCGATCCCGATGAAGTTCCGCGCATCAAGCTGGGCGAACTCAAGTTCACACCGCCTGAGATTTCGGCTTATATCCTGCGCCAGCTCAAGCGCAACGCCGAGCGGTACTTCGGCGCGCCGGTCACGCAGGCCGTTATTACCGTGCCGGCCTACTTCAACGACGCCCAGCGCCAGGCCACCAAGGACGCGGGCCGCATGGCCGGGCTTGAAGTGCTTCGCCTGGTCAACGAGCCCACCGCGGCCGCGCTGGCCTATGGCCTCGACCGCGCCAAGACCGGCACCATCGCCGTTTACGATTTCGGCGGCGGCACCTTTGACATCTCCATCCTCAAGCTGCGCGACGGCATCTTCGAGGTGCAGTCCACCAACGGCGACACCCACCTGGGCGGCGACGACATTGACAACCTGCTGCTGGCCATCGCGCTCAATGAGATTCACGCCGAGCACGGGGTCGATCTGCGCCTCCATCCGGGCGCTGTGCAGGCCCTGCGCAAGGCCGCCATCGACGCCAAGATCAGGCTTACAACCGAAGCTGCGGCCAGTTTCAACATCGAACTGCCCAACGGCGACCGCTACCAGCGCGAAATTCCCCGCGCGGTCTTCGAGCTGTTGATCGAACCCATTCTTGAGCGCACGGCCGGCCCCTGCAAACAGGCCATCGCCGACGCCGGCATCACGCCCGACCAGATCGACGAAGTGGTGCTGGTGGGCGGCTCCACGCGCATCCCCGCGGTTCGCCAACTGGTCGACGATCTCTTCCATCTCGCGGCCCGCGGCAAGAAGCCCCATACCGAGCTGAATCCCGACGAAGTGGTAGCCTTGGGCGCTGCGGTCCAGGCCGACATTCTGGCCGGCGCATCCAAGACCACCGAGGAGATGCTGCTGCTCGACGTGACCCCTCTGTCGCTGGGCATCGAGGCCCTGGGCGGCACCGTGGCGCGCATCATCCAGCGCAACTCCACCATTCCCGCCTCGGCCACCGAACACTTCACCACCGGCGTCGATGGCCAGACCAACGTGGCCATTCATGTCGTCCAGGGCGAACGCGAACTGGCCGCCGACTGCCGCTCGCTGGCCCGCTTCGACCTCCGGGGCATTCCCCCCATGAGCGCCGGCCTGCCGCGCATCGAGGTCAAGTTCCTCATCGATGCCGACGGCATCCTGCACGTAACGGCGCGCGAGCAGCGCAGCGGCCTGGCCGCGCAGATTGAAGTGAAAGCCACCTATGGCCTCACCGACGAGCAGGTCGAAAGCATGATTCTCGATTCCTTCGACCATGCCGAGGAGGACTTTACCAGGCGCCTGCTCATCGAAGCTCGCAACGAGGCGGAGACAATTCTCTCCGCGGTCGAGCGCGCTCCCGCGAGCCCCGCATGGAGCCAGTTGACCGGCGAGGAGCAGGGCGCCATCGCCGCGGCTCGCGACCGGTTGGCCGCCGTCAAATTGGGTGACGATGCACCGGCGATTCGCTCCGCGACCCTGGCGCTGGACCAGGCTACGCGCCGCTTTGCCGAGCTGATGATGGAGGCCGCCGTCACCACCGCCATCCGCGGCAAAACCATGAACGCGGCCGGCGAGGAACTGGGCGAGCAAGTCACCGCTCCCCACGCCATGGCCCCGGCGGAGTTCAAGTAGCAGCCGCGTTAGCGGTGCAGGCGAAGATAGCTTGGTGCCCCATCCTTTCCGCGTTTTGTGCGGAAAGGGTGGGAAACCAAGCATGTGAACGCGAAAGAGGGACGGAATCCATGAGCGAAGCAACCGAAAAGACCATTCCCGCCGACAAACTCGTGCGCGTCACCTTTCTTCCCGAGGGCCGCACGGTCGAGTTTGAATACGGCACGCTCCCCTATGAGCATCACGGCAAGCCGATGTCGTTTCTCGACGTGGCTGAGAACAGCGGCATCTTTCTCGACCACGCCTGCGGAGGCGTCTGCGCCTGCTCCACCTGCCACGTGTGGATCAAGGCGGGCGACAGCGGGCTCACCCCTGCGGACGACGACGAACTCGACCGCCTCGACATGGCCGCCGATCAGCAGTTGAACTCCCGCCTGGGCTGCCAGGCCGTCATCACCGGCCCCGGCGACTACACGGTCGAGATTCCCAAGTGGAACCGCAACTACGTCGCCGAAGGCAAGCCGCTGGCCCTGGCCGACCAAAAGTAATTGACTAAACAGGAGTTGGGTTCTTTTTCCTTTCAAGCTGATGCTTACATTGCTTGTGTGCGCCCTCTGCTGCCTGCAGGGCCACGTCCAGTTTACCGAGACCGGCGCCGCAAATGTCCGGGAGCGAATCCTGATGGATGCCGGGTGGCATTTCGCCCTTGGCAATGCCGACAATCAGCACAAGGACTTTGACTTCGCGACAGTTTCATTCTTTTTCGCCAAGGCGGGTTACGGCGACGGCCCGGCCTCGCCCAAGTTTGACGATAGAACCTGGCGCACCGTGAATCTGCCGCATGCGCGCAGCGCCGGGCTTTGATGATTCCGCATGGGAGAAGGCGCGCGATCCCCGTTGGGATGAGCGTCGCATCGATCCGCCCGCTAGCGTCTTTCGCGGCGCATTCACTTTACCCGAAGGCGCGGAGGACGCGGCCTTCACATTGATGCTGCGCAGTGTGGGAGATACTCAGTCCATCTACCTGAACGGCCACGTGCTGGGGCTGAATCTGCCGCGCGATCCGGTCGGCTACACGTACACGCTGGACCATAGCCTGTTGCAGCCAGGGCGCAACGTGGTCACGATCTTTGCCACGCGCTTTACCGACAAGAGTGCGCAATCCTTCCAGTGGAACGGCACCGGCCCCGCGGCTCTCCAGATCGTCACGCCGGTCCCGCAATGGAAGCGCAGCGTCTTTAACGGGTTGGCGCAGGTCATCGTGCAGTCCACGCCGCAAGCAGGCGAGATCAGGCTGGCTGTTACGTCTCCGGGGCTGTCGCTGGCAGAGGCCGACATCGCTTCGCAATGATCGCCGGAGCCCCCCGGTAGTTAAAAAGAGGCTTGCTCGGTGCGCTGGATAATTTCCTCCTGCAAGGCCGGGGAGAGATCGCAGAAATAGTCGCTGTAGCCAGCCACCCGAACGATAAGGTCGCGGTACTGCTCCGGCTGCGCCTGGGCCTCCCTGAGCTTGGCCGCATTCACAACATTGAACTGCATATGGTGGCCGTCCAGCTTGAAATATGAGCGCACCAGACTGTGCAGGTTGTCGATTCCGGCTTCGCCCTCCAAAAGGCTCGGGGAGAACTTCATGTTCAAAAGGGTTCCGCCGGTCTTGATGTGATCCATCTTGGCGGCGGATTTGAGCACGGCAGTCGGGCCCTGACGGTCTGCGCCTTGAACCGGACTGATGCCTTCAGAAAGCGGCAGGCCCTTGCGGCGGCCATCGGCGGAAGCCAGGCAGACCTCGCCGAAGTAGACGTGGCATGTGGTGGGCAGCATCTCCACGCGGTAGGCGCCGCCCTTGGTGTTCGGCCGGCCATCTATGGCCTCAAACAGCATCCTGAAAGTGCGCGTCATCTCGCCATCGGCATAGTCGTCATCGTTGCCATATTTGTGAGTCTTGTTCACGAGCCGCTGGCGCAAGGTTTCCATGCCTTCGAAATCGCTGTCAAGGATGTGGATGAAGCTCGGCAGGGTCAGCTCGTTCTTGTCGAACACCACTTCCTTGAGCGCGGCTAGGCTGTCGCTGATGCTGCCGATGCCCACGGCCTGGATGAATGTGTTGTTATAGCGCGCGCCGCCGGCGTTGTAGTCCTTTCCCCGGGCGATGCAGTCGTCCGTGATGACCGAGAGGAAGGTGTGGGGCATGCGAGTGGCATAGAGGCGCTCGATCAATTGATTGCCACGTATCTTGATATCCAGAACATGGCAGACCTGCGTCTTGAGCGCGGCAAACAGGTCGTCATAACTCGTGAATGTCGCTGGATCTGGGGTTCTGGCGCCGATCTGTTTTCCGGTGCGCGGGTCGAGCCCCCGGTGCAGGGCCAGTTCCAGCATCTTCACCAGGTTGAAGTACCCGGTAAGGATGTAGGCCTCTTTGCCGAAGGCGCCCACCTCTACGCAGCCGGAGCAGCCGCCTTCCCGCGCATCTTCCAGTGTCTTGCCTTGGCGCAGTTGTTCTTCCACCACCGAGTCGGCGTTGAACAGAGACGGAAAACCGTAGCCCTTGCGGATGACCTTCAGCGCGTGCTTGAGCACGTTGTCCGGGGTCTTGCGGGAGATCTGCATGTTGCTGCTGGGTTGCAGCAGGTGCATCTCGTCGATGATTTCCAGAAGCAGATGGGTGAGTTCGTTGGAGCCGTCGGAGCCGTCCCGCAGCAGGCCGGCCAGATTGATGTTGGCAAAATCCGTCAGGGTGCCGCTCTCTGCCGCAGTCACCCCTTGCTTGGCGGGCGCCGTGTGGTTGTTGAACTTGATGAAGAAGCATTCCAGCAGTTCCTTGGCCTGTTCCCTGGTCAAGCTCCCTTCAGCCAACTCCTTCCGGTAGAAGGGCCAGAGGTGCTGGTCCAGATGGCCGGGGCTAAAGGCGTCCCAGCCGTTCAATTCGGTGATCACGCTGAGATGGCAGAACCAGTAGTACTGCAACGCTTCCTGAAAGTTCGTTGGAGCCTGGGCCGGAACGCGGCGGCAGACGCTGGCGATTTTGAGCAGTTCCTGCTTGCGCACCGGACCGGCGGTCTTCGCTTCTGCCTCGGCCAGTTCAGCGTAGCGCTCAGCCCAGCGCAGGATGGCATCGCAGGAGAGAGCCATGCCCCTCAATTCCTCGCGCTTGTCCAGGGCCTCGGGATCCAGCTCGAAATCCAGCGCCGCGATGGCCTTCGCGATCTCGGCCTTGAAGTCCAGCATGCCCTTGCGGTAGAGCTTGCCATCGGCCACCGTGTGACCGGGGGCGCGCTGTTCCATGAACTCGGTGAAGCAACCGGCTTCATAAGCGTCGATCCACTCCTGAGGCAGTTCCGCGAACATCTGGTCGCGCATGGAGCGGCCCTTCCAGTAGGGGATGATCTCCCGCTGGTACAGCTCGATCACCGACGGATCTACCCTGTACCGGGTCAGCGGCCGGGAATCCAGAATCCGCAGGTCTTCCACGCTGTGGCAGGTCAGCTCGGGAAAGGTCGGCACGGCCTTGGGTCTTGGGCCGCGCTCGCCGACGATCAGTTCCCCCTCGCCCAGCCACATCTCCTTTTGCTCCACTACCGCACAAAAGTTCATCCCTCTCAGCACGGGCATGCTGTGCTTGCCGTAGTTCTCCCGGTAGAAGCGGGTGACAATCTCCGCCCTCTCGCCGGTGATGGAGGGCTTCGCCGCCAGGCTTTCCCGGCGGAGCTGTTCGGTGCGTTCGTTCATGGACGGCCTCCGGTGGTGGTCACAAGGCCCTTGGCGCGAAAGATTGCCGCCAGGGCTTCGAGTCTTTGCTGGGTGGGGGCTTCTAGCCCGGCCAGGGTATAGGTCATGCCCATGCGGGCAAATTTGGGCTCTCCGATGCGGTGATAGGGAAGCAGATCCACTTGGCGAACGCCCGCCAAAGAAGAAAGAAACCGGGCCGTGGCCTCCATGTTGCCGTCATCGTCATTTATGCCGGGAATGACCGGCACTCGGATATGGATTTCCGTGTGCATCCCTGAAAGCGCCTTCAGGTTATCCAGAATGATCTGGTTCGATCGGCCTGTAGCCGCCTTGTGGCGTGCCTCATCCATCAGCTTCAGGTCATAGAGAACCAGCGACGACCGTTGCGCTGCCTCCTGCAAGTCTTTCCATGGGGCGTATCCGCACGTATCCAGCGCCGTATGCACCCCTTCGGCGCGCAATAGATCCAAGGCTTCGGTCAGGAATGCGGCTTGCAGCAGCGGCTCGCCCCCTGAAAAGGTCACACCCCCGCCAGATTCGTCGAAAAAGATCCGGTCTCTGAGCAGCAGCTTGACCAGGGCGGCAGGTTCCATCTCCTGGCCCACCTTTTGCAGGGCGCCTGTTGGGCAGGCCTCCAAATCACCGTCATTCAGCGTCCGGGTTCCGTGCCCCGCCAACTCTTCTTCGCTGCAAAGGCCACAGGCCATGCAGCGGTTTTCCATGCGCACGAACTCGGTCTTGGGCGTTCGGCTTTCCGGGTTGTGACACCACAAACAGCACAGCGGGCAGCCTTTCAGGAATACGGTGCTTCTCAGCCCTGGTCCATCCTGTAGTGAAAAACGCTGGATATTGAAGATCAACCCTTGGTTCATTCCGGCTCTGGCCTGTGTTTTGGCTCCCACTTCTTCCGCCCTTTGACAGGCGCCGCTGACTAGGAGACCCGACGATTGGAGATTACCGCCCGCACGTGGGAATAGCAAATTCAACGCCCGCCTCCGAGGCCCAACGCATATAAAAGTCCATCGATTGGAATGGTTTTCCCGTCCGTGTGAATTGGCCAATCAAT